>Magnolia_p2__coassemble_5598_pt1 | contig 3875 bp, 5 predicted proteins | sample Magnolia_p2__metabat2_high_PE_040 | metagenome-assembled genome bin Magnolia_p2 | reverse complement strand
CCCACAAAAATCCTTCATCCATCCATCAAATATCCAACAAATATCGCTATCTTTGCTCACAACCAAGTCAGCAAAAGGACTTCATACAAAGGAAGCAAAACAGGGACTTTGGATACATCAAAAGCACGAAAAAGCTCAAAAAGCAACCGGAATAGCATCATTCAATACAAAGCCAAAACTTGAACCACTATTCCACCACGAATTCAGCGCCGAAACCGGGTCAAGGGCCAAACGGACACAGCACTTGAACCATCGGACTGCAAAGCGTTGATACTTAATAGCCGTCTGAAACTGCATCGGCAAATAGAAAAATTTATCTTATAACAATAGAGTCTGACTCAATTTTACTTGTAGTCAGGCTCTATTTGATTATTGGACTATTCATATTCCTTGCACATACATTATTTCAGATATCATCAAAGCCTTCCATACTTTAATTCCTCTTTCAGTATCTCATAAACATAAGCCGAACTTTCAATATAAAGTCCCGTTGCTTCATCAGAAAGCTTGGCAAAAGTTTCGGAGTTATAGAATTCTTTGAGGGCAGTCGACAAATCATATCCGTTATCCTCCATCAGATAAACAATTATATCTTTGGTAATTCCTTCTACCAAATATTGCATCCGTTTATTCATATTCTATGTAAGTATTTAATGGCTTCTGCCGAGTGAAATAAATACTGCGATGAGACCTTTTTATATTTCAAACCATTCACAAGCATTTGCAGATCAATGATACCATCATCAAAATTACGAAACAAAGTAGCAATCGTATCATCGGCAACAGGACCTATCACAATGTCAAAACAATGTGTTGGCTGTGCGCTATATCGGCTGCGGTTGGCCATAACAAATAAAGCCCATTCTTCGCAAGGATTTTCAAAGATTTTGACTGAAAGAGTCTGCAATGCCGCTTCATCGAAATCAAATTCAGTTATAATCGGTCCCCCACCATGGATGGCCGACGTTCGTTTAGCCATTTGTTCGGCCTGTTCCTTAATCTCTGTCAGATAAAATCCTTATCCGAAATCCTTGTAAGGTTTACATTTCGACAAATCTATCTCATCAATTGCTAAATTAGAGCCATGAACATCATTCCCAGTCCCATAAAAAAGCCGTTTTAGTTTTTCGCACCACTAGCGATTCACTAAAACGGCTTTCTCATTCGACTGCTCAATCAAGCCGAGCGTACTTGTCAGCTCAATCACATTTGTAACAAAGTTTTATCCTATTCAAGACAAACGTACAGCAAAGTTATGCCATACGTTTATCATTGCAATGATGCGGCAAGAACGCTCCGTCGGACCGACAGGAACGTTACTTTACGTAAGGCTTCAGCTTATCGGCAATTCGTTTATAGCCATCACGATTGGGGTGAAGACCGTCCGAAAACAACTTCTCGTTTATCTTTCCGTCCTTACCCGTAAGCACCTCCGAGAGATCCAGCACCTGCACGGCACCATTGCCGGCAAAAGCTTGCTCAATGCCGGCATTCAGCTTAACCAGCCGCTCCTCGCGGTCCCTGCGTGGCAGAATCTTAACCACATACAATTTTGCCTGCGGCTGCTTCTTGGCAATCAGGGATACCGTCTCCTCAATGCCACGGATAATCTCCTCATCCGTATTGTCATCCAGATTATTGGTGCCCAGCATCATGAATATCTTCTGCGCACAGAAACCATCCAATTCGCCATGCAGCACCCGCCACTGTACATTCTCTATCCGGTCCCATCCGTAACCCAGATTCACAACCGACTTACCCTTGAACAGCTTTTGCCACACATCGTCGGCCACTCTGCGCTTTTCGTAAGGCAGTCCGCCCCAAAAGTGAGTGATGGAGTTACCCAGCATCACAATCTGTGGCTGAACCTTCACATTGTAATCCAGAATTTCCTCATGCCGCTTTGTCCACTGGTATGTGAAAGAATCCCGATGCTGTCTGCTTGGGGTAAATGATAAAGCGGCCTGTTCCGGAAAAAGGATACCACTTATTTTCTTATAATAAGCATCGGCATACTGCTGCATTCCCAGGTCGGTAGCATGCACTCCGTCCACCTGGCTATCCATAGACAGTGCCAGCTCATCAAACGTAATGTAATGCAAATTTCCGGCTTCATCTTTCATCGATTCGTATACGGCACGCAACTGCTCGTTGGTTTTACGGAACTCCTCCCCTTTTTTATCCGAACTGTAAAAGCCCATATAGCCATCGTGCTCTACCAGCAGAATCGGCGCTTTGCTTTTGCTGCGCAATATACGGATACCTTTCTCCAGACGCGGACGAATCAGCTCTGTACGGTCGTTCGTCATATTCGGCATACAGTCTATCACATACATTGCCGCATCTACTTCGGACAGGAGCTTGAAGAAACCTTCGTCCAATTGCCCGTTGCCCGAAAAGCCCAGGTTGACGACCGGCATATCCAGCTTACGCTGCAGGATATTGGTCCAGGCCATACCAGGACGTGAGGCACATGCTCCTTGCGCAATGGACGTTCCGTATATCACAACCGGCTTCTCGGCCGACGGACGCACGAAGTCGAAGCGGCTGCCTTCGGGCACACCAATCTGCAAAGACTTCACACCGTTGTACAGAGGCAGATACAAGGTGAATTCGTTTCCCTTATCGTGCGTGTTGCGGTACGTCAGGTCGTTATACGTATAGCGCACCGTATCACCGAACTGATAGTTGGCCGCACACCAGTATTGCTGTCCGTTGCAGTCCATCGTGTAAAGGTCTACTCCGCTGACACCTGTTGCCGGCATGTGGGGCATCGAGAATCCCCCCGTAACCTGATACTTCACCTGAATTTGCGGAGCATTGGTGTAAAACTTCACATAGAGTCCTGCTGTCTGCAACGACAGGTCCCACACGGGTTTACGGACCAGTTGTTCGGCCCGCTGCGGCAAACGCTGGTAGACCTTTCCGGTTTCCGCATTCCAGGCTCTTCCCTGAATGGGTAACAGCGAATCGGCCGCCGGGTTATACCAGGCTGTCTGTGCAAGCAGACAAAGCGACTGCCCGAATAATATGGCAGACAATCCTGCAAACTTGAAAGTTGTTTTCATACTTATTTATTCTTTTAGTGTTATTTCATCTTTATTCTTTTAGTGTTATTTCATCAACTGTATCAGATGTGAGGCTACACAAACATAACCTTTGTCTGTGAAGTGGATATAATCGCCGCCGTAAAGTCCGTCGCGTATCGTTCCTTGCTCGTCGAGGAACCAGTCTGTAGGATTGGTATAGCTGACCTGAGCTCCGAAGGTATGCGCGCCCAGCAGCTCGTGAATGCGGTCGCACTGTTTACGCACGGCACTATCCTGCTCTTTTCCGGATGGGAAAAGTCCCAACAGAATAATCTTTGAATCGGGGAACTGTTTGCACGCTTCTTCCGTAACGGCAATGATACTTTTTATACCAACTGATGATTTCGGTTACGACCTGTTTTGTTTCGGGAGTATCATACAAACGCGGTCCTCGATAACAAGCCTGTACACCTGCTCCATAATTCTGGAACATCAGTGTTTTATATTCATAAAGATGTTCGCTCAGTGGTTCAAGCGTAGCAGCCTTGCCGCCCCATGATATTCTACCAAAGGAACAAAGCTCCACAGAGATGACGGAATGCGTTCCCAAGTACAATCGTAATTGAGCTGACGAGTATGAATGAGCTGGTGGTCGCGCGGCAAAGACCAGTTCACTTCTCTGTAACCGATACCGACTTTGGTAGAACCATTCAGGAAATAGAAATCAGGAACATTCAGATGAGTCATAAGCCCTGTCGAATATATAATAAGCATTTGGTTCATAATGGATAGAAGACAGTGCTGTGGAGTCATGCTTTGATGCAGTGGTTACAGTATAGAAGGCAG
>Magnolia_p2__coassemble_4929_pt1 | contig 4454 bp, 4 predicted proteins | sample Magnolia_p2__metabat2_high_PE_040 | metagenome-assembled genome bin Magnolia_p2 | reverse complement strand
CAATGTATCTGATTCCGTACCCTTCGCATGTACGGCAGAACATTGCCGGAGCTTTTATCTTGTTATGGCATTGTCTTACTTATCCTCTAGCAGGTCGGGGCGCAAGCGCTGTGTGCGTTCGAGTGACTGCTGGAATTCCCAGTCGCGGATGCGAGCTTCATGACCGGACAGCAACACATCGGGAACTTTCCATCCGTTGTATTCAGCGGGTCGGGTATATACCGGAGGAGCCAGTAGGTTATCCTGGAATGAATCCGACAACGCCGACTGTTCATCGGAGATGACACCTGGAATGATACGAACCACCGCATCGGCAATAACAGCCGCAGCCAGCTCGCCGCCGGTCAGCACATAATCGCCTATACTGATTTCCTTGGTGATGAGATGCTCGCGGATGCGGTAATCTATCCCTTTGAAATGGCCGCAAAGAATGATGAGATTCTCGTTCATCGAAAGCGTGTTTGCCATCTTCTGGTCGAACTTCTCTCCATCGGGTGAAGTGAAGATGACCTCGTCGTAATGACGTTCGGCCTTCAGCGCCGAAATGCATCGGTCTATCGGCTCTATCTTCATAACCATTCCCGCGCAACCTCCGAAAGGATAATCGTCTACCTTGCGGTAACGGTCGTAGGCATAATCGCGCAAATTGTGTATATGAAACTCTGCAATGCCCTTTTTCTGAGCGCGGCTCATGATGGAGCAATTGAAAAAGCCCTCTATCATCTCGGGCAAAACGGTGATAATATCTATTCTCATACGAAACTATATTTTTTGCAAAAATAGTAATATTCTGCCTTACATGCGGGCATTTCGTGCAATTTTAGCTATTTTTGTCGGAAAACTTTAGCAATAACAGGACATGAATGAAATAGAAAGAATAGACAGGTTGCGCGAAGAGCTGCACCAGCACAACTACAATTACTACGTATTGAACGCTCCGGTCATCAGCGACCGCGAATTCGATATGCTGATGAAAGAGCTTCAAGACCTGGAGAGCAAGCACCCCGAGCACTTTGACGAGAACTCGCCCAGTATGCGCGTGGGCAGCGACATCAACAAAGACTTTACGCAGGTACAGCATAAGTATCCGATGCTTTCACTAGGCAATACTTATTCCGAAGCAGATGTAAAGGATTTTTACGAGCGAGTTCGTAAAGCGCTGAATGAGCCTTTCGAAATCTGCTGCGAAATGAAATTCGACGGTACGTCAATATCGCTTACTTATGAAAACGGTAAACTGGTGCGTGCCGTGACTCGTGGCGACGGTGTGCAGGGAGATGATGTGACGGACAATGTGAAGACCATCCGTACCATCCCGCTGGTTTTGAAAGGCGACGGCTATCCGAAGGAATTCGAGATACGCGGTGAAATCCTGATGCCCTGGAATGTATTCGAAGAACTGAACCGTGAAAGAGAAGCACGCGAGGAACCGCTTTTTGCCAATCCGCGTAACGCGGCCTCGGGTACGCTGAAATTGCAAAACTCGGCTGCCGTAGCTGCCCGTCATCTGGATGCTTATCTGTATTATCTGCTGGGCGATAATCTGCCGTGCGACGGACATTACGAAAACCTACAGGAAGCGGCCCGCTGGGGATTCAAAGTTTCGGATATCACTCGTAAGGTGCAGACACTGGAAGAGGTTTTCGAATTTATCAACTACTGGGATGTGGAACGCAAGAATCTGCCGGTAGCTACTGACGGTATCGTATTGAAGGTAAATTCCCTCCGCCAGCAGCGAAATCTGGGCTATACGGCAAAATCTCCTCGCTGGGCTATCGCATACAAGTTTCAGGCAGAGCAGGCGCTTACAAGGCTTCATACGGTATCGTATCAGGTAGGAAGAACGGGAGCTATTACGCCGGTTGCCAATCTGGACCCCGTGCAGCTTTCGGGTACGGTAGTCAAGAGAGCCTCGCTGCATAATGCAGATATTATCCAGTCGCTCGACCTTCATATCAACGATATGGTGTACGTGGAAAAGGGAGGTGAGATTATTCCGAAAATTACAGGAGTGGATATTACGCAACGTCAGCCCGACAGCCAGAAGGTAACTTTCATTACCCATTGTCCGGAGTGCGGCAGTCCGTTGGTGCGCTACGAAGACGAATCTGCTCACTACTGTACCAACGAGACAGCCTGTCCGCCGCAGATTAAAGGGAAAATAGAGCACTTTATCAGCCGCCGCGCCATGAACATCGAGGGGTTGGGGCCGGAAACAGTAGACCAGTTCTATCAGCACGGACTGATTCATAATGCTGCGGATTTATATGAGCTGACCGAAGACCAGCTGATTGGCCTTGAGCGTATGGGCAAGAAATCGGCTCAGAATATCATTCAAGGTATCGAGCAGTCAAAACAAGTCCCCTTCGAACGCGTATTGTTTGCATTGGGAATTCGCTTCGTGGGCGAGACTGTAGCGAAAAAGCTGGCCAAAGCCATGCACTCCATCGACAAACTGGCCGCTGCAACGCTGGATGAACTGATTCAGCTGGACGAAATCGGCGGAAAGATTGCGCAAAGCATCCTGAACTATTTCGCAAACGAGGCCAATCGCGACCTGATCGAACATTTGCGCCGTGCAGGGGTACAACTGGCTTTGACGGAAGAAACACTTTCTGCACAGACTGACAAACTGAAAGGGATGTCGATTGTCATCAGCGGTGTTTTTGCAAAGCATTCGCGCGACGAATACAAGCAAATGATCGAACAAAACGGAGGAAAAAACGTAGGCAGTATTTCATCGAAGACAAGCTTTATTCTAGCCGGTGAAAACATGGGTCCCAGCAAACTGGAGAAAGCAAAGAAACTGGGCGTACGGATTATCGACGAAAACGAATTCCTGCAAATGCTGGATTAGAAGTGAAAAGCGGTTTTTCACCAACTTTTTATCATAAAACAGCAAATTTATGATAAGATTTATAGCGTAGAAAGAAAATATTCGTACTTTTGTACTGATTAATGAAGTATATTATTTACTTATGATACAAAGAAGACTCAGAGGAATGGGGGTGGCGCTAATCACTCCGTTCAAAGAAGATGGAAGCGTTGACTATGACGCGTTGATACGCCTGGTAGACTATCAGGTGCAAAACGGGACAGATTTTCTATGTGTGCTGGGAACCACAGCCGAAACACCAACTCTGACAGCCGAAGAAAAGAAAAAAATAAGAGAATTGGTTGTAGAGCGTGTAAACGGCCGTATTCCTATTTTGCTTGGTATAGGAAGCAACTGTACACAAGGGGTGGTTGATAGCCTTAAAAATGACGATTTTACCGGAATCGATGCTGTATTGGTAGTCGTTCCTTACTATAACAAACCGTCGCAGGAAGGTATCTATCAGCATTATAAGGCTGTGGCCAATGCTACCAAACTTCCAATCGTATTATATAACGTACCGGGACGTACGGGCGTGAATATGACGGCAGAAACTACTTTGCGTATTGCGCGTGATTTTAAGAACGTAATTGCAATTAAGGAAGCATCGGGCAATATTACCCAGATGGACGACATCATAAAGAACAAGCCGGAGAATTTCGATGTAATTTCGGGAGATGACGGTATTACTTTCCCGCTGATAACACTGGGGGCTGTAGGAGTTATCTCTGTAATCGGTAATGCTTTCCCTCGTGAATTCAGCCGTATGACACGTCTAGCATTGCAAGGTGATTATGCCAGTGCACTGAATATCCACCATAAGTTCACTGAATTATTCAAGTTGCTTTTCGTAGATGGTAATCCTGCCGGTGTAAAAGCCATGCTGAATATGATGGGGATGATAGAAAACCGCTTGCGTCTGCCGCTGGTACCAACACGTATCACTACTTTCGAGCAGATGAAACGCATTCTGGATGAACTGAAAATAAAATGCTAAGATAGCTTGTTGTTTTAGCGATGAAAAGGCCGCTTTTTGTAGGTGTCATAACTACAAAAAGCGGCCTTTTTAGGTTGTATTGCAAAACTATGTTAACCAGCGGGAGTTTAACGCATGTTGCTTTTATTCTTTTAAAATATTTTGCTTTATTGCAAAAGCGATTACCTTTATAACTTTCCTTAATTTTATCTTGCTATGGCGCTAGAATATTTCATTCAGTATAATACGGATATTGGAGTTTCTTTTCCCTATATCAACCATATCACGTATCTCACAAATCAATCTTTCCTATATCTGTTTGGCTTCATACAAGCCCGTAAAAAAACTTTCTATTCCGGTGGAAGGTATCTCTTACCAAGAAAGGAGAAAGGCGCAGAAAGAAGAGAAAATTGCTTTTTAGGTCGATTTGTTTTATTGCAGGATATTTCAGAATTTTCCGAATGTTTCCGATTGGAAAGGCTTAGTAGAGTAAGGCGACGGCTGAGTATTATCATAAAAAAAGTCCCACCTTTAATAGGAGGGACTTTCGTGACCGCGACAGGATTCAAACCTGTAACCGGCTGATCCGTAGTCAGCTACTCT
>Magnolia_p2__coassemble_3649_pt1 | contig 6072 bp, 3 predicted proteins | sample Magnolia_p2__metabat2_high_PE_040 | metagenome-assembled genome bin Magnolia_p2 | reverse complement strand
CAATAGAAAAGTTTCCATCAACATCGGTAATAGTACCACGAGTAGTACCTTTTACCAAGACAGAAGCACCGATTACCGCATCGCCGTTCTGATCGATTACACGACCTTTTACCACTTTATTCTGCTGTGCTGAATAATTAGTATCCAAGGATACGGAATTACCTTCCGGCATAGCCGACAAGGATAAGCATACAGATGCAAGTCCTAATAAACTTACAAATCTTTTTTTCATACGTTTGACTTTTATATTTACATCTAAAAAATATTCCTAAAATAAACGTCCGCTAACAGACGTGGACAAAAGTATAGGAACAGTGTTACAAACGTATTTCTTTTGATAAAAAGTGGAAAAAGGTCGCCTAATCTATCCGTTATTCGTGAAAATTTGTTTCAATGATGTGACAAATCAGACGTTTGCCATCCTCAGTTCCTGCAAAATCAATAAGAACAACACCACAATTTTTGTGAATTCCCTGCAACTCATGTGCCAATGCCGGATTTACTTTTTCTGAGAATTTAACAGGACCGTCTACCGGAACAGCAGTAGCACTGGCAAAACTGATAAACCATTTATCCGAAACTTCGGGCTCATTCATCGCAGCAGTCATATTCCGCAGTGTGGTAGCCATTTTATATGGAGCCTTGCCTGCATAGTGATACTGATATTCATCCTGAACAGAAGCAACTGCTTCCTTATTATTGCTTCCGCGCAAAACAATATCACAAGTCACATTGTCTCCCCAATTAAAGCAACGTGCACCAGGATAGTCTGTCATAATCTCATCGCGGTGTACAAATAAGATTTTTCCACGGCATTCATCCAAAGTTAAATCTGCTTTAAATTCGTCTACAAAAAATGACGCATATTTCGTATCCGACAAACTGGCCGACAACAACCGCCGGTAATCAGCGCTACTTCCCCCTTCGCATTTCAATGAAACTACAAGCATCTCGGTTGGATGTTTTTTCAAGAAGCTGATAAATGCAGGCAAAACATCGTCTTCCCAAGTAATATCCTGATATTGCACACTGTGGAAAATACCCAACCGGTTATTATCCATCGCTTTCAGTCGTATATCAAAGCCTCTGACACCCAGCTTCAACTGTTCACAGATAGTAATATCCTGTGTTTGCAAAGCCTCACCACCTTTAACAGCTCCACTGTCATGAGTAGCAGGAATAGAAAGCTTACAAAGACGAGTTGTACCGGCAACCTCTTTCATCCACGATGACAAATCGGTGGTATCGATCTGGAAAGGTGCTACCACCTCGAAGTTTCCTTTATCGTCAGTCCAACGACAGGTAGCAACTGCAAAGTGTCCCCCTTTCAAACGGGCAACTGCAAACGACCCGTTTCCGTCTTCATCCGGCCAGGCATTGTTCACCTGAAAAATCGTATAACCACGATACGACTGAACAGATGGATTGTGGGTATGTCCTACAAAAAAGCCTACCACATTATAACCATCCAATATATCAAATAAAGCTTCGCGCTTATTCTTAGGCCACCATTTTATAGCCCATTCATCAAAACCATAATGCTGGACATAAACGACCGGTGTATTGCCGGAAGCATATCGCTGTAAATCTTTAGCCAGCCATTCCAGACTGTTTCCTCCTCCGTAATGAGCATCACCGGCATAAGTATGCATCTGCACAAAGTGTACATCACCAATATTCCAGGAATAAGCTCTGCTGCATGAATCGAAATTCAAGATTTCGCCAGCCTGCAATTTGGCACGCAATAAAGAATCCATATAAGCAAGATTCATATTCCGTCCCTTCAGATTTTCTTTTTTATTTTTCGATACAGGGTCGATATCATGATTACCATATCCCGGATATACCGGACAGTGCAGCTTCTTATCCCCTTCTCCCTGATGATATCTTTGCTTATATAAACCGTGAGTTTCCGGAAGTGCTTTATCAAAAATATCTCCGGCAATAATTACGGAAGACAGGTTCTTCAACGTATCTCCAGCAAAGTATGAAATAGAATCGGGCCATACAAAATTATTTTCCAGACAGTTCAATGCACGGACATGGTAGTACTGATCCGACTCAGGCAACAAATCGAAATGCAAATCGGCCGCAACGGCAAAGGTAATGTCTCTTTCCGGATTAGCCACATTAGAGAAACGGTCGATTACGCGTCCGTCTTTCAAACGAATGTAACTGGTAAATGTCTTTTCACCTTCATACAAAGTAATCAGACGTGCTCCCGGCTGCAAGTCGATGTAGGTTGTCTTTCCACCGGAAAAACGGCCGTATCCCAATACGATTCCATAATGAGAAGCCAAATAATCATTGTCGTGATCATGGCCGGTAAAAACACCCATCATATCTCCCTGTTCAAGCATTGCACCAAACAAGCCGCTATTGATGTCAGCCGGGCATTCACGCTCCAGACGAATACCAGAGAAAGATCCTTTTTTCTGATTGAAAGCCTCTGTATACTCGGGAAGAGGAATGTGAAAAAAGGCAAGTGCAGGCAAAGGAGCACCACCATTGAGCTGTTTGTAACGGTTACTGCTATTCCGATACCATGCAATCTGGTCATAATTTATCCAAGCATAACCGCCTACCTTATTAATTAAAGAATTGGAATGCGAATCCATGCAGTAAAGCAATGCAGCAGGAGCATTACCGTCTGAAGCCTTCACTTCCAGTACAAGGTCTGCCAACTCACCCTGTTCATTCTTTTTATTCAGACAGTTCGGAACCGAAGTAATCATTTCAGTAAATGCCTGATAGGTAATATCCTGCTCTGTATCGTGATTGCCATTCAGAATACAGAAAGGAATACCGGCCTGCTGCAATACCGGCAAAAGCATATTCCAGCCTTTTTCGGCAGGTTTACCGGTCACGACATCACCGGTAAAAACAATAAAATCGGGATTCTCGGCAGCCAGTGTTTCACGAATCACCTGCAAAGCCACTTCCGAGTCCGGCTTTTCGGGAGCAATGTGCGTGTCTGTAAACTGTACAATTTTAAACGTACCGTTTTCATTAAATTGTAGACTTTGGGCAGCAGATGTCAAAACAAGCTGCAGCCAGGCAAACAAAACAAAAAAAATCTTTTTCATGCGTATTTTTAATTTTCAGATTCAAAGTTAACTAAAAACAATATCCCCCATCAAACAAACGATTCCTTATCTGCGACAGAAAAATAAGCTTTCAAAACTCGTAACAAATTTGTCAACAAGCCGAAATTCGGCTGTAATAATAGTCAATAAATTTCACTCCCACAAATTAAAATCAAACAACGAAAGACAACAAGCATACCATAAAGGCAGAAACAAAAACACAGCAAAGATTCCAAAAGCCTTGATTTGCAAACTCCTCATTGCAAATCCACTATCTCTTGGACAAATTAAAACAAAAGGAAGGTAATTAATATTTTTTTCATAAAAAAGCAAAAGTATATCTGCTCCTTTTTGATTTTTACATCAGAACTTTTTTTATCTTTGTAGCATAATAAACAAAGGGAAAGAATTTATTATATCTACATAACTTTAATAACAAGAATTATGGAATTTGTAACAAATGAAAAACTTACCATTGTTGGTGCTGCCGGTATGATCGGTTCTAACATGGCTCAGACTGCTATTATGATGGGTCTGACTCCGAACATCTGCTTGTATGACCCGTATGCTCCGGGTTTGGAAGGTGTAGCTGAAGAATTATACCACTGCGGTTTCGAAGGCGTAAACATCACTTTCACTTCTGATATCAAAGAAGCGCTGACTGGTGCTAAATATATCGTGAACTCAGGTGGTGCTGCACGTAAAGCTGGTATGACTCGTGAAGACCTGTTGAAAGGTAACGCTGCTATCGCTGAAGAATTCGGTAAGAACGTAAAACAGTACTGTCCGGATGTAAAACACATCGTAGTTATCTTCAACCCTGCTGATATCACTGGTTTGATTACTTTGTTATACTCTGGTTTGAAACCGGGTCAGGTTACTACTTTGGCAGGTTTGGACTCAACTCGTCTGCGCAGCGAATTGGCTAAACATTTCGGTGTATCTATGGACGCTGTTGAAAACTGCCGTACTTATGGTGGTCACGGCGAACAGATGGCTGTATTTGCTTCAACTGCAAAAGTAAACGGCAAACCGTTGACTGACATCATCGGTACAGATGCTTTGACAGCTGAACAGTGGGCTGAAATCCAGCAGAAAGTAACTAAAGGTGGTGCAAATATCATCGCATTGCGCGGACGTTCTTCATTCCAGAGCCCGTCATACGTTTCTATCGAAATGATTGGTGCTGCTATGGGTGGTAAAGCATTCCGTTGGCCGGCTGGTACTTACGTTTCAAACGATAAGTATGATCACATCATGATGGCTTGGGAAACTTCTATCGATACTGAAGGCTGCCACTGTGCTGCTTTGAACGGTACTGCAGAAGAACAGGCTGCTTTGGATAAGAGCTACGAACACTTGTGCGCTTTGCGTGACGAAGTTATCGCTATGGGCGTTCTTCCTCCAGTTTCTGAATGGAATGCACTGAACCCGAACATTAAATAATTCGGATTTACGTTATAACTTATTTGAAGGAGGCTGAAATCAGCCTCCTTTTTTATGGCTGTATATCGAAGTTATTCACCGTCCTGAAGCATTGACGGTGTATGTTGTCTGCATCATTGCAAAGACAAAGTTATACTACAAGTATGACGAAGCTTTATCACAAGTGTAGCAAATGTTTCTCATAACCGAGTCAAGGTAAACAGGCAACAAGATAAATATGCACCTCACAATCTACCAGCCAACAGCCAAGCAAATAAGTTATAATGTACATAGGATAAAAACATAACAAACTTATTTGCAACCCGTTAACCTCTATACTTGTACATTTCACGATTGTATATTTCCACCAAGTACCTATTATCTTTGCCGCCAGATGTTTTAATTTTTCACTTTTCAGAACGATGACAACTTTTTACAGCTTACTACTGTTTGCCACGCTCGGAATGAATATCCAATCGGCTGCAAAACCTTTACCCTACAAATGAATGGCGATGCACTGACGACTCAGTATCTACCGCTAAAAAGAGCATGAACAATAAAAACGATGCCGCAAATTGCTTCAAGCAAAATTTTTCCTATTTGGGAATCCCTTTCATTGCAGCCAGTCTTATTGTAAAAGAAAAAAAATAAAGATTTCCGCATGCTCCGCAACAAATTTGAACCAAATTTTCACAAACGATATGACGACTATACACAGTATGTACCCCTAGTCACAACCTGGATACTCAAAGCAGCCGGAGTAGAAAGCCGAAGCAATTGGAAAGAGTTGGCAGTGAGCAATGCGTTTTCCGGACTGCTCATGGCAGGATTTGTAAATAGCATCAAATATACAGTAAAAGAAAAGCGGCCAGACAATACCTCTAATAATTCTTTTCCGTCCGGACACACCGCTACGGCATTTATGTGTGCTACGATTTTACACAAAGAATATGGCAATAAAAGTCCCTGGTACAGCATAAGCGGATATACATTGGCCGGACTGACAGGTGTTACACGCCAGCTGAATAACCGGCACTGGATTGGCGATATACTGGCGGGAGCTGGCATCGGTATTTTATCGGCCGATTTAGGTTATTTTCTTTCTGATTTGCTGATGAGAAACAAAGGTAAGCATGTACAAAGTTCCGATGTATACTACAACACTTCGGGTAGCCCTTCATTTTTGGCATTAAATTTTGAATTTTCTTCAGGTCCATCAGCATTATCTGCAGCCGAACTCTATGATACAGACAATGGTTCTCCACTTAATATGCGTCTGAAAACGGGTACAGCTACCGTTGTCAGTGCAGAAGGGGCATGGTTTTTCAGTACACACTGGGGAATTGGTGGAAGAATCAAGGTTTCTACGCTACCGGTAACAGCAGATATTCCTCAGGAAAATATGCAAAACTTTTACATTGACAGCGACAGAAAAGAAGGAGCACCCGTGAATATGTTTTTATTGAACGGCCTAGAATCTGACCACCTGGGATTTCTCGATTTATATTTTACCTGAGTTCGGGATAAGTTTAGAATAAGGCCAGTTGTTTTGAGTCCTCAA
>Magnolia_p2__coassemble_3603_pt1 | contig 6154 bp, 5 predicted proteins | sample Magnolia_p2__metabat2_high_PE_040 | metagenome-assembled genome bin Magnolia_p2 | reverse complement strand
CCTATGAATGGAACACTTACCGGTTTTTCTATGATAGATCGCAAGGGAGGAATTCAGCCTTCTGATTTGGTTATAGTGGCTGGTGCTACTAGTCAAGGGAAAACCTCTTTTGTATCTTCTATAGTCCTAACAGCTGTAAAATCAGGTAGTAAAGTAGCCTTTTATTCAATGGAAATGACCAAGCAGCAGCTTACGGCAAGACTGGTATCTGTTGAAAGTGGAATTCCTGCTAATGAACTTCTTTATGGGAAATTGAATAATGAAAAATTATCATTGCTGGATAAAGGAGTGGGAGTCCTATATAAAAATTGCGGTAAAGGCCTTTTTTTTGACGATAGAAGCACTTCCAATATTGATATGATAATTTCCTCTATCCGTTCAATGAAAATTAAATACGGGGTAAATGGTGCGGTTATAGACTATTTGCAGATATTAAACGTTAATATGAAAGGAACAAATAAAGAACAACAGATGGGGGAAGTAGCCAGGCGACTAAAAAATTTGGCAAAGGAGCTAAATATATGGATCATCGCTTTGTCCCAATTAAATCGTGACAGCCAGAACCCGGAGCCGACTACAGACCGGCTACGTGATAGCGGTCAAATTGCTGAGGCTGCAGATACAGTGATACTGATATATCGGCCGGAAGTCTTTGGTAAACCATATCCTAAACCTTTTGAAAAATATAGTACTAAAGGTACGGCTATGATAAACATCTCCAAAGGGCGTAATATTGGTATTGGGCGTTTTTTATGTGGATTTGATTGTAATACAGCCCATTTTTACCCATTAAACAATATTCCTTTAGCTTCTGAAAATATAGCCTCAGCAGGAAGTAAAAATGATAATCCATGGTAAATATGAAAGTCTAACTAAAAATAAGCAGAATATGATTTGTATTAGTGATTTGGAAAATGACAGTGATTTATTGTTGCTTGCTACCGGTTGTTTCTGTTGAAGAAATAAATAGGGTAAGCAACCGTGTAAAAGTATTGGAAAATCTTGGTGATGTATGACTGTGTTGGAATTTTTAGAAACGACAAGATATGTTTATTATCAGTTGAATCTATATAATATAAACTCAGCGGATATTAAATATATCGAGATGGTTAAAGAGTACAATAAAATGGTTGAGGAAGGTAGAAATGAACAAAATGTACGTTCATTGATGCATCGAAAATATAACATATCAGCGTCAACAGTAAGTGCTGCTATAAAGCGCCTTAATCGGGAAATAGAATTCGAATAATATAAAAATACGTAGAATTTACGGATTACATACATGGGAGTAAATCTTTTTTCATATTGTGATAGTAAAGAGGATAGCTGGAGTATTATGGAAGCTGTACTGCAGGATGAGCCTGTAGGCTGCGATGAAAATCAGGACGCTTTATTTTTTTCTGAATTGGATTTAGAAAGTCTGTTCTTAGATGAATGTGGCTTATTAAAGTTGTTTTAGGAAGATTTTCTTCAGGTCATAATACGCGCGAAGATTTTTTGGAGGTCATCGCACGCGTGGAGTAAATGTTGTAGATTACTGCTTTTGCTGCTTCTCTTTTGATTTTACGGGTTTTTGTATATGAAATATAGGTTGATGTGTCTTTCTTGGAATTGCGCCCTACAAGGGCTAAAAACTATCTCCTTGACTTGATATGCTTCGGCGAACCCCATAAAGTAATGTCGGGTTTATAGGTAAAGAAAAAGCTCCTGCCAAAGGCTGATTATTTCTTTGGCAGGAGATAGGGAAAGGCTTATAAGCTGATTTAATTCCCCAAAATTTGGGGAATTAAGTATCTCTTAAAGTGGGACATTTCGGAATTTATAGAAGTGTCCCACGCTTTTTTGCATAAGAACGTAATCGCGTTCTTTCAGATCCGGTATTTACATAAGTGGGACGGGACACCTTACTCAATCTTGATATTTATCTCCTTTCCACAATGGGGACAAGTCAGGGAAACACCGTCTTTTTTGAGGGGCTCAAATAATTCTGTTACCGGACATCCAATAGCATCGGCAATCTTATTTAGTGTTTCTACAGTTGGGTTTCCATTTACCATATTAGAAAGGTTTACCCTATTGATTCCCATCTTATCAGCAAGTTCTGTTATAGTCATGCCTTTTTCTTTGATTACTTCCTTTATTCTTAAATCCATATTTGTAGTGTTTTAATATTGGGTGCAAAAATACGAATAAAAACTATTTGTAGTGTTATATAGGTACGTTTATCTGTTAAAGTAGTGTTAAATATATCTCTTCGTTTGACTATTGTAGTGTTTTGTATTACATTTGCACCGCAATAGAAAATTAAAGCATTACAGATATGGCGACAATTAAGTACGATTTACATAAGATAATGAGCAATGCACACAAGCTTTACAAAAACGCTAGAGTTAAGTATTCAACCTTTGCTTCAGCCCTGAGAAAAGCGTGGAGCATGGCTAAGTTCGAAGTAAAGGTAGCTGCCGGAAGGGAACAGATATTAAAGGCTGAGGCTGAGCGTAAGGCTATTGAGGCTGAGCGCAAAGAACAGGCTAAAATAGAAAAAATCCTTTTCAATGCAAGAATGGAGTCAAGGCGTATAATGTTTGAGGCTGAGGCTAAGGCAAACTATATTAGACGAGAAATAGAAGCCTGTAAAGCCGGGTTGTCGTATAATGATTATATGAATGGTTTAGCCATATCAATGGGATATGGAAGTAATAAATATTTAGGAGATTGATAAGATGAAAAAGTTTTATGTATCGGTACTGATAGTGGGAATCGCCCTATTGTTGGCTACAGAAAGTGAGATAGGAGAAAGTAATGTGCTAGGCTTGTTCATTACCGTTTTATCAGGTTATAGATTGGGATTATTCAATGAAAAAATCAATATTTAAGCATTTATAAAGACATGGAAACATCTAAAGAGCAGACAGCCTCAACATTTTCAAAGGAGTATTTAGAACATCAAAGCCGAATTATTCGTGATTTGCATAGCCTGAATACTCCAGAACTTACAAAATCATTACCATTGGGCAAAAACACACGTGCTGCAATTTATTTTAAGGCTATGGTTGAAGATACTTTGCAGGCTTTATACTCCATACATGAGCTGTTCTATGGTGAAGTGGATGATAAGCTTGGTTCTGAATTTATAGATGCAGTCCAACCTCTTATTGATTATGCAGATAGGTATATTATAAATAGTATTTCTGATAATATAAGATATCGGGATACTGTTGAAATCTGAATATAACGGGGTGGAGCCCTGATCCTTTGCGTTACATATCTATAGTCTCCGTTGGCTACGGCTGATGGGGACTATTCATTTAAAAAAAACGAATTTGCCGAAGCAATAAAAATAGGTACGCTTAAAATTAGCACTACTTTTGGGAATAACAAACTGAATATAGCTTTATGGTTGTTGGTTTGGAAAGAATGTAAATATATGATGCATAAAATGTGGGCTTAAATTTGAAGATAAAAATTCTATTATTACATTTGTATCAGAAAAGCCCGCTAAGTCAACAAAATTTTGTTACTTTGTTACTCGTTTGTTACCCACTTACGTTTGCGTGGCGGGTTTTTCTTTGATTATCAGACTGTTATGGTGTTGCGTATAACTAATGTACGACAACTTCGGTGGATAATTCCGGTGATGAGCCGCAATTATATTTTTGGTACAAATAATGAAACCTCCGGGAGCAATTCCGGAGGTTTTTTTGTGCACATACGGTTCGGCGGAATCCTGTGACGATATAAAAAATGAGCACATTATGTTATGCTGATACACCGAAGACTATGCCCATTTCCTGAAACGCTCGGAAAGCTGGATGCAACTGTTCGACCCGGAAACCGGTTTTGTGCGCCCCAAGGACAAGGACGGCAACTGGGTTACCCCGTTCGACCCGTACCATACCCCGGGATTCACCGAAGGAAACTCGTTCAACTACACCTGGTTTGTACCCCACACCCCCGAAAAGCTGGTCCTGCAAATGGATAGCCGCCCCTGAAACACCGGCAGACAATATGAAATTTCCGTCTCAGTGGAGTAAGAACCTAAAAAAAGAGTCATAGCAAAGCACACCGTCGAACCGTGCAATGCCATGACTCTTTTCTTATTGAAGCGACAACCGCCTTACCGGGTTATCGTTATTTTCTGAATGCTTCCCCGCAGGAAATTCTTTACCGAATCTACTGTCTCGGCATCCGTACCCTTATCCACCTTCAGTGTAAGAGCTTCATTCTGAACCGGTTTCATCTTGATGAGAATCACTCCGTTCTTGTCCGTCACACCGTATTCGCTCAGCTTGCTTTTATCCTTAATCACTTTAATCAACTCGATTTGTTTGGGATTGATAGCAGCAAATTCCTTCTCGCCGATTCTCTTTCCGTCGACAAATACAGCCACATCCTTGGGCAGAGCAGAAACAGAAGGCGATGCGGCATCCGTCTTTGGCTTCTCCAGACGGAAAGTAACCGGTACAGTAAATTTCACCGGTACAGCCCTTCCACGCTGGCGACCCGGTTTCCATTTCGGCATCAGCTTGAGCACCCTAACCGCCTCGGCATCCAATGACGGCGAAACACTGCGCATAATTTCTATATCCGATATACTTCCATCCTTGCATACAACGAAGCGGGCAATGACACGTCCTTCCACTTTTCCCTGCAAGGCATCAGCCGGATATTTGATATTTTGGGCAATGAATTTCATGAGCTCACTCATGCCGCCCGGATACTCCGGCATTTCCTCCACCACCGTAAAAACCGGTTCCACCGTATTGTTTTTTACACCAGTCTGAGGCTGTTGCGCAGATTCAGGTCCGTTCTTTTCATTTTTTGCCACCTCTTCGGCCTTATACCATTTTACTTGTGACGCCGATTCAGGTTCCGGTTTTTCATAGCCTACTACCACGATTTCGTCTGTCTGTGTGGTCTCTTCAAACATTTTGATTTTAGCTTTCATGACAGAACTGCCTTCAGCAGGAGAAACCACAAGCGAGCAACTTTGCAGACCTATGAATGAAATAACGATGACCGAACCTTTGGGAGCTTCCAAAGTGAACTTACCGTTCTCATCGCTTAGCGTACCGGTTGTCGTATTCCGGATAATGACCGATGCGCCTATAATAGGCTTCCCGCTAGCATTATCCACCACGGTACCCTCCACACGCACCGTGTTTTCGGACGGTACGACAGACATTTCCGGCCGGTTGGTTTCCTGAATTGCCGGAAAATCACTAACTTTGACACTTGAAATCTCGTCACTTACAGCAGAGATTTCGGGACGGGCAAAAGCAGCCACAGCGACGGCTGCAACCGGCAGTACGTAGAAGTACTTGGCGCGTGCCCACGGATTTGATCTTTTTTTCAACATCATAGTGATACGCTTTTTAAGTTTACTGTGATTAAAGCTGTTGGCGATTGAGTAGAGCCTTGAGCCGACAGCTTTTTTTATTAATAATAGTTGATAATTCTTCGCATCTATACCGTTTCTTATCACTGTTTCGTCGGCTTCAAACTCGTGTACGTTCTGAAGTTCCGATTTGATAAGCCATGATGCCGGGTTGAACCATTGCAGAAGTATGCATAAATCTGTCAAAATTAGGTCTATGGAATGGAAATTTGTGATATGTGCCATTTCGTGACATAGTATTTCTCTGCCGTTTTCTTCCAGGTCAGTACGCGATATTACTATGCGGTTCATCCAGCTGAATGGAGATATATTTTCGTCTGTCACTATCAGCTTGATGTTCTTTACATTATTATTTATGTACAGGCTGATATCTTCCTCTGTGCCTTTGCGGGTGATATTCAGCACTTTTCTGAACTGAAATATTTCTCTTGCTGTAAAGAACAGTATTCCGATGATGTATATAGCTGTAGCAAAAATAATGATATATTCCATTGCAGAATAATCGTTGGTATGTTGTGCTATATCCGAATTAATTATAACAGGTGCCGTCAGTAACTCGTCTATAGATTCTACGGCCTGAATAGTTTCTGTCGGATTCTCAATGCTGATTTTCACAAAAGGAATTATAGAACATATAATCATCAGTCCGATTAGGGAGAAACGGTTGAAACGATGGAAAGTTTCGCGGCTCATCAGCAGTTTGTAGAACAGATAGAATACAGCCAGACAAACAGCCGATTCCATTATATATATAAG
>Magnolia_p2__coassemble_2965_pt1 | contig 7544 bp, 9 predicted proteins | sample Magnolia_p2__metabat2_high_PE_040 | metagenome-assembled genome bin Magnolia_p2 | reverse complement strand
ACTATGATTTCTGTATTTGTAGGTGGAGCTGTAATGGCATTGATTTTCAATGCATTCGGTCCTGACACAGCGATGGCTAACATGGCTTGGTACGAACACTTGTGCGTAGGTGGTTTCTGCTTCGGTGCTGTATTTATGGCTACTGACCCTGTAACTTCTTCACGTACAGAAAACGGTAAGTTCGTATACGGCTTCCTGATTGGTGCCATGGCTATCATCATCCGTGTATTGAATCCGGGTTATCCAGAAGGTATGATGTTGGCTATCCTGCTGATGAATATCTTCGCTCCGCTGATTGACTATGTAGTGGTACAGAACAATATCAGCCGTCGTGCAAAACGTGCTATGTCTAACAAATAAACCGAATATACAATGAATACTAATAGTAACTCTTATACTATCATTTATGCTTCGGTAATGGTTATTATCGTAGCATTCTTGCTGGCTTTCGTAAACTCTTCACTGCGCGACCTGCAGGGCAAGAACGTAGAGCTGGATACTAAGAAACAGATTCTTTCTTCACTGGGTATCAGAGAAGTACAGGATGTTGAAGCTGAATTTGCCAAAGTAGTGAAAGCCGACATGGTAGTTGCCGAAGACGGTTCACTGACTGAGTACGAAGGCAAGTTTGTAACTGCTTACGAAAAAGAATTCAAGGAAAACGGACGTGCACACGTATTTGTATGCGAATTGGACGGACAGACTAAATATGTAGTTCCTGTTTACGGTGCCGGTCTTTGGGGTGCCATCTGGGGCTATGTATCACTGAACGAAGACAAGAATACCGTTTACGGTACTTACTTCTCTCACGCTTCAGAAACTCCGGGTCTGGGTGCTGAAATCGCTACAGAACACTTCCAGGATGAATTCAAGAACAAACAGGTTCTGGAAGGTGAAAGCATTGCCTTGAGCGTAGTAAAGAACGGTAAAGTGGAAAATCCTGATTTCCAGGTTGACGGTATTTCAGGTGGTACTATCACATCAAACGGTGTGGATGCCATGTTGAAAGGCTGTATGGCTCACTATACCAAATTTTTAACATCTAAATAATAGGAGGAGATAATTACAATGGGAAGTTTATTTTCAGCTAAAAACAAAGAAGTATTTTCTACTCCGTTAAGCATGAACAACCCTGTTACCGTACAGGTATTGGGTATCTGTTCTGCGCTGGCCGTTACCTCTAAGCTGGAACCGGCTATCGTGATGGGTCTTTCTGTAACAATCATTACTGCATTCTCTAACGTAGTTATCTCTTTGTTGCGTAAGACTGTTCCTAACCGTATCCGTATCATCGTGCAGCTGGTAGTTGTAGCTGCGCTGGTAACAATCGTGAGCGAACTTTTGAAAGCATTTGCATACGATGTAAGCGTACAGCTGTCTGTATACGTAGGTTTGATCATTACCAACTGTATCCTGATGGGACGTCTGGAAGCATTTGCCATGGCCAATGGTCCTTGGGAATCTTGTCTGGACGGTATCGGTAACGGTTTGGGTTATGCCAAAATCTTGGTTATCGTAGCATTCTTCCGCGAATTGCTGGGTTCTGGAACACTGCTGGGCTTCAATATCCTGAACCACCAGTGGCTGAAAGACCTGGGTTATGTTAACAACGGTTTGATGCTGATGCCTCCTATGGCTCTTATCATCTGTGCATGTCTGATCTGGTATCAGCGTGCTAAGCACAAAGAGTTGCAGGAAAAATAATATAGGGTGTTGAATCAGAATTATTAATTAAATAACATGGAACATTTATTAAGTTTATTCGTCCGCTCTATCTTTGTGGACAACATGATATTTGCGTTCTTCCTGGGTATGTGTTCGTACCTGGCTGTATCAAAGAACGTAAAGACTGCCCTTGGACTTGGTATCGCCGTGACTTTCGTGCTTGTGGTGACGCTTCCTGTAAACTATTTGCTGCAGACTAAAGTACTTGCTGCAGATGGTATCCTGGGCATCGACCTGAGCTTCTTGAGCTTTATTCTTTTCATTGCCGTAATTGCGGCTATCGTACAGTTGGTAGAAATGATCGTTGAACGCTTCAGCCCTTCGCTGTATGCTTCACTGGGTATCTTCCTGCCGCTGATTGCCGTTAACTGTGCCATCATGGGTGCTTCACTGTTCATGCAGCAGCGCATCACACTGGCTCCTTCTGATCCTAAATTCATCGGTGGTGTAGCCGACGCTATTTCTTACGCACTGGGTTCAGGTATCGGCTGGTTGCTGGCTATCGTTGGTCTGGCTGCTATCCGCGAAAAAATGGCTTACTCTGACGTGCCTGCTCCATTGAGAGGTTTGGGTATCACATTCATCACTGTAGGTCTGATGGCGATGGCATTTATGTGTTTCTCTGGTTTGAACATCTAATAAAGAAAGGAATAAGACAATGGATATGAATTTTATTTTAGCGAGCATTGGAGTATTCCTTGTGACTATTCTGGTGTTGGTTGTAATCCTTCTGGTTGCTAAAAATTTCCTTGTTGCTTCTGGTAAAGTGAAGGTGACAGTAAACGGCGAAAACCAGTTGGAAGTTGAATCGGGTTCTACACTGCTCAACACACTGGCTGTGAACAATGTGTTCCTTCCTTCTGCCTGCGGTGGTAAAGGTTCTTGTGGACAGTGTAAATGTCAGGTTGTAGAAGGCGGTGGTGAAATCCTTCCTTCAGAAGTGAGCCACTTCAGCCGCAAACAGCAGAAAGACCACTGGCGTCTGGGTTGCCAGGTGAAAGTTAAAAGTGACATGGCCATCAAGGTTCCTGAATCTGTAATGGGTGTTAAGGAATACGAATGTACAGTTATTTCTAACAAGAACGTGGCTACCTTTATCAAAGAGTTCAAAGTGCAGTTGCCTAAAGGCGCTCACATGGACTTCATCCCAGGTTCTTACGCTCAGATTAAGATTCCTAAATTCGAAATGGATTACAACAAGGATATCGACAAGAGCCTCATCGGTGACGAATACTTGCCAGCTTGGGAAAAATTCGGTTTGTTTGGCTTGAAATGTAAGAACCCGGAAGAAACTATCCGTGCTTACTCTATGGCCAACTACCCTGCAGAAGGTGACGTGTTCATGCTTACAGTACGTATCGCTACTCCTCCGTTCAAGGCTGACAAGAGCGGATTCATGGATGTAAATCCGGGTATCGCTTCTTCATACATCTTTACACTGAAACCAGGTGACAAAGTATTGATGAGTGGTCCTTACGGAGACTTCCACCCAATCTTCGATTCTAAGAAAGAAATGATCTGGGTAGGTGGTGGTGCCGGTATGGCTCCTCTTCGTGCACAGATTATGCACATGACTCGCACACTGCACACTACAGACCGCGAGCTGCACTACTTCTACGGTGCTCGTGCCCTGAACGAAGTGTTCTATCTGGAAGATTTCATTGCTTTGGAAAAAGACTTCCCGAACTTCCACTTCCACTTGGCTTTGGACCGTCCGGACCCAGCAGCAGATGCAGCTGGTGTAAAATATACAGCCGGATTCGTTCATCAGGTGATGCTGAACACTTACCTGAAAGACCACGAAGCTCCAGAAGACATCGAATACTACATGTGTGGTCCTGGTCCGATGTCGAAAGCTGTTGTCGCAATGTTGGATAGCCTCGGCGTAGAGGAATCTTCTATCATGTACGATAACTTCGGTGGATAATTCTTTACTGAAAATAAAATCAGTAAAAAGTAAAATAAAAGAAAGAAAGCTCCTGATTTTCAGGGGCTTTTTCTTTTTATCTACTCTTGCTATATATTTTATTTCCTTTCTTTTACTTGCTCTTAATAGTGTTTTTTTTGTTACTCGTTTGTTACTTGTTTCTCAACTATAATCGTTATATTTGTGATGGGTAACAATTTAAAAACATAGTAACAATGAAAAAAGCACTTTCTACACAGGCTAAAGAGCCTATCAGATTGCGAACAAAGAAGCTTGCTAACGGAAATCTTTCTCTTTACCTGGATTTTTATCGTGATGGAAAAAGAGAGTATGAATTTCTTAAATTGTATCTCGTTCCTGAAAAGACCAAAGCGGATAAGATTCTGAATGAGGAAACGCTAAGAACGGCCAATGCTATCAAAGCGCAAAAGATTGTGGCTTTACAAAATGAGGAACACGGTTTTACAGTCAGCAGCAAATCTAAAATCAAATTTATTGATTTCATGGTAGCACAGGCGGAAAACTATGAAGAACGCGGAAGTTATGCCTATGCTCAATCTATCAGAAATTCAATCTATCATTTAAGAAAGTACAAAGGCGATGCTGTAACGCTTAGACAGGTAGACAAAGCCTATCTTCTGGGTTATATTGACTTTTTAAACACAACTGGAGGGAAATATAACAAACCGTTATCCGATGCAGCTAAAGCTCTTTATTTTGACGTTGTGGTCATAGCATTGAATAAAGCCGTAAAGGATGAGATTATACCGGCAAATCCGGCACACAAAATCAATTACAAGGATAGACCTCAACAGGGTGAGGCGACAAAGCAGTATCTTACCTTTGAGGAGGTGAAAGCATTAGTAGCTACTCCATGTAAGTATGAAGTACTTAAACAGGCTTTTTTGTTTGCCTGTTTTTGTGGATTAAGATATAGTGATATAAAAGGGCTTGAATGGGGGAAAATACAGAAAATAAAGAGTGGAGAAATGCAGGTGGAGATAAAACAGCAGAAAACTGGTGAACCTCTTTATTTACCCCTTTCAGCAAATGCTTTACAGTGGTTACCTGAAAGGGGAACGGCTAAGGATAACGATAAAGTGTTTGCTTTGCCACACGTTAGTACCGTAGAGAAGTTCTTGCCTATATGGGCTAAGGATGCAGGAATTAACAAGCATATAACATTCCATGTAAGCCGACATACTAACGCTACTTTGATGCTTTCTTTCGGGGCAGACATTTATACTGTTTCTAAGCTATTGGGCCATACCAATGTGAAAACCACACAGATTTACGCTAAAATTGTGGATGAGAATAAACGTAAGGCAGTTAATTTAATACCAGAGATTTAAATTTGTGATGGAAACCAATGATATATTTCAGAATCCTCATGGACGAGCTGAGGCGTTTTTCGATATGCGAGATTATATTTATTTCCTCACAAAAGGACATAACTTCTCCTTTGCTCAATTACCGATGAATGACAAAACGGCAATCTTATTCGAAGAATTAAAAGAGTACGGATTTATATCTAACGATACACAGATAGAGCATTTCAGAGTTATATTTGGCATTCCGTTGCATAGAAGTAAGGTGCCGTTCAAGCCAATCAAATGGGAAAAGAACCAACAATTATTTAGGTTCTTCATTTACTCGTTATTCCCCAAAGAAACACTTTGGAACGACGGGTTATTTGGGATTCCATGTTTATTTGTAAATGAACATGGTGAACCTTTATATATACCAAAATCAGACAAAAAAAGATTGGAACAAAGTTCCGATTACGACACCTTAAATACAATACTAACAAACTTTAACAAGTAAATGCGGCTTCAAAAGTGGGCTAAAAGTATGGATTTTATGGAAAAAGGCGTTTCCCCCACATTTTCCATGCTTTTAGTCCACTTCTGGGTACGCAAAGAATATATCATTCTTTTATTATACTCCCTTTCATTTAGTTTCCTTTGCATTGTGATTTGATATAGATAGAAAGTGCAAGCCTATCGTCACAAATCACATGGGCAAAGACGGGTGAGTCTTGCACCTCAACCCTGAAGCCTGTACCTCTAAAATGTATAAGCTATGTCAGAGGAATTAAAACAGGTTGCCGACCTTATAACGGCTAATACAATCTTTTGCACTAAAGAAGTGCTAACAAGTGATGAGGCAGCAAAGTATATGGGAGTATCAAAGAGCTACCTTTATAAACATACTATGAAACAGCAGATCCCGCATTTTAAGCCGATGGGGAAAATGTGTTATTTCAACCGCCAGGAGTTAGAACAATGGCTGCAAAGTAATCGAATAGCAACTGCTGCAGAAGTAGAACAAAGAGCTGTCAATTATTTGATATCTGGTAAAGTGAAAGGGAGGTAAATCTATGAAGTACAATGATATTTTAGCTTCAACGATCCCTCAATATATGGTTGATAAAGTTAAGAGGATGTTTTTATCTGGATGCTATTTCACGATAGAAGAAATAGAAGCATCTATCGGCCGTGGTTGTGCTGTTGATATAATTCTATTATTGAAACAGAATGGCATTAACATACAGAACTTGATGCTACCTGATGGCCGTATTATATATGGGCTTGATATTGATGAGATTTCTGAGGATGGTAATACTCAAAGGATGGGGGAAATATTAAGAATTCATTCTGAGAATCGGGAGAGTCTTATGTTTCACATACAGAATCGGAAAGGGGGGCGTAATGGATAATGATAGCAGGGATAGTTTTGTTTTTTATAAGAGTTTTCAGCAGGCAATTGATGAGGCTCCAGAAAGCGAACAATTGGCTATCTACCGAGCCATTTCATATTATGCTCTATATCGTAAAGAACCAGGTCTTACAGGTTTGGCTAAAATTGTTTGGCTACTTATCAAGCCTCAACTCGATGCAAATTGGAAACGTTATGAAAATGGGTGCAAAGGAGGTGCTCCAGTAAGTAACACAAATAATCGCTATTCCAAAAGTACAATCAAAGTACAACCAAAAAACAACCGAAGTACAACCAAAGTACAACCTAATGTAAATGATAATGATAATGTAAATGATAATAATAAAGAAATATTATCTGTAGATAATATGAAGAAAGATCAACTTTCATCATCTGTATCTTTACATTCAGAAGAGTTTATTCGATTTAATAAATGGCTTAGTGAAAACTGTCCATATGTGCTAAAGGTATCAACACAAATGACAGAAGAACAGTATATGAAGCTTGTTAAAGAATATTCTAAGCAAGAGTTGTGTGATGCACTGCAGAGTTTGAATAATTGGAAGGATTTTCCAAAGAAAAGAACAAATGTTTATCGGAGTACGTTGGATGAATTAAAAAAACGTGCGGGAAGGAGTTGCTATGAAAGATAGAAAGAATTTTCAAGACCTTCAGCTTTTTGATGAAGAGTGTGAAGTTGTAGTATTATCATTATTGCTTAGTGTTAAAGGAGCTTTGGATGAAGTTAGGGAGCTTTTAACCTTGGATTGTTTTTATATCGAAAAGCACCGAGATATTTATCAATCAATATTGAATGTGGCTAATAAAGGAGATGAAATTAATATAGTTTCTGTAATGCCGGAACTCTCTAAAATGGAGTCTACTGTTACTCCTTTTGAGTTGACAAGTATTTCTGGGAAGTATTATGATTATAATATATACCAGTATGCGGCCCGTTTGCATGATTTAGAAAAGCGTAGGAGATTTTGGAAGATTGGCCAGTATCTGGTATCTTCCGGGTTACATGAAGAGGAAGATATAGTTGACGTACTGGCAAAGGTAAAGGATGAGCTTGATAATATATTTTGTGATTCTGCTTCAGAAGTTTCAACTCTATATGAATCTATAGAGGGATTATATGAGATTGTAAACCGGAATATGCAAGGAAATACTC
>Magnolia_p2__coassemble_2485_pt1 | contig 9114 bp, 8 predicted proteins | sample Magnolia_p2__metabat2_high_PE_040 | metagenome-assembled genome bin Magnolia_p2 | reverse complement strand
GCAATTTTTACCATTATCTGCTTTTATCTATAAAAAAGGAATTTTATTAATAGATTCTACAGCTTTAGAGTTTAGTGAAGACTTTGTTGAGGAAAATGTAACCATAATCGTTGATAAAGCTAAGGAGGTGATTTCAACGGGTGCTCCCATTGAAAATATGAAAGGGTCATTTAAGGGGCATTTTGTATTGCAGGCTCTAAAAGTTTTTGATAAAGTGAAAGTTGATTGCGGGAATGCTGAGGTAAATTTATGGAGCTTTTCAAATTCAGGGGCAGGTGCCAATTGTTCAATTGACAGAATACCAAATGATTTATTAAAAAGGTTGTCTAAATTGCGCAATCTGCATCGTGGCGAGACGGAGAATATATTGAGCAATCCTACCATCAGTTCTGCTTTTATAGAGTGCCTCTCAGACAAAAAAGAATGGTATGGTCTTTACCCATCTAAAAATTATGATGGAGTTAGCACAGACTTTTTTGAATCTTATTGGATGGTTATAGGTAGGGACAAACAAACGGAAATGGCAAAATATATAGCAGGCCTAATTGCTAAATATAAAGAATCAAAGGATGAAAATATTTTGTCAAAATCAGATGCCTATGATGTGAAAAAATATGATTATGTCTCTTTAATAAACAGGGTGTTGTGGCGTGCAACTGTGGAAGGTGAATGGACTATGATGCACCAACTTGCAATTCTTGATAATCCTGAAATGATACCAATATCCTATAAATCATATAGTATTTATAAGATAGTACATTTCTATTATATAAAACAGGTTATCAGCAATGTTTTACCTTCTTTGGAAATGGTAAGATCAAATGCGTATTTACTTTGTTTAAAGTTGATAAATCTTATTAATGACGCTTCGGATTACAGACGTAATAAAGTCATAAACAGAATCCTTGAATTTAGATATGGCGAGGAGAACAATAATGTGGATCCTTCTGTTTTTGATGAATTATTTATCGAAGATAGCCAGAATGAAGATATCAACAGTATTTACCCACTTATCTATACAATTTCAGGAAAAAAGAATATTTATGGATTATGTGCATTGTTAAGATTGTGTTATAAGTCCCCAACGCTTGTAAAATTAAATCAGGATGAAAATCATGTACCTGAAGTTGAGATGGATAAGGACAATAGAAAATGGTTGGATAATATAAATAAATTTGCTAGTCAATATATTGATTACAGAATGCAGAACGTATCAGAAGCGTCTAAAATCCCAGAACTGCTTAATAAGATAAACCGCTCTGTTCCACGTAACAATATGCATGAACAGCTAAACTGGTTTAATATCATATTGCAACGCATGAATGAGAATGGTATAACATGGAATGAATATGATTTGATATATAATCCTTCCGGAAATTTTGCTCTTAAAACATTCATTTTTGCTTTTAGAATGAAACTGAATGAAATTATTTCGAACTATTAAATATTATAACTTTAAAATCAATTAATTATGTCTGAAAAATTGAACAATATTGCAGGAAACATTTTATGCGATGCAACTGCAACCTTTTTGAATGGTGCCGGCTTGGCAAGTGGAGAGGACCAGAATGTGGTAATTCCTAAAACATTTAAAGAGACAGTAAATGGCCGTAAAGAAGATGTTCCTTATGTTTCAAGTCAGGCCTGGAGACGATGGCTGCGTAATACTTCAAATGAAGAAAATGGTTGGCAGCCTAGCGAATTACATGCTATAGAGGTAAATGCTAAGGGTTCAACATCAAAGATTGCAACAGAACTGAATCCGGTAAAATATCCGGAAGATGATTTGTTTGGGTATATGAAAAGCGGGGCAAAAGGGGAGGAAAGCATACAACGGACATCGCCTTTTAAAACTTCTATTTTGAGAGGAATTCCCAAAATGAGAAATATATCAATAGACGATGCTTATGTTTTCCCTAAAAACGGAACTCCATTGCCTTATTCTACTAAATTCTACTCAACTCATTTAGAAGGATTTTTTAATCTGGAGTGTTACAGATTGGGCTGTTATGTAAATACCCCATCGAGAGTGGAATTATCCAAGGAGTTGATTTCTGAATATGAGAATGAACTGATTAAAGAAACCCCACAAAAAAATGTTACTATATATACCCTTAAAAATGCAGAACAAATACGTAATGAACGTACTGCAGGATTGTTAAAAGGTTTGGTACATTTAAGAGGCGGTGCAAAAATGGCTGCTTTTGGAGCTGATGTTGCCCCTAAAGTGATTGTTTTCGCAGGTATGTCGTCTGCTAATCCTTGTTTCAATAATTTATATAAAGGTGCGGGTGAACGTCCGGAGCTGAATATAGAACTGTTGAAAGAACTTGCATACGATTATAAGGATAAATTGCAGACACCTATTCATATTGGAATAAGAACAGGTTATTTGGAAAATGAGCAAGAGGTTAAGGCTTTAACAGACTTGGGGTTTGTAGTTGACAGTCCGGTGAAGGTTGTAGAAACATTTATTGATAAATATTTAAAATGATGGATGAGATTCTAGAAATTCAATTTGCAGGTTGGACAGCTACTCCGCGTCTCCCTTTTGTAATTTCTGGTAACGCATTATGTATGCCTGTCCCGTCCTATTCTACGATATTGGGAATCATAGGTTGTTGCTTAGGCAGATTTGTTTCTCCTGACGAGGTTAAAATAGGATTTCGTTATTCTTATGATAGTGTTGCAACAGATATTGAGACTAGAAGAAGATTGCAATTTGATGGGAAGAAAATCAAAAACCATGACAAGGGCAGTGATGCATATATGCGTGAGTTTCATATTAATCCACGTTTGACTGTATGGATAGACAGACTGGACTGGAGGAATTATTTTGAAGCTCCTGTAGGTACTCCTTCTTTGGGGCGCTCTCAAGATTTATTGCAAATTACAAAAGTAGCTGTAAAAAAAATTGAACCTATTTCCGAAGGTTGTGTAAAAGGATGTTTGGTACCTTTTGATATGAATCAAATAATACCCGGACAGTTGATGCAATTTGCCGAGGCTTACACTGAAAGTGATGAGATAGGTGGAGGAAGGACACCTGTAAATCCTATGATGTTTGTTGCTATTCATGGTGGAGCCAGTGGAGGTGTTAAAATGAAAAATCCACATTTGTACAGAACAGTAGAAGAATACTTTATAGATTTTTATTTACATTCATTTTCATGAATATTGAAGAACTCAAAAAAGTAAAAGCAAAGAGTGATGGAACAACTTTGCTGGAACATACTTGTGCGGTAATAGAGACAGGACTGAATTTGCTTCAGTCCTTGCCTCTATCTAAAGAACGCAAAAGTATTATCAAGCAGCATTTTATTCAAGCTGCAATATTGCATGACTTGGGTAAAGTTCATCCTTTATTTCAGAAACGACTTATGGGTGACAGAAATGCTAGCATACGGCATGAACTGGTTTCGTTATGGTTTGCAGCAATATTTTTAGAAGTAGATAATGCTGTATTGTTTGCTATTGCAACTCACCATAAAGGAGTGGTATCAGGGTCTAGTTCCAAGTCATTGGAGATGTTTGATTTGAATGGGATAAGTATTGATATAGATGAAGGAAGCTATCTTCCTAGGTCTGAGGGTGTAATGTGTAAAGAGACATTAGAATCGTGGTTAGTGCTGTTTCCGTACTCTTTTCAATATAGAGAACAGCCTTTACAGGGTATCGAATCATCTTTCTTATATATGTTGAGGGAGCAGAAACAGCGTAAAATAATTCCTGATATATTGGACAGACAATACTATTCTTTGTTAAGAGCCATCTTGCAGGCGGCAGATCACCTAGCATCCGGTAACCATATAGAGATTCCAAGTTATCAAATGATAACATTAGAAGATTTTCAGCCACGTAATGGGCTGCAAATATTTCCTTTCCGGCATTTTCAAAAAAGACTCCAATCATGGATTGGAGATGCCGTTTTGCATGCACCTACAGGTTCTGGAAAGACAGAAGCAGCTTTGAGTTGGGTTTATGCAAATCAGGTTAAAGGCAATAGACTATTTTATCTTCTTCCTTATACAGCTTCAATAAATGCAATGGTAACTCGGCTTAATGATGTGTATAAAGACTCAAAAGTAATGGTTCAGCATTCAAAAGCATTGAATTTTATTTATAATGAACTATGTGAGGAAAAGTCGAATCTGATTGGTGATTATATATCTCTGGAACAAAAAGCAAGAGATATAAATTCGCTCTCTCGTGAAATCTTTTATCCTGTAAAAGTGATGACCTTGCACCAATTGTTACGCATTACGTGTCATGGAAGAGGGTGGGAGTATTCTTTATTAGAGTGTCAGAATGCTTTATTTATTATAGATGAGTTTCATGCTTATAATGCTTTCTTGACTGGTAAGATGTTAGGTACTGTGAAAGTCTTTAGGGAGATGTTCAACTCTAAATTTTTGTTTATGTCGGCTACAATACCAGATTTTCTATTGGATAGGATAGTAGACAGAGTTTATGAAGGAGATTTTTCTAAAATAATACGTCCAGATTCCAATATAGTTTCTGATGCTTCGATTTTAGGAAGAAAACGGCATCACTTAATTTGTCATTCAGATGAAAGTATTTTTTCGAATATTAATCAGATAGAAGCTAATTTGAGTGCAGGAAAGTCAGTTCTGGTTGTGGTGAATAATGTAAAAACATGTCAAGATATTTTTTCTGCAATAAATTTTGATGAATCTAGGAAACGAATGTTGCACGGAGGATTCAATCAACGCTCCAGAAGATATATTGAACAACTGATTACCCATAATGATAAAGAGATGCGTCCTTTATTATTAGTAGCAACTCAGGCAGTTGAGGTAAGCTTAGATATAGACTATAATGTAGCCTATATTGAGAACGCTCCGATAGATGCTTTAATCCAGCGTTTTGGGCGAGTGAATAGAGCTGGAAAACTGGCAGATAATAATGGCAATAAAATAATGGCAGATATTCATCTGTTCGAAAATATAGTTGGGAAAACTCCTTTTTATGATACAAAGCTACTTGAAGACAGTTGGTCTGTTTTGATAACCATGGACAGCAAAGATATATCAGAGGATGATTTAATAAAAGCTTGTAACGATGTTTACCGTGATGGTTATTCCGAAAAACAGGAACAAGATTTTGTACTAGGTTTTGAAACAGCCTATTCATTTAAAAATGAATGGATAGCCGGAATGTGCAGAGATTGGGCTGATGAGATTTTTGATAAAAATAATCAGAAAATAGATGTTTTATGCTATAACTTAAAAGAGGAATACATCTTATTGAAAAGCCAAAAACGTTATATTGAAGCTAATGAACTTTTAGTTTCCGTATATCCATATCAAAAACTTGAGGTTTCTGCTGAAGTGGATGTTCCTATAGCATCTGAGCTTTTTTATGATGATAATATAGGCTGTATTGAAATGGAGCCGGAAAGTTATGAAATTATTTAAATGATATAAATGCGTTTTATGAAAATCACCGGCACACATTTTAATTATTACCAGGTTTGTAAACGTAAGCTTTGGCTTTTTTCAAATAGCATAAATTTTGAACATACATCAGATTTGGTATATGAGGGAAAACTTATTCACGAAGATAGTTATCCTCAAAGGTCTTCTAAATACGAAGAAATAGAAATGGATGGTATTAAAGTGGATTTTTATGATGCCAGGAATAAGGTTATTCATGAAATCAAAAAATCCAATAAAGTTGAATTGGCGCATGAGTGGCAGTTGAAGTATTATATATACGTTTTTGAGAAGAACGGCATCACTGGTGTTAGTGGGCTGTTGGAGTATCCTACGCTGCGTAAAACCAAGGAGGTGTTATTAAGCGAGTTGGACATTGCAACTATAGAAGATATGAAATCTGAGATAAATCAAGTTGTCTGTAGCGATGAATGCCCCCCATTGCAGAAAAAAGGTATCTGTAAGAATTGTAGTTATTATGAATTTTGTTATAGTACGGAGGAGGACGAATGAAAAAAACTTTTTACTTATTTAATCCTGGTGTATTGGAACGTAAAGATAATACATTGAAGTTCACTCCAGTTTCTGAGGATGGAGAGATTGTATCTTCTGATGCTCAATCTCGGTATCTTCCTGTCGAAGATATAAGCGAGTTTTATGTTTTTGGAAGTTTGAGGGCTAATAGCTCTTTATTCAACTTTCTTGGTCAAAAAGATATTGCCGTACATTTTTTTGATTATTACGAAAATTATACGGGCTCTTTTATGCCCCGTGATTCATTACTGTCTGGAAAGATGCTTCTGGCTCAAACAGCCTTCTATCAGGATAAGAAAAAACGTCTTGCAATTGCACGAAAATTTATAGAAGGTGCATCATATAATATGGTTAAGAATCTGAAGTATTATAATAGGCGTGGAAAAGATGTAGAAGAAATAATAGTTTCCATCGAAAAATTAAGTAATCAGATTTGCAACACTTCCAGTATAGAGGAACTGATGGGAATAGAGGGACAGATCAGGCAATATTATTATGAGGCTTTTAATCTGATTATAAATGATTTTGAAATGGGTGGTCGCTCTAAACAACCACCTCAGAATGAGGTTAATGCATTGATGTCGTTTGGAAATATGGTTTGCTACACATTATGCTTGCGGGCTATACATCAGACTCAACTTAATCCAACAATCAGTTATTTGCATAAGCCCGGTGAGAGACGTTATTCGTTGGCTCTGGACATTGCTGAAATTTTTAAGCCGATTATTGTTGATAGAGTGCTATTTAGGGTTTTAAATAAAAAAGAAATTCAGGCAAAGCATTTTGACAAAAAGATGAATCGCTGCTTATTGAATGTTTCGGGAAAGAAAATCTTTATTAAGGCCCTTGAGGACAGACTACAAGAAACTATCCAGCATAAATCTTTAAAACGCTCGGTAAGCTATCGGCATTTGGTGAAATTGGAATGTTATAAACTGGCTAAACATCTTTTATCAATAGAGGAATATAAGCCATTTAAAATGTATTGGTAAAAATGGAGTTGTTATGTATGTGATTCTGGTATATGATTTTGGAGAAAAACGTGTGAATAAGATGCTGAAACTTTGCCGAAAATATTTAAATTGGATACAGAATTCTGTATTTGAAGGTGAAATATCTGAGGCAAGGCTAAGGGAACTTATTATGCAAAGTGAGAAGTTTATTGATAAAACAGAAGATAGTATAATAATTTTCAGTGGTCATTCTCAGAAGGCGCTTGATAAGACTATTATAGGAAAAGAAAAGTGTAATATTGATATCTTTCTTTGAGGATGTGTTTTGTGTCGATGAGGCTATTTATTATTACACGAAATGAAAAATGTATTTTGTTGTGCTCTTTGACTTATTGATACACAGAGGGTTAAGTGCTTTGTCGATGCCTGGTGTTTTTTTTATTATTGAAAATCGACTATTTTTTAATGAAAAATAGTATCTTTGAAAAGTTTTAAAATGCTGAATATTAGCGTTTTTGAGTTGTGCTATTTCTAGACTTTTAATTGTACCTTATGGAATTGAAACCTTGTTAAGGCCACAATGATACGTTTTTCTTATGCTTTTAATTGTACCTTATGGAATTGAAACCATGTTTTAAAACATTAGAAGATGCTATTATTTATGCTTTTAATTGTACCTTATGGAATTGAAACAAGCGAAGCGTAGCGGTGCACGACCTGCCGCGCTCTTTTAATTGTACCTTATGGAATTGAAACATACAAATGATAAACAGACAGCCACAAGGGGGTAACCTTTTAATTGTACCTTATGGAATTGAAACCACAATCTTAAAAATTACCCAATAAAAACTAATGCTTTTAATTGTACCTTATGGAATTGAAACGTGTCTAGGTCAGATGTGCTTCGTAGGGTCTTGATCTTTTAATTGTACCTTATGGAATTGAAACTTTTTTTGAAATTCTTCGTAATAAAGTTTATCTTCCTTTTAATTGTACCTTATGGAATTGAAACTCCTTGACCCTCCTCATTATAAGAAAAACGTATCATTCTTTTAATTGTACCTTATGGAATTGAAACCAAAACAAGGAAGTAGAAAGCACTCAGGTGCGTGTTCTTTTAATTGTACCTTATGGAATTGAAACTCGTTTTTAAGTTCAAATAAACCTGCCCAGTTATTCCTTTTAATTGTACCTTATGGAATTGAAACAGCGAATAGCAGGTGGAGATAAGAATTTTGGTTTACTTTTAATTGTACCTTATGGAATTGAAACATAACAATACGTATCGGGTTTTTGAAATGTTATATCCTTTTAATTGTACCTTATGGAATTGAAACTTGCAGAAGACGGAATCAAACCAGCAAGAGCAGGTCTTTTAATTGTACCTTATGGAATTGAAACGTCGCAGGCGACAGAAGCAGGTAACGCAAACCTGACTTTTAATTGTACCTTATGGAATTGAAACTGTAAAGATTGACGGTATGGATATTTCTATCAATACTTTTAATTGTACCTTATGGAATTGAAACTTCTCATTGTTCCACAACACATAGAGCGGTACACCTTTTAATTGTACCTTATGGAATTGAAACCAGACAGGCGCAGGCAGAGCGTCAAATGAACGCAGACTTTTAATTGTACCTTATGGAATTGAAACTTTTCGTGACGCCAGCAAAAAGGTAGCTGAATAAATCTTTTAATTGTACCTTATGGAATTGAAACTGAATTGCTTATAAGTGATAGGTTTATATCTCTCGCTTTTAATTGTACCTTATGGAATTGAAACAACCGTATTGTGCAGGATTTTTCTCACTGAGTTTCTTTTAATTGTACCTTATGGAATTGAAACACATTGTAGCCATCCTTGCTTAATGCCTCATACAAGCTTTTAATTGTACCTTATGGAATTGAAACCTTTAATCTTAGCCAAGGCCGCATCCCTCGCAAACCTTTTAATTGTACCTTATGGAATTGAAACAATGGTTTAGCAAAAAAAATTAGGCAGAACTGCATTCTTTTAATTGTACCTTATGGAATTGAAACATCTGAGAACGCATTTCGGTTATTTCACCCTGAACTTTTAATTGTACCTTATGGAATTGAAACATAGCAGAAAGACCACCAGCGAGGAACATAGCCAAACTTTTAATTGTACCTTATGGAATTGAAAC
>Magnolia_p2__coassemble_1386_pt1 | contig 16782 bp, 13 predicted proteins | sample Magnolia_p2__metabat2_high_PE_040 | metagenome-assembled genome bin Magnolia_p2 | reverse complement strand
GCCGACCCTCTGCTTGTAAGGCAGATGCTCTGAACCAGCTGAGCTAAACGCCCTTGCTCTCATTCTCGATTGCGGATGCAAAGGTACGCATTTTTTTTATTCCTGCAAATTTTTCAAGAGAAATATTTCATTTTTCTTCAAAAAAAGTAGGAAATTAGGCTCATTGGCATTCAACAAGGCACATAAAACAAGGCTACTTTCTCATTTTATAGAGAAAATAGCCTTATTCAATAAAGCCAGCTGTATCAACTGGTTTTACTCAAAAAACTGGAATTCTTTATTTTTTCAAGAACTTAGACAATCCGCCTATCGCATTTTTCACTGCAGTTGATGTAGACGAAGAGGAAGAAGAGTGTGCTTTCACCCAAGCATCCGGAGCACCAAGCTCTGGGAAATCAAGCATCAGCACAATATTTTCCTTACTGCTGTCGTTCAACCAGTCGCTCCAATATTTCGGATTATCCTGCTTGGCAAATCCTTCCGGACGGTCCAAAAATTCTTTAATACCCGACTTGAACTTATCTGTATTAAGTTTTTTATTGGTCTGTAAATCTGCTACAGCTGCATTCAGTTCGGTAAATACTTTATAACGTTCTTCACGGGCTACAGATGGGGTATTGAAGTTATAAATAACCGGATGGTCGCCCGGATATTTAGTCCATCCTCCTATAAAATGAATATTTTTATACTTTTCAGTAACTTCCTTACACAAAGCTTTGAATGCTTCATGCTGGGTTTCACCAATCTTTGAAGTGTTTTCCAACACAAAGTTTACAGAACAGTCTCCTTTTTTATTCAGATAGTCCAGCACTGTATACGCATCTACCTCTGCAAACTCTACTTCTCCGTGAGCAAAATAAGGTACTCCATCAATAAAACGGATACGGAGGTCGAAAAAGCGTACACCAAAGTCGTACTGCTCGGTATAAGTCATACTTTGGCATTTGGCAAAAGGCCACATCACCAACATTGCCTGGGTACGAGGTTTCATATAAGTCATCGAATTGTGTGTACCCAATTTTCTTTTTGAATAATCTTGTGCCATAGCTGTAGTAATTGTTATTCCCAACATGACACACAACATAAATACATAACGTAGTTTCATCTTATTTGATTTTTAATTTAGATAAAATTTTCTGTTGTCTCAGTCCTTACTACCACAAAAAAAGATTATACAGCTTATCATTCTGCCATATCAGACAAGCTGTATAATCAATTTACTTTTTTATGATACGATTGTTTTATTCAGAAAACCGCTTAGCTTGTTCTGCAATCAGGTCTATATCGTCAAAATAATTGATTTTCATTGCTTGTCTCACTTCCGACATAGTCTGTGCAGCAGCTTCACGAGCTACCTCGCAACCAGCTTTCAGCATATTGTATACGGCCGGAATATCTTTTTCGAATTCCTTGCGACGTTCACGGATTGGGCCGAGTTCTTCCTGCATAATGGCAGCCAGGAATTTCTTCACTTTCATATCACCCAGTCCCCCACGTGTATAGTGTCCTTTCAGTTCATCCAGATTGGCGTAATCCGGCAAGTAACGGCCAAAGTGTTCCGGCTTGCAGAATGCATCCAGATAAGTAAATACACAGTTTCCTTCCAGCTTTCCCGGATCGGTTACTTTGATATGAGTCGGGTCGGTATACATGCTCTTTACTTTCTTTTCTACTTCATCAGCCGAGTCAGAAAGATAGATACAGTTACCCAGCGACTTACTCATTTTAGCCTTTCCGTCAGTTCCCGGCAAACGCAGACAAGCTGCATTGTCCGGCAAAAGGATTTCCGGTTCTACCAGTGTTTCACCGTAAATATGGTTGAAGCGGCGCACAATTTCACGAGTCTGCTCAATCATTGGTTCCTGGTCTTCACCCACAGGTACAGTAGTAGCCTTAAATGCTGCGATATCGGCAGCCTGGCTGATAGGGTATGTAAAGAAACCTACAGGAATGCTGGTTTCAAAGTTACGCATCTGGATTTCTGTCTTTACCGTCGGATTACGCTGCAAACGTGATACAGTCACCAAATCCATGAAATAAAAACTCAACTCATACAATTCAGGAATCTGCGACTGGATAAAGATAGTCGACTTGGAAGGGTCAAGTCCGACAGCCAGATAGTCCAAGGCCACCTCGATTACGTTCTGACGCACCTTTTCCGGATTCTCAATATTATCGGTCAGAGCCTGTCCGTCGGCCTCGAATATAAATATCTTATCATATAATCCTGAATTCTGCAACTCTACACGTCTGCGCAGCGAACCCACATAGTGTCCAATGTGCAGCTTACCGGTAGGACGGTCTCCCGTCAGGATAATTTTTTCTTTTTTCATGCTATCTTTGATTTTATCGTTATTTTCAGTATTGACGGCAAAGATAGGCAGAAATTTTCTTAAATTAAAAGTCTGGATACTTTGATTTCTTTAAAATAAATAGTTTCTTTGCTATGGCCTTAATATGAAACGAAAAATACAACCTAAAAAATATTCCTATATATGAAAAAACAGCTTAAGAAAGTTCTTGTGCTCGGTTCAGGAGCTTTGAAAATTGGTCAGGCCGGCGAATTTGACTATTCAGGTTCACAGGCTTTGAAAGCTCTGCGCGAAGAGGGCATCCGCTCGGTATTAGTTAACCCGAATATCGCAACCATCCAGACTTCAGAAGGTATTGCAGACCAGGTTTACTTCCTGCCTGTCACTACACACTTCGTTACGGAAATCATAAAAAAAGAACGTCCTGACGGTATCTTGCTGGCATTTGGCGGACAGACTGCACTGAACTGCGGTACTGAACTTTATCAGAAAGGTATCCTGAAAGAATACGGTGTAGAGGTATTGGGTACTTCTGTCGATGCGATCATGTATACAGAAGACCGCGACTTGTTTGTGAAGAAACTGGACGAAATCGAAATGAAGACTCCAGTAAGCCAGGCAGTAGAAAACATGGAAGATGCACTGGCTGCCGCACGCCGCATCGGTTATCCGGTTATGATTCGCTCGGCTTATGCTTTGGGTGGACTCGGTAGTGGTATCTGTCCGAACGAAGAGAAGTTTATCGAACTGGCCGAAAGTGCTTTTACCTTCTCTCCGCAAATCTTGGTAGAAGAATCACTGAAAGGCTGGAAAGAAATCGAATTCGAAGTTATCCGTGATGCAAACGACCATTGCTTCACCGTAGCCAGCATGGAAAACTTTGACCCACTGGGTATTCACACTGGTGAGTCTATCGTCGTGGCTCCAACTTGCTCTCTGCGTCAGTCACAGGTAGAAATGCTGCAGGAGTTGTCAAAGAATTGTATCCGCCACTTGGGTATCGTCGGCGAATGTAACATTCAGTATGCATTCAATGCTGATACTGATGATTACCGCGTCATCGAAGTTAACGCCCGTCTGAGCCGTTCTTCTGCACTGGCATCCAAAGCTACAGGTTATCCGTTGGCATTCGTTGCAGCCAAGATTGCATTGGGTTATACACTCGACCAGATTGGTGAAATGGGAACTCCCAACTCTGCTTATGTGGCTCCAGAATTGGATTACCTCATCTGTAAGATTCCACGTTGGGACCTTACCAAGTTTGCCGGCGTTTCCCGCCACATTGGTTCCAGCATGAAATCGGTAGGCGAAATCATGTCTATCGGACGTTCTTTTGAAGAAATTATCCAGAAAGGTTTGCGTATGATCGGACAGGGGATGCACGGCTTTGTTGGTAACGATGGCGTACACTTCGACAATCTGGACGATGAACTGGAGAATCCGACCGACTTACGTATTTTTGCCATTGCCATTGCATTGGAAAAAGGATATGGTATCGACCGTATCTACGAGCTGACCAAAATAGATCCTTGGTTCCTTGGCAAGCTGAAAAATATTGTCGACTATAAGCAAAAACTGGAAAGTCTGAATTCTCTGGAAGAGATTACACCGGAAATCATGCGCGAAGCAAAACGTCTGGGCTTCTCCGACTTCCAGATTGCACGCTTTGTACTGAAACCGGCAGGCGGAAACATGGAAAAAGAAAACCTGGCAGTCCGCGCTCACCGCAAGAGCATGAACATTCTTCCAGCCGTAAAACGTATCAATACAGTTGCTTCTGAACATCCTGAACTGACCAACTACTTGTATATGACTTATGCGGTAGAAAGATACGATGTCAACTATTACAAGAATGAAAAATCGGTTGTCGTACTGGGTTCGGGTGCTTACCGCATCGGTTCATCTGTTGAGTTTGACTGGTGTTCGGTTAATGCCATCCAGACAGCCAGAAAGCTGGGCTACAAGTCTATCATGATTAACTACAACCCGGAAACCGTATCTACCGACTATGATATGTGCGACCGCCTGTACTTCGATGAACTTTCGTTCGAACGTGTACTCGATGTAATTGACCTGGAACAGCCAAAAGGTGTTATCGTTTCTGTAGGTGGCCAGATTCCAAACAACCTTGCCATGAAGCTGCATCGCCAGTCAGTTCCTATCTTGGGTACCTCTCCGGTATCTATCGACCGTGCAGAAAACAGAAACAAATTCTCGGCTATGCTCGACCAGCTGGGCATCGACCAGCCAGCATGGAAAGAGCTGACCAGCATGGAAGACATGCACGAATTTATCGAGAAAGTAGGTTATCCGGTACTGGTACGTCCATCATACGTACTGAGTGGAGCTGCCATGAATGTATGCCACAATGAAGAAGAGCTTACCCGCTTCCTGCAAATGGCCAAGCAGGTTTCTAAAGAATATCCAGTAGTTGTTTCTCAGTTCATGCAGAATACCAAAGAAATAGAGTTCGATGCTGTAGCTCAGAACGGTGAAGTTGTAGAATACGCTATCTCCGAGCATATTGAATATGCAGGTGTACACTCAGGCGATGCTACGCTGGTATTCCCAGCACAGCAGATTTACTTCTCTACAGCTCGCCGCATCAAGAAAATCAGCCGTCAGATTGCAAAAGAGCTGAACATCTCTGGCCCGTTCAACATCCAGTTCCTGGCCAAGAACAACGAAGTAAAAGTTATCGAATGTAACCTGCGTGCATCACGAAGCTTCCCGTTTGTTTCGAAGATTCTGAAACGCAACTTCATCGAAACCGCTACCCGCATCATGCTGGATGCTCCTTATACACAGCCCGACAAATCGGCATTCGATATTGACCGCATCGGTGTAAAAGCTTCTCAGTTCTCGTTTGCCCGTCTGCAAAATGCCGACCCTGTTTTGGGTGTAGACATGTCGTCTACCGGTGAAGTAGGCTGCTTGGGCGATGACTTCAACGAAGCTTTGCTGAATGCCATGATTGCTACCGGCTACAAGATTCCGAAGAAATCGGTTATGTTCTCATCCGGTGCTACCAAATCGAAAGTAGACTTGCTCGATGCCAGCCGTATGCTCAGCGAAAAAGGATACAGCATTTATGCTACAGCCGGCACTGCTACGTTCCTGAATGCACACGGTGTTCCTACCACACCGGTATTCTGGCCCGATGAACGTCCGGATGCTGAAAACAATGTGATGAAAATGATTAGCGAACACAAGTTCGACCTGATTGTAAATATTCCGAAGAACCACTCCAAACGTGAGCTGACCAACGGCTACCGTATCCGCCGCGGTTCTATTGACCACAACATACCATTGATTACCAATGCACGTCTGGCCAAAGCCTTCATCCAGGCATTCTGCCAAATGAGTGAAGACGAAATCCAGATAAAGAGCTGGCAGGAATATCAATAAGTCGATATAACCGTTCCTAAATATCAAAGCCCTTCCCGAACCATCAACGAGTCCGGGAAGGGCTTTTTCCTTATCTGCACTCTCAAAGAGCCATTATTTCTTCAAAGCTTCCTCTATCTTCTTCATCAACTCAGCAAATTCACTCTTCTCAAAACCTACAGAAGCATAGATTACTTTTCCGGTCTTATCAATCAGATAAGCACGAGGGATAGATTTTCCTGCAAATTTAGAGAACACCTCACGCTTCGGGTCCGGATAGAGCGGGAAAGTAAACTTCTTGCGTTCGTTATACTTTTTCAAGTCGGCATCTGTATGCTCGCGGCCAATTACCAGCAACTTGAAGTTCTTGTTGTCCTTAAATTTCGGCCAAAGCTGTTTCTCTACTTCAGCCAGTTCCAACTGGCAAGGGCCACACCATGTAGCAAACAAACTCACCAGTACCACTTTACCTTTCAAGTCGGCCGGATTCACATTTCCATAAGTCTCTGATTTCAGCACAAACTGAGGCATCTTGTCGCCCACCTTCAACTCGTTGGCATCTCCCTGTGCAAAAGCAGCTGTTGCCACAAACAAGACAGCCAGCAACAACATCATTTTTCTTAAGTTCTTCATAATTCTTTTGTTAAGTTTGTCAAACAATTGTTTTATCGGCACACAAATATATCTGTTTTTTCAGCGATAACACCATCAGACGCTTATCTTTGCAAAAAGTTTAACAAAAAAGTCCACTATCATGATAACCTATATTTCATGTTCAAAGACCATGGTAAACCAGCTGTCCGGACAACACTTCCCAGCTTTTACCACCACTCCCCTCTTTGAAACTACCGCACGCGAGTTTGCCATGCAACTGTGCCAGATGCCACAAGAAGAACTGGCCGAAGCATTGAAAATCAGTCCCCGCCTGGCAGCCGAAGTCATGTTACTGTACAGAGATTTCTGCTCGGCAGAACCTCCTGCCCTGCCTGCCATCTATTCCTACACAGGAGTCGTTTTCAAACACCTTAATATAGGTGATTTCACACCTGATGAATTGAAGTACACCCAAGCTCATCTGCGTATTTCCTCTTTTCTTTACGGACTGCTCCGCCCATTGGATGCCATCAAGAACTACCGGCTGGAAGGAAAAGTAAAACTCCCCGAAAACGGCAACCAGACAATGTTTGCCTACTGGAAACCCATCCTGACAGAGCTCTTTATAGAAGAAATCAAGGCCGCAGGAGGAGTCCTGTTCTACCTGGCCAGCAACGAAATGAAAGACCTGTTCGACTGGAAAAAAGTAGAAAAAGAGGTCCGGGTCATCACGCCAGATTTTAAAGTCATGAAAAACGGAAAGCTGGCATCAGTCACCATCTACGCCAAAATGTGCCGGGGAGAAATGACACGTTTCATCCTGAAAAACCGCATCGAATCGGCCGAAGCACTCCAATTCTTCTCCTGGGAAGGTTTCCGCTTCCGTCCGGAACTGAGCAACGGCAAGAAGCTCCTTTTCGTAGCCGACTGACACTTTTCCTTAAAACAAGAACAGCTTCCCAAAGCTCCGGTAAAGGAACATTGGGAAGCTGTCTTTGCAAATAGCCACACAGCCTTATTTGAATAATTTTTCTATCTCATCTTCCTTGATAACAGACAGAACAGTCTTCCCGTCAGGCGCATAGTTAGGAGTCGATACCGAGAACAGTCCCTCTATCAGTCCGTTCATCTCATCGTTTGTAAGCACCTGCCCTGGCACAATGGCAGCCGCCTTGGCCAGCGATAAAGCCAGCATACTCTGCACCTCCTCTTTCACCTTACAGCCCTTCTCTATAGCCGTATGCACCATATTGGTTACCAGCTGCTCCGGATTCAGCCCCTCTATACCGGCCGGTACCCCGTTGATGGCAAAACTGCCGCCCCCCAGGTTACTCAAATCAAATCCCAAAGCAGAGAGGTCGTCCATGATACTCTCCAGCACAGGCAACTCCGATGCCGAGAAATGCACCATATCCGGGAAAAGCATCCCCTGCGAAGCCGCTTTACGCGCTGCTATCTGTTCCATATACTGATCATACAAGATACGCACATGCGCACGCTGCTGGTCGATGATCATCAGTCCCGACTTCACTGATGTAAGAATATACTTCCCCTTAAACTGATAATGCTGTGCCGCCTTCTCCACAGCCGCCGAGCTGTCGTGCAGCGTAGGTTCAGCCGGCAGCTCCACCTCAGGTTCTTCCTGCGGCATCTCTTCCGGGAAACTGTCTTTCCAGTCCATTTCCACCTGCTGCGGTTTCTTTTCCAGTCCCTGATAAAAAGGCTCCCAGCCCGAAGCAGACGAACGCGAAGCATACGACGATGGTGCCACATGCTTGATGTCGAACGGATTATACGTCGGGTCGTACGATGTCACCGGTGGCGCAGCAGCCGGTCCGCTTCCGGCATAAGGCAACGGATCATAAGCAGGAATATCCGGCATTCCCTCCGTATCAAAGTCGATAGAAGGAACCGCATTCGAGCGTCCCAGCGCCTCCTTGGCCGAAGCCGACAGGATTTGCCAGATAGCCTGTTCATTCTCAAATTTTATTTCAGTCTTGGTAGGATGGATATTCACATCAATATTAGCAGGGTCCACTTCAAAATAAACAAAATAAGAAACCTGCTCACCCACCGGAATCAGCCCTTCGTAAGCATCTGCCACCGCCTTATGGAAATACGGATGACGCATATAGCGGCCGTTCACAAAGAAGAACTGCCTTGCCCCCTTCTTCCGGGCACTCTCAGGCTTACCGATATACCCATATATCTTCACCATCGATGTTTCTATCTGGAAAGAAAGCAAGTCCTGATTCAGTTTCTTGCCGAAGACCCCCATAATACGCTGGCGCAACTGGATAGCCGGCAAGTTCAGCATCTCCGTATCGTTGTGGTAAAGCGTAAACGACACGTTCGGGTTAACCAGTGCGATACGTTCAAATTCAGTCAGGATATTACTCAGCTCCGTCTGGTTCGATTTCAGGAACTTTCTGCGTGCCGGCACATTGAAGAACAGGTTACGCACGGCAAAATTGCTCCCCTTAGCACACGACACCACCTCCTGGCTTTCCACCTTCGAGCCGGCAATCTGTATCTGGGTTCCGAACTCCTCCCCCTCCATACGCGTACGCAGCTCCACCTGAGCCACAGCCGCTATAGAAGCCAGCGCCTCGCCACGAAATCCCATCGTACGCAAGGCAAACAAGTCGGCAGCCTCCTTAATCTTCGACGTAGCATGCCGCTCGAAAGCCAGCCGGGCATCGGTTTCCGACATCCCTTTCCCGTCGTCGATAACCTGGATAAGCGTCTTACCGGCATCCTTCACCGACACATCAATGTGCGTAGCTCCGGCATCAATGGCATTCTCCACCAGCTCCTTTACCACCGAAGCCGGACGCTGAATCACCTCTCCGGCAGCTATCTGGTTGGCTACAGAATCGGGCAACAAACGGATTACATCACTCATATTTTCTCCTCTGGTTTTTCAATGAAACAGCTTTTGTTATAACGTAAATTCCCCCGTAATCAGGTAGTGGAGGATATAAAGCAGGATAGCTATCCCCACCAACAGCGAGCCATAAGTAAGCGGCTTGCGTCCGCTTTCTTTGCGGCGTTTCAGATGGGTTGTAGCATCTACAAACTTGCCACGGATATCTTCCGGCGAGAACTCTTTGGGAGGCAACATGCCCAGTTCGCGCTTGGCTGCATCTTCAATCTTCTGCAATTTCTCCTTGCGTTCGTCCACGTAGATATACTCATGGTGAAATCCACGCGGTTTTCTCATATTAAACATTCCCATAGTCTTACTCCTTCTTTTTATCAAACAATCCCTGGTTAGGCAGCGGAGCCTTTCCACGTACATTCGCTTTCAGCTGGTCCTCAGCTTTCTTGGCCCGCCATTCAAAGATATCATTTTTATGCATCGGACGAATATAGTCGAACCACACAAAGTTATCCAGCTTATCCTTTCCGGCCGGTATCTGTGTCATCGGATACAGCGTTCCGGTCGACTTAGGCCGCATGATGATTTTTTCTATCTTCTGCTCCTTCAGGAACATATCCAGCTCACTGGTCTCGGACACATTCATGCCAATCAGCGTACTGTCTTTCTCCATCGGGTAATACAGCAGCCGCACCGAACCGCTCACATTTACATGCCGCATCTGCCCGTTAGCAAAATAAGCCTTCATTTCCTTACCCGTTACCTGGTTATACACAGAGTCAAGATGTTCTACCGACAAAGCCTGATTCACGATATGTGCCCAGTCAATCGTACTGTCGTTCATATAAATATGAATACGCTCTCCCAGCAACTGCTGGTTATTGTTCCATACAATCGGGTCCCTATACAGCGTCAGGCAACTGTCCTTTGTGTTGAAGACAATCGAGTCGGCCACCCCCTGTACATCCGTGCGGTAAAAACGCGACTTGTGAAACGCCTGCATCTCTCGGTACATCGAGTCCGTACCCAGATAAAACGAGCGCATCAACAGCGTATCCGCATGCAGAAACAGGCTGTCGCCCTGCGAGTAATCCACCGCTACAGCCCTATCGGTAGCAAACGAGTATTTCCGACGGTCGTCATAATACCCATACTCACAAGTCATCATATTCTTGTTCAGCGTATCGGTAATCACCACATCAAAGAAAGCCTTGCTCACCCCCAGGTCACGGTCATAATCAATACTGTCGGCCACCAGCTTGCGGCTGCCGCTTGTCACCTCCGAACGGTTCAGCAACTGCGCCTTACCGGTTGCCGTGTTATAGTATCCCAGTTCCGAATAAATATGCGTACTGTCGCCCAAAATATCCGAAGGTCCCACAATACGGGCTATTTTCGACATCGTATTGTAGTGCAGCGTATCCGAGGTCATTGTAAATTTCGGATTCAGCAGCTTCACGTTATAGTTGAAAACAGACTCCTTCGTAACCGGACTGTATTCTCCCCAGTCGGAGCTGAGCACATTCTCTTCGTCCATCAGCGTACCTCCGTCAAAGTAGTATCCCAAATTGGCTATCCGGTCGTAATTCAAGCTGTCCGTATACAACTGCGTGTTTCTGTTTTCCAGACGCACATTCTTTCTGAGCCGGGCAATCTGCGTATATCCGTCGTAAAACAGATGATCACCGTAAATAAAAAGCGTATCCCCCTGCTCCATGCGCACGTTGCTGAAAGCTTCGAAAGACCCCGTCTTGTCATAATAATAAGCACTGTCGCAAAACATATACATACTGTCGTGACGGAACTTCACATTCCCCACCACAATCTGCGCATCCGGACGCACAGCATCCTTTCTCAGCAAGTCCGAGTGCAGCAAATAAACCTTGCTTCGCGGTGCTCTGGAGCCTCCCCTGCTTTTCTGCTCCTGCGCCAGCGAACAAAATACAAACAGGCATAGGATGCCTGCAAACAGCATCCTATGCCTGAGTAAATTATTTTTCTTACCTTTTTCAAGCATAAATAAGGTGTCTCAATTCGTTAGTTTCTAATCCATCCCGGATATTTGAAATTACAGTTTCTCCAGTTTTCGTTAATCCGGACATATACTTTTTTCTGTTTTTCCAGAATCCATTTATGCAGTTTTTCCTGCCCTCTCTTCTCGATTACAATATTCTTAAGTCGCTGGTAGTCCTCAGAAAGCGTAGCCTTGTGTCCGTCGATACGGTTTTTCAGTTTCACGATAGCACATACTTCCTTACCCTTCGAGTTAATCATAGTGAAAGGCTGTGATATTTCGCCAATCTGCATATTTTCTACCACCTTGGCCAGCTCCTGCGATACATGCTGAGCCAACTGCTGCATTTCAAAACGGGGAGTACCTGTTTCAGGGTTAGGCAGCAATCCGTGGTTATTCTTCGTATCCTTATCCTGCGAAATATAAGTAGCAGCCTCATCAAACGAATATTTCTCCTTACGGATATTGTTGGCAATAGAATCCAGATGATTCAGTGCCTCCTGTTTTTCCTTTTCCTCTACTTTCGGCTTCATCAGGATATGACGCACGTTGATACGGTCACCACGTTTTTCAATCAGCTGGATAATATGATAACCAAATTCACTCTTCACGATTTTAGAAACCTTCTTGGTATCCTGAAGGTTGAAAGCCACATTGGCAAAGTCAGGGTCAAGGAATCCGCGGCCCGTAAATCCCAGCTCACCACCGCGCGATGCAGTTCCCGGGTCTTCCGAATAGTAGCGTGCCAGCACCGAGAACGAAGTCTCACCCTTGTTCACACGGTCGGCATATTCACGCAGTGTCGCCTTCACACGGTCAATCTCTTCCTGCGGAATCTTCGGTTCCAGCGTAATAATCTGCACCTCTACCTGCGTAGGAATATAAGGAATACTGTCTTGCGGCAGATTCTTGAAATAATTTCGTACCTCGGCCGGTGTCAGCTTGATGTCACCGATAATCTCCTGCTGCATACGTTGCACTACCAGTCCGTCACGGATGTTTTCACGAAGCATCTCACGAATTTCGGTCATCGGTCTGTTGTAATACTCTTCCAGTTTTTCCTTCGAGCCGTTGGCCACCTGGTCCAGCAGGAACGAAGTACGCTGTTCCACCTGTTGCAGTACCTCCTGGTCGGTCACCTCCACACTGTCTATCACCGCCTGGTTCAGAAACAGTTTCTGCACCGCCAGCTGCTCTGGAATCACGCAATACGGATCTCCGTCGAAACGGCGTCCTTCATACTGCGCATTCAACCGTTCGTTTTCCACATCCGATTTCAGGATAGCCTCATCGCCGACTACCCAAACCACCTCATCTATCACATTATTTTGTCCGTAGGCAGCCACCGACAGCAGCAAAACCCAGAACAATGCATAAATTTTCCTGTTCAGTTTATTCATTCTATATCACTAATAATAAATAATCGATTTATCCTCGGTTGCCTCCCTGTACAGGTCCTCCTTTACCTTATTGATAAATTCCACCCGTTTCAGGTTTATCAGCGTTTCCTTGATGCCCGTCCGTGCATGTTCCAGTGGAAGCTGCTCATTCTTCTGCACCACATTTTCCACATGCAGGAAATAGCAATACGCCGTATCCTTCACCTCAATATTCTTGTTCTTCACAAAATAAGCAGGGTCCGTTTCGGCCGCATCGGGCAAAGGCATCCTGCTCTGAATGCTCTTTACCGTCTTCCAGTGGTCGTAAAAATACTCATAGCTCACCGCATTGGCCACACTGTATTTCTCCAGACGGTCGATAGCCTCCTGCGAGTTTTTCTTGTACCAGCCACGCACCTGATTGAGATGCGGAGCATGCAGCGGCACCTTCAGGTACAAGCCCTGCACCAGCGGCGCTTCGGCCACAAACAAGCCCTTGTTCTGCTCGTAGTAGCGCTCCACCTCCTCATCCGTCACACTGTCTGCCAGCTCCTGCTTCACCAGCGCATCCTGATAAGCATGCACAATCAGTGCCCTCCGGTAAGACTCTATCAGCTTGTTTATACGGTCGTTGTCCGATATGTTCCCCTCGGCCTTGTCATACAGCAGCGCATCTTCCAGCCAGTTTTTGATATACTCTTCTGCAAAACGCGCACTGTCCTCCTTGCCCAGGTTCACCGGCATTACGGCCTCAAGGTCTTCGCGGTAGAGGAAATCCTTCCCCACCTGCACCACCGGCATTTTTCCCTTATGGTCATACGATGCAGTGCATCCGGCCAGCAGCAGCGCAAATGTAAACAAGAAACATTTCCCTTTCATTTCATACCTAATTATAATCAGGAAACGAAGATACACTAATATTCATTATATCCGGCAAAATTAACGGAATTTAAAATCTCTGCCGAATATTCCACTTCATACTTCTGTCTCAGCTCTTTCAGATAAAAATTCTCCTGTTCGTTCCGCACATCGGCAGTCACTTCCTCGCGCACGTCGGTGTACAGTTCCGGACCTTTCTTCAGCTTCTTGCCCAGCACAAACACATACGGCAGTTCCTTGTCGACAGGCAACTCGCCGCACTTAAACACCAGTTTGTCTACAGCAGCATGCCTGCCTATCTGGAACACCCCCGACTCGAAACGGCATTCGTAGATTCCGTCCTCCTTTTGCATCACATCCAGCACGGTCTTCCATTGCAAAACATCCCTTTTCTTCAGCAACTTCTTTATTTTCGAAGCCGCCTTCTTGCTCTTGCACCAGATAACTCCACCTCTGAAATGCGGCAAGTCCCAGCGATACCTCTCCTTATGCGCCTTAAAGAAACGCTCCAGCTCTTCCTCAATAGGTTCACTCACCTGTACGGCGTGCAAGGCATCCCAGCGCGCAGCCAGCACACCCTCCTGCACTTCTTTCATCTTCCACTGCAACTCCGAGACAAAATCCGGCTGCCGCTTGCTCCACGCCTCAAAAGCATCCTTATCCAGTACAGCCGAAATACAATCCTGCCGTTGCTCCAGCAACGAAAGGATATACGGACGGGCCTCCTCGTAGGAACGTACCGGCACACGGTCTACCACCCGCACCAGATGTACGCCCAGCGGCGAAGCAAACGGTGGAGTGCACTGCCCCTTCTCCACACGCTCCAGTGCAGCAACGAACTCATCCGTCAGGGCAGAGAGCGGCATCCATCCGGCGGCTTTTGTCACACACGCCATCTTGGAGGATGCGGGCATGCATTGTGCCAGCGCCTTGCCTCCTGCCGCAGCCTTATAGAAACCTTCCAGCATACGCAATGCAGCTTCTACCTGCGCATGACCGGCCTCCTGCTTCAGCGGAACAGACAATTCCTCCAGCTTCACCCATCCGGGACGTGACAAGCGCCGGCAAGAACGGTCGTACACCTCTCTGGCCCACTTCTCCACCCGTGCTGTATCAAGCAGCATGCTTTTCATCAGCTCTCCCTGCAGCGTGGCACACAGCATCCGGTAATCGGGCAAAGTGTCCCACCCTTGCACTCTGGCATCGGCAACCTTCAGCTTGAAGTTCACAAAATGCGGCAGATAGTCACGGGCCGACAAACGTCCGGCTGCAGCCGTCGCCTTCCGGTAATAATAATTAAACTCCGTGCCCGTCACTTCATATCCGGCAACCTTCACCAGACTTTCGGTAACCGCCAAAGCATCCGCAGCAAAACAACATGCCACCACGGGCAGCAGGAAACGTTTCAGTATCTTCATCTCGAAAAAAACAGCAAAGTCCTGTAATTCCAAGTTATAGAAAACTAAGAACCACAGGACTCTATAAAATATTTTACCTTATATCACTTTTCAAAAACAAGGCATCACACAACCCTATTACTGCTGCGGACGGCTATAGTTAGGAGCCTCACTCGTAATAGCCACATCGTGCGGATGACTTTCCAGCACACCGGCATTGGTGATACGTGTAAACTTGGCGTTATGCAGTTCTACAATGTTGTGAGCACCACAATATCCCATACCGGCACGCAGACCACCTACCAGCTGATAGATAACCTCATATAAGTTTCCTTTATAAGGAACGCGGGCAGCGATACCCTCCGGAACCAGTTTCTTCACGTCGCTTGTACCAGCCTGGAAGTAACGGTCTTTCGAACCATTCTCCATAGCTTCCAGCGAACCCATACCACGGTATGACTTGAACTTACGTCCGTTGAAGATGATAGTATCACCCGGTGATTCTTCGGTACCTGCAACCAGTGAACCGATCATCACACTGTATCCACCGGCAGCCAATGCTTTCACAACGTCGCCAGAGTAACGCAGACCACCGTCGGCAATCAAAGGAATACCTGTGCCTTCCAAAGCCTTGGCTACATCGTACACAGCACTCAGCTGAGGCACACCTACACCGGCAACCACACGGGTTGTACAGATAGAACCCGGACCGATACCTACTTTCACCGCATCGGCACCAGCCTCAACCAACATCTTGGCAGCTTCGCCTGTAGCGATGTTACCTACCACGATATCAATCTGCGGGAAGCGTTTTTTAGCTTCTTTCAGTTTTTCGATAACCGACAAAGAATGACCGTGAGCAGTATCGATTACGATAGCATCGGCACCGGCATTTACCAGTGCTTCCATACGCTGCATGGTATCGGCAGTAACACCTACCCCGGCAGCCACGCGCAGACGACCCTTAGAGTCCTTGCAAGCCATCGGTTTATCTTTCGCCTTAGTAATATCCTTATAAGTAATCAGACCAATCAGCTTACCGTCAGCATCTACTACCGGAAGTTTTTCGATTTTGTTTTCCTGCAGAATTTTTGATGCAGTTTCCATATCGGTACCCGGAGCAGTAGTCACGATATTGTCTTTCGTCATCACCTCATCAATGTGCTTGTCCATCTGAGCTTCAAAACGAAGGTCGCGGTTAGTCACGATACCTACCAGATGTTTTACGTCATCCACCACAGGGATACCGCCAATTTTATATTCAGCCATCAAGTTCAAGGCATCCTGCACGGTAGCACCGCGGTTAATGGTAACCGGGTCATAAATCATACCGTTTTCTGCACGTTTTACGATAGCTACCTGACGTGCCTGCTCTTCGATAGACATGTTCTTGTGGATTACACCAATACCACCTTCGCGAGCAATGGCAATAGCCATCTGTGCTTCTGTAACTGTATCCATAGCGGCAGTTACAAACGGAATCTTCAATTCAATGTTACGTGAAAACTTAGTCGAGAGCTCGACTGTCTTTGGCAATACTTCTGAATAGGCCGGAATCAACAATACATCGTCGTAAGTCAATCCGTCCATCACAACTTTATCTGTAATAAATGACATAGGGCTTATGCGTTTAGAATTTATTGCGTGCAAATATACGGTTTTTATCCGACATCTGAAAGTGCTCAAAAAACTTTTTTTGCACCTGCTGCTTTTCTTTTTTCTAACCGCAGGCAGCTACTGCATCACAAATAAGACAAACTTGCGTTACACGAATGATGAATTTTCCGCATTTGTGTAACGCAAGTTTGTCATTAGAATGATAAGAGAAAAGAATAACGGTTCATTTTTTCAGATTACCACCATACCAGTTCTGCACTTTAAAATCATAATTCATATAGAAAAGGCTGTCGGAAGTAAGAACAGGCTGTTCAGGCAGTTT
>Magnolia_p2__coassemble_1368_pt1 | contig 16934 bp, 14 predicted proteins | sample Magnolia_p2__metabat2_high_PE_040 | metagenome-assembled genome bin Magnolia_p2 | reverse complement strand
CTCTAACAAAGTATTGGATTTGATCGCTCACATGGCTTCTGTAAACTGCTAATTAATAGTTTTACTACCATAAGCGAAAGCCGTCCGGGAAACTGGGCGGCTTTTTTTATACCTTTTTTTGTTGTATTTCTTGTTGGTTTTAATAAAAACCTTATCTTTGTCAAGGTTAATTTTAAAATTTATAAAATGGAAGCTCAGAAAGTAGACGCATTTATCTTGGCGAATGGAAAGAATTTTCAAGATTATCAGATCCCGGCTTTGCGCGAGATGCTTTTGAATGTGGATGACAACAAGTGGTTGGTCCTGCAGACGCTTCAGCTTAAGGATCCTACTATTGCTTTGATTATTTCATTATTGGCCGGTACGCTGGGAATAGATCGTTTTTATATTGGAGATATGGGACTGGGTGTGCTTAAACTTATTACGTGTGGCGGCTTTGGCATTTGGACTGTTGTTGACTGGTTCTTGATTATGGGCTCTGCACGCTCAAAGAATATGCAAAAGTTGCAGTCTTATCTTTAAATGGCTAAGAGCAGTTTTTATGGTTTAGTCATTGTGGCTACTTTGTGTGGGTGGATATGGATTGGCTATACGGGTAACTGTGGCGGTATTGATGTATGCTTGTTTAAGTATATAACAGGTATTCCGTGTCCAGCCTGTGAAACCACTCATACTGTGCATTATTTGCTGGAGGGAAACTGGGATAAGGCTGTGCGGGGTAATCTGTTGGGCTTTATATGTTTGCCGGCTTTGTTTGCTGCTCCTCTCTGGGGATTGGCCGACTGGCTTATGGGACGAACTTCTTTCTATGCTTTTTACAAATGGGCAGACAATGGGTTGAGGCATAAAACATGCTTTATTATATTTATGATGATTTTGGTGGCAAATTGGATTTGGACGTTAAGTAATATTTGCTGATTTGTACACCTAAACTGAGAATAAAATGGCGGATTATGATTTAATAACAATACTAGGTCCTACAGCCTCGGGTAAAACACCTTTGGCTGCAGCTCTTGCCAGTCGTCTGGACTCTGAGATTATCAGTGCAGACAGCCGGCAGGTGTACCGCGGCATGGACTTGGGAACCGGCAAGGACTTGGCTGATTATACTGTAGCGGATAAAACAATACCGTATCACCTTATTGATATTGTAGATTCAGGATATAAGTATAATGTGTTTGAATATCAGCGGGATTTCTTGGAGGCTTATCAGTCGGTGTGCGAACGGGGTAAATTGCCTATCCTTTGCGGAGGAACCGGTTTGTATCTGGAAGCTGTTTTGAAAGGGTATCGCTTAATTCCTGTGCCGGAAAATCCTGAGTTGCGAAACCGGTTGTCTGATAAGTCGTTGGATGAGTTGACACGTATCTTGTCTTCCTATAAAAAACTTCACAATTCGACGGATGTAGATACGGTGAAAAGAGCGATCCGGGCTATCGAAATCGAGGAATATTATCTGACGCAGGATGTAGAAGAACGTTCATTCCCGACTATAAACAGTTTGATTATAGGAGTTGATATAGACCGCGAGTTACGCCGGAAAAAAATTACCCGCCGCTTGAAGCAACGGCTGGATGAGGGAATGGTGGATGAGGTCAGACAGTTGATTGATAATGGAGTTTCTCCGGATGACCTTATTTATTATGGCTTGGAATATAAATACCTTACATTGTATGTAATAGGCGAGTTTACGTTCGAAGAGATGTTTCATCAGCTTGAAATAGCCATTCATCAGTTTGCTAAAAGGCAGATGACCTGGTTCAGAGGAATGGAACGTAGGGGATTTACAATTCATTGGATTGACGCTAGTTTACCAATGGAGCAGAAGGTTGATTCGATTCTTAATTTGTTAAATACTTAAACCTTGTAGGAACGATGGCAGTAGAATTGAATAGATGGGGGGTTATTTATAATCCTAGAGCAGGCAGCAAAAAGGCCCAAAAACGCTGGAAAGAAATCCGTTGTTATATGGAGGGCAGGGGAGTGTTGTTTGACTACGTTCAGTCGGAAGGATTTGGCTCCGTCGAACGTTTGGCTCGTACATTGGCAAATAATGGCTATCGTACAATAGTTGTGGTAGGAGGTGATGGCGCTATCAACGATGCGATAAACGGAATTATGAATGCGGACCCTGAATGCCGCAGGGAAGTAGCGCTTGGAATTATCCCCAATGGTATAGGAAATGACTTTGCTAAGTATTGGGGCTTGGATATGGACGATTATAAAGCATCTGTCGAAGCATTGATAAACAGAAGACTTCGTAAAGTGGATGTGGGCTCATGCTCTTATTTTGATGGTAAAAATCATCAAATACGCTATTTCCTTAACGCAATGTATATTGGATTGGGAGCACGTATCGTAATGATAACCAATGAAACACGTCGTTTTTGGGGATTTAGGACAATCTCTTATCTGGCTTCTTTGTTTCTGATGGTCTTTGAAAGAAAGTTGCATAGAGTGCATTTGAAATTGAATGATGAACATATAAGGGGACGTATAATGACTGTGTGCATTGGTAGTGCAAAAGGCTACGGATTGACTCCCAGTGCCGTGCCCTATAATGGTTGGCTGGATGTTTCTGTAATTTATAGGCCGGAATTATTGCAGTTGGTTTCCGGTTTGTGGATGCTACAGCACAATCGATTGCTAAATCATAAAACTGTAAAATCTTATCGTACAAAAAAAGTTCAGTTGTTACGTGCGCAGAATTCTGAAGTGAGTTTGGATGGACGCCTTCTATTGGATAAACATTATCCGTTGGAAGTGAAAATTCTTCCAGAGGCTGTGACACTGATAATACCAGAATAAAAAATTATGATACAAATAAGTGATTTGAGAAAGAAGGACGGAAACTTTTTCCTGTTTGCAGGTCCTTGTGTGATTGAGGGGGAAGATATGGCTTTGCGTATTGCGGAACGTATCGTAAAAATAACCGCTAAGCTGGATATTCCTTATGTTTTTAAAGGTTCGTATCGAAAGGCAAACCGTTCGCGTTTGGATTCTTTTACGGGAATTGGTGATGAAAAAGCATTGAGAGTGCTTGAAAAGGTCCGGAAAACGTTTGATGTACCGGTTGTAACAGATATTCATTCTGCTCAGGAAGCTGGTATGGCGGCAGAATATGTAGATGTGCTGCAGATTCCGGCTTTCCTTTGCCGGCAGACAGATTTGCTCGTTGCTGCGGCTCAGACAGGAAAAATGGTAAATATCAAGAAAGGTCAGTTCTTGTCACCGGAAGCAATGGGGTTTGCAGCGCAAAAGGTTGTTGAAGCAGGTAATGATCAGGTGATGCTTACCGAGCGTGGCGTAACTTTTGGTTACCATGATTTACTGGTTGATTATAGGGGCATACCTGTTATGCAGAGTTTTGGTCATCCGGTTATTTTGGATGTAACACATTCGTTGCAGCAGCCTAATCAGACAAGTGGTGTTACAGGAGGTATGCCGCAGCTTATTGAGACAATTGCCAAAGCGGGAGTTGCTGTTGGTGTGGATGGGTTGTTTATGGAAACACACGAAGAACCTTCTGTAGCTAAAAGTGATGGAGCAAATATGCTGAAACTGGATTTGCTGGAGGATTTGCTTGTAAAATTAGTGCGTATTCGCCAAAGTATATTGTAATAGTTTTGAATTTATTGCAAGATAATTCTGCCTTGGGGGCTATTATATAAAGATGAGGTTGCTTCTTTATCCGGAAAATAATATATCTTTGCACCCCAGAAAAAACAACAAATAAATATAGGAAGATATGCTTACTATTAAACAAATTACAGATGATACCGAGAAGATTATTCGCGGGCTGGAAAAGAAACACTTTGCCAATGCAAAGGAAGCAATAGCTCAGGTACTCGAGCTGAATGATAAAAGACGTAATACCCAGAATCAATTAGATAAAAACCTTGCTGAAGTCAATGTTATTTCGAAAAGTATCGGCGCATTGATGAAAGAAGGAAAGAAAGATGAAGTCGAAGCTGCAAAGAAACGTGTGGCCGAAATTAAAGAAGCCAGCAAGGAGTTGCAGACTGTAATGGATAAGGCCGCAGAAGATTTGCAAGTTTTACTTTGCACAATTCCGAATGTCCCATATGACAGTGTTCCTGAAGGCTCTTGTGCTGAAGACAATGTTGTAGAAAAGATGGGAGGCATGGAAACTGAACTTCCTAAAGACGCGCTGCCTCATTGGGAATTGGCTAAGAAATATGACTTGATTGACTTTGACCTGGGTGTGAAGATTACAGGTGCAGGTTTCCCTGTATACAAAGGAAAAGGTGCTCGTTTACAGCGTGCTTTGATTAATTTCTTCCTGGATGAGGCTCGTAATGCAGGCTATATTGAAATTATGCCTCCTACAGTGGTAAATGCTGCTTCTGGCTATGGTACAGGCCAGTTGCCTGACAAAGAAGGCCAGATGTATCATTGCAACCTGGATGATTTGTATTTGATTCCTACAGCAGAGGTGCCGGTTACAAACATCTATCGTGATGTGATTCTGGATGAAAAACAATTGCCGGTAAAGAATTGTGCATATACACAGTGTTTCCGCCGCGAAGCAGGTTCGTATGGAAAAGATGTTCGTGGTCTGAACCGTTTGCATGAGTTTTCAAAAATTGAGCTGGTGCGTATTGATAAGCCGGAACATTCAGAACAGTCGCACAAAGAAATGCTCGACCATGTAGAAGGTCTGCTTCAGAAACTGGAACTTCCTTATCGTATTCTGCGTCTTTGTGGTGGTGATATGAGCTTTACTGCAGCACTTTGCTTTGACTTCGAGGTTTATTCAGAAGCTCAGAAACGTTGGTTGGAGGTAAGTTCTGTTTCTAACTTTGATACTTATCAGGCAAACCGCTTGAAATGCCGTTATAGAAATGCTGAGACTAAGAAAACAGAATTGTGTCATACCTTGAACGGTTCAGCTTTGGCATTGCCTAGAATTGTGGCTGCATTGCTTGAGAATAACCAAACACCGGAAGGTATACGCATCCCGAAAGCATTGGTTCCATATTGCGGCTTTGACATGATTGATTGAGAAAGTATTAGTTTGATACTATAATAAAGAGAGGATTTGGTTTTATAAAAAAAACTAAATCCTCTCTTTTTATAAGCTTCAGGGGTGGATATCTGTAATAAAATGTTATTTAGCATGTTTTTGTGGTTTAAAATAGTTAATTGGCATTTGTAAATAATTATTTTGACCGAAACCAGTAAAAAAACTTAAGTTTTCATTTTGGAATCTATTTAAAATGATTAATTTTGGGAATCACAATATAATAAACGCAGACAAATAATTTTGAATTATAACCTTAATATAACAACTATGAGTTATTTACAGTTTGACAAGACCCTGATGACCAATTTGCAGGAATCGCTTTATCGTGAAATTCTGAGGACAAACCGCTCCGGGGCTTACCATTGCTCAAGTATTGTAGACTGCAATACGCGTAAATACCATGGTTTGCTAGTTATCCCCATACCGGAATTGGATGACGAAAACCATGTATTGCTTTCTTCTCTTGATGAAACGGTAATTCAGCACGGTGCAGAATTTAATTTAGGACTTCACAAGTATCAAGGAGACAACTTTAGTCCGCGCGGACATAAGTATATCCGTGAATTTGAATGCGAAAGGGTTCCTACAACATTGTATCGGGTTGGTGGTGTCATTTTGAAAAAGGAAAAAGTTTTTGTTCATCATGAAAACAGAATCCTGATTCGCTATACGCTGGTAGATGCTCATTCTGAAACAACTTTACGATTGCGTCCTTTCTTAGCTTTCCGTAGTGTTCGACAATATACTCATGAGAATGCCCAGGCTAGCAGACATTATGATGAGGTTCAGAATGGTATAAAGACCTGTATGTATCCTGGTTATCCGGAGTTGTATATGCAGTTTAACAAAGAAGCGAAATTTGTTTATCAGCCAGATTGGTATAGAGGCATAGAGTATCCGAAGGAACAGGAACGTGGCTATGATTTTAATGAGGACTTGTATGTTCCTGGTTATTTTGAATTAAATATCCATAAAGGCGAAAGTATCGTTTTCTCGGGTGGTATTTCTGACGGTGATACACAGAATTTGCTGGAATTGTTCGAACATGAAGTAGAAGAACGTACTCCTCGAGATAATTTTAAACACTGTCTTATTAATGCTGCTCATCAATTCCTTAATAAGCAGGATGGAGAATCTTATATTCTGGCAGGCTATCCTTGGTTTAAATGCCGTGCGCGCGATTTGTTTATATCATTGCCTGGTTTGACACTTTCAGTTGGTGAACAGCATAAGTTTGAGGCGGTAATGGAGACTGCTGCAAAAGCTATTGATGCTTTTATCAATAGTGATGACGAATGTAACCTCAAGATATATGAGATGGAACATCCGGACGTCTTGTTGTGGGCTGTATGGACTATCCAGCAATATGCAAAGATGGTATCAAAAGATGAGGCTTATAATAAGTATGGCCAGCTGTTGATTGATATCATGAACTATTTGGTTGGAGAGAAACATCCTAACTTGTTTATCCATCAGAACGGGCTTGTTTATTCGAATGGTATTAATAAAGCTGTGACTTGGATGAACTCTACAGTAAATGGTCGTCCGGTTATCCCGCGTACAGGTTATATCGTGGAGTTTAATGCGTTGTGGTATAATGCATTGATGTTTGTAGGTAACTTGTTGCAGGAAAAAGGAGATAATTTAGTAGCTCCAAGATTGCTTGAATTGGCTGGTAAGGCTGGCGAAGGCTTTGTCAATACATTCCTTAACGAATATGGTTATTTGCTGGATTATGTTGACGGTAATATGATGGACTGTAGCGTCCGCCCGAATATGATTTTTACAGTTGCTTTCGATTATTCTCCATTGGATGCTAAGCAGAAAAAAGCTGTTTTGGACATCGTTACTAAGGAATTGCTTACTCCGAAGGGGCTTCGCTCTTTGAGCCCTAAGAGTGGTGGATACAATCCTAATTATGTAGGTCCCCAGATTCAGCGGGATTATGCATATCATCAGGGTACCGCATGGCCTTGGTTGGAAGGTTTCTATATGGAAGCATATCTCAAGATATACAAACGTAGCGCTATTTCCTTTGTTGAGCGTCAGTTGATTAGTTACGAAGATGAAATGACATCTCATTGTATCGGTTCTATTCCTGAATTGTTTGACGGTAATCCACCGTTTAAAGGCCGTGGGGCTGTTTCATTTGCAATGAATGTTGCTGAGATCTTGAGAACGTTATATTTGTTGGAAAAATATTCTAATATTTAAGGAGGAATACTATGAAAGTTTTAATGTTTGGATGGGAATTTCCTCCTCATATTTTAGGAGGTTTGGGAACAGCCAGTTATGGTTTGACAAAAGGTATGTCTCAACAGGAGGATATGGATATTACATTCTGTATTCCTAAACCATGGGGAGATGAAGACCAGAACTTTTTGAAAATTATCGGCATGAATAGTGTGCCTATTGTATGGAGAGACGTACAGTGGGATACTGTAAAGAACCGTTTCGGCAGTTATATGGATCCGCAGTTGTATTATGACTTGCGTGATCATATTTATGCTGATTTTAACTACATGCATACGAATGATATGGGATGTATGGAGTTCTCTGGACGTTATCCGGATAATCTCCATGAAGAAATTAATAACTACTCAATTGTTGCTGGTGTTGTAGCAAGACAGCAAAGTTTTGATATTATTCATTCGCATGACTGGTTGACATATCCGGCAGGTATTCACGCAAAACAGGTATCAGGAAAACCTCTTGTTATCCATGTTCATGCAACAGACTTTGACCGTAGCCGTGGAAATGTAAACCCAACGGTTTATTCAATTGAGAAAAATGGTATGGATCATGCCGACTGTATTATGTGTGTGAGTGAGTTGACTCGTCAGACAGTTATACATAAATATTTCCAGGATCCGAGAAAAGTATTTACTGTACATAATGCTGTATCTCCTCTGCCAAAAGAAATACAGGAAATCGTTCCGAAAAAGAATCCTAAAGAAAAGATTGTAACTTTCTTGGGTCGTATTACCATGCAGAAAGGACCTGAATATTTTGTTGAAGCTGCGGCATTGGTTTTGCAGCGTACACGTAATATTCGTTTTGTGATGGCTGGTAGCGGTGATATGATGAATGCAATGATTAATCTTGCAGCTCAGCGTGGCATTGCAGACCGATTCCACTTCCCTGGCTTTATGAAGGGTAAACAGGTGTATGAAGTATTGAAAGCCAGTGACGTGTACATCATGCCTTCTGTATCCGAACCTTTCGGAATTTCTCCGTTGGAAGCTATGCAGTGCAGTGTACCGTCTATTATATCTTATCAGTCGGGTTGTGCGGAAATCTTGTCTAAATGTATAAAGACTGATTACTGGGATATTCATGCCATGGCTGATGCTATTCATTCAATTTGTACAAACCAGGCGTTATATGAATATTTGCGTGATGAAGGCAAGAAAGAAGTTGATGGTATTGTATGGGAGAAAGTAGGACTTAAAGTCCGCCACTTGTACGAGCAAGTATTAAGTAATTATGGAAAATAAAAAACACACACTAATATGAAAACAATCTGTCTTTATTTTGAAATACATCAGATTATTCACTTGAAACGTTATCGTTTCTTTGAAATAGGTAATGATCATTATTATTATGATGATTATGCAAACGAACAGGGCATCAATGAAGTAGCCGAGCGTTCTTATATCCCTGCTTTGAAAATGCTTATTGAAATGGCTAAAAATAACAACGGTGCTTTCAAAGTAGCTTTATCTATTTCAGGGGTTGCTTTGGAACAGTTGGAAATTCATGCCCCTGCCGTAATTGAATTGTTGCACGAACTGAATGCAACCGGCTGTGTAGAATTCTTGTGCGAACCTTATTCACACGGTTTGTCTTCACTGGCTAATCCTGACTGCTTTTGTGAGGAAGTTAGCCGTATGAGACAGAAAATTAAAGATTACTTTGGTAAAGAGCCGCAAGTATTCCGCAATTCAAGTTTGATATATACCAATGAAATCGGTGGTCAGATTGCTGAAATGGGATTTAAAGGTATGCTGACAGAAGGTGCTAAGCATGTTTTGGGATGGAAGAGCTCTCATTATTTGTATCACTGTGCAGAGAATCCAAATCTTAAACTGTTACTGCGTGACTTTAAATTGTCGGACGATATCAGCTTGCGCTTCTCGAATGCAGATTGGAGTGAATATCCTTTGTTTGCAGATAAGTATATTGATTGGATTGCCAATATGCCTGAAAACGAGCAGGTGATTAATATTTTCATGGAGTTGTCTGCATTGGGTATTTCTCAGCCATTGTCTTCGAATATTCTGGAATTCTTGAAAGCATTGCCTGTATGTGCTAAGGAACGTGGCATTACATTCTCTACTCCATCTGAAATTATTTCTAGGCTGAAATCAGTGGATATGATTGATGTTCCTTATCCGATGTCTTGGACCGATGAAGAACGTGATATCAGTCCATGGTTGGGCAATATAATGCAGCGTGAGGCATTCAACAAATTATATAGTGTAGCAGAACGTGTACATTTATGTAATGACCGTCGTATCAAGCAGGACTGGGATTATTTGCAGGCTAGCAATAACTTCCGTTTCATGACAACTAAAGATACGGGTGTTGGATTGAATAGAGGTATCTATGATTCTCCGTACGATGCATTTACCAACTATATGAATATTTTGGGTGACTTCATCAGCCGTGTTAACTCTTTGTATCCGGTAGATATGGACAACGAAGAGCTGAACTCTTTGTTGACTACCATCAAGAATCAGGGTGAAGAATTGATTCAGCTTAATGAAGAAATAGCTGAATTGAAAGCACAGCTTGCTGATAAAGCGGCACCTAAAAAGACTGTACGTAAGTCAGCTACTAAAAAAGAAAATTAATCTGTACTCTTAGGAGTAATTATATTACGTATATTAAGCTTTAGTCTAAATGTTAGGAAGGTCTCTCTTGTTGAAAGAGGGGCCTTTCGTCTTTTCCCTGGCAATAGTTTGCCGCATATCCTTTAGAATAATTCTTGAATCCAGGCCCATAGTTCGGAAGTGAGGTAGATAGCAGTCTTGGTAAGCCAGTAGATAATAAAGCACAGCACAAGAATGTCCACTGCTGTTAGCACTGCTTTTTTGTTTACTTCTTGAATCACCTCTTTGTCATTTTCTAAAAAAACCACAATCAGCCGGTAGTTTTTTGTGTACGAGCGGTTGAATATATCAAACAGGTCGCCAATCCATAGCGGGATAATGCCTAGCATCATGTCTGTCAGCATGTTGTAGAGAATGGCTAGCGTAAGTGGAAGGGACTTGATTTTAAACAATGACATAATGAGAAAGGGTAGCATCATAGCCGAGGAAAAAATATCACCAGCCGCAGGGAAGAACAACCCGACAAGAGGGTCAAGGTAGTATCGGTCCATTATATTCTTGATAGTTCTTATCAGTCGGTAAAGCGGGTCGTTTTCCCATTGTATGCGTTTTATATTTTGTTTAGTACTTTCCATTTTACAATTTGTTGGTCACAAAGATACTGATATTTGGTGGAGGTTTTCGGATAATTTCTATCATTACTAAAAGGAAATACCGAATAGTTTAGTCAAACATTTGAGTTGTAAATTGTTTTTAGGCAAAATTACGCTTTATTATCTTCACACTATTTTGATTATTGCAGAATGCGCCTATTTTTGTTTAATATTGTTTACCTATGGATAAGAAACTGCTTAAATACTGGAAAAACTGCTTGCTGGATGCCGAATGGAGTAACAGCATGTCCTATAAAGAGCCGCGCGTGACGTTGGTACTCAAAGATCGTATGCCGGAATTGATATCGGAAGAAGACATAGACTTACTTTTCCCTGCTGGATGGAGTATAGGAAGGAAGTGCAATGTGCGTATTGCTCCTTGTGTGTTGCTTCCTGAATACGAGAATGGCAAACTTCTCGGTAAAACATATCCTGAATATCCTTTCTTCATTACGGCGATGTTAGGACCTGATGGTTCTTTGCATCTGCCCGAAAGCCCGATGGAGCGTGTGCCGATGTTTGTTCGCAAGTTCCTTTCGCCCAACGCAAAGGATGACCGTACTCTTGCTTCTCTCGATGAAGTGGACAGTCTCCTGAGGGCATTTGAGACAGATATTGCTACCGAGGAAGAATACTGGAAGGCTTGTGAAGCTCTTTTCCAAAAAGCTACAGGGATGACATTTGCCGAACTGAATTATGCAGACCGACCAGAGATTGTCATTACAAAAGCACCTGTTACGGGAATGTCACAGAACATTCTGCGGTTATACGATAAACTGCTGGATAGTAAGGGAGATTTTCCGTTGCTTGAATGTTTGATACGCTGCGAATGCGCGCCGCTGCTTTCGCTTCCCTCACGTCAGGAGATTTATGCTAACCAGTGGCACTTAGCTCAAATGAGCAGTGAGTTTCCTTTGTCTGTTTCCCAGCGCGAAACACTTGCTATGTACACGCATCCTGGTGGTAGCCGGATTTTTGCTGTCAATGGCCCTCCGGGAACTGGAAAAACCACCTTTTTGCAGACGGTTATTGCTAATCGGTTGGTGCATTCCGTGTTGGCGGGTGAAGAACCCGAGCTCATCGTGGCTAGTTCTGTAAATAACCAAGCTATTACCAACATTCTTAAAGATTTTAAAATGGAAGCCGTAGATGAGGATGCTTCCGAAGTGCGTCTAGCGTCACGTTGGTTGCCAGAACTGGATACGCTAGGCTTGTATCTGTCTGGAAAGGAAGAGTTGGCCGACCGCTATGCCATGATGTTGAGCAACTGGGGAAAGGGATTTCCAGAAACATACGACAAACTGGAGCGCGTGGACGAATACCGCACATATTATCTGGAACAGTTCAATCGTTATTTTCATACCTCATTCAAGGATGAAATAGAGTGTCAGAACTACCTTCGTAGCCAGATGATGCTGTTGAAAGAACTGATAGAAAAAGGTATGAGCGCTGCGGTGCAGAAAGAATCTGAGCCAGTGAGCGAAGAAAAGCATTTTTTAGATAGATTGCTACAAAAGTTTCGTAAGACGGTTCCTGCCTATGAAGGCATTATTACCCGTTGGGAGCAGAACGACAATTTCAAGGCACGTTACTCTCGATTGACAGAGGGAGAGGAGTATAAGAACCTGTCCTGTATGGAAGACATGGCCGTACGTTTGGACATCAGCTACCGCTATCAGATGTTCTGGTATGCTATCCATCATCGGGAAACTGAGTTCATTCATCGTCTGAGCAGTTGTACCGGAAATTTGGGTTGTTCTGAGCGTACTGTTTACCTCAGGCGTTTAAGACGATTGGCTTGTGTGATGCCGGTGTTTATTTCCACGTTCCACTCTCTTCCACGTTATATGACTTGTACTCATGACGGTAATCCTTCCGTACCCCTTTATAATACCATTGACTTGCTCATCGTTGATGAGTACGGACAGGTTTCACCTGAATTGGCAGTACCCTCGTTCAGCTTGGCCCGCCAAGTCATACTCGTGGGTGATATCGAGCAAATAGAGCCTATTTGGCCTGTGTCCGGACAATATTCCTTTATCAACCTCCGCCGTTTTGGTGTGGTCACTTCATCAAAAGATCCGCTGTATGCTTTCTTGGCCGAACACGGTTTTCTGTCCTCTTCCGGAAATATCATGAAAATGGCCCGTAAAAGTAGCAGCTATCAGGTGGATTGCGAACGCGGGGCATTTCTGCGTGAACATCGTCGTTGTCTGGATTCTATTATTGCATATTGCAACGACTATGTGTATCACGGACGACTGCTTCCCTTGAAAGGTGAATGTCCGAAATATGCAGCACTTCCATCGAAAGGTTATGTTCACGTGAACGGGTTCAGTCAGAAAGGAAAGACCGGAAGCCGTTTTAATGAAGCCGAAGCTATTGCCATTGTGAAATGGTTGTCTCGTGAAAAAGAGAAATTGGAAGAGGCTTACAGAAAACCTATCCATCAGGTGGCTGCTATCGTTACTCCGTTTAAGGCACAAGAATGGCGGCTACGCAGACTGTTGGACGAACTTCCCAATGCCAGTGATTTTGTAGAGATGACCGTTGGCACTGTCCACTTGTTGCAAGGAGGCCAGTATCCGCTGGTGATATTCTCTCCTGTCAATTCGCCTGGCGATGCTTCTTGTTTTATGGAAGCAGGTGGAAAGTATAACATACTTAATGTGGCTGTTTCACGTGCGCAATATCACTTCTTAGTGTTTGGTAACATGAATATTTTTCATCCAAATCGGAACACTCCATTGGGCAATCTGGCAAAGTGGCTGTTTGATAGTCCGCAAAACGAAATTTCTGCTGATTTTGTTTATCAGGCTGAAGGTCCGGTATTGTGCCAGTCCATTGCAACTCCTTATCAGTCGGCCGCACTAGCATCTCTTAAAAAATGTAAAACATCTCAATATGGCTCATTATGATGTAAAATCCAATTCTAGCTGACCGTCATTTTTGTGAAGGATGTCGTATTCAGCATGGCTAAATAGCTCCTTGATATTGTCTTTTACAAGCATAGAACTACCAAGGATTCTCATTACTTCGTAGATGTCCCTATTGAGTTTTAATTCACTCTCAATAATGGCTACCAAACAATAAGTAATGATAGCCACATATATTTGAATTCTGACTGCATTCTCAGAGTTTCCCCAAAAGGATTTTACTCGAAGATGCTGCTTTAAAAATTTGAAGAACAGCTCCACTTTCCATCTGTTTTTATAAAGTAAAGCTATGTCAGAAGCCTTCAAATAGAAATTGTTTGTATAGTAGGTAAAGGTTCTGTTCATTTCAGGAGAGTAGTAAACTATACGTCTTATTTCAGAAGGATAATTCGTACAGTTTCGTTTTCCTGTGAATCTTATAGTTTGATCTTGCAAGACATTATCAGTGCCTTCAAGCACATCTTCACCTGCTGTAATCTCATATTTAGGTCTGCGTTTTTCTCTTATCACAAAGAATGAACTTACTTCGTTAATGTGATAAAGACGGCGCAAATCAAAATATCCTCTGTCGAATATGTAACAGGCAAACGGCTCATATGCAATACTATCCATGGCATTTACATCATGCACTACTGCATCTGTAATCGTGAATGAAGTGGGAATTTCAGTTCTAATATCCAACTGGGTATGGACTTTGATGCCAGACTTTGTACTCCTGAATCGGGCCCAATCATACAATGACAGGCATAAGTCTATTGTTGTTGAATCAAAAGCATAAAAAGTTCCGTTCAAATCGAACTCTTTGTCATAGTTTATCTGAATCCAGTTGGTAAATATTTATAGTAGATTTGATTTTTTCATTTTGGCTATATTCTTGATAGGCTTTTTGAAATGTATTATTTAGAGTTTCGTACCTTGCTTTAAAAATGCTTTTAGCATGAATTGAAGCATTAAGTCTGGATATTCATCATTAAATTCTGGCAAGTGGCAATATTCCATAGCAACGAAAGTGATATATTCAAGATTTTCTTCTGTTAGTTCCATTGTTAATAATTATAGGTTTATAGACAAAGTTAAAAAAGAAAATCCCACTCACAATATCTGCAAGTGGGATAATCATTTTATAGTAGATTCTTCATTGCATCATCTACTTGTTCATTATCAAATTTACTTAGATATATTTGGGTAGTTTTTATATCTTGATGTCCTAATGCTTGTGATATGATTCCAATGTTTACTCCATATTTTTTAATATGGTAGCGAATGAGTGGCGAGCAACGTATGTAGTTACTTCTGCTGTTATCCCTAATTCTTTGGCAAATGCTCTTAGTTCAGTATTCACTTGATGGCAGATTTTATGTACTCTGTTACTTTTCTGCATGGGTGTTATATGTCGTTTGCAATGTAGAATGGGAAACAGATATTCTGCTTCCTGTTGATAAGTGGAATATTTTGCGATTATTGTTGAGGCTTCTTTTGATAATAGGAGATTGATATTGCCATGTGTTTTTTGTCGCTGGTAAATCAATCTGTCCTCAACAATGTTTTGACGCGTCAAATTAGCAATATCCACAAACGAGATTCCTCCACATAAATAGGAGAAAGAAAACAAATCATGGGTAAGTTGTCTGAGTTTGCTTTGACTTGTACAATCTGCATTTATAATTTTTAGAATATCCTTTTTGGATAAGGCTCTTTTAATAGTTTTGGTATTGAAGTGGCTTAACTTGTATTCAATAAATGGATTCTTTTCAGGTGTCACTATCTTTGCTTCTATTGCTTTGTTATATGCAGCTCTCAAAGTATGGAATTGATAACTGAGAGTTGTGTCTTTGTTCCCTTTACTTCGCATCCAGTCCTCAAATTTTTTGCAGAAAGAAACGTCTATATGGCTGAAAGTATAATTCAACTCTTACCATTAATGGTGATTCTCCGTTTGCAAGCACTTTATGCTTGTAGCAAATAATAGAAATTGCAGCTTTCATAAAAAATACGGTTGACTTCTTGGTTGACTTTTCGCGTCAACCACAGCGTCAACCGCTATAGCTATATGAGCTATATAAAAAAACAAAAAGCATCGACAATCATCAGATTATCAATGCTTTTGCTCAGTCGGGGTGACTAGATTCGAACCAGCGACCACACGCCCCCCAGAGCCTTCCTTTTATTTTCTATATTTTTGTATTTGTCTGAAATTCAATATATTTGTAGCGATTAAAATATGGCGTAGTAGCTTCTGATTATACTAAATTGGATGTATTAGGACTAAAAACGTCAGTAATCTGTCAGTAAAATGTATCGCTTATGAAATATGCTTCGTTTAAGATGTGGATAGCAGATAAGTACCATTATAAAGATGGTTATGCTATTTGGCTGGTTGTGCGAAAAGATAATAAGCGTAAGGTCATGGCATTAGGCATTTACGCAGAACCACACCAATGGGATGATAAACAGGAATTGTTTATCACAGATAAGCGTGTGCCTAAATTACATCCAGACCGTAAATATCTGAATGATTGGCTTACTCAGAAGAAATCTGAGATACTTCGTATCATCGCAGAGTTTGATAAAAATAAAATAGATTGGACTTTAAATCAGTTTGAACAAGAATTTTTTCATTATTCCAATAAAGGTAATGTCAAAGATTATTTTGAAAAACTTATCTTAACCTATAAAGATACCAACCATATAGGGAATGCCACTTGTTACAATCGGACCCTCCATATGCTTGAATTATTTGATGATAAGTTTTCAGAACGGGTATTTCCTGAAATTGACATTAAGTATGTAAAAGCTTTCGATGTTTTTCTCCAGAAAAGAGAATGTAAAGGCAATACGAGAAAGTTTTATTTTAAAGCTTTAAGAGCCGTTTTAAATAAGGCTATCCAAGATGGAGAAGCATTGGAATCTACTTATCCATTTGGAAAAGGAGGATTTAGTGTTGCATCTTTAGAAGAAGAAACGATGAAGCGGTATTTACCACATGAGGATATGGAGAAATTGAAAAATACAGTAGTTGAAAGTGCGGCTCAAGAGTTGGCTCGAAGATTATTTCTTTTTTCGTACTATTGTTATGGTATTTCTTTCATTGATGCAGCATTATTAACAAAGAAGAATATCGTCCGTTATAATAGGGGTAACTATATCGTATATAAACGAAATAAGACAAAGGAGGCCAAACGGGTAAAACCAATTCAGATTAGAATTACACAAGAAATACAAAATTTATTGGATTGGTTTTCCGCAAATACATTGTTAGTGGAAGATTATTTATTACCAATCGTTTCTATTCCAGGATATAAAGGAGAACAATTATATAATCATATTCGTAGCCGTTTTGGACGTAATAACAAGAATTTGGCTAATTTAGCGCAGACTTTGGGGATTACGGACATGAAGCTGACCAGTTATGTGAGTCGTCATACAATGGCTATGACTTTACAGGACAATCAAGTACCACGTG
>Magnolia_p2__coassemble_1078_pt1 | contig 21936 bp, 17 predicted proteins | sample Magnolia_p2__metabat2_high_PE_040 | metagenome-assembled genome bin Magnolia_p2 | reverse complement strand
CCACAAAGATAAGTCAAAGAACGCTTTAATCAATTATTCGATATAAACTCTAATAGAAATATATGTTGAGAAATTATTGTATTTGTATCTGTATAGCAATATTTTCTTTTTTGTCCTCGTGTAAGGAAAAGGTGGTTTATCCGGCAGCCATGCGGCAGGCGATTGCTTGCATGAACAGCTATCCGGATAGTGCGCAGCTTTACCTTTTGTCATTGCCCGATAGTATACTGGCAGGCGAAACGGAAGAAGTGCGGATGTATTACGCTCTGCTCTCTATCAAAGCAGCAGACAAGCTTTATCAGGTACATACTTCTGATTCGTTGATACGAACTATCGTAAACTATTACGAAAAGCATCCCAATCGCGACAAGTTGATGGAAGCTTATTTTTATTTGGGAAGCACCTATCGCGATATGAAAGATGCACCTCGTGCATTGAAGGCGTATCAACAGGTACTGGATACCGGAGAGGGTAGTGATAACTATACGCTGTTGGGAATGACTTGTGGTCAGATGGCTACGCTGTATCTATATCAGAACTTATATGAAGAAGCATTGGAGGCTCAGAAGATGGCATTGGTATATTACAAACAGCATTATGATATCAAACGAATTTCACTTGCATATCGGAATATTGCGCATATATATAATGCTTTAAAGCAAAGAGATATGGCTAAGTATTATTATAAGGAGGCTTATCACTTAGCTTTGAATTGTGGCGATGAAAAAGTCACTCATCTTATAATGGGTGAAATGGGATGTCTTTTTTATCGTATTGGACAAAAAGATACAGCTAAAATGATGCTATTACAAGCTAATAGTAAAAGAATGTTCTCCAATGTGATCTTGCATTTGGGACTGGTTTATCGTGATGAAGGCAAATTAGACTCTGCTCGATACTACTTCCATGAGGCTATAAAAATTGGCAATATTTACAAACATAGTTCAGCTTTAAGGTTTCTTTCAGAATTGGAAGCTGATAAGAAGAATTATCATCAAGCCTATAATTATTTGAAAAAAACGCATGAACTATATGATTCCATAGACCACACTACATTAACGGAGGCAACCAAGCGGGTTCAGTCCTTGTATAATTATCAGCGCACAGAATCTCGAAATCGTGAGTTGGCGGTGAAGAATGCTAACTACCGTCAGTTATTATTCCTGTCAGTTCTACTTGTAGTTATGGTTTTGTTTATCGCTTTGTATATTATATGTAGAATAAGGGAAAATATTGAACGGGAAAGACAGTTGCGTTTCATAAAAGAAGAACAATATATTCGCAGTCTTTCCTATATAGAGGAGAATAATCAAAAGCTGGCTGTGTTGACACAAAAATTACAGGAGACAGAGATTAATAATGATATTCTTAACAAACAACTTCTACTTTCACAAAAAGCAGCGTTGAAACAGGCTAACCGTCAAAATATAGCTACGCGTAGTAGGCGCGAATTGTTGGAAGCTACTTTTCATCAGTCGGATGTATATATGCGTTTTCATAAACCGGATGTAAAAATATCAGATGAAGACTGGAAAGAATTACAGGAAGCCATAGATGCGACTTATCCTTTTTTCACTATTAAACTTTACAACTTGTATCCAAGGCTTTCACAGCAGGAATTGCGCATTTGTTACTTGATAAGAATTTCACTTCCTAATAAGGATATAGCAACTTTGTTAAACCGTACTCCTTCTGCTATTACCAAAGCACGTGTACGCCTTTATGTCAAGATATATGGTAAAGATGCAAAGGAAGGAGATATTAGTCAAATAGTCCTTGATTTATAAGCTATTAGGGAAAGTCAATTTTTTGTCAATTCATTTTTAGGGGCTTGGGTGGTATATAATTATATCTTTGCGTCAACCAAAAAATGATATATGAAAAAAAATATTTGTTTGTTGTTATTGTTTGTAGCCGCAAATCTGATGGCGCAGGCTCAGCTGCTAACCGGAAATGTATGGGATGTAGAGAATAAGGGGGTGCCGTATGCCACAGTCCGCTTATTGACAAACGATTCTGTTTTTGTACAAGGAACAACCACTGACAGTTTGGGAGTATTTCAGATAGAGCCTTCTCCTAAAGCCAAAATATTGTATGTCAGCTCTGTGGGATATCATCCTTATTGTATGAATATTGGGGAACAAAATACCTCTTTTAATATTGTATTGGAAACGGATAATGTTTTTTTTGGTGAAGTAGAAGTAAAAGGGAGAGCATTCATCCGCCAGCAGGACAAGGTACTCATTATTCCGGACAAGCAGCAGGTAAAGCATGCCGGTACGGGTTATGATTTGCTTTACAATTTGATGATACCGGGGATTGAAGTTGACCATATGGGAGGAAAAGTAAAAACCTTCGGTGGGGAGGTTACACTTTACATTGATGGGCGGAAAGTGGATTATCGTGAAGTACAGAATCTTCGTCCCAGGGATATAGAAAAAGTGGAATATTTTGATTCGCCAACAGGAAAGTATGCAGATGATGTAGCGGCAATCAACTGTATAACCAGAAAACGCAGGGCGGGTGGCTATGTGGCATTGGATGCTAAACAAACCATCGGTTATCTGGACGGTGACTATAATGTAGTAGTAAAATTATCTCACAAGAATACCAGTTATACACTGTTTGCAGGTCATACGATGCAGGAATATAGTGGTCTGAGAGATGACACCCACGAGCGTTTTGCCTTGGCTGGTGAAATGGTAGACCGTACGGCATCCACTTTGGAAGGTAAGGTAAAGAAGAACAGCCAATATGCACAGCTGAACATTGTGAATAGTAATGATAAACGCACCTTACAAGGCAAGATATCTTTGGTTCGGAGTGATGCTCCGGATAATTTCAGCCGCAATGAGGTAGTGTATAGCAAGGGTGATCTGAAACAAACGGCAGATAAACTTACATCCCAGCTTGGAATAATGCCGAGTATTGATCTTTATGGACATTTCCAATTGAATGATAAGCAATATCTGGAATCTTATCTGACTGGCAGTTATGCAGACAATGACTATGATTACCGATATCAGGAAGAGGGCTATCTTGCCCAAACCCATACAAAGGAGGGGTTGTATAGTTTTATGGCAAACATAAATTATGGAATAAATTTCAGCAAGAAGGATGCATTGACCGTAAAGCTGTACCATTATCACGACATCAGTTCTTCCACCTATTCAGGAAGTACCAATTCATGGCAGCATTTGTGGAAAGGTGAGTCACAGCTTTATATGGAGTACAGCCGACAGTTGGGAAAGAACCATTCATTGAGGGTAGCGCCGGGCATTTCGTCCTTGCAGTACAAATTACACGGCAATAAACACATCAGTCGTTTTTCACCCCGTCTGCGTTTACGTCTTGTAAGTCGGTTATCTCAAACCCAACAACTTCAAATTATGGCAAACATTGGGAATAATTGTCCCAGCATCAGTCATTTGAACAATGCAGAACAAAAAATCGATTCGTTTCAGATTAGAAGGGGAAATCCCGATTTGAAAACATCAAAATTGTATATGCTTTCGGCAATGTATGGTGCACAAATCAAGAAAATCAATCTGCAAGGAGGAGTAGCCTATAATTTTGCTCAAAACACAACTACCCAAGGCTATTATGTGGAAGGGGATAAGTTGGTTAAAACATTTATTAGCGATCCTAATGTTCATATGGTTATGGCAATGTTGTCGGCTTCGTGGAAAGCTACAGATAATTTGCGGCTGAAACTGGATGGCAATTGGATGTATTTGGATGTCTATGATGGAGCGTCCGAACGCATAAACAGTATTTCAGGGAAAGCTCAAGTGGACTATTATTGGAAGGACTTTTCATTCAGCTTGTTTGGAGCTACAGAAAAGCAGAATATGGATGCCGAACTCATTCATATTTACGAACCTGCCAAATATGGCTTGACGGCAAGTTGGAACCGTAATGGCTGGCGCATTGAAGGAGGAGTGGAAAATCCTTTCACAAAGCAAAGTAAGTATAAGTATATGACAAGTCAGGATATTTACACATATAAAAATGTTGTGACCAGTAAGACATTCCAGCAAACGGGCTACGTGAAGGTTTCCTATACGTTTGACTTCGGAAAGAAGACTTCACGCGACTGGAAGAATGTGAATATGAATATTAACAGTGCTATCTTGAAAGCTGAATAGGACTATTTCTGATAAATGTATTGAGCTTAAGATAAGAAATATAACACTTTTAATACTTTTAACTGGCAAATATGCAGTGAACTTTGTATCTTGTTACTTTACAGAATATAACCAAACGCTCTGGATATGAAAAAGATGATTGTAAAGTATTGGGTGTGGTTCATTGTTATGTTTATGGTTGCGCCTGTACATGCGCAGCAGTACGATGACTGGTGGAAAGAAGCCGAAGAGTTGCAAAAAAAAGATTTGCCGCAATCGGTAATAGCAGTTGCAAACAGGCTGGTGGAAAAAGCAACGGCCGAAAAGAATACGCCCCAGCTGATGAAGGCTTTTCTGTTTCGTGCCGAGTGGAAGACGGCTTTGTCGCCGGACAGTGCAGAATTTGAAATAAGCCGGCTCAGGGAATGGGAGAAAAACGAAACAAACGCAATCGACAAGGCTGTGCTGGCCAGCTTGTGCGGCAGCTATGCTTTGCAAAAATCTCCGGCTGACGTGACGGTGGCCTTGCAATATTTTAAGGCATCTCTGAAAGAACGGGAGTCGCTTCTGAAAGTGAGTTCCGAAGCGTACAAGCCGATGACGGAAAGCGGGAAATGGAGTCAGCGTTATGGCAAAGACAACTTGTATGACTTGCTGGTACATCAGGCTATCCGTTCGCTGCTGGCTGATGTGAATATGCGTAGAAATGCGGAGGTCAGACAAGAGGTACTGGCTATGTATAGCGGTCTGATTTCGGCATATGCTGCGGACAATCCGTCGGCGGACTTGTTTACTCGTCTTGAAATGTTGCCTTACCGACTGAATGCATATGCATTGTCTTCTTATTATCCCGAACAGCAGGATTCTGCTATTGCCTGTTTGAATGCATGGATTAAGGAGTACAAAGGTACTGAGGTTTGTGCGGAAGCTTACAGGCAACTGGCTATGTGCTATGAGAATACAGACCGTGTGAAACAGCTTGCACTGGCCCAAGAGGGATTGCAGCGCTATCCGGATACTCCGTTTTCGGACGGACTGAAGAGTATGATAGCACAGATTAAAGCACCCGAGTTGTCTGTGAATTTTGTTTATAACTATCCCGGTGATGAGGCTGCCGCGCATGTAGTGCATCGGAATGTCAAGGGATTTACCTGTACGATATACAGGTTGAAGGGAGAGCCTTCTGATTTCTGGCATACCTATAAACCGGAAAAAGAGCTTTTGAAAAATAAGGGTAAGCAGCTTTATCAACAGCATTTCGGCTTGCAGGTTCCAACGGACTATCAGCCTAAGGATACAACGGTGCGTGTGCAGCTTCCGCAGGCCGGAACGTATCTGGTAGAATTGTTGCCGGATGGTTATCGTGCGGCTGCTTCTTATAAGGTCATGCATCTGTCGGCACTGATGGGACTGGCTGTTACGCAGGCTGCCAGTGATTTTATCATTACCGACAGTAAGTCGGGACATCCGGTTCCCAATGGCTGGATGGAGTTGTACAGCAGGGATGCATCTGGATTCCGCTTGTACAAAACCTTGAAGGCCGACGAGAACGGGCAGTTGCAGGTAAAGCGGGAAGAGTTGAAGGGGTATTTTGTGCGTTTCTGTACGGATACAGACAAGGGAATGGAGCCTCTGACGGCTTATACACCCTGGTGGACTCCTCGGAGTGGTGAAAATGCTGAGCAGTTGCGTACGGTGCTTTTTACCGACCGTGGATTGTATCGGCCCGGCCAGATGGTCCGGCTTACCGGACGTGTGTACAGGCAATATGGAGATAAAACACAGGTGGCCGAAAATGTGGAAAGAGAATTGGAGCTGAGGGATGCCAACGGTCGTTCGTTACAGAAAAAGCAGGTAAGGACGGACGATTTCGGAGCGTTTAGCGTGGACTTTGTTTTACCGGAATCGGTATTGCCGGGAAGATTCGGTATTTCCACGAAGGATGGAAGTTGTTCTTTCCAAGTAGAAGCGTATAAACTGCCTACGTTCCGGGTCGACTTTCTACCCTATACGCGCAGTTATCTGCCAGGCGATACAGTTACTGTGGAGGCTGAGGCTATCAATTTCACGGGTGTTCCTTTACGTCTTTGTCGGGTGAATTACCGGGTACTGCGTTCGCTGAACTTCTGGGTGCGGAATAGCGAGGAGGGAGAAGTCTTGGCTTCGGGCACTACGCAGACCGATGCCGACGGGCATTTCCGTATAGAAGCGCCTCTGACTGCATTCCCGGATAATGGCGATGTATGGAGGAATTATTATTTATATAAGGTCGTAGCCGAAGTAACGGGGGAGAATGGAGAAACGCAAACCGGTTTTCTGGACTTACCGGTGGGAGAAAGCTCGCTCATTATCCGGATAAATGGCTTGACGGCCCGGGTTGTAAAAGAAAAGCAGGAGAAGATTCAGTTTCTTGTCATGAATCTCAATGAAGAGCAAGTTGAGGCTTCTGTCCGTTATAAGGTGTTTGAGCTGGATGAAAAGGGACATGTTGGTCGGGAGGTCTTGTCGGCTGCTACGACTCAGTCGGAAGCGTTTGTTCCGGGTGACTTGCTTCGGATGCCTTCGGGCAGGTATCGCTTGGTAGCTACTGTTACCGATGAGCAGGGCAGAGAGAGCAAGGCGGAAGAAGACTTTATACTTTTCTCGCTGCAAGATCGTATTCCACCGGTTAAGGAATCCGAATGGTTTTATCAGGACGGAACGGAGTGGAAGGAAAATGTCGTGCCTACTCTTTATATAGGAAGCAGTGAGCAGGATGTGTATTGCTATTATCGGGTATACAGTGGTGAAAAGTTGCTCGAAAAAAAGGTGATGCATTTGAGTAATGAAATCCGGAAAATTGCTTTTCCTTATAAGGAAGCTTACGGGAAAGGTATTTCTGTGGTCTATGCGTTTGTTAAGAACGGTGTAACGTATGGACGTACGGCTACGATCGTATGTCCCCAGCCGGATAAGCGTCTGGTGTTGAAATGGGAAAGTTTTCGTGATGAACTGATACCGGGGGGCAAGGAGGAATGGAAGCTGCGTGTGTCTTCTCCGGACGGAGCAAAGGCTGATGCTTCACTGCTGGCTACCCTGTACGATGCTTCGCTAGACCAGCTGTATCCTTATCAGTGGCAGTTCAGACTTTATTTTAGCCGTCAGTTGCCTTGGATTTCTTATAATTCTTATTTCGGAAACAGTTATACTTCGCTGTATGTACAGTTCCCTTCGTTGCCTTCGTATCAGGGAGTGAATGCGTGGAGCGAGATGCAGGACAGACTGTATGTCCCGGCATTATTTGGCAGACGAGGCTGGTATGGAGGAGGCATTATGGCGCGTGCCAACACGATGATGAAGTCGGCTGTGGCCAATGCTCCTTTGGCCGAATTGAAGGTTTTGGATTCGGTGGAAGAAAGCGGAACAGTAACCGATGTTATTTTTGAAGAGGAGGTGGTGTCTGATTTAGCCGGAAATCCGAAAAATGCTTTGCCGGCATCCGACAGCCCGTCGCTTCGGAGTAATTTTGCTGAGACGGCTTTCTTCTATCCGGCTTTGCGGACAGACAGTAATGGAGTGGCTGTTTTGTCATTTACAGTCCCCGAGCGTCTGACCGAATGGAAACTGATGGTAATGGCGCATACGAAGGATATGGATTACGGATTACTGACGGACAAGGCTGTAACCCATAAAGAGCTGATGATTCGTCCTAATTTGCCACGCTTTATCCGTAAGGGGGATAAAGTCAGTATTCCGGCTGTAATTCAGAATCTCTCTATGAATGTATTGAAAGGAAAGGCAACGCTGGAACTGACAGATGCAGTGAGTGGTAAGTCGGTATGCCGGAAATCGGTTTCGTTTATGGTGGATGACGGAGAGAATCAGGCTGTTAACTTCTCGTTTGTCGTGCCCGATGCATACGATTTGCTGGTCTGCAAAGTGATGGCCGTTACCGATGTGCTGAGTGATGGTGAGCAGCATTATTTGCCGGTGTTGTCGGGTAGGGAATGGGTGACTGAGACGGTACCGGTACAGGTAGAGCCCAACCGGACCCAGCAAGTGGACATGCGTACTTTGTTTAATGGGCAGAGCAGCAGTGCCGGCCATAAGCGGGTGACGGTTGAACTGACGGCGAATCCGGAGTGGTACGTATTGCAGGCATTGCCTGTACTGGGAGAGCCCTTGCAGGAGGATGCGCTTTCGTGGGGTATGGCACTTTATGCCAATGCGCTGGCTGTGAAGATTGTGCAGGACAATCTGCAGCTGAAGCAGGTATTGGACAGTTGGTTGCAGCATCCGGATGAGCTGAAGAGTCCGCTGGAAAAGAATGAGGAGCTGAAGACTTTACTGTTGCAGGAAACTCCTTGGCTGATGGAGGGACAGCATGAATCGGAACGCAGAAAACAACTTGCTATGCTGGCAGATGTCAATACCATGCAATACAGGTTGCAACTGGCTTTGCGGAAGTTGCGTGAACAGCAACTTGCTGACGGTTCCTGGGGCTGGTACAAAGGAATGACGGGCAGCAGGTATATCACAACGCAGTTGGCTGTAGGAATGGCACGCTTGAAAGCAATGGGTGTTTCATTGGTCTCACTGGAAATAGAACCGCTGTATCAGCAGGCTTTGCGGTATTTAAGTAAGGAAGTGCATCAGGATTACGAACGCTTGCTGGAGCAGCGGGCAAAAGGACAGCATGACATGAAACTATGGAATGAGCAGATTCTGAATTACCTTTATATCGGCTCGCTGGATAAAGCAGCTATGCAATTGCTGGATAAGTCGGTGCAGAATGAACTGGTGAAAGCCTTGTTGGAGCATCCTGCTGCTTGCTCGATTGCCGAGAAGGCGATGATAGCTCAAATACTGCATGCCTGTGGACAGCAGGCTGAGGCCGCCGTTTGGTTGCAGTCGGTTAAAGAGTATCTGGTCTCTACTCCGGCAATAGGAAGCTATTTTGATACACCGAAAGCTGCCTATACCTGGAGAAGTTACCGTATTCCGACTCAGGTGGCTGCAATGGAAGCTATCCGGATTATTCAGCCGGATGAACAGCTTCTGAATGCGATGAAGCGCTGGCTCTTGAAGCAGAAACAGGTGCAATGCTGGGAAAGTCCGATTGCTTCGGCCGATGCAGTCTTTGCCTTTATCAGTACGGGTACAGCTTTTACCGATACGGCTGCGCAGCTTGATATGACGTGGGGAAGTGAAAAACTGAAGGTGTCGTCGACTGCTACGGGTACTTATTCGGGTTATGTGAAACGGAGTTATCCGATGAAAGGGGCATCGGCTGCTACGCTGGCTATAAAAAATAGCGGTGGAAAGATGGGCTGGGGCGCTGTGTATGTACAGTACAGTGAGAAGCCGGAAAAACTTGCCGCACGCGGTACGGAAGGTTTGTCTGTTGTGCGCGAACTGCTGTCGGATAACCGGGTGGTTGACGGGACTTCGCTGCATGTCGGGGACAAAATAACCGTACGCCTTACGATACGTGCCGACAGGGATATGGATTTTGTGCAGGTGATTGACCGCAGGGCATCGTGCATGGAACCGGGAGGAACCTTGTCCGGATATGTCAGCCGGAAGGGAGCGGGTTATTATCAGGTGCATAAGGATGCTTCTTCCGAATTCTTTATCGACAAGTTGACCAAGGGGGTACATGTGATTGAATATACGGTTTACATCGACCGGACAGGTACGTACCAGCAAGGTACAGCATCGGTACAGTCGGCCTATGCACCCGAATGGATTGCACGGACCAATGGTGGAACACTGACTGTAGAATAACAGAACTTGAGCATAAAGAAAATCAGGAATATAAACAGAAGAGGAGTGTTTAGCTTTCATAAAAAAGCGGCACTCCTTTTGTGGCAAAAGATTTTCTCTCTATCTTTGTTTGCATTATAGAATGAAAAACTGATAAGATGAGAAATTTATTACTGTTGGCTGTCCTGCTGTGTTTTTGTGTGGGTACAGCTCAAGCACAACCTAAGATAGAATTTGATAAAACCAATTATGAATTCGGCTATGTGCTGTGGCGCAATCCGGTGAAGATTACCTATAAGGTGACCAATACAGGAGACAAGCCTCTGGTTATTTCGAACGTGACAACATCCTGTGGATGTATGGAGCCGGACTGGACCAAGCAGCCTATCCTGCCGGGAAAGACAGGGGAGGTGAGCTCTACATTTGATGCTGAGGCTATCGGTCATTTTCATAAAATGATTGGGGTTTACTGCAACGCTTCCACCAAGCCGATTTATGTATCGTTTACGGGGGAGGTAACAGCCGACTCGAAGAATTTCACGTTTACGCATCCATATGCCATCGGTCCTATCCGCCTGAACAAGGAGGAAATCGAGTTTGATGATGTGAATGCGGGCGACAAACCTGTATTTGAGTTGCTCGTTGCCAATGGCTCGAACAAGTCTTATTCGCCGGTGCTGATGCATTTGCCTCCTTATCTGAGTGCCAAAGCGGTTCCGGAAAAGCTGGCAAAAGGAAAGACCGGAAAGATTCTGATAGAACTGAATACAGAAAAACTGCCTAAGCTGGGTATTACGACTTCTTCGGTTTATCTGTCTCGTTTTATGGGGGATAAGGTGAGCGCGGAAAATGAAATACCGGTATCGGTGGTATTGCTGCCCGACTTTTCGAATCTGAACGACTGGCAGCGCAAGAATCCGCCGGTGGTGTCTTTGTCATCTACGGAAATTGTATTCCCGGCGCTGAAACCCGGCCAGAAGAAATCGATGAACGTGGTGCTGACCAATAAGGGTAAATCGGACTTGGATATTCGGGATATGCAGATTTTCAATACGGCAGTTGCCGTAAATCTGAAAAAACGTGTGCTCAAGCCTGGGCAGTCTACGAAGATGAAAATTACGGTGTATGCCGATAACTTGAAGCGGGTGAAGGGAACTTCGCGTATCTTGATGATCACCAACGACCCGGCACTCCCCAAAATCAGTATCCGTGTAAAGGCGACTTTGTTGAACAACTAAAAATACTAAAACTATGGAACACCCTGAAAACAGTAAAGAGTATAAGGGGTTAGCAGTGAACGAGGGCGTGGAACAGCCTTCGGTGGTTAATCCGTATCTGCACTTGCGCAAACGGCCCAAACGCCGGCAGTTTACTGCTGCCGAATATGTAGAAGGCATTGTGAAAGGGGACATTACAGTCCTGAGCCAGGCGGTAACGCTGGTGGAAAGTGTATTACCCGAACATCAGGCTTTGGCCCAGGAGGTCATAGAGAAATGTCTGCCGTATTCGGGAAACTCCATTCGTGTGGGTATCAGTGGTGTTCCCGGAGCCGGAAAAAGTACTTCGATAGATGTGTTTGGCTTGCATGTGCTCGAGCAGGGTGGCAAGCTTGCCGTTCTGGCTATCGACCCGAGCAGTGAACGCTCGAAAGGAAGTATCTTGGGTGACAAAACCCGAATGGAAAAACTTTCTGTACATCCTAATTCCTTTATACGCCCTAGTCCTACGGCGGGTTCACTGGGAGGAGTAGCACGCAAAACCCGTGAAACGATTATTCTTTGTGAAGCAGCCGGTTTCGATAAGATATTTGTGGAAACGGTTGGGGTAGGGCAGAGTGAGACTGCCGTTCATTCGATGGTAGATTTCTTTTTGCTCATCCAGTTGGCTGGTACCGGTGATGAGTTGCAAGGTATAAAGCGCGGTATCATGGAGATGGCCGACGGAATTGTGATAAACAAGGCGGATGGCAATAATGTAGAGAAGGCCAAGTTGGCTGCAGCTCATTTCCGCAATGCATTGCATTTGTTTCCGGCTGCTGAATCAGGCTGGACACCGCAGGTACTTACTTACTCTGGCTTTTATGGGTTGGGTATCAAGGAAATATGGGATATGATTTTCAAGTACTTCGACTTTGTCAAGAAGAACGGATATTTTGAATACCGGAGAAACGAACAGGCAAAATACTGGATGTATGAAACGATAAACGAACATTTGCGTGATCATTTTTATAATAATCCGCAGATTGCAGCCATGCTGGCAGCTAAGGAAAAAGAAGTATTGAGCGGGCAGGCGACATCGTTTACTGCGGCAAAGAAATTGCTGGATACGTATTTTGATGCTTTAAAAGAGCGTTAATCTGAAAATAGAGGAAAAAAGAAAAGTCTTGCAAGCGTACCTTCGAGGGTAGTTGCAAGACTTTTTTTATGTGGTCAGTGTTTCTTTAGATAGAAAGCTCGTTCAATACGTTGACAAGTTCTTTGTTGATAGGCTTGTCGTTCTTGATAGCTTTGTTGAACGGAACGTAAACAATTTCATCGTGGTCGATACCGATCATGATATTGCGCTGTCCTTCCAGCAAAGCCTGAATACTGGCAACACCCATACGGCTGGCAATGATACGGTCGTGTGCTGTAGGACGTCCGCCACGCTGCAAGTGACCGAGGATGGTTACACGTACATCGTATTGCGGATATTCGTTCTTAACACGTTCTGCATAATGCATGGCACCGCCTGTGATTTCACTTTCGGCAACCAATACGATTGAACTGCTCTTTGACTTGCGGAATCCGTTCTTGATGAATTCTTCCAACTGGTCGACTTCGGTATTGAATTCCGGGATAATGGCTGCTTCTGCACCTGCTGCGATTGCACCGTTCAATGCCAGAAATCCGGCATCACGTCCCATTACTTCGACGAAGAACAGACGTTCGTGAGATGTCGCTGTATCACGAATCTTGTCGACTGCGTCCAGAATGGTGTTCAGAGCCGTGTCATAACCGATGGTTGTGTCTGTTCCGTAAAGGTCGTTGTCGATAGTACCCGGCAAGCCGATACATGGAACATCATACTCTTGTGCCAGCAGGCGGGCTCCAGTCAGAGAACCGTCACCTCCGATTACAACCAACGCATCAATACCTTCTTTTTTCATGGTTTCGTATGCAGTGGCGCGTCCTTCAGGAGTCTTGAACTCTTTGCATCTGGCGGTTTTCAGAATCGTACCTCCCTGCTGGATAATGTTACTTACGTTTTGTGTCTGGAATTCCTGGATTTCTCCAGTAATCAGTCCTTTATATCCTCTGTAAATACCTTTAACCTTTAAGCCGTTGAATATGGCAGAACGAGTGACGGCACGGATTGCTGCGTTCATACCGGGAGCGTCTCCTCCTGAGGTCAGAATACCAACACATTTAATACTTCCCATAATTATATATTGTCTAAAGTTATTATTGATTGATACAAAGTTACTAAATAAAAATAAACGATATACAGTTTCGTTTTATTTTGTATTTTATTTATTCAAAATGACTTTTTTACAGACTTCCATTAACCATTTGGGTGTGGATGTTGCTCCGCAAATGCCAATAGACTGAGCTTGGCCCAGTAAATTTTTGTCTATTTCTTCAGGTTGGTCTATCAGATATGAGTTAGGGTTTACCTTTTTGCATTCCTGATAGAGGATTTTTCCGTTCGAGCTTTTTTTGCCGCAGACAAAGAATATCAGATCGTGTGCTCCTGCAAACTTCCGGATATTGGGCATTCTGTTGGCAACCTGACGGCATATGGTGTCGTAGAATTCAAAGCTGGCATCGGCCGAAATATGCTCTTTGATGTATTCGACTATTTGCCAGAATTCTTCGAGCGACTTGGTGGTCTGTGAATACAGGCGGATGTCTTTGGTGAAATCCAGTTGTTTGGCTTCTTCCAGACTTTCGATGACGATGGCTTTGCCTTCTGTCTGTCCTACCAGTCCTAACACTTCGGCGTGTCCGTTTTTACCGTAAATGACGATTTGCTTTTCCTTGTCGGATGCAGTATCGTATTCTTGTTTGATACGTTTCTGAAGCCGTAAGACAACAGGGCAGGTTGCATCAATAATTTCAATGTTGTTCTCTTGGGCTGTCTTGTATGTTTGCGGTGGCTCGCCATGAGCTCGTAACAAAACTTTGGCATTTTTCAGTTTGCCAAACTCTTCGTGATTGATAGTAATCAGTCCCATTTGCTTGAGGCGTTCGCATTCCTGACCGTTGTGAACAATGTCTCCCAGGCAGTATAATGTAGTGCCTTTGGATAATTCTTCTTCGGCTTTCTGGATGGCTGTCGTTACTCCAAAGCAAAATCCCGATCCTTCGTCTATTTCTACCTTATACATGAGCTACTTTTTGATATTGTTCCAAAAGCCATTGCTTCTGTTCCTCGATGGTGAGGTGGCTGTTGTCGAGCAGCAGTGCATCATCGGCTTTGCGCAACGGACTTACTTCTCTTGTTTCGTCTATGTGGTCACGTTCTTTTACGTTGGCCAGAATTTCTTCGAAAGAGGCTTTTTCACCTTTGGCGGTTAATTCGTCGTAACGGCGCTGGGCACGTACTTCGGCAGAGGCCGTAACGAAGATTTTCAGTTCGGCATCGGGGAAAACAGTGGTGCCGATATCCCGTCCGTCCATGACAATGCCTTTGGCTTTACCCATTTCCTGTTGTTGTCTGACCAGGGCTTCACGCACAAAGCCCAATGCAGCGACCGGACTTACGCGGGATGAAACTTCCATGGTGCGGATTTCTTTTTCTACATTTTCCCCGTTGAGGTAAGTCTGCGGACGTTGGGTTTGTAGATCCAATTGGAATGATATCTTGATTTTGTCAATGTCATTCTGCAGTTGCTGGACATTGATCTGATTGTCTGCGCCAAAAAGTTTCTGCTGGATACAGTATAAAGTCACGGCACGGTACATGGCTCCGCTGTCAATGTAGATATATCCGATTTCGCGGGCAAGATCCTTTGCCATGGTGCTTTTACCGCAAGATGAATATCCGTCTATAGCTATGGTTATTTTATTCATTGTTGTAACATTATATATTAATAGGTATATTATTTGGTCCAAAGATAGGGAAAAGTTTAATGCGGCCTTATGGGGAAAGAGAAAATTAGTTCTAAATTTTCATTTTTAATACTGAATTTGTTGTTGTTTGCAAGAAATATATTACATTTGCACGCATAGAACAGTATTAACCAATTATTTTTTTATGGAAATTAAAAAATCCCCAAAAGCGGACCTCGAAGGTAAAAAATCTACGTGGCTGCTGATTGGTTACGTGCTGATATTGGCCGTATTGTTCGTTTCTTTCGAATGGACAGAAAGAGATAAGCAGGTTACGACCGATACTGGTATCGTAGAACCAATTTTCGAAGAAGAAATGGTGCCCATTACTGAACAGGAAGAAGTGAAACAGGCTCCTCCTCCCCCAGAAGCTCCGAAAGTAGAAGAAGTCTTGAAAATCGTTGAAAACGATGCTCAGGTTGAAGAATCTACTATCCAGTCTTCTGAAGAAACCGGACAGGCTGTTGACGTAAAATACGTTCCTGTTGACGTAGAAGAAGAACCGGTTGAAGAAGAACAGATCTTCCAGGTTGTAGAAGAGATGCCTGAATTCCCAGGTGGTATGGCTGAATGTTTGAAATTCTTGGCTAAGAATATCAAATATCCTACTATCGCTCAGGAAAACGGTGTTCAGGGTCGTGTTATCGTACAGTTCGTTGTAAACTCTGACGGTACTATCGTTGACCCGGTTGTTATGCGTAGTGTTGACCCATACTTGGATAAGGAAGCTTTGCGCGTAATCAAGATGATGCCTAAGTGGAAACCAGGTAAGCAGCGTGGTAAAGCAGTACGTGTAAAATATACCGTACCTGTAACATTTAAACTGCAATAAGTTTTTTTACACATAGAAGGGGCTGCATGTGTTGCAGTCCCTTTTTTATTTCCTTTAAATTTATAAAGCTATGATTCAGCAGAGCGGTGAAGAGTTATTGAAGCAAATACATGCATACATTGAAAAGTTGGCTTACTCACGTGAGCCGAAGGGATTGTATGATCCGATAGAATATGTATTGGGGTTCGGTGGAAAACGTTTACGTCCGGTATTGATGTTGCTGGCCTACAATCTGTATAAAGAGGATGTGTCGGCAATTTTCTCTCAAGCGGCAGGACTGGAAACTTATCACAATTTCACGTTGTTGCACGATGATTTGATGGACAGGTCGGAAATGCGCAGAGGAAAACCTACTATACATAAAAAGTGGAATGACAATACGGCTATTTTGTCGGGAGATGCAATGCTGATACTGGCTTATCAGTTTATGGGAAAGAATTGTCCGGCAGGAAAGCTGGAAGAGGTGATGGCTGTCTTCGGGCAGGCTGCACTCGAGGTTTGCGAAGGACAGCAGTGGGATGTAGAGTTTGAGGACAGAATGGATGTGACAGTCGAAGAGTATATCGAGATGATTCGTCTGAAGACTTCTGTTCTACTGGCTGCAGCTCTGAAGATTGGGGCTGTATTGGGTGGTGCAGCACCAAAGGATGCCGAATTACTTTATCAGTTGGGTATACGCATGGGATTGGCTTTCCAACTTCAGGATGATTTGCTGGATGTCTATGGTGATCCGGCTGTATTTGGCAAAAAAATCGGAGGGGATATTCTTTGCAATAAAAAAACATTCATGTTGATTACAGCTTTGGAGCGGGCAAATGCAGAACAGAAAGCAGAGTTGGTTGACTGGATTGGAAGGTTAGGGTTTGTACCCGAAGAAAAAATCAAGGCAGTTACAGCTATTTATGATGAAATAGGCATTGCTTCGGTATGCACAGAGAAAATTGAAGAACTGTATGCCGAAGGAATGGCTTTGCTGGAGCAAGTAGAGCTTCCGGATGAAAGAAAGAATAACTTGAGGGAGTTTGCATATCGCTTGATGGGACGTAAACTCTAATATATATATAAGGTAGATTTTTGAATTATGTTGATTGATACCCATACACATCTTTTTGTGGAAGAATTTGACTCGGACTGGCAGGAAGCAATAAAACGGGCTCATGCAGCCGGTGTTGAGAAATTATTGATGCCTAATATAGATGATACGACGGTGGAACGTATGCTGCAGGTCTGTGCGACTGATTCAAACTGCTATCCGATGATAGGACTGCATCCGACTTCGGTGGATGAGACATGGAAAGAACGGTTGCAGTACATTCGTGAATGGCTCGAAAAGGAAACTTCGTTTGTTGCAATTGGTGAGGTTGGTATGGATTTGTATTGGGATACTACCTATTGTGAAGCACAAAAAGAGGTCTTCAGAACACAAATAGAGTGGGCGTTGGAGTGTCAGTTGCCATTGGTGATACATTGTAGGAATGCGTACGATGAAATGCTGGAGGTTATGGAACCTTATAAACACCAAAGCTTAAAAGGTATTTTCCATAGTTTTACAGGAACCTTGGATGAAGCTCTTCGATTATTGGAGAATGAGGGCTTTATGTTGGGTATTAACGGTGTGCTGACATTTAAAAAATCTACTTTGCCGGAAGTTTTAAAATATATTCCACTGGAAAGACTGGTGCTGGAAACCGATTCGCCTTATCTGGCACCGGTTCCTTTTCGGGGAAAAAGGAATGAAAGTGCCTATTTAGTCCGCATTGCAGAGGTGCTTTCAGACGTTTATTCGGTGAAAATTGAGGAAATTGAAGAAAAAACAGCAAAAAATGCACTAAAAGTGTTCCAAATGATTAGGTAGGTTTATAAAGTTTATTAAATTTGCATTGTAAAAGCAACTTTTGAGGGAGTTCTGCTTTATAAGACGAAAAAAAAGAATATATTTGTGGCATAAATCGCTTGCAGTTCGATATTTTATTTGTAATTTGCGCTCAAATTTAAAAGAAGCGGTTTCCCCCATGAAGAGGAGAGGTGCTCGAGTGGTTGAAGAGGCACGCCTGGAAAGCGTGTATACGCCAAAAGCGTATCACGGGTTCGAATCCCGTTCTCTCCGCTACATTGTAGTTGAAGAAAAATAAAACAATTTATAACTATTAATTAATTAATCTTAAAAAAATTAGACACACAATGAAAAAGTTATTTGCAATTCTTGCAGTGATGGGAGTTCTCTCATTTGGAATGACTCAGACAGCTACGGCTCAGGATTCAACAGCTCCTGCTCAGACCGAAGAAGTAGCAACAGCAGCAGTTGAAGAAGGTGGTCTTCACAAAGAGTTAAAAACTAAGTTTATCGAAGGTGACGCTAGCTTCATGTCATTGGTAGCTATCGCATTGGTACTTGGTTTGGCTTTCTGTATCGAACGTATCATTTATTTGAGTCTTGCTGAAGTTAACACTAAAAAGTTAATGGCATCTGTTGAAGCTGCTTTGGAAAAAGGTGATGTAGAAGGTGCTAAAGACATTTGTCGTAACACTCGTGGCCCTGTTGCTTCTATCTGCTATCAGGGTCTGATGAGAATTGACGAAGGTTTGGATGTTGTTGAACGTTCTGTAGTATCTTACGGTGGTGTTCAGGCTGGTTACCTTGAAAAAGGATGTTCTTGGATTACATTGTTCATCGCAATGGCTCCGTCTTTGGGATTCTTGGGTACTGTAATCGGTATGGTTATGGCGTTCGATAAAATCCAGCAGGCTGGTGATATCTCTCCGACAGTCGTTGCAGGTGGTATGAAAGTTGCGTTGATCACTACTATCTTCGGTTTGGTTGTAGCATTGATTCTTCAGGTATTCTATAACTACATCCTTTCTAAGATTGAAGCTATTACTAGCCAGATGGAAGATTCTTCTATCACTTTGCTGGATATGATCATGAAATACAACTTGAAATACAAAAAATAATTTGAACAATGGCTAAATTATCATATAAAGTATCTTACTACGCTCTGTATGTATGCTTTGCACTGATTTTGGTTGTGCTGGGCTTGTTCTACGGCGTAGGATACACTAATCCTGTAGGTGAGTACAATGCACCTGAACATACTGAAACATTGATTTACCTGATGTATGCAATGTTTGGTATTACAGTTGCCGCTACTCTGATTGCAGCTATCGCTCAGTTTGGAGCTGCATTGAGAGGCAATGCAAAGAGTGCTTTGAAATCTTTGCTGGGAGTAATCCTTTTGGTAGTTCTCCTGGTTGTTACTTATAATATGGGTTCTTCTGAAAGCGTATTGCTGGCAGATGGAACAATGTATTCTGATGTAACATTGTTGAAAGTTTCTGATATGCTGATTTATTCTACTTATGTATTGTTTGGAATTGCAGCTGTTGGTACTTTGATTAACTTGTCTGGTATTTTTAAAAGATAATATCATATCATTGAAGTTTAATAATTAAAACAGGAGTAAGTAAAATGGCAAGAAAGAAAAAATCGGTCCCTGGAATTAACTCAAGTTCTACGGCGGATATTGCCTTTATGTTGCTTATTTTCTTCCTTATTACAACATCAATGGATACTGACCGCGGTTTGGCTAGACGTCTGCCGCCTCCACCTGAAAGTCAGGAACAGAAACAAGATGATATTATTGTTAAGGAACGAAATGTACTTGCTGTCAAACTGAACAAAGACGACCAGTTAATGGTTAACGGCGAAGTTGGGTTTGATATTAAGCAATTGAGAGCAAAGGCAAAAGAATTTATTGCGAATCCGAATGATGATCCTAATATGCCGGAAAAACATAAGAAAAATATTCCTATGTTCGGCGAAGTGATGATCACTGAAAAGCATGTAATTTCTGTACAGAACGATGTTGGTACCAGCTATAATGCTTATATTCAGGTTCAGAACGAATTGGTAGCTGCTTATAACGAATTACGTAATGAGTTGGCTAACTCTAAATTCGGCAAAGATTATGCTGAATGTTCTGAAGATGAAAGAAAAGCTATTAACGAATACTATCCGCAGAAGATTTCTGAGGCTGAACCTAAAAAATATGGAGGAAAATAATTATGGGAAAATTTAATAAGACAGGTAAGCGTGGCATGCCGGAGTTGAATACTTCTTCTTTGCCTGACCTTATCTTTACCATGTTGTTCTTCTTCATGATTGTAACAACCATGCGTGAAGTTACATTGAAGGTTCAGTTCAAAGTACCTCAGGCTACTGAGTTGGAGAAGCTTGAAAAGAAATCTTTGGTATCTTTCATTTATATTGGTAAACCATTGCCAGAATTCCAGAAAAAAATGGGTTCTACAGACCGTATTCAGTTGAATGATAAATTTGCTGAATCATCTGAAGTTCAGGACTACATTTATCAGGAACGTGAAAACATGAAAGAGGAAGACAAACCATTTATGACAGTATCTTTGAAAGTTGATGCTGAAACAAAAATGGGTATTGTTACTGAAGTTAAACAGGCTCTTCGTCAGGCTTATGCATTGAAAATTAACTATTCAGCTACTCAGCGTCAGTAATAGTTAATGAGATAAAATAAAAAGGCTGCCTCATTGAGGCAGCCTTTTTTCTTGGTCTTTATTCTATAGAAAAACTCAGTTGTATATTGTTTTCCGGCAAGTATCCACTTCGTATTTTCCACTCTTGTGGATATAAATTATTAGCTCTGTTGCCTATGTTTTTTACAAATCCAAGAGGCTGGTTTTGGTAAGTAACGACAACATAACCTTTGGGCGTTTCAGGAGCAAGGCTTAGTGCTTCTTTTCGTAAAAAAGCGATTGCTTGTTCGTAAGTGAGCTCAGCTTGCGGGAAGTCAGTCAATTCACTTGCATGAGTCATTGCCAAGTTGTGTGCTGGGATGCAATCTTTCCCTTTTACTTCCGCTACTTCAATACCGGCATGTACAATTCTCAGTTTTTGTTTGAGTTTTATATATTCATTGTAGAATAGTTTGGGAAATGCGTAAATTTTATTGTTTGATAATTCCCATTCGTACAAATCATTGTTCCTTATCCAGTTTTTTACGTTAGCTGGAATGGTGTTAGTTTCTTTGCCTTTAGATGATTTTTTCTTTGATTTAGTATTTTCGTTATTATATACATCATCTGATGCATTGCCATTACCTTCTTCTTTTTTCCGCAGTACAGCCATGAATAATCCTTCTCCTTGTGTTTTATGAGGCAGGAATCTGTATACAGGAATATTGGCCTCAGTCTGGCTTCCTGTAATGTTCCATTCAGTCTGGGTTGAGACTTCCAGAACTTCAGCACCTAATTCGTTGCAAATCCACATAACATTATCCTCGTTTTCCTCTCTGTTATAGGTACAAGTACTGTAAATCAGTATACCATCAGGCTTCAGAGTTGGCCAAATGTTGCGGATGATTTCTTGTTGTCTTTTCCAGCATAGCTCAACGTTTGCTTCGCTCCACTCTGTTATGGCATTAGCATCTTTACGAAACATTCCCTCACCGGAACACGGCACATCCGTAAGTATTACGTCAAAAAGATGGCTGAAATATGTAAAGTCGGCTGAATCGTTGTTTGTTACAATGGTTGCAGCGTCACCTCCCCATTTAATGATATTTTCAGCCAGAATTTGTGAGCGGTTCTTGATAATTTCGTTTGATACAAGCAGACTTCCTTCAGGAAGAATAGAGCGGGCAAGAGTAGATTTTCCACCCGGTGCAGCACATAAATCCAGCATGATAACCGGAGACTTCACATACTGTTTCATAGCTTGAGCCAAAAACATTGAAGCCGCCTCTTGCACGTAGTAACATCCGGCATGAAAAAGAGGATCGAATGTGAAAGCTGGTCGGGTTGATAAATAATAACTATGTTCGCACCATGGTACTGATTTTTCTGATTTGAGGATTCCTTTCCATTTTGCAGTATTGATACGAATGCTGGTAGGCGCCTCACTTTGCAGTGCAGTTTTCAAGGCTTCGTACGCTGATTCGCCGAGCAGTCGGCTAGTCCGTTCTTTAAAAGCTGAGGGTAAGTTCATGATAGATGAATATTTTTCGACAAAATTACAATAAATCGTTTTTTGCTCCAATTTTTTTTATTCGATTGCACTAGTGTCTCTTAATAATTGTAAAGAGACTCGTTAATTATTTGATTTACAATA
>Magnolia_p2__coassemble_1068_pt1 | contig 22236 bp, 20 predicted proteins | sample Magnolia_p2__metabat2_high_PE_040 | metagenome-assembled genome bin Magnolia_p2 | reverse complement strand
GGACCTTGAGATTATGCTTGTCGAGAATATACTCAAAACGGTCTCGGCCGACAGGACACCCTACACCGCAATGAGATAATAACGGTATAAAACATAACGGACATTATAATAATATGTTGTTTGCCGTCCACTCGCCGGAAAACAGACAAGGATGGTTCTTCAATGGAGGTATGGGTAATCTGTACCTTACGAAAAACGGAGCCGGTCCGAACGATTCACGTATCCTGCGTTTCAAGAAATCGCCCGTGGAATATATCTACGAATAAATTTATATATTTGCATCCGACAAAAGTATTTATCAATTTAAAAACTTGAACAGGATGTATAAAAAAGACAAGTATGCATGGCTTTTGGCCGGCATCTGCATCCTCTCATTGTTCCTTTTCCTGGGAGAATCTTTATTCAATACCCGGGGGGAACCCAGAGAGGCGGTAGTTGCGCTATCAATGCTGGAAAAAGGCAACTGGATTCTTCCTATCAACAATGGTGTGGACATGGCTTACAAGCCACCTTTGTTTCACTGGTGCATTGCTGCCATATCGACTATAACGGGAAGCGTGAGTGAATATACATCGCGCATGCCTTCTGCACTGGCTCTTGCCATGATGGTCATGGCAGGATTTGCTTTTTACGCAAAACGCAGAGGGACGGAAGTAGCTTTTCTGATGGGACTGATTACGCTGACCAACTTTGAAGTACACCGCGCAGGTACCAACTGCCGCGTGGACATGCTTCTTTCGGCATTGATGGTAATTGCACTTTATCAGTTGTATAAGTGGGGAGAAAACCGACTGAAAGGTATCCCGCTGGCAGGTATATTGTGCCTGAGCGGAGCTTTTCTGACCAAAGGCCCTGTTGGAATGGTGCTCCCACTGCTGGTAGTGGCTCTGTTTCTGCTGATAAGGGGCATGAATTTCTGGAAAATCTTCGGCTCCTTTCTATGGGTAGGTCTGGCATCCTGCATCTTGCCGTTTTTATGGTATTGGGCAGCCTACCAACAAGGAGGCGACGAATTTCTACAATTGGTGATGGAAGAGAACGTATTGCGTTTTCTGGGTAAAATGACATACAGGTCGCATGAAAATCCAGCTTACTATAATGTCATAACTGTAGTGACCGGTTATGTGCCTTACACGCTACTGATGCTTATAGCCTTGTTTAGTCTGAAATGGAAAAAGCCTCAGTTTGCTCCGGCCGGCTGGTGGAAACGATTCAAGACTTACATCGGGGAAATGGACGATACACGCCTGTTCTCTTTGCTGAGTATTGCAGTGATTTTTGTGTTTTACTGTATCCCGAAAAGCAAACGTAGCGTTTACCTGTTGCCTATCTATCCATTTATAGCTTACTTCCTGGCCGAATATATGCTGTATCTGGTGCGCAGGAAACCTGCTGTTCTCAAGATATTCGGCAGCATCATGGGTGCCTTGTCGCTGTTATTACTGGTGGCTTTCGGGGCTTTAAAGATGAACTGGATTCCCGAAACAATCTTCAGCGGACGACATGCTGCACAGAACATTGCTCTTATGAATGAGTTAAGCAATCTGCCTCTGGGAATTGTGACCGGCATGGTACTGATTATAATGGCAGGAGCATCTGTTTTCTTTTATCATTCTGCCCAAAACAGACCGACATCCTGGTTACCGTATACCATCCCTGGGGTTATCTTTACCATATTTATGGCGCTGGACGGTGTATTCCAACCACCGGTATTAAGCCTGAAATCGGATAAACCCATAGCCGAACGAATAGCTGAAATTGTTCCGGAAGGATGTATCTACTCGTATCAGGTTAATATTGTAGAAGGCAATCCGATGCGCCCCTTTACCATCAACTTTTATCTGGGCGACCGTGTGGTTCCGTTCGAAGCATTTACCCCTGAAAAGGGATTCCTGCTGGCCGGAAATGATGAAATAGAACAATTCAAGAAGCAATATCCCGATTACGAGGTAGCCGAGGTCTATGCAAGCGGACACAAGAGCTGCGACGACCACAAGCTCATCAATTTATACCGTATCTGGAAATGAGCTGATAACAGAAAAGGAGTTTCGTTTTGTGCGAAACTCCTTTTCTGTTATCAACAACCCAACAAGAGAGGACTAACCTTCTATCTCGCTAAGCTCCAACCATCGCATGGTTTTCTCGTCCAGCTCATCGGCCAAAACAGGCAAACGCTTGGAGGTTTCTGTAAGCTCTGCCACACTGAGGGTTCCACTGCAAAGCATCTCTTCGAGACGCTTCTTTTCTTCCTCAAGCGCAGCAATGTCTTTTTCAAGCTGTTCCAGTTCCTTTTTCTCTTTAAAAGATAGTTTTCGCTTGTCATTCAGGCGAATGCGCTCTGTTTTTTCTTCTTTGGGCTTGCTCTGCTCTTTCTCATGTTCGGCTTTTGCCAGCTTCCAGTCACGGTAATCGGAATAATTTCCCGGGAAGTCACGGATATCACCCTGTCCCTTGAATACCAGCAGATGGTCGACTACCTTGTCCATGAAATAGCGGTCGTGACTCACCACTATCACACAACCCTTAAAGTTTTTCAGATACTCTTCGAGCACCTGTAAGGTAACGATATCGAGGTCATTGGTAGGCTCGTCCAACACCAGGAAGTTAGGGTTACGCATCAAGACCGTACACAAGTAAAGACGTCGGCGCTCACCTCCACTCAATTTGTATACATAGCTATGCTGAGTTTCGGGAGTAAACAGGAAATGCTGCAGGAACTGCGAAGCTGTAAGACGTCTGCCGTCTCCCAGCTCTATCACCTCGGCAATATCCTGAACAACATCGATGACCTTCATCTGCTCGTCGAACTGCAGGCCATCCTGTGAGTAATAACCAAAGCGGACCGTTTCGCCAATTTCGAGTGTTCCGCTGTCGGGTTTCTGCAAGCCCATGAGTATCTTGATGAAAGTGGATTTTCCAGTTCCATTGTTGCCCACAATTCCCATTTTTTCGTAACGGGAGAATATATACGAGAAATCATCCAGAATCTTCAAATCGCCAAAACGCTTGCAAAGATGCTCTGCTTCGAATATCTTTGAGCCAATATAGGCTGCTTTTACATCCAGCTTTACCTGCTGGTTATAAGTGCGCTGCTTGGCTACTTTCTCCAATTCATAGAAAGCTTCTTCACGATAACGTGCCTTATGTCCACGTGCCTGCGGCATGCGACGCATCCACTCCAGCTCAGTGCGGTAAAGATTGTTTGCCCGAGCTATCTCGGCATTCGTAGCCTCGATACGCTCCTGACGTTTTTCCAGATAATAACTGTAGTTACCACTGTAGGAATACAGTTGCTTATTATCTATTTCAATAATCTCCGAACATACCCTGTCCAGAAAATAACGGTCGTGCGTAACCATGAGCAAACTCAGCTTTCCGCGATTGAGGTACTCCTCCAACCACTCGGTCATTTCGAGGTCAAGATGGTTGGTAGGCTCGTCCATAATCAGCAAATCCGGCTCTGTTATCAAGACATTGGCCAGTGCCACCCGCTTGAGTTGCCCGCCGGAAAGGTGCTTTACCTGCTGCGTAAAATCACGGATTTTCAATTGCGAAAGAATCCGTTTAGCCCTACGCTCGTAATCCCAGGCCTTCTCGTGCTCCATACGTGCCAGAATATCATCCAGACCGGGGTGGCCTTCGGTACTCATACAGCGCTCATAGTCTTTGATTACTTCGACCACACTGTTGCCGTGATAAAAACAAGCCTCGAGTACAGTGAGCTCTTCAGGATAATACGGACTCTGCTCCAAATAGCCTACACGCAAATCGCGCCGGAATACAATACGGCCTTCATCGTATCCTTCTTTACCACCCAGAATATTGAGGAGTGTGGTTTTTCCGGTACCGTTCTTGGCTATCAGACCGATGCGCTGTCCTTCGGCAATACCGAAAGAGAGATCCTGAAAAAGAACCAAGTCGCCAAACGATTTCGTAAGATTTTCAACTTGCAAATAAGGTGTCATACTCATGCCTCTAAAACCGATTCAACCTCTTTTTTAATTCGTTCGAACTCCTGACGCAAATTACACGGTTCTCCTTTCTTAATACGGGTCCATATCAGCTCGGACGGATTTACGATAACCGGAGTGTCGGCAAAACGTAAAGCGGGTGTCTCGGTATTTCCATCTATCACGGTAACCCATTCCATACCGTCCATCTCGTTGACCAGAATCGTACCAAAAGCAATGCCGAAAGACTCCCAAGCCTGACGCTGATTCTTATTAAAGCGACCGCTGTCCATGATTTTCTGAATACTATCAATGTCATTTTCCGAAGAAGAGAAATCCTTTGTAAGCTGTTTTTTAATGGTTGACACAGCCCATTCGAAGCTCTCGTTGATAATACCGATTTCCATGATACGAACAGGAATGACTTCTTTTAAAGGTTTGTTTCCCTTACCCTTCACCCACAAAGAACGGATAATCTCCTCGGCCGGCTTCAAGCTTTCTCCCTTGGCAACAGTAAAAGAACATTCTACAGAAATAGCATCTTTCCCGGTAACCCATAAATGGGTAGTGTACCACGAGCCGTTTTCCTGAAAATTATCGGTAGAATAGGCACATTCCCAATTGCCCACTTTTACCAGATGAGCACCTTTCACCTGTTTCAGCTCGTATGCAATACATTCGGAAGCATAACGGTCGTTTCCGCCCTGATAGGCCGATATACGGAAATTACCACTCCATTTATTGGGATTATAAAACAAAAAACTATCCTCGGTATCTTCAAACTCGCGCCAGCTTTCCGGATACTCCAATGAAAACCAGCTTCCTGGGGCTATATATTTCATAAAAAGTTATTTTTATTGGGTTAATAAGTTGTTGCGTTTTTTAAATTGACAAAAAACAGAAAACGCAGACTGCGTTTATCCTTGCCAACAAGGAAAAACACACGTCTGCGCATTATTTCTTAAAAAATTTATCTGACAGCAATGCTCTCAATCTCTACCAGAGCACCCTTAGGCAGTCCCTTTACAGCAAATGCAGAACGAGCCGGACATTCACCTTCGAAATACTTGGCATAAACAGCATTCATTTCAGCAAACAAAGACATATCGGCAAGGAATACCGTTGTTTTTACGATATTAGCTGTGGTCAAACCAGCTTCTGCCAACACATTCTTGATATTTTCGAAAACCTGAGTAGTCTGCTCAGTAATACCACCGGCAACAAGTTCTCCTGTAGCAGGGTCAATGGGCACCTGACCTGAAAGAAACACCATACCATTCGCCTCAATAGCCTGACTGTAAGGACCGATAGCAGCCGGAGCCTTTTCTGTAAAAATAACTTTTTTCATCTTTTTGTTCTATAATTAATTACTTAATCTATAATATACTCTCTGTTTTTACACCGCTAAATTACAATTTTTCTTCTATTTAATCGAAATTAAAGCTTAAAAAAAATCCTCGTTTTATAGATTATAAAAAAAAATATGCTACTTTTGTAGCACAAAACAATCCTGACAAACAGGTATCGATAGTTTAAAAACCATTATCAATCATTTATTCCGCAATTATAGATTATTCTTTTTAATACGAGCCGCATCTGTATACTACAAGCATGGGCAAATAATCTATATACCTGCATTTTAAAAACTATATACTTATTATATGTATAATATCATTCAATTAAACGACAAAGATTTATCCGAACTGCAAGCTATTGCCAAAGAGTTGGGAATTACCAAATCCGAGTCTCTTACGAAAGAGCAACTCGTATACCGCATTCTGGATGAACAAGCCATTGTAGGTGCCAGCAAAAAGGTAGCCGCAACCAAAAACAGCGAAGAGCGCAAAGAAGCCCAGCCTCGCAAACGCTCCAGAATCAGCGTAAAGAAAGAAGGCAGCAAAGTTTATACTGCAACCAAAGACAAGGCTCAGAAACTTGAAGCCAACACGCCATCGCTTCCTGCTCCAGCACCTTTATTCAAAGAAGAAAACAATACAAATAACAATAGCAGTACTTCGAATAACGAAACTGAAACAAAAACAACTATTACACCAACAGTAGAAGTACAGGCTACTGCAACTACAGCAACAGAGACTCCAGCGGAAAAGCCAAAAGCTAAAAGAGGCCGCAAACCAGGCATTAAAAATAAAGTTGCAGCCCAAGAAACAAAAACAATTAATGAAAATTCAACTCCGGAACTTGTTATCAACCACGATGACTTGGAAGAGCTTCCGGAACTTGACTTCTCCAGCATAAACAATGATTTCATAGCAATTGAGGACTTACCGTCTGAGAAATTTGAACTTCCAACCGAATTGCTAGGAAAATTTGAAGCTACAAAAATGGAAAATAATGCAGCTTCACCTACCCAAGAAAACACACCTAAAAAGAATCAGAACAAGCAACAGCGTTTTAACAACCCGCGCAATAACCGCCAACAGCAAACCCAGCAACAGGCCAGCCAACAGCAGCCCGCTACAGAAAATACAGCTACAGCAGCACCTGCTCCTGCCGCTGCTCCCGAAAAGAAGCCCGTAGAAAAGCCTTACGAATTTGATGATATTCTGAAAGGTACAGGTGTACTGGAGATTATGCCTGACGGTTATGGTTTCCTGCGTTCTTCTGACTACAATTATCTTTCTTCACCAGACGACATTTATGTTTCACAGTCGCAAATCAAACTGTTCGGCCTGAAAACCGGCGATGTTGTAGAAGGTACTATCCGTCCTCCTAAAGAAGGCGAGAAATATTTCCCGCTTGTAAAAGTTGCAAAGATTAACGGACTTAATTCAGAACTCGTACGTGACCGTATTCCGTTCGACCATCTGACTCCTTTGTTCCCTGATGAAAAATTCAAGTTGTGCAAAGGATATGATGACAACTTGTCTGCACGCGTGGTAGATTTGTTCTCACCTATCGGAAAAGGCCAGCGTGCTCTGATTGTAGCACAACCTAAAACCGGTAAGACTATCTTAATGAAGGACATTGCCAATGCCATTGCAGCCAACCATCCGGAGGTATACATGATTATGCTGCTGATTGACGAACGTCCGGAAGAAGTTACCGACATGGCACGCAGCGTCAACGCAGAAGTGATTGCATCTACTTTCGATGAACCGGCTGAACGCCACGTAAAGATTGCAGGCATCGTACTGGAGAAAGCCAAACGCATGGTGGAATGTGGACACGATGTGGTGATTTTCCTGGATTCTATTACACGACTGGCACGTGCCTACAATACGGTTTCACCGGCATCAGGTAAAGTCCTTTCGGGAGGTGTTGATGCCAATGCGCTTCACAAACCGAAACGCTTCTTCGGTGCGGCGCGTAACATCGAAGGCGGCGGTTCATTGACTATCATTGCAACAGCACTGATTGACACCGGCTCTAAAATGGATGAAGTTATTTTTGAAGAATTCAAGGGTACGGGTAACATGGAGCTTCAGCTCGACCGTAATTTAAGCAACAAACGTATATTCCCGGCAGTGAACATTGTTGCTTCGAGCACCCGTCGTGATGACCTTCTGTTGGATAAAACTACACTTGACAGAATGTGGATTTTACGCAAATACCTCTCGGACATGAATCCGATAGAAGCAATGGACTTCGTAAAAGACCGTCTGGAAAAGACCAAAGACAACGACGAATTCCTGCTTAGCATGAACTCATAAACAAAAAACTCCCGGTCAGTTTTGCAATCGCTGGCAAAAACTGACCGGGAGTTTTATTTTATCTCAAAAAATTCCGGATATCAGAATGGAAGATCATCTTTTTCATCACCTGCCGCAAAATCAACCGGAGCAGCTGGTGCTGCATTCATTGGCGGGAAAGAAGGATCAGGCATTGGAGCTGCAGCGGCTGCGCCGACACGTTCTACTTTCCATGCACGGATACTGTTGAACCAGCGTCCTTGCCATTCACGGGCATCAATATCGAAAGACACATTAAGTTCCTCACCTATCTGGATGTTGAATTGCTGAATTTTATCTACTCCGAAAACGTCAAAACACATTCTTCTGGGATACTGGTCGTGTGTTTCAATCACATATTCCTGTACTTTCCATTCGTTTCCAGACTTGGAAACACCGCCTCTGGGTTCGAGAACGGCTATTACTTTACCTGATAATTCCATATATTCATTTCGTTTTAAAACTAGTGCGAAAGTACATCTTTTAGGGGAAGTATACTAATTTTTATCTCTTTTTTTTGCGGTTCATACGCAATCTTTTCGTACTTTTGGCAGTTAAATAATTCAATTTGAAAAGATTGATTTTAGTCAGAAATAATATAAAATTTATATAAACAATATGAAATTCATAGTTTCCAGTTCAGCTTTTTTTAATCATTTGCAAGCTATCAGCCGAGTAATCAACTCTAAGAACTCACTTCCTATCCTGGATTGTTTCCATATCAAACTGCAGGACGGAACGCTGGAGCTTACAGCATCCGACAATGATACAACGCTGATTACTTCGCTCGAAGTGACAGAATACGAAGGAGACGGAAGTTTTGCCGTATCTTCTAAAACGCTGCTCGAAGCATTGAAAGAAATCCCGGAACAGCCTTTGAGCTTTACCGTAGACACCAACAGCCTTGAAATTACGGTTCGCTATCAGAACGGACAATATAGTCTGGTAGGACAAAATGCCAACGAATATCCTACTCTGCCTGTATTGAACGAAGGTGCGGTACGGTTCAACATGGGAGCAGACATCCTGCTGGGCGGTATCAACCGCAGTATTTTTGCTACAGCAGACGATGAACTGCGTCCTGTAATGAATGGTATCTATTTTGATATCAACACAGAAGATATTACGCTGGTTGCATCAGACGGTCACAAACTGGTGCGGTGCAAAATTTTCACACCATCACAAAACGAGAAAGCCGCATTTATCCTGCCTAAAAAGCCTGCCAACCTGCTTAAAAACTTACTGGCTAAAGAGCAGGGGGATGTGAACATCTCATTCGATGATCGCAATGCCATGTTTACCATGGAAAGTTTCTGCATGATATGCCGACTGATTGAAGGACGCTATCCGAACTACAATTCTGTAATTCCGCAGAACAATCCGCATAAGGCTATTATTGACAGAATATCATTTATCAGTGCATTAAAGCGTATTGCAGTATTCTCTCCACAGTCGAGCAACTTGGTGAAACTGGCGCTGAATGACAACTTCATCAAAATCTCGGCACAGGATCTTGACTTCTCGACTTCGGCAGAAGAAACCATCAACTGCCAGTATAGCGGCAGCGCCATGAGCATCGGTTTTAAATCTCAGTTCCTGATTGACATTCTGAATAACATTTCTTCTCAGGATGTAGTGTGCGAACTGGCCGATCCATCGCGTGCGGGAGTTATCGTACCATCTGAACAGGAAGAAAACGAAGACTTGCTGATGTTGTTAATGCCAATGATGCTCAACGACTAAAATTCCAATCTTAAAAAACAAGCAACCATGAAGCTTAATCTGAAAAATCCACTGGTGTTCTTTGATTTGGAAACAACCGGTACCAATATAAATACAGACCGTATTGTCGAAATTTGCTACCTGAAAGTATATCCTAACGGAAACGAGGAAAGCAAAACCATGCGTATCAATCCGGAAATGCACATTCCGGAAGCCTCATCTGCCATACATGGTATTTACGATGAGGATGTAGCAGACTGTCCGACTTTCAAAGAGGTAGCAAAAGATATTGCACGCGACATTGAGGGAGCCGATTTGGCAGGATTTAACTCCAACCGTTTTGATATTCCTGTATTGGCTGAAGAATTTCTGCGTGCCGGCATAGATGTAGACCTGAAAAAACGGAAATTCGTTGATGTGCAGGTGATTTATCACAAGCTGGAACAGCGCACTTTGTCGGCTGCCTATAAATTCTATTGTGGAAAAAATCTGGAAGATGCACATACAGCCGAAGCGGATACACGTGCTACCTATGAAGTACTCAAAGCACAGCTGGACCATTATCCTGAAGTTCTGGAGAATGACATCAACTTTTTGTCGGACTACTCCAGCTACAACAAGAATGTAGATTTTGCGGGACGTATCATCTACAATGACAATGATGTGGAAGTTTTCAACTTCGGAAAATATAAAGGAATCCCCGTCACTGAAGTCTTGCAAAAAGACCCGGGCTATTTTGGTTGGATTATGAACGGCGATTTTACTTTGAACACCAAAAATGTATTGACAAAAATCAGATTACGCACCAGCGGTCTGGCTAAATAAACCTATGAAAGGAAAGAAAATCGTACTCGGTATAACAGGAAGTATAGCAGCTTACAAGGCTGCTGTACTTATTCGTGCACTTGTCAAGAAAGGAGCTGAGGTGCAGGTTGTCATCACACCAGCCGGTAAAGAATTCATTACCCCTATCACGCTGTCGGCACTGACCAGCAAACCCGTTATCAGCGAATTTTTCTCACAACGGGACGGTACGTGGCACAGCCATGTAGACTTAGGACTATGGGCCGATGCAATGGTAATTGCTCCTGCTACAGCCTCTACCATCGGAAAAATGGCAAACGGGATAGCCGACAACATGCTTATCACCACCTATTTATCAATGAAAGCACCAGTTTTTGTCGCCCCGGCAATGGACTTGGATATGTTTGCACATCCGGCAACTCAAAAAAATCTGGAAATACTCCGCTCATACGGAAATCATATCATTGAGCCCGGCGAAGGAGAGCTGGCAAGTCACCTTGTAGGTAAAGGCAGAATGGAAGAGCCCGAAAAAATAGTGGAAGTTCTGGAAGCTTTTTTCAATCGGGAACAAGACTTGAAAGGAAAGAAAGTACTGATTACAGCTGGTCCTACTTACGAAAAAATAGACCCTGTACGCTTTATAGGCAACTATTCTTCTGGCAAAATGGGTTATGCACTGGCTGAAAGCTGTGCCCGCCGCGGTGCTGAGGTTACTTTGGTAAGCGGTCCCGTACAGGTAAAAGCACAACATCCTTCCATTAAAGTTATAAAAGTGGAAAGCGCACACCAGATGCATGAAGCTGCCATAGAAGCTTTCCCAACTTCGGATGCAGCCATTCTTTGTGCCGCTGTAGCCGATTTTACCCCTGAAGTAAAAGCCGACCAGAAAATTAAAAGAGAAAAAGAAGATCTCATACTCAAACTGGTCCCGACGGAAGACATTGCCGCAACATTGGGTAAAATAAAAAAAGAGAATCAATGCCTGATAGGTTTTGCACTTGAAACCAACAACGAACTGGCCAACGCCCGACACAAACTGGGAAAAAAGAACTTTGACTTCATTGTCTTAAATTCTTTGCAAGATGCGGGAGCCGGATTTCAATGTGATACCAACAAAATAACGATTGTAGACAAGGAAAAAGCAACCCCATATCCTTTAAAAACCAAGACAGAGGTAGCCGATGACATCATCGACCGTCTGGCCAATTTATTGCAATAATATGCTTAAATCCATCTTTATACAAAATTATGCACTGATAGACAAGCTGGAAATAAATTTCAATCCAGGATTCTCAGTCATAACAGGTGAAACCGGTGCTGGTAAATCCATCATTTTAGGAGCCATCGGACTACTGTTAGGACAGCGTGCCGATGCCAAAGCCATAAAGAACGGTGCACCCAAGTGCATTGTAGAAGCACATTTCTACATAGCTCCCTATCACATGGATGCCTTTTTCGAAGAACTGGAACTGGAATTCGACCCGGAAGAATGCATCTTGCGCCGTGAAGTATATGCCAACGGAAAAAGCCGAGCTTTTATCAACGACACCCCAGCATCGGTGAACCAGATGAAAGCACTGGGAGAAAAGCTTATTGATGTACACAGTCAGCACCAGAACCTGCTGATAAATAAAGAGGGATTCCAACTCAATGTCGTTGATATTCTGGCTCAAGATGATATGGAGCTGAATACCTACAAAAAATACTATCTGGAGTATTGCACGGTAAGCAAGCAACTCAAAGAGTTTATAGCCCAGGCTGAGCAAAGCAAGAACGATGAAGATTATATTCGCTTCCAGCTCAGCCAGTTGGAAGATGCCCGCTTACAAGACGAAAGCGAACAAAAGGAATTGGAAGAGGAAGCAGAAACCTTAAGTCATGCCGAAGAAATTAAAGCAGGCCTGTACAAGGTTGACCAACTGCTGAACAATGAAGGCAACAGCATTCTGTCGGCAACAAGGGAGTGTCTGCAAATAACCCAAAACACATCGCGCGTATACAATCCTGCATCCGAATGGGCCGAACGGCTAAACAACTGTTACATTGAGCTGAAAGAACTGGCACATGATATTGCCAATGGACAAGAAGAAATAGAATATAACCCCGCACGGCTGGACTTCGTTAACGAAAGACTGAACCTGATTTATTCACTGGAACAAAAACACCGTGTCAAGACAGTGAAAGAATTGATAGAGCTTACTGATTCTTACAAGCGGCAACTGGATGCCATTACCTCGTTTGATGACACTATAGCCGAACTTGAACAGAAAAAAGATGCACTATACCAACAAGTACTGGAAAAGGCAGCCCTACTTACACAGAAACGTACAACAGCCGCCCATTCCATTGAAAAGCGTATGATGGAACTGCTCATCCCACTGGGGATGCCCAATGTACGCTTCGCTATAGAGCTGATTCCCCGCAAGGAGCCCGATGCTTCGGGTATAGACATGGCGAACTTCCTATTCTCGGCCAACAAGAACGGAACGTTGCAAAATGTAGCTTCTATTGCGTCGGGCGGTGAAATAGCCCGCGTAATGCTTTCACTCAAAGCCCTGATAGCAGGTGCAGTGAAACTGCCTACCATCATCTTTGATGAAATAGATACAGGTGTATCCGGCTCGATTGCCGAAAAAATGGCCTACATCATGCAAGATATGGGACGTCAAAACCGTCAGGTTATCAGCATTACCCACCTGCCGCAAATTGCAGCCCGTGGTGGAACCCATTATAAAGTATATAAAAAAGACACAGAAACCGGAACCAGCAGCTACATCAACTGCCTGAGTCAGGAAGAACGTATCAAGGAAATAGCCAATATGCTAAGCGGTGCTACCCTCACTGAGGCAGCCATGAATAATGCTCGTGCATTATTGGAACAAAATTCATAACAAGAAAGAAAAAATAGTATGATAGAAAAGAACGAAATGATTTTTGGCGTACGCGCCGTAATTGAAGCCATCCAGGCAGGTAAGGAATTTGACAAAATTCTTGTAAAAAAAGATATTCAGAGCGATCTCTCGAAAGAACTGTTTGCAGCACTTAAAGGAACTAACATTCCGGTGCAGCGTGTACCGGTAGAACGTATCAACCGCATCACACGTAAAAACCATCAGGGGGTAGTGGCATTTATTTCTGCCATCAGCTACCAAAAAACAGAAGACTTGGTACCCTTCCTTTTCGAACAGGGCAAAAACCCGCTGATTATTCTGCTGGACGGACTGACAGACGTACGTAATTTCGGTGCTATTGCACGTACTTGCGAATGTGCTGGTGTAGATGCCATCATTATTCCGTCTAAAAACAGTGTCTGTGTAAATGCCGATGCCATCAAGACCTCGGCCGGAGCCCTGCACACCATTCCGGTATGCCGTGAGAACAGTCTTACCCAGACCATCAAATTCTTAAAGGAAAGCGGATTCAAGATTGTAGCTGCCACCGAAAAAGGAGACTACGACTACACCAAGGCCGAATATAGAGACCCAGTATGCATTATCATGGGTGCAGAAGACACCGGTGTGCCTTACGAACATCTTTCACTCTGCGACGAATGGATTAAAATTCCGCTTATGGGAAAGATAGAATCACTGAATGTATCGGTTGCAGCCGGAATCCTTATCTATGAAGCCGTGAAACAGCGCGGATTTGAAACAGAAAACGCATAAATTCAAACAACATGAAAAAAATATCCATTTTACTGGCATGCATCAGTATGTCGACAAGCTTCAGCATAGCCCAAGCCCTTCCCAAATGGGCGTCGAAAGCCCAAAAGGCTGTTTTTTCCATCGTTACGTATGATAAAGACAACTCTATACTAAATACAGGAAACGGTTTCTTCATCGACGAAAAAGGTACCGCACTATCCGATTACACACTGTTTAAAGGAGCCAATCGGGCTGTCGTTATCACAACAGACGGTAAAGAGCAGCCTGTAAAATACATCCTCGGTGCTAACGGTATCTATGATGTTGTAAAATTCAGTGTAGAGACCTCTAAAAAGACAGCAGCACTGCCTGTTGCCACTACGGCCATATCTACCGGACAAAACGCCTATCTGCTGCCCTATGCAACACAAAAGAGCAATAGTGCCAAACAGGGAACTGTAAGTAAAGTAGATACAATTGCCAACAATGCATACTATTATACACTTTCTTTTGATACTGAAGATAAAGAAATCAGTTGTCCGGTCATGAACGAAGCCGGTGAGGTAGTTGCCATGATTCAAAAAAACAGTGATGCGGAGAGCAAAGTAAGCTATGCCATCGGTGCTAGTTTTGCTGCCGATCTATCCATCTCTGCCCTATCCTTGAACGATGCAGCACTTCAGGGTATCGGTATTAAAAAAGCACTTCCCGACACTGAAGACCAGGCTTTGATTTACCTTTTCATGGCATCCTCACAGCTAGAGCCTGCCAAATACAGCGAACTGCTGGACGATTTTATCGCACAGTATCCCAATAATACAGAGGGGTATCTGCGCCGTGCCACTTATGCGGTTGGTCTGGACCAAGAACAAAGCTACGCAGCAGCTGAAGCCGATTTAGAGCAAATGCTGAAAGTATCTGCCAATAAAGAAGAAAGTTATTACCAGATAAGCAAGCTCATTTATAATTATACACTGGCAATGGGAGAGAAACCACTCTACAAAGACTGGGGATACGAAAAGGCACTTGCCGACATCAATGAAGCTCTTAAAATCAAACAGGAAGGTATATATCTCCAGCTTCAGGGCGATATTTACTTTGCCATGAAAAAATACGCAGATGCTTATACCAGTTACGATGCCGTAAACCAGACACCTATAGCCAGTGCTGCGACTTATTTCTCTGCAGCAAAAGCACTTGAACTATCCGAAAGCAATGATACCACACGTATCTTGTCATTACTGGACAATGCTGTGAATAAATTTAACGAGCCTTACGGGCAAGAAGCAGCACCGTATCTATACGAAAGAGCCGCATTCAAATCCCGCGCCGGCAAACACCGGGAAGCTGTATTAGACTATAATTTGTTCTACGATGCCATACTGGGACAGGTAAATGTAAACTTCTATCTGGAAAGAGAACAGTCGGCCATCCAGTCGCGCATGTACCAGCAAGCCATCGACGACATCAACAAAGCAACCGAACTAGCTCCGCAAGATGCCAGCATATGGTTAGAAAAAGGTTCGGTACATGTCCGTGTGGGACAGCATGAAGAGGCTGTTGCCGCATTAGACAAATGCATTGAGCTGGATGCAAAAAATGCAGCAGCCTACCGCATGAAAGGTTACAGTCTGGTTCAACTCAAAAAGAAAAAAGAAGCCCGCGAAGCTTTCCTTAAAGCAAAAGAGTTAGGCGATACTGTAGCCGAAGGACTGATGAACAAATATTGTAAATAACAGAGAGCTGATAATAATGCAAGAAGGCGAACCCACCCCAACATATAGTTGACCGGCGGATTCGCCTTCTTTTTTACTGCATACATAAAGCAGTCAAATAAAATGAAAACTCCGATAAAAGAAACAGAGCTCCACAGCAATCACCAGTATACCCCTGTATTTTTTCCCTCAAATAACGTATCATCAGTCCCGTCACTACAAGAGGAGCAAAAGCTGCTGCCAGGAAATTTCCCGTCAACCCATACAGTAATGCCAAAGCAACCAGCCCATTTAAAGCCACACCTGCAATGGCAGGCATCGGCATACGCTCGTAAACAACCTTCGCCTTGGCCTCTTCTTCTTTCCTGGCATAAGGCAAAAAATTGATAAGTTGTGCACTGCAACACTTACTCCACACATCACCGGTCCATACCAGACAAGCGGCAACTGCCGGAGTAAAAGCAGCCAGGACCTGTGACAGAAGCAAAAAATACAGAACTAAACCCAGCACACCATACGTACCGATATGTGAATCCTTCATAATGGCAAGAATCTTTTCGCGCGAAGTACCACCGCCAAATCCATCACAAAAATCAGCGAAACCATCTTCGTGCAAGGCACCCGTAAGCAGTATTCGTGCCAAAATAGCCAGTAATACTGCTACATATGCCGGGAATATGTATGAGGCACTATACAATACCAAGGCCATAACACCCCCTGTAAGCCATCCGATAAAAGGCCAACACTCCACTACCCGTTTATAATATCCGGCAGGGACCTCTGCCCAGCGCCATAAAGGCAAACGGGTAAAAAAAATCAATGCAGCCAACAATCGCATATCAAAAATATTTGGTAATGGACGCATTGGCAAAATTATCCATTTCCTGCAACATCAATTCTGCCGATTTCAAAATCGGAAAGGCGCAAACAGCTCCCGATCCTTCCCCCAGCCGTAAGCCAAGGTTCAGCAATCCTTTCACTCCCAGATAATCCAATACCAATTTGTGGCCTGCTTCATCACCCTGATGTCCGAAGATAGCATAATCCAAAACATGTGGATAGAGACAAGAGGCAGCCAGTATACAGTTGGTCATAATGAAACCATCCACCAGAATAATCATACCCAACTCAGCAGCCTTGAGCATACCACCCACAGCCATTACCATCTCGAATCCACCAAACCATGCCATAATATTCCGTGGAGTATAGTCGCCTGTATAATTCGCCACCGCCTGCTGTAAGACTTCCAGTTTATGCCGGACCCCAGCATCATCCAGTCCGCTTCCTGCACCTACACACTGTGCCAAAGGAATTTCCGTAAACAGATGCATCCACACGGAAGAAGCCGAGGTATTCCCGATGCCCATTTCACCAAAACTTACCACATTGCATCCTTTACGATACACCTCTTCTACAACAAAAGCTCCCCGTTCAAGGCACAACTCACATTCTTCTGCCGTCATGGCAGGACCTTTCAGAAAACTACGGGTCCCTTTGCCTACACTGCAATTCACAATCCCTTTTTCATAAGGCAAATCATAATCAACCCCTGCATCCACCAGCAACAACTCGAATCCATGCTGTCTGCACAGGAAATTTATCCCGGCTCCACCGTGGATAAAATTACTCATCTGCTGCCAGGTTATCTCTTTGGGCGATTTGCTCACTCCCTCTTCCACTATGCCATGGTCAGCAGCAAATAAAATGTTATACGGATGCCGCAGACATGGATTTAAAGACTGCTGAATCCACCCCATCTGTAAAGCCAGTTGCTCCAGTCTACCCAATGAACCTTTCGGTTTAGTCAGATTGTCAATTTTCTCCATCAAATCTCTACGGACGGTTTCATCCGGACGATTCACACTAAAATGCATCATATCTCCAATCGTATTTAATACTTCTTATTTCACCTTTACCGGAATGCCGGATACCATCCAGAACACCACATCTGCATGAGCTGCAATATACTGATTCATCCATCCCTGCATATCCGTAAACTTTCGCTGAATCTGATTTTCGGATACAGCACCACAACCAATTTCATTCGTGACAAAAATGAAGACAGCATCCTGCGCCGTGAAAGCATCAAACTCACGTTTCACCGCTGCCAGTGATGCCTGTACATCGGCATCCATATCAAAAAAGAAATTGGTACACCACAGCGTAACGCAGTCTATCAGGACGACTCTGCCGGCCACATTATGCACACTCAGTGTCTTTTCCTCTTCTATGTTGGTCCACTCAGGCCCTCTCCGTTCCTGATGCTTGCATACGCGTTCACGGAATTCATCATCCCAAATACGGGCTGTAGCCATATAAACCGGATGAGCCGACAACTGCAAAGCCATCTGTTCGGCATACGAACTTTTTCCGGAACGTGCTCCTCCGGTTATCAATATCACTTTTCTCATATCTGATTCTTTATACGCAAAACCAACACGCGCTGCGTTTTCCCGGTCACTTTGAAGCGATCGTCTATCCGCTCGTTCACCAGCCAGACAACTTCACCGGAAACATTGCACACCACATATTGATTTTCTTTTTCGAACAATGTTTTTTTTCTGTCTTTCAAATAATTGCGCACGCTTTTTTTACCTTTCATACCAAAAGGAACAAAAGCATCGCCAGACTGCCACTTTCGCAATACCAGCGGCTGCATCACCGTATCAGCATCCAGAAAAGCAATCCGATTATCCTTTTCTATTTCCACACTATCCTTATCAGCCTCTTGCACAAGCAACTCAGGCGCCGGATACTCACCTCCCACCGGACGCAGCAATAAAAAATCGCGATCTTTCAGTAATTCCCATTCTTTCGAAAGAAAACGGCGTCCCGACTCGGCTTTTAAAGACCGAAAGACCTCACCCACTTGTGCCGAATTGAACCCTAACGGATACAACAACTCATATAGCAAAGCCTGCGGTGCCACCTCCGCCAGCAATCCGGCTATCGAAATGCAGTTCTCCTTTCTGACACGCTGCACTGCCTCATGCATGGCTTGCTGATAAACGGCCGATGTATCCGACAAGCGCATTGCCGTTTCGGCCAATGTATCATCGACTGACGGATTCAGCTCACGCAACAATGGCAATACATTCAGCCTGATTTTGTTTCGCATATATTCATCTACCAGATTCGTACTGTCTGTCACATAATCTTGCTGCAGTGCTTCCAGATAATCCAGAATATCCGCTCTGCTTACCCCCAGCATAGGCCGGACTACCCGACCATTTACAGCTGCAATCCCTTTCAAGCCTTTAATACCAGTACCACGCACCAGGTTCAACAGAAATGTCTCCACACTATCGTCGCGATGATGCGCCACGGCTATCACACGGGCCCCACAAACAGGCAGTAACGACTCGAACCACGCATACCGCAATTCCCGCGCTGCCATTTCTATGGAAATACCTTTCTCCGCAGCATACTCCTTTGTCTGAAAATCCGCTTTATGTAAAGGAACGCGCAGCGTTTCGCACAAACAAACTACAAAAGCCTCGTCACGGTCGGACTCCGCACCCCGCAAATGGAAATTGCAATGTGCAGCCTCACAACGGTATCCCAACTGCAGCAAAACCCGCAACAGTGCCACCGAATCAGCCCCACCACTCAAAGCCACAAGAACCTTGTCTGTCAAGCCAAAAAGTCCTTTTTCTGTAATATATCTATTTATCTTATTCTTAAACATATCACAAATATACGTAAAGCCCATAGTAGTGACAAACAGAAAATGCAGTTTTCTGATTTCAAATTAACAAGTATGTTCCACTGCATTACAAAAGCAAAGAAAATAAGAGCAGTACTGCCCTCCAAATTTTTCTTTATTTAAAAACATTCTAAATACTTGGCTGGTTTATACCAAAAATATATCTTTGCACAAAATATCAGAAAAAATGCGACTTTCAGAATTAAAGACAAAAGAAAAAGGAATAATAGTCAAGGTGTTAGGCCATGGCGGTTTTCGTCGCCGTATCATCGAAATGGGATTTATCAAAGGGAAAGAAGTTGAAGTAATACTGAACGCTCCCCTGCGGGATCCCATCAAATACAAGATAATGGGATACGAGATTTCCCTCCGCCGCCAGGAAGCAGACATGATTGAAGTAATCAGCGAAGAAGAAGCTCGTCTGCATTTAAATGAAGAAAACTTCCACGGTTCCATTACCGAAAATATCCCCGTACCAGAAGCTGAAATGAAAGCTATAGCGCGTGGTAAACGGCGCACCATCAACGTAGCTTTGGTGGGAAATCCCAATTGTGGCAAAACTTCCCTGTTCAACATTGCTTCCGGAGCCCATGAACATGTAGGCAACTACAGCGGAGTTACCGTCGATGCCAAAGAAGGCTTTTTCAACTTCCAAGGGTACCAGTTCTGTCTGGTTGACCTTCCAGGCACTTACTCCCTTTCGGCATACTCGCCCGAAGAAATCTACGTACGCCGACACATCATCGACAAAACTCCGGATGTCATTATCAATGTAGTTGATGCCACTAATCTGGAACGTAACCTCTATCTTACTACCCAGCTTATTGACATGAACGTACGCATGGTGATAGCCCTCAACATGTACGATGCGTTCAAACAGAGTGGAAATACCCTCGACATCCCGCACCTCAGCCAACTGTTAGGTGTTCCCATTGTTCCTACAACCAGTCGCACAGGTGAGGGTATCGAGAACCTCTCCCACGTAATTATCGGACTTTACGAGGGAGCCGACTTTACGGGACAGAAAGAAGAGATAAAAAACGAAATACTTAAAGAATTCCGCGAATGGCACGACACGTATGTGCCCGACCATAAATACGATAGTGACCACGATAACGATCCGCTCATTTCCGGCTATATCCGCCACATCCACATCAACCACGGTCCTGAGTTGGAAAAAAGCATTGATGCCGTAAAGAAAGCCATCGGAAAAAACGAAAGTATCCGCTCGAAATACTCCACCCGCTATCTGGCCATCAAGTTGCTGGAAAACGACAAGGAAACAGAAGAAAAAGAAATCAGCAGTCTGCCTAACCATGCAGAAATCATACGCTTACGTGATGAAGAGAACCAGCGCATCCGTTCCATCATGAACGAAGATTGCGAACAGGCCATCACCGATGCCAAATACGGATTCATATCGGGAGCCATGAAGGAAACCTACGTGGACAATCACCAAGATACAGAACAGTTTACACGCATCGTTGACAGTATCGTAACCCACCGGATATGGGGATATCCCATTTTCTTCATCCTGCTCTACATCATGTTCGAAGGAACCTTTACCCTGGGAGCCTACCCGCAGGCATGGATAGAATGGCTGGTAGGCTTCTGCGGCGAAATGATTGCAACCTACATGCCCGACGGTGCACTGAAAGACATGCTGGTAGACGGAATCATCGGTGGTGTAGGAGGCGTAATTGTCTTTCTGCCCAATATCCTGCTACTCTACCTGTTCATTTCCATCATGGAAGACTCCGGATACATGGCCCGGGCCGCATTCATCATGGACAAAATCATGCACAAGATGGGACTGCACGGAAAATCATTCATCCCGCTGATAATGGGATTCGGATGCAACGTACCTGCCATCATGGCATCGCGTATGATTGAAAACCGCAAGTGCCGTCTCATTACCATGCTTATCAATCCGCTTATGTCGTGCAGTGCCCGTCTGCCAGTCTATCTTATTATGGTAGGAGCTTTCTTCCAGAAACAAGCCAGCCTGGTACTGCTCAGCATTTATGCCATCGGTATCTTTCTGGCCATCCTCATGGCACGTATTTTCAGTAAGTTTCTGGTAAAAGGTGATGAATCTCCCTTTGTAATGGAACTTCCTCCCTACCGTATGCCTACTTCCAAGACCATTTTACGCCACACATGGGAAAAAGGCCGCCAATACCTGCACAAGATGGGCGGAATCATCATGATTGCTTCCATCATCATCTGGTTCCTGGGATATTATCCCAACCATACAGCGTATGAAAGCACTGCACAGCAACAGGAAAATTCCTACATCGGACAGATAGGCAAAGCCATCGAGCCGGTAATAGAACCGTTAGGATTCGACTGGAAATTAGGCATCGGACTGATTTCGGGTGTAGGTGCAAAAGAGCTTGTGGTAAGTACGCTGGGCGTTTTATACACCAATGAAACCGATACAGACAACGTGAGCCTGGAAGAACGCCTGCCCATTACCCCGCTGGTAGCATACAGTTATATGATTTTTGTACTTATCTATTTCCCGTGCATTGCTACCCTTGCCGCTATCAAGCAAGAGTCCGGCCACTGGAAATGGCCTCTGTTCACCATCATCTATACCACCTCGCTGGCATGGATAATGTCCTTTATTGTTCATCAAGTCGGAAAATTTATTTTCTAAACTAATAAGACATGGGATTGCAAGAAATAATCGTATTCATCGTAGTTGCGTTCTGCCTGGTATTTGCGGGCAGACGCATTTACCTGTATTTCAACAATATAGATAAAAACAAATTAAACTGCAGCAGCGGATGCGACCAGTGTGCACTTAAAAACAGCCACTGCATTTCGGCTGCAAGTAAAAAGAAAGAACAAAAAAAGTGAGTTTTTTTTGCCCAAAGTATTGCAGATTCAAAAAATAGTTGTACCTTTGCAACCGCAATCGGATAACAACGATGCAGTTAAACTTCGGTTCCTTGGATGAGTGGCTTAGTCAGCGGTCTGCAAAACCGTGTACGGCGGTTC
>Magnolia_p2__coassemble_1007_pt1 | contig 24531 bp, 22 predicted proteins | sample Magnolia_p2__metabat2_high_PE_040 | metagenome-assembled genome bin Magnolia_p2 | reverse complement strand
AGACTTATTGTTTGCAAAATATTGAGTAACAACTGTTTGTAAATACTTTAATTGTATGTCTGATAAAACAGATAAATCTATCAACAAGTCGTCTATTATAGCTTTATCACCATTCTCAATAGCTTCCTTAAATGAAGATAATGCAGGACTAATAAGAGTTGGATGTGTCGTATTAGATAAGAAATCGTAGACAACTTCAGACTCTTCTTGCCCAATAGGATGCCTTAATTTTACTTCAAGATCTTTCTGAATCAATACTGCCATCAAAAAATCCAATATATCAAAATCTTTAATAGTCTCTAATTTAAAATCTACGACATCATATAAATGCAACAATGCTTTAAAATGCCTGTTATCTATACACTTCATTTGTTGCAGATGAGGTATTATGGCATTATAAATTTCATCCCTTAATCCTCTTACAGTAGATTTCGCCAGTTTCTCTAATAAATTATAAATGTCAGTATAGCCAAAAGTTCTATCCTCTCCATTGTTTTTATAAATCTGAGCCAGAAGTACCCCTATTTCATTTTCAAATTCTAATCCATATTTTCTTATATATAACTGATTCGCAGATTTAGTCATCTCTCCATCAGTCTTTTCAGCCAAGGACATAAATTCATCAACTGTAAGAATCTTTTCATCAAGTCTATACATAAAATATTTATAATAGTTTCTAAGACTATATATTGCATTTTAAAGGATTCCGAACGCTTGGCGTTGGAGAAAGATACGTTAATAGCGTACATCGAAACAAGAAAATAAGGGAATTGAGAGAACTGTGGGAGAAACGCAAGTAGCGACAACCTCTTTTACACCGTCAATAGGGCATTGGCGGCTGTCGGGAATACTTCGGGTATTAAACTTAAACATAATGCTGCTTAATTTTGATTAGTTACTTAATTATGTTTTGATTTGCGGACAAAAGTAACAAGCAGAATTTTGAAAAGGCGTAACATAGGTGACGCGGCCGATTGGGAAACAGAAAAAAAATCGTATTTTTGCCTTCACCATGAAAAAGAAAGACCATACAGACAGCCGGCAAATGAATCTTTTTGCAGAAGCAGACAGGGAACAGCCTGTGCAAACGTATATTCCGCAGCCCATTGTAACGGAATACGACCATCATGAATTATTCCATCGGCTGGCACAGTCCAAATTCAGGAGTAAATTCCGGCTTACGAGCAGCGACATTGCTTATATTCATGAAAAAGGACTTCCGGTTATCCACCAGCATGCGACAGATTTTATAGCCAAACGCCTGGCACCGGCCGTTATTCCCAACGACGGAAAACAGACTCCTATGAGAGGGCATCCGGTCTTTCTGGCACAGCATGCCACCGGATGTTGTTGCAGGGGATGTTTCAGTAAATGGCATCATATACCTGCCGGAAGACAACTCACTGAGGCAGAACAGCAATATGCAGTGAGTGTACTGATGGAGTGGATAGAACGGCAGCTCAAAAAGTAGTAATAGCCGACAGTAAATCAATGAATATTATTAACAATAAAATCATAAAGACGAATGGGAAAGAAAGAATACATGCAAGCCAATAAGGACTGGCTGGCAGCTAAAGCAACAGAAGAGGGTGTGAAACCTTTGCCTAAAGGTATCTATTACAAAATATTGGCTACCGGCAAGAATGATGGTGTTCATCCGAATCTGCGAAGCATCGTAACTGCACACTATACAGGTTGGACTATCAACGGAAAGAAATTTGACAGCAGCCGAAGCGGTACTCCTATCGCATTCCGGCTGAGTGACCTGATAGATGGCTGGATTATTGCCATGCAACAAATGTGTGTGGGCGACAAGTGGGAAGTTTACATACCGGCAGAAATGGGGTACGGAAAGTTCTCTCAACCTGGAATCCCCGGTGGTTCAACACTTATTTTTGAGATAGAGTTACTGGGTATTGCCTGATGAAATCCTACAGGCAGAAAAAGAAAGTGCATTGAAGAAAAAAAGAGCTAGATTGCTACGACATGCTAACATCATCCATTAATGTTACACTCCGATAGCAATTTAGCTCTTCATATATAAATAGAACTGATTTAACGCTGACCAGCAGAACTTGCGTCTACAAAATTCATCATAAAAAACTCATTGTTATAATTAGCACCGGCTACATACTGAAAAACATTGTTGCCTACATCCCAGGCCTCCTCATGCGTGTGTCCTGCATATACACCAAGAATTAATGGACAATGGAATATAAGGTCTCTGAATGCATAAGTCACCTGCGTATGTCCTTCTTCTGGCCAAGGAAAGCGCTTTTCTATTTCATAATAAGAATCATTCTTTTTATTCCACTGAGAATTGCCGCAACCATAATCAATATTATGCCCGGGCAAGTAAAGAGGAATATGCATTGACAAGACTATAGGAAGACCCTTTTCTATCTGTTCCTGCATAAAATCCAGTTGCTCTTCAGTCACTTCATTCGTGGAATTGTCAATCAAGACAAAATTTATACCATAAAGTACCGTCGAACTGTACAATGGATGCTGTCCTTGATACAATTTTTTCAAATTGCTTTGCTCCCATTTATCCCGCAAAGCAGCAGCATCACCTTGTTCTCCTTCATAATGCCAGTCATGATTACCAGCTGTATAAATCCATTTTAAACCAGATTCTTTCATAATCTGTTCAAGCAGCTCGACCGATGCCAATGAAGGAAAGTTTATGATATCCCCTCCCAAAATCACAAGTTCGCATCCCGCTTTTTTGGCTTCTTTCAAAGATCCCAGTAAAGCCTGTTCCCGCCCGTTACTTTTTCCATAGTTTTCAGGTTCAACGGCACTTCCCCCATGCGCTGGGTGAAAGAATAAAAATCTTTCCCCCTTTCATCTTCAATCGTAAAATGTGTATCGGCCAAAAACATAACTTTAAAGTTCTTTTCCGCATGTCGAAGGTAATAATAAACTTGTCCGTCTTTTACAGTCAGACTTTCCAACGGAGATTCCTGAGCTGCTTTTTTATCCGCAGCAACACAGGCGGATAAAAAGAAGCAGAACAAAATGCTAAAAATTTTCACCATGGTCTTCATATTAATAGATTAAAAAATACAATAAAGGCCCGTTAAGATGAGCTTTACAGACCTTTTTTTTTATACTATGATTACTTTAATTTCTTTCCATCAGCAAACGCATTACCAACTTTCTTACCTAATACACGATAGTCGTGATGAATCGGATCATACGTAATCGGATTCAGAAGTGAAGGATCAATCTTTCCATCAGCATCCAGCACTTCTTCTGCTGCAGACACATTTACGATACGTCCTACCATATAATTGCTTTCCATATCATACGAAACCAGTTCACACTCCAGTGTCATAGGCAGTTCCTCGATAAGCGGCGCATTGACAAACTCCGACTTCACCGCATGGAAGCCTGCCTTGGCGAACTTGTCGGGCTCTTTATTACCCGATACGATTCCTACATAGTCACACGCCTCCACTGTATCAGCAGTAGCCATACTTACTGTAAAAGCCTTTGTAGCCAGAATGTTCTGCGTCGTTTTATGTCCTTCCGCCAGACAGATACCCACCATATTATCAGTGTGAATACCACCCCATGCCGCATTCATGGCATTGGGTTTGCCTGCTTCATCATAAGCAGCTACAATAAAAACTGGCATCGGATACAGCCAGGTCTTTACTCCAAAATTTTTTCGCATAGCATTATTATTGGTTTACCTTTCTTTTTCTCGTTTTTTTAGGTTTCGCAACTTCTTTTCCGGTAGTAATGGCTACCTTAATCACTCCATCTTCGTGATTTTCAAAAACACGATAGGCTTCTTCTATCTGTTCAAGTGTGAAACGATGCGTAATGAGTGGTGTGGTATCAATTTTACCTTCTGAAATCAAACGAAGAATTTCTGCACAATTACATCCATCCACTCCTCCTGTCTTGAACGTCAAGTTCTTGCCATACATTGCCGGCAACGGAAGAATCTGCGGTTGCTCGTAAAGTGCCACAATAGTAACAATTGCATTGGGGCGCGCGCACTCCCAAGCCAAACGGAAACTATCCCCAGTTCCGGCAGCCTCTATTACGACATCAGCACCTCCATGAGCACTGTGCGCCAACACAAAATCCTTTAAATACTCTGGCGTTACAACCAAAACATCGGGATAATATTTTTCAATAAAGCGGATTCTTTCTTCCGACTTTTCGCATACTATGATATTGCGCGGATTTTTTAATTTCGCACAAAGCAGTGTACAAATTCCTGTAGGCCCTGCGCCAATGATAAGCACAGTATCATCTGGAGTAATTTCCGAAATACGGGCAGCCCAAAAACCAGTAGAAAGCACATCACCTACAAAAAGAGCCTCCTCATCGGTTACATTGTCTGGAATACGGTTTAATCCCTGTTCTGCAAACGGAACCAACACATACTCTGCCTGACCTCCATCCATAGTACACCCTAACGACCATCCTCCAATCGGTAATTCACAGTTATTTACATAGCCATGACGGCAGAAAAAACAATCACCACAAAATGTTTCTACATTTACAGTCACCCTGTCACCAGGTTTTACGGCAGTAACCACGGCACCCACTTCTTCTACCACCCCTACCATCTCATGACCTACAGTAACCCCGGGAACAGCACGCGGTATGCTTCCATTTTTAATATGCAAATCACTGGTACAAATACTTCCTAACGTAACACGAACCAAAGCAGAACGAGGATCTTTCAGTCGGGGCAACGGTTTTTCTATCAATGAGAAAACCCCGGGTTCCATATAGGTATATGCTAACATATTCTCTTTCATCATTATTCAATCACTTCTATCAGAAAACTTACAGGACGAAAACCGTCATTACACGAAATCATAGCCGAATGCTTATCCTTCATCCAACCGTCATAAAAATTACCTGCACCGTGAGCCAGTGCCATCACAAAAGGTGACATGCTCTGCCATGCACTTTCGCACAAGCCATCCGGCTTTTCCCAGCCATTAGCTATAAAAACTTGTCCTTCCTCCATGCCGCATGCATGTTCTATCGGATTCTCATACTTTTCCATTAAGTCTCTGTAACATGCCTTACGCATTACAGTAATCCTGATTCTTTTCATTATACCTCAACTATATCTCAATGTATATCACTTTACACACATTTTCCGATTCAAAGTTACAGATAATCTTTTGAATCTTAAAAAAAACGTTTCTTTTCTTAATTTTTAATTGGTAATAACCGTTTACGTATCCTCCGATAATACCACACTCCTAATCCATCTGCCAACACCCATCCAATAGGAACAGACCACCAGATACCGGTATAGCCGATAACCGGCAATTATACTGTACGGATTACAAGAGCATATCCTCGCCTTGCGGAGACATTGTTCCGAATTCAAGGAATTACTTACCGATGTTGCTCCGATTCAGGTACATACCACCCCCGGCAACTTCTCTACTCCGGCAAACGAACTTAAACCTGAAGAACCTGAAATCTCCCAGACGGAATCAGATGCAAAATCAGATGATAACTTTGACCTATTACTGGAATCTCTTGCTCCGGAACCGTTTTATTACGGCCCTGCGTTTGAAAACCAAAACTCAGCCGGCCTCGCAGCCGAACAGGAATTGCAGGAAATGATTGGACTTAAACGTCTGAAAGAAGAAATGCAAGAGGCGCTCCTACTAGCTTTGTTCAGTAAAGAGCGTCAGGAGCTCTGCATAGAGGAAGCAGGCGAAAACCGCCACCATATGCTCTTTCTCGGGAATCCCGGTACTGGAAAAACTACGGTAGCCCGACTGGTTGGACAGATTTACCATTCCATAGGACTATTGTCCAAAGGACATACGATAGAGACAAACCGTGCCCAACTGATGGGTGAATTCATCGGTCAGACAGAAAAGAAGATAAAAGAAGAAATTGAAAAAGCCCGTGGCGGTGTACTCTTCATTGATGAGGCTTACACCTTGGTAGCCGGACACGATACTGACTCAAGAGATTATGGGAAAGAGGTCATTAATGCCTTACTTCCCGTTCTGTCCGACCCTAATCCGGATCTGATTGTCATTTTTGCCGGATATGAAGATAAGATGACAGAGCTGCTCCGTACAAACTCCGGACGGAAAGAAGTTCCGGCCTCACGCATCGGATTCAGAGCTTAAGGATTCTAATAAAAACCGGAGAAATACCTGAAAAGTATGCTCTCCGGCTTCATCAATATGAGTTATGCAATGATTAATCCAACTGAATTTTTTCCAACTTGTACCCCATCCGCTTCAATTCCAGCGCAGCACCGATACGGTACATCACCCGGCAGGCACGGGCAAAAACGTGATAAGCCATCGGACTCTGGGGTTCTATCTGCTCATAGCGGATGAGTGAAACCGTATTCTGCGCACAACGGCGGATACTCTCTTCCAACACCCGTGCTTCCTCACTATCCAGTGCCAGTCCCAGGAAATCCTTCACAATGTGCTCGTCCATATCATCGAAACCCTGTTCGCCATAATACAGCCGGTAAGGTGCTTTCGCTACAGTAGCCCAGTCGGCATCCCATCCCCATGCAACTGCCATGCCCAAATACGCAGCCCATGCCACTGACACCACCGGATAGTCACGCACCTGCTCCACAGCATCGGCCAGATACTCGGGAGCCAGCACATTCCAATGGTTATCTATATCTTCTGCCGCCAGTAAAGTACCATCCAGCTGTTTATACGATGTACACAGGCGCAACAAATCTTCTTCCAGTTTCCGCTCGAAGCGGTCCAAGTATGCATTATCTTTTTCCATAATTCTTATTTTAACGGATAAAGGTAGTCCTTTTGCCCGACATATCCAACTTGAAGAGCCTGCACATACAAAAAAAATGACCGGCCCCTACCACAAGACCGGTCATTCAGAACTAGTTTTCAATATTCATTATTACCCCAAATTAGGATTGGCATCTATCTCCGACTGCGGAATTGGCACTGCCAGACGACTGTCGTCAGGATGGATGATGCGGGCATTCGATGGGTCGAGCGTATTGAGGTGCCAGCTTCCTTTGCGTTCAATAGGAAGACGGTTACGGGTATAGTCATAGAATACCAGCCCCTCGCCTACCAACTCTTTACGGCGTTCCTTCAGTACACGGTTCAGTGTAAAGTCGGTATCCGCTACGGCTTTCGACGGGTCTGTACGGTTAGTCACAATCGCATTGAGGTATTCCAATGCCTTGCTGCGATAGTTGCCCCCCAACTGCAGTCCGGCTTCTGCCGCATTGAGGTAAATCTCCGACAAGCGGACTATGCACAGGTTGTTATCGCGTGGGTCGCCTGTTTTACCCGGGAACTTTGTAAGATAAACATTCCGGCTACGGGCAGCTTGCGGCAGTCCTTCATTGTTGGCTATAGCCGAGGCTTGTATTACACTGTGACGGATGTCATTGGGGTCTTCGTTCAGCAGATTGAGATAGTCTTCACTCAAAATCAGGTTGTTCCAGTCTACCTTGGCTTCGTTGGCATAAACCATCGGTACTCCTTCACCTCCTGAACCTCCAGAGGGCTCAGTCAATGAGAAATAGAATTCAAACAATGACTCGCTGGAGTATTCCGTACCCCACACGGTAGGATATTCATCACGCGTATAGATGTGATAAAGCGACTTGCTGTTTTCAATAACTTCGGCTGCTGCTCCGTAGGCATGCTGATAATCGAGCATATTCAGGTATACGCGCGACAGAATGCCCTGCACCGCCCAATAATTAAGATAACCGTCGGTTTTCTCTCGGCTCAGCCCCTCGAGTGATGCATTCAAGTCTTTCAAGACCTGTTCGTAGCACTGGGCAACGGTACTCCGTGCCGGTTGGGCTGTCTCGTCCAATGCGGTCGTTACAATAGGTACTCCCGGAGCACTTCCGTTTCCGGAAGAATAAGGCATGGCGAACACACGGGTAAGGTCATACAGTGCCAGTCCGCGCATAGCCAAAGCCTCAGCCTTGATACGTTTCAGAGATGTTTCGTCGGTCGTCTGTACATCACCGGCTTCTACATGCGTAATCAGGTTATTACACTGGCGGATAACCTTATAAACCTGGTTCCAGGGTAGCGTACTGTTGAAACTGTCGCTGGCTTTTACATTGTATTCGTAGTAAGGTGATACACGGCGTCCGTCGCCTTTACTTTCGCGAGCCTGTACATCGGCGGCACGGCAGTCGCCGTAATAAAAGTAATTGTCGCCATAATAGCTGTGGGCCGATGCCAGACGGTAGATACCGTTCAGAGCGCTCTGCGCATCCTCCAGCGTATTGAATGACTGGTCGGTCGGTACCGAGGTTGACGGATTCAGGTCGAGCCAGTCTTCAGAGCAAGAGGCGCAGGTCAGTGAAGCGGCCATCAGTAGTATATAGATATTCTTCATAACTGTTTCTTTATTTAAAAGGTAAGTTGTACACCAAAATTGAAGGTACGCATGGCGGGAGCTTCGCAGAACACTTCACCGTTTACAGGGGTTTCGGGGTCGTACTGATCCCATTTTGCCCAGGTGAGCAGGTTACTGCCCGAGAAGTAGATACGAGCTTTCTCAATCAGAGCGCGTGATGTCCACTGTACGGGGAGCGTATAGCCTATCGTAAGGTTTTTCAGACGCAGATGGTCGGTACTGTGAATGTAGCGCGAAGAGTTGGTCGGACCGGCAGCCTTGCCGTAGACAAAGCGCGGAACATCTGTCTGGTCGCCCGACTCCTGCCAGCGGTCCATTGCGTAAATCGGCAGGTTGTACTTGGACGAGTAGATATTGGTCGTTCCGTTTTCGATGTAGGTTCCGGTCTTGTCGAACGAGTAACCGCCCAACGAGTAGGTCAGCGTAAAGCTCAAGTCCAGATTCTTATAGCGCAACAGGTTTGTCAATCCGCCTGAGATTTTCGGATTGACAGACTTGTAAGGTATTGTCTGTGCTTCCGAAGCATCGGTTGTCAGCGAACGGTCCAAGGTACCATCCGACCTTAACGTGTTCAGGTAATACTGTGCCTGTCCAGTTCTGCGGTTTACTCCAGCATATTCCTTTACATAATAGGTATAGTAAGGCAAGCCTACCTTATGTATAAACCAGGAACCTTCAATGGACTGCTCAAGCTGTCCGTTCAGCGATACAATCTTATTTCGGTTATGGCTCAGGTTAAAGACTGTGGTCCAATCAAAATCATTCGTCGCAAAGTTGATGCTGCGCACTTCCAGTTCCACCCCCTTGTTGTTGAGCTGACCTACATTACTCAGATAGCTGGTAAATCCGGTCGTTCCGCTAATAGGCAGACTGTACAGCAAGTCTTTGGTATCGCGGTTGTAGTATTCCAGACTGACGAAAAGACGGTTGAAAAAACCTAAGTCGATACCGACATTCAGGTTGTAGTTCTTTTCCCAACCCAGATTAGGATTCTGCATGGAAGACTCGTACGAACCGGAATTACCGATATAACTTTGTCCGTAACTGTACAGTCCCATATAACCATACAGGGAGCCGGGCTGGTTACCGTTCACACCATAAGATGCGCGCAGTTTAAGGTCGCTGAGCACATGCTTGACTGGCTGCATGAAGTTTTCATTGCTGACATGCCACATACCCGATACAGACCAGAAGTTTCCCCAGCGCTTTTCGGGCGAAAGACGTGAACTTCCGTCACGACGGAAACTGCCGGCTATGTAATAACGGTCGTCGTAATCGTAATTGACACGTGACAGGTAAGAAAGCAAACGGTAATCTTGTGTAGAAGAGATAAAGCTGTTCAGCACGGCTGCATTATCAGGAGCAGTCAGTCCGGGATTCGACGGCATTTTCGAGCGTTCACCCGATGCCTTGTCGGTCTGGTAGTTTTCTATTTCATAAGCAGCCAGCACATCCAGATGATGCTTTTGGCCAAAAGTCCGCACATAATTGACAGATGTAGACGAAATGAGCTTGCCGTACTCGATGAATCCTTTGGCCGACTGAGCATCGCTTCCGCTCTTCGGTCCTGCCGAGCTAAGCGGATTGTAATAGCGCGAGTCTTTCTGGATGGCATAGTCGTAGCTCAGCGTTTCTTTCAACTTAAGTCCTTTAATAGGCTCAATGGCCGCATAGCCGGTGGAGAACATACGGGTCATCCGGGTCCGGTTATAGTCGGTCAGAATATCGCGCAAAGGGTTGAGCGAAGTTCCACTGTAAGCTCCCGTATAGTTGCCGTTCTCGTCGCGCACCAGCATCGACGGGTTCATCGTCATAGCCACACACAGGAAGGGGTTGATAGCCGAGCCGCGTTCTTCGTTCATTTCCTGATTCATCTGCGAGAACATCATGTTTCCACCCACTTCGCCATACTTGCCCACTTTCTGCGAAACATTGAGGCGAGCCGAATAACGGTCAAGGCTGGAATTGCGGGCCAGTCCCTCCTGACTGTCGTAGCCTAAAGAGGCATAGAAGCTGGTGCGGGCATTTCCTCCCGAAACCGATGCTTCGTAGTTTTGCTGCACGGCTGTGCGCAACAGTTCCTTGCGCCAGTCGGTATACCCCATTTCAGGACGGAATGCGTATTGGCCAATTTCAGCGTCGGCATAGGCCGCAGGGTCGGTCATGCGTTTATCGGTCGCATAATTCAGCAATCCTTCGTAAAGCAATTCGTAACGCTGGTCACCATTCAGTGTAGGACGGAAATCGACTGCGGCATTCGAGAATCCTCCTGAGACATTCAGGTTGACCTGAGTCTTGCCGGCCTGCCCTTTCTTGGTGGTAATCAAAATCACACCATTGGCAGCACGCGAACCGTACAATGAAGCGGCTGCCGCATCCTTTATCACGGTGATGTTCTCAATATCCGAAGGGTTGAGCGTACTCATGATATTGGTCTTGGAGTTGTTCATGTAAGCCGCATCAGCTCCTCCAGAACTCAAATTCCCCGAAGTAACAGGTACACCGTCAATTACAAAAAGCGGTTCCTGCGATGCATTGAAAGAGCCCATACCGCGGATACGGATGCTCTGGTTGGCGCCCGGCTGACCGGAGCTGCTGGTAATATTGACACCGGTTGTAAAGCCTTGCAACTTTTGTTCTACACTCATTACGGGGATATCTTTCATCATATCTCCCTTCAGGGTATTGGCCGAACCGGTAAAAGAAGATTTGGTAAAGTTACCGTAACCGGTTACCACGACTTCGTCCATCGAGATAGCTTCGGGTTCGAGCACAATCTGCAATACATTCCCTTTTCCGGGGATGCGCACTTCACGCGTTTTCATTCCGACGAAGGCGATGCTAAGCATTTTAGCATCGGGGGCTATCTGAAGTGTAAATTTACCATCGGTATCGGTGATAACTCCTTGCGACGCTTTACCAGCCAGTGTTACTGTAGCTCCAATAAGCGGCTCACCATCCTCTGATGAGGTCACCACACCGGTAATCGTGCGGGTCTGCGCATACAGTGACGGGCATACGGTAAGCAGCGCCGACAATTGCAAAGTTCTGAATAGTACGTTTTTTTTCATATTATGCATGTTTTCTGAAGCATCATCCAAAAAACATACCAGTAAACATTATAAAGGGAAGTTTTTTAATATCTTATTAATTTTCAGAACATTGTAAAATATTATTTATCTGATTCAGTATATTTTACTGTAGAATTATTGCACACTCACAGAACGGCAGTGTAGATTTTTTACACAAAACCGCCTGTCCAGCCCTATCACACCTGCCTGCACCGGTAAGCAGTAGGCGTAGTACCGACAGCCTTTTTAAAAATACGGGCAAAATGCTGCGGATATTGGAATCCCAGACAATAGGCTATCTCGCTGATACTTTTATCGGATGCCAGCATCTCCTGTTTAGCCACATTTACCAGCTTGTTCTGTATATATTCCTGTGCCGTACGGCCGGTTTCCTTTTTTACCAAATCCCCGAAGTAATTGGGCGAAAGATTCACGGCAGCGGCAAAGTATTTCACTGTAGGAAGTCCCATCTCCTGCGGCTTGTCGCTCTGGAAATAGTCATTCAGCATTTCTTCGAACTTCATAAGTATACCTTTGTTTACCGGTGTGCGTGTCGTAAACTGCCGGTCGTAAAAGCGCAGGCAGTAATCGAGCAGCAACTCAATATTCCGGCAAATCAGGCGGCGGCTGTGACGGTCGGCTGGTCGCCTCAGTTCTGTATCCAGTTGCTCAAGGCAGTGTTCAAAAAGGTTTCTCTCTTCGTCCGACAAATGCAAAGCTTCGTTGGAGGCATACGAAAAGAATGAATAATGGCGGATGTCGCGTCCGAGTTCCGTGCCGCGTATAAAATCTGGATGAAACAGCAGGCCTCTTGCCATAGGACGGCTGCCCTCTTCCATGTGTACCTCTACAACCTGTCCGGGCGCAAAACTGTGATGGTTCCCTCCTGATAGTCGTAAGGCTGCTTGCCATAACGAAGGTCACCGCATCGTGTCTGCTTCAGATATAAAGCATAAACGCCGTAGTTCATGGTAAAATGGGTAGGAAAACAGGTGGCATGCGTCAAATCGATGACAGCCACTTGCGGATGAATCATCTCTAACCCGTAAAGATTTCCATAGTCGGCTATGGTATCCATTTTAATAACGTCTTGCATTTGAATTGTTTTTTAGGGTTCAATAATCTCGAATCAGGTACGTGGGACTACAATCACAATGGTGTAAATATTGTCTATGCACGTTTTTTCACAAGTTCCCCGAATCGTTTTCAGGCGATCCGAAAGTGTGCGGTCGCCTATACCGGCCGGTGGTGCCGCAGAAGAACTGTCATTACGTATTTCCAGGCGAAGTCCTTCTTCGCCCCAGTCGAGCGCAGCAGCAATCCACGTAGCATGGGCATGTTTGAGAATATTATTAATCACTTCCTGTATTATCCGGTAAATTTCGTAAGCCTGGCTTTCGGGAATCTCTTTCCACGGCAATGTGTTTTCGGCACGGAATTTCACCTGCACCGGTATGGAAACCTCCAACGTATGAAAGTAATCGGCAAGCACTTCGTGCAAGTCTGCAAACTGAAAGCTTGGAGGCATCAGCTCGTGCGAAATAGAACGGACATCTTCACGGACACGTTCTATCATTCGCTCGGCCTCTTGTTTTCCTGCTTCTGTAGCCGGAGCGTGATGAATCTTCAGCAAGACTCCCAGCAGGTCATTGCACACGCCGTCGTGCAGTTCCTTGGCCAAACGCCGGCGCTCAGCCTCCAACCCGTCGATGTACTTCCGTACGGTCAGCAATTCGGTTTCTTTTTTCTGGATGCGACGCTTATACTGCAAAACAACGATGACCGCCAGCAACAAAAGAATGCAGCCTATGAGTTGCAGACGGATACGTGTCTGGCGGGCCTGTGCTGTTTCAAGACGGGCTATTTCAAGCTCTTTCTCGTTCAGGTTAAGCCTTGCCTGCAATTCCGACATCTGCTGGGTCATCTGGGTTTGAAACAGCGAATCGCGATACAGATAGGCTTCACTAAGATGGTCGTAGGCAGCTTTATAGTTGTTCAAGCCTTTATAGTTGCTGGACAGCAGCATGTGGTATTGGTCGAAAGAGGTATGGCTGGTCTGCAACGGACTGGCCGTTATGCGGTCTATGCTGAGCTGATATTTTCCCAGCTGATTGTATACGCTGGCTTCTGTTTCGTAAAAGCCCAGTGTCATCGGACTGCCTTCGGGCAATTCACGGATGCACTGTTCTCCCATTTCCAAATACGGATAGATAGAGTCAATCCGGTTCCAGGTCATATAGGCATTGATAAGTGTAGGCAGACACTTCATGATAATGGATGGAGCTTTTTCTGTCTGCCCGGCTGAAACTCCTTTTTTCAATACTGCTATTGCTTCGGGATACTTTTTCAGACGCATATAAGCCGCTCCTTGCAACGAGCAGGCGCTGGAGAGCAGCATGGCGTCATTGCTCTTACTGGCATATTGCAGCGAACGGCTGCCGTTATCGAGGGCATCCTGCAAGCGGTTTTCGGAAAGGAACATGACGCCGATATTAAAATAGATTGAGGCTGTAGTGGCTGCATCATTCAGCTGTTTACTGGCTTCTACTGCCTTTTCGTAACAAATAAATGCCGAATCGCGCATGCCCAACCGCCGATAGCAGATTCCTGTGGAGGTCAGCACATTGGTTTCAAGCTCATAATCGCGCTCTTTCAATGCTACGGCATGCTGAATGACCTGATTATATAAATCGCAAGCCTGCCGCAATTCTCCGTTGTAAAAACAATTGGTGGCTTTCGTATTGAGCAAATGCAGATATACGGGTTTTGTATAGTCCGGGGTCTTAAACAGTTGAAGTCCTTTTTCCAGATAATACAGAGAGGTATCAGCATCTGTTTCTTCATACCAGGCGCTGAGTTGCTGATAAATTCCCGACAGGCAGTCGCGCGAAGCATTCCCGGCCATTGCAGAATGGAGTTCTTGCTTCAGGCTGTCAATGACGGCACGATTGGCCCAAGCGGCAGTGGCACCCACGGAAAGCAATACAAGCAAAGCGGCTATTCTCATTTAAGTTGTCATATTTATACACGGTGTTTGGATTTGCTGACTCGAAAATTAGTATTTTATTCTAAAACGGCAAAAAACTATTTATATTTTTTATAATATGCATCAGGCTGTAACGGACGTTGCTCAATGGAGAGAAACCTTCGGCATTGCTGTGACTAAAATTCGTCTTTTTTATGCGATAAGTTCATCATTGCAATGATGCTGTGAAAATAAAATGTTGTAACTTCGCAAGCGTAAAAACAACAAACCATTCTGTATGAATTATCTGGAAATAACCGGAAGCTTGGTCGGTCTTCTTTATTTGTGGCTGGAGTATAAGGCCAGTATTTACCTGTGGCTGGTCAGCATTGTCATGCCGGCCATCTACCTGGTGGTGTATTACCAGGCCGGACTGTATGCCGATTTTGGTATCAATGTTTATTTTCTGCTGGCTTCTGTTTATGGCTGGACAGCATGGAAATTCAAGCGAAAAAACCAATCGGAAGCGGCTGCAGAAAGTGGCATCAGGCATTTTGACAAATCAAAATTCTTTACAGTACTGACTGTATTTGTCGGATGTTTGCTGCTCATTGCATGGATACTGATTCGCTTTACAGACAGCACTGTGCCCTGGCTGGACAGTTTCACGACATCGGCCAGTATCATAGCCATGTGGATGCTCGCAAAGAAGTATGCCGAACAATGGCTTGTATGGATAGCGGTGGACATTGTGAGCAGCGGACTGTATGTATACAAAGCGCTTTATTTCACGGCCGCACTATATTTGCTTTATACCGTTATAGCGGTATTGGGATACAGGAATTGGATTAAAATGATTCGAGAACAATGAAAGAGATAGTTATAGCCGATTTTACTCCGGAAGCAGTGGTTATCGGGAACGGAGATTTTCCGGTACACCCTACGCCTTTGAGTGTACTGGATGCGGGGGCATTCACTGTATGCTGCGACGGGGCTGCTCATGCTTTTGCGGCCTCCGGAAGGAAAATGGACCGAATTGTAGGGGACGGGGACTCGATGACTGATGCCTTAAAAGAGCGGTTTGCGCCGATTATCCGTATCAACCCGGACCAGGAAACAAACGACCAGACCAAGGCGGTTACTTATCTGTACAGCAAAGGATACCGCAAAGTGGCGCTGCTGGGAGCTACCGGAAAGCGTGAGGACCACACGCTGGGAAACATCAGTCTGCTGATGGAATACCTGCGGATGGGAATGGATGTGCGGATGTATACGGACCACGGTGTGTTTGTGCCGGTATCGGGCGACGGCCGGTTTCACTGTCCGAAAGGCAGGCAGGTATCTGTCTTCGGGTTTGGAACAGAAGGCATGACCTCCGAAGGATTGTGCTATCCGCTACGCGATTTTACCAGCTGGTGGCAAGGTACACTGAACGAGGCGGCAGCCGATGTCTTTACCATCCGGTGCAAGGGGGATTATCTGGTATTTATTACGTATGAATCCAAACAATAATTGAAGATATATTAATTAAAAAACGATATGGAAAGCATTGCAAAAAAAGAGATTCCGGTGCTGGTACTTACCGGCTATCTGGGCAGCGGAAAGACAACGCTGGTGAACCGGATTCTGACCAACCGACAAGGTATTAAATTTGCCGTAATTGTAAACGATATAGGGGAAGTAAACATTGACGCCGAACTGATTCAGCGGGGCGGTGTGGTGAACACGGACAACAACAGTCTGGTGGCACTGCAGAACGGTTGTATCTGCTGTACGTTGCAGACGAACCTGATTGAGCAGGTCTTCGAACTGATGAAATCGCAGCAGTTTGACTACATCGTGATTGAGGCTAGCGGAATATGCGACCCGGAACCGATTGCACAGACCATCTGTACCATTCCCCGATTGGGAGAGGCATACTCACGCTATGGGGTGTGCAAGCTGGACTGTGTAGTGACAGTCGTGGATGCCTTGCGCATGCAGAGTGAATTTGGTTGTGGCGAAGCACTGACCGAGCATCCTGCCGGTGAAGACGATATAGCCAACCTGCTTATCCAGCAGATTGAATTCTGCAACATTGTCCTGCTGAATAAAATCGATGAGGTAAGCAAGGAGGAACAGAAACGCATTACGCAGATTATCCGTACCCTACAGCCGGAAGCTGAAATCATAGCCTGTAATTTTGCAGATGTGGAGCTGGATAAAATCTTAAATACGAACAGTTTCCGTTACTCGAAGGTGGCTGCATCTGCCGGATGGATTCAGGAGCTGGGTAAACCGTGTGAAGAACCGGAGCATCACACAGAACATGATGCCGGAGAGCATCACCACGGAGAGCATCATCATGAAGAACATTGCCACGAGGGACACCATCATCATGAGGGTTGCTGCTGCCACCACCATCACCACGAAGAGGGCGAAGCGGCAGAATATGGCATCGAAACGTTTGTATATTACCGCCGTCCGGCTTTCGACATGAACAAGTTCGACTACTTCATCAATGCCAAATGGCCCCGCAGCGTTATCCGTGCCAAAGGGGTATGCTATTTCAACGATAACCCGGACATGACTTGCCTGTTCGAACAAGCCGGAAAGCAAAAGCAGTTGAGCGAAGTGGGACAATGGTATGCTGCCATGCCCGAAGAAGAGCTGATGCAGATGTTCCAGCGTGAACCGGGATTGCTGCGCGACTGGGACGAGCGCTATGGCGACCGTATGCAGAAGATTGTATTCATCGGTCAGCACATGGACAAAGAACAGCTGATTGCCGACCTGGACGCGTGTCTGGAGTGAACAGACGACTCAAAATTTCATTTTAGCAATAAACTGATAACATCCTAAAATGGGACTAAATAAAATGAACAAAAAGCATTCTTTTTATCTATTACTTGGAAGTGTAGCTACAGCCTCGTGCCTGCTGAATGCAGGATGCCAAAAGGCCGCTACACAAGACTTCTCCCGCTCGGATTATTATACCCGGGGAATCGGGAAATATCCGGGATGCCCGCAGGAGGATTTTTCTCCGGAGTTGAAACCTGACGACACGTACCGCAACATTGCGTTACTGCGTACGGCTTACCAGTCGTCCAGTTATGACTATAACCTGACGGCTCAGCTGGTTACGGACGGTATTGTAAGTACTGCCCAGCCGCAATATCTCACACTATCTACTCCGGACGGAGCATCACCGAAACGGGAACGGGAATGGATGATTGACGAAGGTCCTTATTCCAGAAATACGACAGTAGGCGAAGATACGTATTTTCAGTTCAGCCTGCACAACTACCAAAAGCAAGCCGATAAGGTTTACCTGAGAGGGTCTGTTACTTATCATGCTGACAAGGCAGGAAAGGGATACGAAATGTTGTGCATGGGTTCGAACGATGGAGAGAACTGGGAAGAACTGGGCCACCTGTCCGGAAAGGGATTACCGGGAAAGGCCAGACGCTACACCATGCACTCTGACCCGAATAAGCAAAGTGAAAAAGGAGACCTGCCGGTACGTATTCTCGACCAATACATTCCGCTTACCAAAGTCGGTGCATACAGCTATTACCGTATTGTATTGCGTATGCCGGGAGCTGCCTATTGGACTGTAAAAGACATGAATTTCTACAACAACAATGGTTTGGTAGAGCTCAAGCCTTCGCAGTATTTCAACAGCACTTGGATGAGTGCGACAGACAAAGAGGAATGGATTTATGTAGATCTGGGAAGCGTTTCTACATTCGACCGGATTGTCCTGCACTGGATAAACAAGGCTGTAGCCGGAAAGATTCAGATTTCGGACGATGCCAAATCATGGAAAGATATTGCTCAGCTGCCTGGTGGTGAGGAACTGACTGACGACATTCCGGTAAAAGGCAAGGCCCGCTACGTACGTATCACCATGGAAAAGACTACTGGAAATGGTAAGTATCTGCTCAGCGAAGTGGAGGTTATGGGTAAAGGCGGACTGACAGCGCAACCTGTAGCACAGCCCGAAGTGAGTGGTAACAGTCTGACACTTTCTGGTGGCAACTGGAAACTGCAAAGAGCTTCCGAAGTGAAACAGTCGGGCAATGAAATTGCCTCATCAGCATTTCTGCCTGATGGTTGGATTACCGCTACCGTACCGGGAACTGTATTGACCAGTTACCGGAATGTGGGTGCTGTACCCGACCCCAATTATTCGGATAACCAGCTCAATATCTCCGAGGCTTTTTTCAATTCCAACTTCTGGTACAGAAATGAGTTTGAAGTACCCGAATCGTTCATCAAAGAACGGGTTTTCCTCAATTTCAACGGCATCAACTGGAAAGCTCATGTCTATCTTAACGGTAAAAAGGTTGGTGACATTGAAGGTGCATTTATCCGTGGTAAAATGGATGTCACAGATTGCATTGTGCCCGGCAAGAACGTATTGGCCGTAGAGATTGTAAAGAACAGTCATATCGGTGCTATCAAGGAAAAGAACAAACAGAGTACAGACTTTAACGGCGGTATCTTGGGAGCAGACAATCCTACCTTCCATGCCACTATCGGCTGGGACTGGATTCCTACGGTACGCGGTAGAAACATTGGTATATGGAACGACGTACGGCTGACCAGCACAGGAGCGGTTACAGTCAGCGACCCTTTGATTGAAAGTGTATTGCCCTTACCGGATACTACATTGGCAGCACTTACCGCCCGTACTTTCGTGAAAAATCATACTGAGAAAGATGTGGAAGGAGTACTGAAAGGAAGAATCGGTGATATCCGTATTGCACAGAAGGTTACCCTGAAAGCTGGCGAAGAAAAGGAAATCGCATTCTCACCGGCCGATTATAAAGAACTGACTATGCAGCATCCGCGTTTGTGGTGGCCTAAAGGCTATGGCGAACCTTACCTGTACGATGCCGGCTTTGTTTTCAAGATTGGCGAGCAGGTTTCTGACAGTGTAAACTTCAAGGCGGGTATCCGGCAGATGACATACAATGAAGACAATCATATCCTGAACATGTACATCAACGGACGTCGCTTCATCGGCCGAGGTGGTAACTGGGGATTCAGCGAATCGAATCTGAACTACCGTGGTCGCGAGTACGATGCAGCCATTGCTTACCATGCTGACATGAACTTCAACATTATGCGCAACTGGGTAGGAATGATTGGTGACGAAAAGCTTTACGAAGCTTGCGACAGACACGGTATTATGATTTGGCAAGACTTCTGGCTGGCCAATCCTTCGGACGGACCAGACCCTTATTATCCGGAAATGTTTATCGCCAATGCCGAAGACTATGTGCGCCGTATCCGCAATCATGCTTCAGTAGGAATATACTGTGGCCGTAACGAAGGGTATCCACCCGAACGCATCGACAAGGCTTTACGACAGATTGTGAAGGATGAGCATCATGGCATGCACTATATTTCCAGCTCGGCTGATGACGTTGTGAGCGGACACGGCCCATACCGTATGCTTCCTGCCAAAACGTACTTCACCCTGGAGGCCGGAAACGACAAGTTCCACAGTGAAAGAGGTATGCCTAATGTACTTACTTACGAAGGTTTCAAGCGCACCTACTCTCCCGAAGGTATGTGGCCTCAGTCGCACGAATGGGGAATGCACGATTATACGCTAGAGGGAGCGCAGGGAGCAACCTCATTCAACGAAATCATTGCAGAAGGTTACGGCAAGCCACAAAGTGCACAGGAATTTGCCGAACTGGCACAATGGGTCAATTACGATGGACACCGCAGTCTGTTCGAATCGAGAAGCAAGAACCGCATGGGACTGCTGATGTGGATGAGTCACTCTTGCTGGCCTTCTATGGTATGGCAGACATACGACTATTATCTGGAACCGACAGCTGCTTATTTTGCTATCAAGAAGGCTTCCGAGCCACTGCATATCCAATGGAATCCTGCAACCGATGAAGTGGAAGTTGTAAATTACAGCGCTGGCAAACGTAATAACCTTACAGCAAAAGTGCAGATTCTGAACATGGATGGCAGCATTGCATGGGAAAAATCGGCTACGGTAAACAGCCTGGAAGATACGACCGAAAAATGTATTGCATTGAAGTATCCCCAGAATTTGTCGCAAGTGCATTTCATCAAGTTGTGGCTGATAGAAAACAGCAAAGTTGTTTCTGATAACTTCTACCACCGAAGCTTAAAGGAGAACAACTATCAAGCATTGAAGGAATTACCACAGGTAACTCTCGACTGTCAGTCGGCTACTCAACAAGACGAGCAAGGAAACTGGAAAGCAACGGTTACACTGAAGAATCCGGCTACTGTTCCTGCCTTGATGATACGCATCAATGTTACTGGCGATAAGGACGGCGACCAGTTCCTGCCTATTCTTTACTCCGACAACTACTTTGCCTTGTTGCCGGGTGAACAGAAAGAAATCAGTATCCGCTGGAAAGATGTAGATACACGAGGCAATGCACCCGTTATCACTGTATCGGGATATAATGTTGCCCGTACCAGTAAATAACCGGTATTAAATCAAATCTTAATACAGTAAAAAAGGACCGAAAGCGCTTTTGTTAGCGTTTTCGGTCCTTTTTGCATCAATCAAATATTTATTTCCTCTTTTTCACGAACTGAAGAAACACTTAACAATCAATGCAGAGCAGCGTAATGCAAATCTTCTTCTCGGAAATAGCTTACTTCACGGAAAAATGGATGAACCGGACCAAAACCGGACCCAAACTTATACATAGCTCCCGATTCAATAGACTGCTGAATGAATACTTCAGCCTTGCGAACCGCATCAAGCAATGCATAGCCGCGAGCTACATAGGTAGCAATAGATGAGGCAAAGGTATCTCCAGTTCCGTTTACATTCTTCGTCAATATTCTTTGCTTGGAGAATTCTTTCATCAGTCCGGTGTTTGGATCGTAAAAATAGTCGGTAAGTGTATCTTCTCTCGGAACAGATTTCAAGATGACCGCATTTCCCCACTGGCACAACTCCTGCAAGTCCTCTTTTATCTGTTCATTACTCACCGGACGTCCTAAAAGGACTTCTGCTTCGCGGTAATTCGGTGTAATAATAGCAGCCATGGGGAAAAGCAAATCCTTATATGCTTGTACAGCTTCTTCTTTCAGCAAACGGTCACCGGCGGAACTGACCATCACTGGGTCTATAACTTTAGGTATATCCTTAAACTGCTTCAGCAACTCGGCTATTCCCGTTACCAATTCAACAGAATAGAGCATACCCGTTTTGATACAATCTGCCCCAACATCTTCCAGAAAAGATAGTGCCTGATTTACGATCATCTGTACAGGAATAGTATAAATGTCCTTTACACGCTGCGTGTCTTCATCTACTATACATGTAACCGCTCCGGCTGCAAAGCCACCACATGCAGACACAGCTTTTATATCGGCCTGCAAACCGGCACTACCCAAAGGCTCACTGCCCGCAATCAAAAATACCTTTTTAAAATCCTTCAACCTATTGTCCATTATCTTTTTATAATAAAATGTAGATTTAAGTTTTTTGGAGAATTTCAAATCACATAAAAGAGTTTTAAAAATATCTCCAAAAGACAAAAGTACAGAAAAAAACAGTAGTACATACAGTCACGGCAAGAAAAGATAACACAGAACTACTTCTGCAAAGCTTCCAGCAAGCGGTCGGCTGCCCGTAAAGCATTGCCTTGTTCTTCTGCCAATAAAGAAACAAACTTACTGCCTACTATACACCCAGCAGCATAAGCCGATGCTGATTCGAATGTCTGTCGGTTGGAAATGCCGAAGCCTATCATCCGGGGATTCTTTAGATTCATCGCAGCAATCCGACGGAAATAAGCCAGTCGCTGTGCATCAAAATCACGCTGTGCACCGGTTACTGCAGCCGATGATACCATATAGATAAAACCGTCTGTGTGCTCATCAATCTCCCGGATTCGGACTTCATCAGTTTCAGGTGTTATTAGCATGATTACTTTCAGTCCATATTGCTGTGCCAGGGATTCAAAGGTTTCGCGGTACTCCTGAAAAGGCAAATCGGGAATAATAACCCCATCAATGCCACATGCATTGCACTGCTTACAGAAAGCCTCAAAGCCATATTGCATAATGGGATTGAGATACCCCATCAATATCAAAGGAATGGAAACCTGACGACGAATATCCTTGAGCTCGGCAAACAAGCCCGATAAAGTCATCCCATTCCGAAGGGCTTGCGTTGCTGCCTGCTGGATCACAGGACCATCGGCCATAGGGTCACTGAAAGGTATTCCAATCTCTACCATATCAATCCCTTTTTGTTCCAATGCTTGTACCACGGAAGTTACATTACCAGGTACTGGCGCACCGGCACAAAAATAAACTGAAAGAATGTTTTGTTTTTTTGTCTGAAACAATTGATAGATGCGATTCATATTATAACAATTTAAACTGTTCAACAAATGATTTAATTTTCCGAATATCCTTCAATCCCGGTGAAATTTCAAAACCGCTATTCAAGTCGATTCCTGCCCACAGCGGATGATGAAAAGTTGCCAGATTATCCAACATATCCGGACGAAGTCCTCCACTTAGCAAAAAAGGAACGGCCTCCGTATAGTTATCTAACAAATTCCAATCAAAACGCTGACCGGAGCCTCCATAGCCAGCCGTTGGCGTATCGAAAAGGAAATAAGAACAATAAGGGACATATGGATGCATTTTCCTGAACGATGCCATGTCTTTAACCTGAAAGGCTTTAATCACATGAAAGCCATCAGCCTGTAATATCCGACACAATTCGGAAGACTCTTCTCCGTGCAACTGCAGATGTGTCAATCCCAGTTCCATAGCACGGGTACGAATATAATCCAAAGTCGCATTGACAAACACTCCGACCCTCGTTGTCCGTACAGGCAGATAGTCAGGAGTTGATGACACAAAGCGAGGAGAATGCTCGTAACAGATAAGTCCAATCCAATCTACACCAGCAGCCTCAATCTCACGAATATTCTGTCCGCAACGCATACCGCAAACTTTCACGATCATAGGTTCAATGTTTTAATAAAATCCGATAAAGCATTTCCCGGATTGTTTGTTTTCATAAACGCCTCTCCCATCAGAAACCCACGGAATCCAACCTCACGTAAAGAATGGATAACAGCAGCTGAAGCTATCCCACTCTCGGAAACCCAAGGCAATGAGGCCGGTAACACGCGAGCCATTCGGAAAGAATTCTCCACATCCGTATGGAAACTACCCAGATTACGGTTGTTCACCCCGATTAAGTCTACATACTCGTTTAAACAATCCAGTTCTTCTTCCCGATGGACTTCCAACAGCACTTCCAATTGCAATTCGTGTGCCAGACAAGCCAACTGCCTGCAACGCAAGGGTGTCAGGGCTGCGGCAATAAGCAAAACTACATCGGCCTGTAAAACACGTGCCTGATATAGCTGATACTCGTCAACCACAAAATCCTTTCTTAAAACAGGCAGTTGCGCCGCTTGTCTGGCTATCCGCAAATCCTTCAGCGAACCGCCAAAAAACGCTTCATCAGTAAGTACCGACAAACCAGCTACCCCAGCCTGTCCGTAAGCCTGCACGACTTGTGCAACGTCAGCTTCCCGATTTATCCATCCTTTTGAAGGTGAACGGCGTTTGAATTCGGCTATAATTCCTGTCGGGGAATTGAGCAGTGACCGTGCAAGGCTATGCATCTGCATCCTGTCGGACAATTGCTGCTGCAATTGTGTTTCTGTTATTACCTGCTTCTGGCGCGCTACCTCTTCTTTTTTAGCCGCTAGTATTGTCTGCAAAATATCCTTTTCCATTTTCCTATCAGCTATTCAGTTCAACAAAACGGCAAAAAGTACTCCATGCTTTTCCACTTTCTAATGATTCCCGGGCTATAGCAACACAATCCTCAATCTGCAACTCAGGACGTACCGTCTGTATGGCAAAAGAAGCATTAATCAACACACTGTCTGTCTGTGCCCTAGTAGCCCGATTCTGTAAAACGGTATCAAAGATACAAGCAGCTTCGGCAACCGTTGTGCCTACATGCAACTCTTCTTTCCTGACCGTTGTAAATCCTAAGTCGGAAGGTTTGTAAATTGTCTCATAATGATTCGTCATCACTTTAAATTCATCTGTGAGAGATAT
>Magnolia_p2__coassemble_969_pt1 | contig 25613 bp, 26 predicted proteins | sample Magnolia_p2__metabat2_high_PE_040 | metagenome-assembled genome bin Magnolia_p2 | reverse complement strand
TTATAGTTACGGCGCAAAGATATGTCGGCTAACAACTTATGTCAAGGCGGAAAATTGAATGGTTACTTCATTATATTCGATTACATTCTTATAACTATATATATCATTTCTCCCCCCTCAACTGCAATCATCAAAATCACGAATAAATTTCTAACCTAGTTCTCCAATAAGTATTATTTGGGGGGTGCCTGATATCTATCGTACTTTTATAATGACTCAATATATCATTTAATACGTAAATATAACTGTTTTACTTTATTTTTTGATGTGTTACAGAAATAGACCTCTGAAAATCACGAGAACAGCACTTTTGTTGTGAATTAATCTATTCATCACCATTAAATAGCCATTTTATATACCATTTCATAAGCCAATAAAAGCAGCTTCCTTCATTGTTTTCAATTTACACTAACTCCCGAACCGCTTCTTATTCCATTTATTCGCCACAGCCATTCAATCCCTCTCTTCCTCCTACATCTCAACTTTGCCAAAAATTCATCATAGCAAACATAAACATTTATCAAAGCAAAGCCCAACGTTTATCATTCTTGTGAGCAAGCCAGTTTACAGGCAAAGAATAATATTCCGTACACTCAGGTATCGACAGAAGCTGTTGCTAAAACACAAAGCAAATCTGTCCGACTTATTTCTTCCTGCGTTTTGATATATACGCCGAATTATCCAATGCCCATGTTATGAGGCTGTTTAATATAGGAATCAGACTTTGACCCACCTCTGTCAACGAATATTCCACCCGTGGCGGTATTTCGGCATATAGCTTTCTTTTTACCAGTCCGTCGGCTTCAAGAGCCTTCAAAGTTTCGGTAAGCACCTTAGGAGAAATATCCGGAATTGCTTTACTTATGGTATTAAAGCGCGTTGCTTCATTTTCGGAAAGGACACACAGTATGAGCATAGCCCATTTGCTGGAGAAGCGAGACAGGACATTCCGGATGGGACAATCTTCTATACGAGTATATTTTTTCAGATTTTCTTGTAGTTGTAAGCTGTTCATTTCCAATAATAATTACCTTAAAGTAAGTGGGTTACGTTTTCGTAACTTCTTGTTTATCAATACAAAAAGCACTAATTTCGCACTATCCAAATGATAGTAAGTTCAGAATACAAAGTTAATCAACTTGATAAAAAACAGGAAATATGAGCAACATTAAAATTATGAACAAGGGCGAAAAGTACGCTCACGCAACAATAGGTTGCATCAAGGGTTTTGAAGGCAAGCAGTTTGTGAAAGAAGCTACCGATGCCAGTTCGTGTGAGGTTTCGTTTGGTACATTGCCGACTGGGGCATCTGTTCCGTTTTTTCATAGCCATAAGGCGAATGAGGAAAACTACATCATTCTGTCGGGAGCCGGAAAGTTTCAGGTGAACGATGACGTTTTCGAAATCGGTGAAGGGTCAGTCATCAGGGTATCGCCGGGATGCGACCGGAACCTGAAATGTACTTCTGCCGAACCTATGATTTATATATGTATTCAGGCAAAGGATGGAAGTCTGGAAGGCTACACAATGACTGATGCTGAAATAACCGAGCGCAAAATTCTGTTGTAAAAGATTGTATTATCGATTGTCTTTCAGCCACCGTCCACGTTTCAGACGTACCAGGAAAATGAGTCCGCGGAAACACAGCTCCACACACAATCCATACCCCTTGCAATCCCAGTGTCGGGGCGAGCCAGGCAGCCAGAGTCAGACGTACAGCCCAGATGCTGAAGAAGTTCATCAGGCATGGCACCAGTGTATCGGCTGCTCCGACAAAGACTCCGTATGCAACGATAGAGGCTGCAAACATGGGTTCGGCAAATGCCTCGATGCGTAAGGCCATCACACCCAGCTGCCGGATTTCTTCTACGGGAGTCATCAGTCCGATTATCTGAGGAGCGAACAGATACATAAGGATACCCATCGTGCCCATGATGGCCATGCCCATCAGTACGGTAATGTGGGCAAAGCTGCGGGTCAGCTTCTTCCGCCCGGCTCCGATACTCTGGCCCACAAGGGTGGTTGCTGCATCGGCGATCCCGTAGCCGGGCATATAGCAGAGGCTCTCGGCCGTAATGGCAAAGGAATTGGCTGCAATGGCAAAGACTCCGAGTGGCGCTACGATGACTGTCGTCAGAATCTGGGCTCCGCAAATGACAATATGCTCTATCCCCATCGGGAAACCGATACGGAATGCTTTCCGGAACGTGTCGGCTTTCAGTCGGAAACGACTTTCACGGCTGCGGTAGCTCAGTTTCTCCGAGCGCGTCAGCAGATACCAGAGCAGCACACCGGCAACGACGGTCTCTGCGGCAGCCGTACCCAGGGCGGCACCGCTCACACCCAGTCCGGCGCCCGGAAGGGTGAACTGTATGCCTGCAACGCTGCATCCGCGTGTCGGAAAAATCAGAAAGAAATTGAATACCACATCCAGCACGCACATGATGACACCCAGCAGACTGGGAATACGCATATTCCCACTGCAGCGCAGCATGCCGCCAGCCAGAAAAATCATCTGCAGGACGGGCAGAAAAATGGAAAAGATGAAAAAATAGACGGATGAGTCCCGACGGATGGAGACATCGCCTCCCAGCCATGCCGGCAGCGAAGAGCTGATGCCCGCGCCCAGTATGGCCAGCAGCAGACTGAAGATCAGTGTGCCGGCAAGCGACTGCTGCAGAATCATGCGTGCTCCCTTCAGGTCGCCTGCTCCGATTCTGTGGGCCACCTGTACGGAAAAGCCGGTAGCGGCAGCCGTACAGAGTCCCCAGAAAAGCCATGTGGTGGTCGATACCAGTCCGATGGAAGCAGAAGCCTCCGCGCCGACACGTCCCACCATGGCCGCATCGATATACTGCATGATGATGGAAGACAGCTGTGCGATGATGGCCGGAACGCTGAGCTCTACGGTCAGGCGCAACTGCTGCCGCAAGGTCATCGGACGACCGTCGCGGATAAGGTCAAGCAGTCTGTCGGTTTCAGGTAAGTTACGTTTCATCGGGTCATCCTTCTGTTGTTAAGGCATCGGCAAAGCTCTTGAAGCGCGACAGGGCATCTTGCAGTACCGAACGCGGGCAGGCGATGTTCCAGCGCAGGAATCCTTCTCCTTCGGTTCCGTACATGGTACCGCTGTTGAGCCAGAGTCCGGTGGTTTCCAACAGGCGGGTCTGCAAGGTATCGGACGGCAGCTGCAGTGCCCTGCAGTCGGTCCACACCAGATAGGTTCCTTCCAGCTTTGTCACCGGTATTTCAGGCAGGTGGGTACGGAAGAATGCACACAGACAGTCATAATTGCCTTTCAGATAGTCCAGCAACTCCAGAAGCCAGTCCTCGCCTTCGTTATACGCAGCGATGGTAGCTTCGACACCGAAAGGATTGACATCGCACACCTCATTGATGTTGATGGCACGGTCTATCCGCCGACGCACGGCCTCATCGCGGGCTATTATGCTGGCTATCTGCAATCCTGCCATGTTGAAGGATTTGCTGGGCGATACGCAGGTGACCGAATCCCACAAATGGTCCTCGCTGACAGATGCGTACGGCGTGTAGGTATGTCCGGGGAAAACAAGCTCACAATGTATCTCGTCCGATAGAACGGTCACATTATTCCGCAGGCAAATCTCTCCTATCCGGCACAGTTCCTCACAGGTCCATACACGTCCTGCGGGATTATGCGGATTGCACAAAAGCAGCAGTTTTACGCCCGGTTCTTTCACTTTACGCTCCAGGTCGTCAAAGTCGATACGGTAGGTACCGTCCTCATATATCAGCGGATTGGCGACAACGCGGCACCCGTTATTACGGATGGATGAGAAGAATCAGTTGTACACGGGAGTCTGCACGACGACCCCGTCGCCCGGTTGGGCCAGCGCTTTGATGACAGCAGATACAGCCGGAACGACTCCGGAGGTGTATAGCATCCACTCTTTACGGAAAGTCCAGTGATGGCGCCTTTCAAACCAGCGGGTGACTGCCGCATAGTATTCATCGGGGACACGCACATACCCGAATATGCCGTGCGCTACACGTCTGGCCAGTGCTTCGGTAATGGCCGGCGCCGTACGGAAATCCATGTCGGCTACCCAAAGGGGAAGTATATCCTTATCTGCCGGCAGACTGTCCCACTTGTAGGAATTGGTTCCCCGACGGGAAATAATTGTATCAAAGTCGTATTTCATGGTCCTCACATTTTAGTCGGTAAAGCAGGTGCGTTCATCTCTAAGCCGGATTTCGCAGTCGGCAGGAGCCTTGATGTTCTCGTCAATGGTTATGGAGCCGTACTCGTCGGCTACGATACGTCCCGACATCGGGTTCTTGATGTTGGTTATGGCACCGCGGATGTCGGCATTCAGCGTGCTGTATTCAAAGGCACGGTCGCAGTCCGGTCCGAACGTACAGTTTTCCAGCACCAGGTCGTGCGCATAGCAAAGCGGCTGCTCGCCCGTGATGTGGCAGTTCACCAGACGGAGGTTTCGGGAGTGCCAGCCAAGGTATTCGCCGTTCAGCTCGAAATCGTAGATGGTTACATTCTCCACTTCCCAGAAAGCATCCTTGGTAGTAATCCTGGCATTGTGAATCTCCACGTTCTTCACATACTGGAAAACATACTTGCTGTCGCTCTCCAGTCCGTCTACATAGATGTCACGGCTGAACATGAAAGGATAGATAGGTTCCTCCATGCAACTTGAGGTCCTTGATACGGATGCCGTTGCAACGCCATAAAACCTCATCGGCATCGTTCATCGTGACGTTTTCTATGTCTATCTCGCTCATCTCGCGGAACATTTTGGGAGCGTCAATCACGGTATCCTTCATCTGCAGATGGTCGGAGTACCACAAGGCCGAGCGTCCTCCTACATCGAAATAGCAACGCTCGATCTTGAAGCCGTGTACGTGCCAGAAAGGGTAATTCCCCTCAAAACGGCAGTCTACCGCCTCAATGTTGCTGCACTCCTTGATGGCCGACTCGCCGGCACGGATGATTACGTTTTCCAAACGCAGATTATGCGACTCAAACAAAGGACGCTCGCCCCCGAATTCTGAATTTCGGATAACTTCCATATTATTTTCTTTTCCAGTCATATCTGTTACTTTTCAATTAACCGATACAAAAATAGAAAAGGGCTGAATGCCGGATGGTATACAAATCCTCGGAGTATATACCCATGTTACGGATTGTAGGGGGAAGGTCGTTTTTTAGACTATTTCAACGCCAACAAAAGTAAAAAGTCTGATACAAAATCCGATAATTAGTACGTTGCACCACTTCATTTTTCTGAAAAGTTCGTAGCTTTTTACTCCTCCTTCTTCATCCTTCTCTTATACGAAAAAGCCATCCACTTCTCCTCCGGCCACTGCTGTCGCTGCAACTCAAAGCGGGCCAGCACAAAAAACAAGTCGGACAGGCGGTTCACGAAGCGGAGAATCGCTTCCGGCACGGCATCCGTACGGTTAAGCGTCCACAGCCTTCGTTCTGCCCTGCGTGCCACGGCCCTGGCATACTGCAACTGGGCAGCCAGCGGCGTTCCTCCCGGCAAGATGAAATAACCGTTGTCTTCCAGTTGCGACATCATCTCGTCCATCCACTCCTCGCAAAACTTGTCGAGGTCCTGGGGCAGCTCGTTCGGATTCTGCGCACAGATGGCAGAAGGCGTGGCCACATGGCTCATCACCACCATCAGGCTGCGCTGTATGAAACAGAGTTTTGCCTGCCACTCGTCTGTTTCAGAGAGCATGCTCCGTACGATACCCAACAATGTATTCAGCTCATCCAGACAGCCGTTTGCTTCGATGCGGATGTCGTCTTTGGGCACACGGGTTCCTCCATGAATACCGGTCATACCTTCGTCACCGGTCCGGGTATATATTTTTCTCATAATCCTAATTTTGTTTCAATCCTATAATTAAAAAAAGTCATTCTCTCCCCAATACTATCAACCTGAATGGTTACAAAGGTAAAAATATTTTTGACAAGATACTATACCCTATTTTATCGGCCCCCATCGCTTCTTCTTTCTGCTGCGAATGGAATAAAATTCCTGCAACGCAGCACATCATTGCAGATAAATACATATCTTTGAACTCAAAATCAATTCGTTAATCAGTATGAAACGCAATCTGTTTCTCATTATAGGAATATTTCTGGCAATTATCTTTCTGATAGTAGTGGGCAATATAATCACGATTGGCGAGAAGCTGGCTGATGTCACCGGATACAGGCCGGTGGAATACCTTTGGTACGGCGTAATTGGGCTGTTGTGTACAGGATACATTATATGGCCATGTGTCAAGATTTATCATGCTCCTTCCCTGCCGTCGCTGACACTTGACGACAAGAAAGACCTGAAGGCTGTCAGACGCTTTGCCAGACAGCTGGCTGAAAACTGCAGATACATTCCCGAAAAGGATGTAAGAGAAAGGCATGCAACTGACTTGCTGAAGGCTATCAAAGATGTAAAGGAGGATAAGGATGCACTCGCTGCTCTTATCCAACAGGAAATTGCACTGCGAATTGAAGGTAATGAAGAGTTGAATGTCATCAGCATCGACAAACGTATTCGTGAATGGGCAAAGTCTGTTTTCATGATAACGGCCATTGCGCACAACAGTAAGTTTGATGCGCTCACCATGCTGTTCCTCAACCACAAAATGATTGAAGGAGTCATCCTGGCATCGGGATTCAGGCCAACGAATGCCCAAATGTTCAGAATATATACGTGGATTATCGGGACCGCATTCTTTTCCTATCTTATATCCGACCCGCTGGATTCCATAGGTGATGTCAGACCGTTTGCCGGTTTAGAGGATGGAGATATTGACGCAAACGGTGACATTGATTGGGGTGACGTGGCTGCCAGTATCAAGATTCCGGGATTCGTAATCAGCTCCATTGCAGACGGCGCTGCCAATACGCTCATGTCGCTCCGCATTGGTTACATTGCCAAGGCATACATAACAAGCGGGGCAAAAAAGTTACAGGGACGGGAAAACAGAAAGGCCATCAAACGGGAAGCGCTGAAAAAAGCGGTAGCACTGCTACCTGGAATTGGTGCAGAGGTGACCAAAGAACTCACATCGAAAGCGGCTAGCAAGACTTGGGAACAGGTGAAGGGTACAAGTGAAAAGGTTGCACAAAGTACCGTGCAAAAAGTCAGAAGCCTGTTCCGGTAATGCAAAAAGAAAAGTCGAGCATGAAATTATGTATCTGTATAAGAAATCAACCATGAAAAATAAAATCATCACCCTTTCTGCATGGACTGCCGCACACATCACCCTCGTAGTGGTACTGGTGACGGCCGTTGCCCTTTTCCTCCCCTCCTCGTTCACCTGGATGGACACTTCGGCCATCACACCGATGCTGGGCATAGTAATGTTCGGTATGGGACTGACGCTCCGTCCGGCCGACTTCAGACCGGTTTTGCAGCATCCCAAAGATATTCTGGTGGGCGAGCTGGCGCAGTTCCTCATCATGCCCTCGCTGGCATGGCTGCTCTGCAAACTGCTGTCGCTGCCGGAGGAGCTTGCACTGGGAGTCATCCTTGTAGGTTGTTGTCCGGGAGGTACGGCCAGCAACGTCATCTGTTATCTGGCCAAGGGTGATGTGGCGCTCAGTGTGGCGATGACGGGAGTTTCCACGCTGCTGGCCCCCATCGTTACCCCTGCCCTTGTGTGGCTGCTGGCCGGAGCGTCGGTGGAAGTAGATGTCGTCAGCATGTTTTTAAGTATCGTACAAGTGGTGATAGTGCCCATCGTACTGGGTCTGGCTGCCAATCATTATTTCGGACGGACTACCCGGCGGATTGTTCCGCTGCTGCCCATGATTTCTACGCTTTCCATTGCGTTCATCATCGGCATCATCGTAGCGCACAATTCGGCCAGCATCCTTGCATGCAGTCTGATAGTGGCTGTAGCGGTGATTCTGCACAATGTGCTCGGTCTGGCTTTAGGTTACGGACTGGCTGCACTCACCGGAAGCGAGCGGCCCAAACGGTCGGCCATTGCCATCGAGGTGGGTATGCAGAACTCCGGACTGGCGACTTCGCTTGCCACGACTCATTTTGCCCTGTTCCCCATGGCGGCTGTACCCGGTGCCATGTTCTCGGTATGGCATAATTTTTCGGGCAGCATCGCGGCACAGATTTTCAGAAAGAATCCATAAATAGTATGCAGGACAGCAATCAATCACCGCAACCATGAGAACAGAACTTATACATGCCTGTCCCGAACTGATAGACTACATCAATGAAACGGGATTTTTGCCTTTGCTCAGCATGGGCATTGCCGGATGGTCGGCCGAGGATGTCGTAGACGAGGATTGCCAGTATACCCGTCTGCCCGATGGCGGATGGGAGTGGCCGCTCTGGGAATGGAAAGGCTCCATCCTGCAGGAAAGTGGTTGTGCATACGGCAAGTTTTTCAGTCGCAAGGCGGCATTCATCAGTCGTGAGTGGTGGCCAGACTTCTGCAATTACCGCCGCAGCATTTATCCGTACCCCGAAGAAGGAAGCATCGAGGAAGCTATTCTCGCAACGCTGAAAAGCGAAGGCAGCCTGATTACGCGCGAGCTGCGTGCGGCATGCGGTTTCACGGGACCGAAAATGCGCAGCCGTTTCGATGCTTACCTCACCCGACTGGAGATGGGCGGCTACATCGTAACGGAGGATTTCATTTATCCCCGCGACCGGCATGGAAGGGAGTATGGCTGGGGATGGTCTCTGCTCACCACGCCCGAGCGTCTTTTTGGCAAGGATGCCTGCCAGCCCGACCGCAGTCCGCTGGAGTCCCGCGAACGGTTGCTCGGCCAGCTCCGGAAAATTCTGCCGGAGGAATCCGGAAAAGTGTATGAAAGTTTGCTGAAATAAGGCTACAGGAACATTGTCAGCAGAGGAATGCTCAGCACGGAAAGCAAGGTCGTAAGGAAGGTGCCTTCTGCCATAATGATTTCTCCTTTCTGATACTGGATACAGAACAGTGTGCCATACGAAGCTACGGGCATGGCTGCCAACACCACATTGATGTTGGCGATAGTTGTATCTACCCGGCAAAGCCGTGAGAGATAAAGGATCAGCAGCGGAATCACGATGAGGCGCAGGGCCGACATCAGATAAATGGCTGCATTGCCAAACATCCGGCGAACAGGTACCTGAGCAATGGATGAGCCGATGATAAGCAGGGCAGCAGGTACGGTCACATTTCCCAGCAGGATGAACGGGGTGCTGATAACGCGGGGCGGCACCCATCCGGCCACGACAATCAGAATGGAGAGGTACGATGCAAGCATGGCCGGACAATAGAGCGTCCGCCAGTCGAAGCGCATTTTCCCCTGCCCGCCCGAAATGAACAGCGTACCGAACACGAATATCAGCAAAGTACTTGGGAAATTAAGAATACTGGCATAGAACACGGCACTGGCCCCGAAAATAGATGCGACAATGGGATAGCCGATAAAACCCACATTGCCGAATGCCAGCATGAAACTGTAGATACCGCGGTCGGACGGCCTGACGGGCAAGTAGCGAGGAAGCAAAAAGGCTGCTCCGATAAGAATCACGTAGGTGGCAAAACCGACTGCTAGCAAGGGTAGAATCAGCTCTTTGTCGGGAAGCGTGTCTCCCATCACCGACGAAAGTATCAGACTGGGGCATGTCACGTTGATGACCAGTCCCGAAAGCTTGCGGTCAAAATCCGCATCCATCATTTTCTTCTTACTCAGATAATAGCCGATGATTACCAGAACAAACAGGATAATCATCTGTGTAACGATTGCATCCATTGTTTTCTTCTTACCTTAAAAAAAGTCGTGCAAATATAGCGATTTTTTCTTTTCCTGTTTCATCAACCATTGACTGGCTTTTAGTACCTTTGCAGAACTTTTAAAATGGAACGTACCGACCACTAATCAGGCTATTTCTTTCGGGAGGTAGCCTTGTTTATATAGAATCATAAAAAAAGAGAAAACAATGGAAACATTTTATGATGTAGTAGCAGGCAATCAGCTTGTATTGGTGGACTTCTTTGCCACCTGGTGCCAGCCTTGTAAAATGATGCGCCCGATTCTGAAGCAGGTGAAAGATGTTTTGGGCGACCGTATCCGTATCATCAAGATTGATGTGGACACCCACAGTGCATTGGCCAGTAAATATCAGATTCAGTCGGTCCCTACCCTGATGCTGTTCCGCAAGGGCGAAGTGCTTTGGAGAACCAGCGGCGTGATGCAGAAGGCCGAACTGCTCGGCACGATTGATCCTTTCCTGAGATAGTACACAGTTAATATATTCAACTACCCGAACATGAAAAAATTAAGTAGAAATGCCATTATCGGTTATCCTGCAGGAATTATTACCGGTATCACTTACGGATTAAATCCTTTATTTGCGGTTCCGCTGATGAAGAACGGTGCCGCCACAGAGTCTATACTCTTCTTCCGCTACTTCTTTGCGGTAGTGCTTCTGGGACTGTTCTTACTGCTCAGCAGACAGAGCTTCAAGGTTTCAGGAAAGCAGATTGGCGTACTCCTTACCCTGGGACTGCTTTACACGGCCAGCAGTGTTTTTCTTTTCGAAGCGTACGAATACATTGCTTCCGGACTGGCTACGACACTGGTATTTCTCTACCCCGTCCTTGTGGCCATCATCATGGTGTTCCTGAGGGTCGTCCCGTCGTGGCCAGTATGGCTGGCTATCGCTGCTACCTTTGGCGGTGTGCTTATCATGACGCAAAGTGACGGTACACAGACCATCAACCCTATCGGTGTACTGCTTTCCATCGCTTCGGCATTGGTGTATGCACTCTTCATCGTCATCATCAACCGCAGCAAAGCTATTGTCGGTATCTCCAATACATTGCTTACCTTCTATGCGCTTACAGTAGGGGCAGTGGTTTTCATTGGGAAAATCATCTGTTCCGACACAGTCATCACAGCTGGTATCACGACCGGGATGGACTGGCTGAACCTAGTAGGACTCGCGCTGTTGCCAACCATTGTTTCGACGGCTACGCTGGCCATCGCTTCCCGTAACATCGGTGCGACGAAGGCTTCGGTGCTTGGTGTATTCGAACCGATTACGGCTATCGTCGTGGGTACGCTGATGTTTGGCGAACCGCTCACTACGAATATCATTGTCGGTATTTCTATCGCTATGGTGGCCGTGACGTTTATGATTACGGTAACGAAGCGGTGAAGAGTCCTTCGTACCCCAACTCAATGACAAAAATAGCAGAGATTTATATCACACCCGGATGTATCTTGTAGGGTGTGATATAAATCTTTTTTTAATAACTTTTGTTCCTTATCTCCAGCGTAACATCGATATAGCTGCGCCGGCCTTCGATGTAGTCGGCATACAGGGTTTCTGCATCCTTCCCTTTCAGAATACGGCATTTGCCACACATTTCACAGTCGTGCAGGCATTTCCAGGCATCGATTACATATGCCTGCCGTTCTTCACGGCTAGATCTTTCTCTTTGTTTTTGTTATTGCTCTTTTCACCGGCCTGCGTTTGACGGAATTCGTATTGTTCATGCAAAACCGGACAGTTACCACACCCGTACATCGCAACTGATACTACAGTCAGCAGGAAGGTTATTCCAAATGCTCGTATCATAATACAGGGGTTTAACCTTTTTTCTGATGTTATTCAATGACTGTGACAAAAATAGGGAAAGATACTAGTTTCTTTTGTATACAAATCCTTGAACAATAGACCCGTGTTACGGATTCTGTCCTGCACAACCTACTGACACATCTATTTACACAAGCCCCCTTTTACAAAAAAATGATTCAAGTTCCATACTTTTCGCTACAATTGTCTACTTTGCTTTTTGAGACAGACAGCCATCCAGCTCTTCCCATTTGTCGCCTATCCGTTTGATTTTTATTATATTCATTCAATAAACATGCTTTATTGCATAAAAATGATGTTATTTTATCTTTATTTGCAAACAAATGTGATTTAAAAGTATATATTTGCGCCGTTTGAAAAAGAAAAAAAATAAGACACGTATGATTTATGACATTGAAATGCTGAGAAACTTCTACGCTTCGTATGCCGCGAAGGTAGATTTGGCAAAGAAGAAACTGGGCAGAGCCATGACGCTTGCCGAAAAGATTTTATATGCACACCTCTACGACGAAAATACCCTGAGCGCATTCCACCGGGGAGAGGATTACGTAAACTTTCGTCCGGACCGTGTGGCCATGCAGGATGCTACGGCACAGATGGCGTTGCTGCAGTTCATGAATGCCGGTAAACAGACTTCTGCCGTACCGGCCACTGTGCATTGCGATCATCTGATTCAGGCTTGCAAAGGTGCCGATACAGATTTACCGGCTGCCTGCCAGACCAATCAGGAGGTGTACGATTTTCTGAAGAGTGTGGCTGCCAAGTATGGCATCGGCTTCTGGAAACCGGGGGCGGGTATCATCCATCAGGTAGTCCTGGAGAATTATGCTTTCCCGGGCGGTATGATGGTGGGAACCGACTCGCATACCCCCAATGCTGGCGGACTGGGCATGATTGCCATCGGTGTAGGTGGCGCGGATGCCGTTGATGTAATGACGGGCATGGAATGGGAACTAAAGATGCCGAAACTTATCGGTGTGAAGCTCACTGGAGCACTTTCGGGATGGGCCTCGCCAAAGGATGTTATCCTGAAGCTGGCGGGTATCCTGACGGTTAAAGGGGCTACCAATGCCATCATCGAATATTTCGGTGAGGGTACAGCATCGCTTTCGGCTACGGGCAAGGCTACTATCTGTAACATGGGTGCCGAAGTGGGTGCCACGACATCTGTCTTCCCGTTCGACGATGAGATGGCACACTACCTGTGTGCTACAGGTCGTGAAGAGATTGCCGCACTGGCTTCGGATGCTGCCGGATGCCTGCAGGCTGATGCTGAAGTGCTGGCCAATCCGGAAGCCTATTACGACCGCATCATCGAAATTGATTTGTCTGCACTTGAGCCGTATCTCAACGGACCGTTTACACCCGATGCGGCATGTCCTATCTCGGAGTTTGCCGCCAAGGTGAAAGCCAACGGCTATCCGCAGCGCATGGAAGTGGGCCTCATCGGTTCGTGCACCAACTCTTCGTATCAGGACTTGAGCCGTGCGGCTTCGCTGGCCCGTCAGGTAAAGGCCAAGGGAATCCCGATGGCGGCTCCGCTGATTATCAATCCGGGATCGGAACAGGTTTACTGTACGGCTCGGCGCGACGGCATGATTGCCGACTTCGAATCGGTGGGAGCTGTCATCATGACCAATGCGTGTGGTCCTTGCATCGGACAGTGGAAACGTGAGACAGACGACAATACGCGTCCGAACTCCATCGTGACTTCTTTCAACCGCAACTTTGCCAAGCGTGCCGACGGTAATCCGAATACGCATGCTTTCGTTGCTTCGCCCGAAGTGGCCATGGCACTCGCCATCGCAGGCGACCTTTGTTTCAATCCGCTGACGGATACGCTGACCGACGCAAATGGCAACCCCGTGAAACTGGATGCTCCGGTGGGTGATACACTTCCGGTAAATGGCTTTACAGTAGACGATAACGGGTATGTGGCTCCTCCTGCCGACGGTTCCGGAGTTGAGGTAAGCATTGCCCCCGACTCGCAGCGTCTGCAGCGCCTGGCTCCTTTCGTTCCGTGGGACGGCAACGACCTGACCGACATGCCGTTGCTCATCAAAACACAGGGTAAATGTACTACCGACCATATTTCGATGGCAGGCCCGTGGCTCCGTTTCCGCGGCCATCTGGAGAATATCTCGGACAATATGCTGATGGGTGCCGTAAATGCTTTCAACGGTCAGACCAACCATGTATGGGATTGCCTGACAGGAACATACGAAGCCGTTTCGGCTGTGGCCAAGCAGTACAAGGCTGCCGGCATGGCCTCCATTGTGATAGCCGAAGAGAACTACGGCGAAGGTTCCAGCCGTGAGCATGCAGCCATGGAGCCACGTTTCCTCAACGTGCGTGTCATTCTGGCCAAGAGTTTTGCCCGCATCCACGAGACTAACCTCAAGAAGCAGGGTATGCTGGCACTGACTTTTGCCGACAAGGCGGATTACGATAAGATTCAGGAACAGGACCGTATCTCGGTAACGGGCCTGAAAGATTTTGCTCCAGGTCGTCCGTTGCAGATTGTTGTAACCCACAAGGACGGCTCTACCGATGTCTTTGCAGCCAACCATACGTACAACGAGATGCAAATCCGATGGTTCAAAGCCGGCTCCGCACTCAACATGAGCTGCTAAGCCTGTACACATAACAACCTTTCACAAATTCAACCAACTAAAAAATGACAGATTATCATGAGTAAAGTATCTATGAAAGACGGGAAACTGTTTGTTCCCGACCAAGTTACGATTCCATATATAGAAGGCGACGGTGTAGGTGCCGAAATCACACCGGTGTGCCAGCAGATTGTAAATGCAGCCGTAGCCAAGGCTTATCAGGGCACCCGCTCCATCGAATGGATGGAGGTGCTGGCAGGCGGAAAGGCCTTCCAGCAGACCGGCGAATGGTTGCCCGAAGCTACGATGGAAGCCTTCCGCGAGTATCTGATAGGTATCAAGGGACCGCTTACTACGCCGGTAGGTGGCGGCATCCGATCGCTGAACGTGGCCCTGCGCCAGACACTCGACCTGTACGTATGCCTGCGCCCTGTGCGCTGGTTCAAGGGTGTCGTTTCGCCGGTAAAAGAGCCACAGAAAGTAGACATGCACATCTTCCGCGAGAATACCGAAGACATCTATGCCGGCATCGAATGGGAACAGGGTACGCCCGAAGCACAGAAGTTCTACGACTTCCTGCACAACGAGATGGGTGTCAGCAAGGTGCGCTTCCCCGAAACTTCATCGTTCGGCGTAAAACCGGTATCGAAAGAAGGTACACAGCGTCTGGTGCGTGCTGCCATCAGTTATGCCTTGCAGCACAACCTGCCCTCGGTGACACTGGTGCATAAAGGAAACATCATGAAGTTCACCGAGGGCGGCTTCAAGCGCTGGGGATATGAGGTAGCCGAAACTGAATTTGCCGAACAGACGTTCACCATGAACTACTACGAGAAGCTGAAGAAAGATTTGGGCGAAGAATCGGCCAAAGCTGCCGTAGCCAAGGCCATCAACGAAGGCAAGGTCATCGTCAAGGACTGCATTGCCGATGCTTTCCTGCAGAACACTCTGCTCATACCGGAAGAATACTCGGTCATCGCGACACTGAACCTGAACGGCGACTACATCTCCGACCAGCTGGCGGCCATGGTAGGCGGCATCGGCATCGCCCCGGGTGCCAACATCAATTACCTGAGCGGGCATGCCATCTTCGAGGCAACGCACGGCACGGCTCCCAACATTGCAGGAAAGAACGTGGTAAACCCTTGTTCACTGTTGCTCTCGTCGGTAATGATGCTGGAGTATCTGGGCTGGAAAGAAGCTGCCGCACTGATTACGGCTGCACTGGAAAAGGCTTTCTCGCTGGGCGAAGCTACACCCGACCTGGCACGCTTCATGCCGGACGGTAAGGCACTGGGAACGGATGAATTTGGTAAACGTATTGTGGAACTTCTGTAACGGAACGTACTTATGAAAAAAGAATACATCGTATATAAACTTTCGGAGTGTGCCAAGCAGGCATGCCGCATCGACAATGAGCTTTTTACCAAGTATAACGTAAAGCGTGGCTTACGCAACGAGGACGGCACCGGCGTACTGGTGGGACTCACCAAGATTGGTAACGTAGTGGGTTATGAACGTACAGAGCAGGGACTGAAACCCATCCCGGGCAAACTGTTCTATCGCGGATACGACCTGGACGACATTGCCCATGCCCTGCTCCGCGAAAAGCGCTTCGGATTCGAAGAGGTAGCCTACCTGCTGCTCTCGGGTGAGCTGCCCGACAGCGAACAACTGGCTTCGTTCAAGGAGCTTATCAACGACAACATGCCACTGGACAAGAAGACCACGATGAACATCATCGACCTGGAAGGACAGAACATCATGAACATCCTGGCACGCAGCGTACTCGAGATGTACACTTTCGACCCGAATCCGGATGACATCTCGCGCGACAACCTGATGCGCCAGTCCATCGAACTGATTTCGAAGTTCCCTACCATCATAGCCTATGCCTACAACATCTACCGCCACAGCATGCACGGACGCTCGCTGCACATCCGTCACCCGCACGAAAACCTGTCGCTGGCCGAGAATTTCCTCTACATGATCAAGAAGGAATACACTCCGCTCGAGGCCCGTATGCTCGACCTCCTGCTGGTGCTTCAGGCCGAACACGGCGGCGGTAACAACTCCACGTTCACCGTACGCGTCACCAGTTCTACACGCACCGATACCTACTCCAGCATTGCAGCCGGCATCGGCTCGCTGAAGGGTCCGCTGCACGGAGGCGCAAACATACAGGTCGTAAAGATGTTCCATCACCTGAAGGAAGCCATCTCCGACTGGACCAACATAGACGAGATAGACACCTACCTCACCCGCATGCTGAACAAAGAAGCTTACGATGGCAGCGGACTGATTTACGGTATCGGACATGCCGTATATACCATTTCCGACCCGCGTGCCGTCCTGCTGAAGGAGCTGGCCGGCGAGCTGGTAGCCGAGAAAGGCTGCCAAAAAGAATTTGCTTTCCTCGAACTCATCGAGCAGCGTGCCATCGAATGCTTCAAGAAGGTGAAAGGCATCAAGAAGCAGGTATGTGCCAATGTCGACCTGTATTCCGGTTTCATCTACGAAATGATGGGCTTGCCGCACGAAATCTACACCCCGCTCTTTGCCATGGCACGTATCGTGGGATGGACGGCACACCGCATCGAGGAACTGAACTTCGAAGGACGACGCATCATCCGCCCTGCCTACAAGAATGTGCTCGAGGAAGTGGACTATACACCTATCTCGGAGCGCTGAGGCTGGTAGCCTGACAAGTGAATAATTGAAAAAAGCCGTTTTCGTTCTTTTACTGCTGATGCATATAGAACGAAAACGGCTTTTTGAGTATTTTACCCCATATCCTCCAGTTCCCGCAGATAGAGCCGTGCACACATCTCGGCATCGTCGCCTGCACGGTGGTGTGTTCTCTTCGGGATATCCAGCCGGTCGCAAAGGTAGTCCAGCGTGTTGCACCCGAAAGCATAAATCTTGCGGGCCGTCTGCAAAGAACATTTCCACTCCAGCGGTGGAAGATGCAGCCTGTACAGTGCAGCCGTGTGCTGCAGGCAACTCCTGTCAAACGGCACATTGTGTGCTACCAGCATGTTGAATTCATCAAGGTAAGTCCGTTCTATTTCTTCCCAAACCTGACGGAAGCGGGCGCATCCTCCGTATCTTCGGGCCGGATACCATGTATCTGTATATTGCGGTAGTGATAACGGTTATCCTCGGGCCGCACCAGCCACGAGCGGGTTTCTGCCACTTCACCGTTCCGCACTACGCAGATGCCTACCTCACAGACCGAAGTGCGGCTGGAAGTGGCTGTTTCGAAGTCTATTGCCAGGAAGTTGATGTTTTTTATTGGGGGCATATGAATAATCAAAGAATAAATTCAAACTTCTGTTTTTCCAATTCCATTTCGTATTGCTTTATCAGCGCCTCGTAGCTCAAAAAGACAACGCGCTTGTCTCTCCGCAATTCATCGAACGCATGAAAAGCTAGTTTAGCCTCAAACTCCGGTTTTCGTTTGGCGTCTGCCACAATTGCCATCCTTACGTAAAAATCCTGTAAGTCATTAAACTTCAGTAAGGAATTCTGGATATCTGTAGAATGCTCTATCTCAAAGAAAGAATGCGGCATATCACGTTTGTTAAACCAAATGGTATCGATAGTAGAGCTGCGCTTAACCAATTTTGGGAAAGAATATGCCGGAAGTTCGTCCAGCGTAGAAAGCTCGTGAAGGGCTCTTCCGTCATAAAACTTTTTGTTCTTATCCTGCTGCGGAACAAAAGTATTCATATTCCGATAACGACCGATGACCAACAGAATTCCCTGATAGTAAGAATGAGTAAATTTTTTATACGCATCAGATCCGCTGTTTTTCTCGGTTTCCACCATGATTCCCCGATCTTCAAGCTGTTTTCTATATTTTTCTAACCCGTATAGTCCCGGCTTGATTTTATAAATGCCCTTTGTCTGCTGCACAATACGCCGGATACTTGCAAATGGCGTTTTGGTTTTCCACTCGCAATCCTTAATCTTGAACACTTCCGTATTTAAATCTCCCAACGTGGCGACACCACCCAATCTTTCTAATGTTTCGATTACAGCCTCGTATTGCTTCATAACAGTCTTATTATTAAAGGACGCTCCAAAATTATGAATTCTTCTCTAATCATCCAACACCCTAACAATCCCACTCGGATATCCCTCAAAAAAATACAAATTTTCCCTATCTTTACAAGAGATAACCTTTTTGGAAAAATCGCAAATAACAACTATTATGAAAAAGACATTATTGACAGTACTCACCGCACTTGCCCTATGTACGGCAGTCCAAGCACGTGACACCAGCTACGACGGTCCCAAGCCTGCCCCTCACCAGCTTAAATGGCACGAGGCCGAAATGGGTGTCGTGTTCCATTACGACCTTCATGTATTCGACGGCCAGATATACGGTCAGGGAAACAACCGCATCAACCCGATAGAGGATTACAACATCTTCAACCCCGAGCACTTGGATACCGACCAGTGGGTACAGGCAGCCAAGGCAGCCGGTGCCAAGTTTGCCATCCTCACGGCCACGCACGAAACCGGTTTCGGCCTGTGGCAAAGTGACGTAAATCCTTACTGCCTGAAAGCCGTGAAATGGCGCGACGGAAAAGGCGACGTGGTGCGCGACTTTGTAAACTCCTGCCGCAAATACGGCTTGCAGCCGGGCATCTACATCGGCATCCGCTGGAACTCCCTGCTGGGTATCCACAATTTCAAGGCCGAAGGCGAAGGCGAGTTTGCCCGCAACCGGCAGGAATGGTACAAGCGGCTGTGCGAAAAAATGGTGACAGAGCTTTGTACCCGCTACGGCGACCTGTTCATGATCTGGTTCGACGGGGGTGCCGACGACCCCAAAGGGCTGGGACCGGATGTCGAGCCTATCGTAAACAAGTATCAGCCGGAATGTCTGTTCTATCATAATGTAAACCGTGCCGACCTGCGCTGGGGTGGCTCGGAAAGCGGAACTGTAGGCTATCCGTGCTGGTCGAGCTTCCCCTACCCGTACAGCCACAGCAATGCCACCGAATCTGCGGCCGACCACAACAAACTGCTGACGCACGGCGACTCTAATGGTAAGTTCTGGGTGCCGGCCATGGCGGATGCTCCGCTGCGCGGATACAACGGCCGCCACGAATGGTTCTGGGAACCGGGCGATGACGACAAAGCAGTCTATCCGCTGAACGACCTGATGGATATGTACGAAAAGTCTGTGGGCCGCAATGCGACACTGATGATCGGACTGACTCCCAATCCGGACGGGGTGATACCGCAGGGTGATGTTACCCGTCTGCAGGAGTGGGGAGCCGAGATTAAGCGCCGCTTCAGCCAGCCGCTGGCCGAAACTTCAGGACAGGGCAAGAAAAAACTGACACTGACCACCGGCAAGGTGGAGACAGCCAACTATTACATGATTCAGGAAGACATCACCGGAGGAGAGCGTATCCGCGCTTACCGCGTAGAAGCGCTCACCAACGGCAAATGGACGACCGTAGCCAAGGGTACCGCCGTAGGCCACAAGCGCATCGAGTCGTTCCCTGCCGTGAATGCCAAATCGTTCCGCCTGGTCATCGAGCAGTGTACAGCCGAACCGCTTATCCGTAATTTCAGCATATTCCACGTAGCACAATAACCTCAACAAATAGAGCCGTATCGCAACACCACACTGTGTGAGGGGATACGGCTATTTATTCTTTTTCGCTAAACTGACAGGTTTTTCCGGTAGCCAAGTCGGTCAGCGCTACCTCCTTGCCTTTACCACGGATGTCGACAAACGGATTCTTATATCCATATCCCGAAGCCGTACGATACGGGTAAAGAACATGGTTCACCCCCTGATATGCAATCTGTGCCACACCAGCCTGCGTAAAGAAGGAAGCGGTAAAAGTCTCGCCTCCCTCACCGGCAAACTCAGTCTTAATCACATTGCTGCATCCCGTAGAAGCATACAGCACCTGGCCACGGCGGGTTACCAGCCACTCGCGGGCCTGTTTTTCGAGCATGTAGGTATCGTCGTCTTCAACGTTCCACACCGCTGTGCCGTCAGGACGCGTGCGGCGCTCCAGCACCACTGTTTCTTCGGGTAAAAAGAGTTCTGCTTTCGACGAGTCTTGAGAGAATACCACATAACCGGCCAGCGTTGCCTGCGGGTCTGTGGCCGAAAGTACAGGCATACCTGCCTCGAATATCCGTATCTTCTTGTCGAGCACCTTCGAGTAAGTATACCCCTTTGCCGCATCGCTTCCGCCTATCAGCCCGGACTGCGCGTCAGCCTTCGTATACTGGATGCGGTACATATCTCCCTTGCCCAGTGTCAAGGTATCGTTTTGCAGCGAGATAACACGCAGCGTATCACTGAAACGGATGGTCTGTCCGTTACCGATACTCTCGCCCGTAAGTATGATGTCGCAACCGCCGCCGGCCTGCTGCAATTTCCAGCTGTCGTACTTCAAGGTAGCCATTCCGATAGATTCAGCCTGACCGCCTTTCTGCAAATCTACTCCCTGCACAAGGTGCTGATTCACCGGCATCACCTCATGCCATTTTCCCAAAAACTGTTCTTCACTGAAAGATGCCTTCTCATTACTGCACGAAGCTGCCAGCAGCGCCGATACAGACAAAAATAGAAATTCTTTTCTCATAGTGTTGTAATGTTTATATGATTAAAAAAAGATGTTTGATGTACTTATAAACTATCTCCGATACCCGGCCAATCATCGCTTCGGTTTCCTCGTACGACGCCCGCTAGTCTTTCACAAGGACCGCTATCACATAGCGGTTCCCACCGGGAAGCAGTACGAAGCCAATATCATTTATGCCGATGTACTCCCCGCGCTCGTTCCGGTCGCCGGTTCCGGTCTTGTGCCCCAGCACTGCCTCCGTTCCCTGCAAAGGATAAGGCAGCCGGGCCGTTCCCGTCGTACAGGCCGTCACCGTCTTTGTCACACCGCCCTGCGGATACTTGTCGCGCAGAGGGCTGTAGGTATTCTCCTTCAAGTCCGCCTTCTGCACAGCTAAAGGGGTATCAAACGACATTTGGTTGCGTTGTAGATAATCGGCCACCGCCAATGCCTAATGAAACTTGAAGACACTCATCATAGGATATTGTACCTCATTGTTCAGTGCCAGCGTATCACGTCCGTTTACGATAAGGGCCACTCCTACTGTAGCCGGATAAGATTTTATTTCGCGCTGCAATTCCCGTTTCAGGCTGTCCATACCGACTTGCGCAGTTGCAACCGCAACTACCAGCGAAAAAAAACAGGGAAAGAAATATACGACTTATTTTCATAGTTAACAGACTCATTCGAGATACTAATTTTGCTAATGTATACTTAATTCTGTAATCGGCAAACAAATGTAGCATTATTTAACGATTGGTACCAAATATTAAACCGCCTGCCCGCATCCTCCTAAAAAGTGGGGATGACGGACAGGCGGTTCTGTATCGTTTCTGCCGGAATCAGGCAGCAGGTATCAATAGCTCAGTTTCAGTCCGGCGTAGATGGAACGTGACATGCCGGGTCCGTAGATGTAGCCCGAATCGCGGTTGGCGCCACGGTCGAAATCCTGCTGGTAGGCGTTCAGCAGATTCTGCACGCCCGCGCTTACCTGCATCTGGATACTCTTGTAGAACTTGAAATCGTAGGCAGCCTTGAAGCCCATATCCACAAAACTGCGTGTAGTTTCCGTACGGTTGTGGCTGATGTATCCGGCATGATGTTCTACCAGCATGCTGCCCGTATAGGTTCCCGAAAGTGCCAGCGTAAGTGCACGCAGCGGATTATAGCTCATGGTAAAGTAGCCATACGTGTCCGGCGTGCGGAACATGCGTTTTTCGAGCGGCACATTGGGGTCGTTCTCACTCCACGAACGCGCCTCTTTATACCGGGCCTGCTGTACGGTAAATCCCGCCTGCAACTGCCATACGTTTCGCCATGCCAGCTTGCCCTCCAGCGTACAGCCATACACCACTGCCCCCTTTTCGTTGCCGCGTTCTTTGATGATGACACCGTTTTCGTCCTTGCCAATCTCTGTCAGGGCAAACACATCTGAAATATTGGTATAGAAACCCTCTGCCAGCAGATTGCCCTGCCAGTCGCCCCAGCTGTGGTACATATCGGCAGAGAGACTGAGGCTCTGCGATTTTTCCTCTTTCAGGTCCTTAGCCAGCTGAATCATCGATACCGTTCCGCCCACGTTGTCGATGTGCAGGTCTTCGTCGAAAGCCTGCGGTGCGCGGAAACCGAACGAGTAGCTGGCACGCAAGTTGATATTGTCCGTCGGGTTAAAGCGCACGTTGGCACGCGGACTGAATACCGGCTTGTCCAGCAGGCTGTGCTTGTCCATGCGGGCACCGACCAGGAAACTCCAGCAGGCCGTCTTCCACTCATTCTGCGCAAAGGCGCTCACGGTATTCACCTGCTGGTCCAGATAGCGGCCGCGTCCCCACATGTTGTCCTTCAGACGGTCCTGGTTATACTCGGCACCGGCAGTCAGCGTAGCCGGCATAAACAGACAGCGGTCAAAGTTATAGTTGTACTGCACACCTGCCACCCAGGTCATGTCGGTGGTATTGCCATACGATTTGAGTTTTTCCTGCAAATCCTCGCCTCCGCCGTAGTAGCTGTCGCGGTCGATGTGCTGTGCCGAGGCATAAATGCCCAGACGCTGTTTTTCATCGGGCGAGAACAGGTCGAACTTCACTCCTCCGGTATTGATGCTGTGTTTCAGTTGCTCGGCTATCAGTGCTTCGTGCGGCGGCAAAGCCAGCTGGTCGCCTCCGCGACGGTATTCCTGCAAGTGGTGATACTCTACCGTAACTTTCGAATAGTCGCCGGTCTTGATGTACGAGCGCATGCCCACCGTCTGACTTTTCAGTTCCGGCAGCTCGGTAAATCCGTCGCCGTCGTGGTCATAGCCGGCACGTTCTCTGTTCTGTCCGAAAACTGCCAGTCCCAGCTTCTGGTTGTCGGATACCAGCGAAGCGTTCATTGTGGTATTGTTTTCGAAAACCGATGCATCGCCTATCCCCGTCAGCATGTGCGAGAACTGGGCCGAGTTGCGCACCGGTTCCTTGGTAATGATGTTGATGGTTCCGGCAATGGCCGATGAGCCAAACAAAGCCGAGCCGCCACCGCGCATCACCTCCACACGTTCAATCATATTGGCCGGAATCTGTTCCAAGCCGTATACCCCCGCCAGCGCGCTGAAGATGGGGCGCGAGTCGATGAGAATCTGCGTATAAGGCCCGTCCAGTCCGTTGATGCGCACCTGCTGGTATCCACAGTTCTGACAGTTGTTCTCCACACGCACACCCGGCTGGAAGTTCAGTCCCTGCGCCAGACAGGTGGAGTTGGTATTCTCGAACGTCTTGACCGACACCACATTTACCAGCGTAGGTGCCATGCGGCGGGTCGTCTCGTTGCGGTTGGCCGAAACCACCACCCCCTCGAGTGCCACGTGGTCTTCGCCAATCTCGAAATTCAATTCCAGTGTCTTGCCCTTGGCGAGCTGCACGGTGCGGCGCTCCGTTTTATAGCCCAACGAGCTGACCTCGAGGGTGAAAGTTCCCTCGGGCAGGTTTTTCAGGAAGTAATGTCCGGTATCGTCGGTGGTTGTCCCGATGGTTGTTCCCTTCAGCATAATCGTTACGTATGCCAGGTGTTCCTTGGTATCTTTATCGGTTACGTGGCCAATGATATTGGCATCGGTATCGTTCAGTTCGTATGCAAAAGCATAGCCCGGGAACAATGTCAGTATTGCTCCCCAAAGGTATATATAGAAAGTTTTCATCGTTGATTTTTAAGTATTTACACGATTGCCATTCCGCCGTCTGTCCCTGTCCGACCGGTTTATCACAACAAAGCAAAAGTTGCGGCACAAAAATGCCAAGCCTTTCGCTTATCTATGGGAAAGGTTCACCACAGCTGTGACAAAGCCGGCATGCAGAGTTGCACCGACGGCAAAGCATACCCCTAGCAGTGAACGTGCATACGTCCACAAAAAGGAATGCAGTGCTGGTGCTTTGCCGGAACTGCAATCTTCAAATTAATAAATGTTTTCTGGATTTATAAACGGACAGAATATGCCCTGCAAAAATAAAAGAGAGGGAGGGCCGCGTGTGTGGATGTCCGCACACTGACGATACGGTACCCCCGCCGTGCAGACAAAGAGAATCAGTCCCAAAGGAATAAGCCAGCAGGGCAAGGCCACACTGGTGTTCGTTTCGCCTGAGGTCTGCAGCAAAGAGAGGTAGAAAATGGTTTCTAGCTGGGCATCGGTATGTGTATGCCCGGCCTTGAACGGATGCGAGTGCACAACAATAACGCCATTCACCACGTGCGAGTGGGTGAACAACGTAATACCGCACCAATAGGATGCGAATACAAGCAGCAGGACCATGCCTGCGAGTCTGTATTTCTGTGCCAGCAGTCTGCTCATTGTGAAGTAATTACCAATACCTTAATCATGAATCACAGCCGCCTTACGGCTATGGTTTACAAATGTAGAAAAAAGAAATGAGGTTTCCAATTTGTTCTGTATCGGGGCATTGTGAAGCTGGGTATTCTTTGCATTTTTTATATTACCATTCGCATTTTCCCGAAAATTCTCAGAATCTCCAACAACGATTATTCCTTGAGGCTCATTACTTTTGCAGAAAAACAAACGATTATGGAAGCGAAACAATCAATATGGACTCTGTTAGAGCAAAGTGATGACCAGGAAATGGACTTTGCAATTGTAGCCCCTTATATGGAAACAAGGTTTTGTAATTGGCTTCAAACGTCTCACGGAATTACCGACAAGCGGTATGTGCAGCAGATAGTAAATAGCTATATGTCGGCTTATGAACGAATATACAATGAAACATACGTAGATGTTTACGGTGCTTTCCACCATTTGTTTAAGCATGGCGACAGTCTTGCAGATTTTGCACTGGATATGTTTATCATTGCATATGTTACTCCGATGCAGGAAATGCTTGAGTCTGATAAGAAGGCTTTTACCAAACAGGAAATAAATGCTATAAACTATTATATGGAGTTCTTGGCTAGTATGACTGAACATGCAGCAGTATACACTACTGTAAATTTGAAAATTCCGCATGAAGCGGAGTTTAAAGTATGGTTGGAATCCATAAATATGCAGTACGATAATATCTCTAAAGTTATATCCAGCCTGCAGCGTGTTATCATATGGTATAAACATACTTCAATATACGATAAATATCCGAATCCATATTTGGCAGCTGCTACGCTGAAAACGAATCAGCAACGGGAAGATTTTCTGAAACTGATCGATTCGGAATCCAAAAACAATATTAAAGCGACTTCTATAAAAAAGACCATACAAACCAGTATGTCGAATATCCGTCATTATTTTAATTTCT
>Magnolia_p2__coassemble_954_pt1 | contig 26146 bp, 22 predicted proteins | sample Magnolia_p2__metabat2_high_PE_040 | metagenome-assembled genome bin Magnolia_p2 | reverse complement strand
GCCCTAAAATATCGTAGCTTTATCCGCACTAAAAACAGCACCAGTCTTTAAACACATCCCATCTCTTTTGTTTTTCTGCCTATTTTCGTATCTTTGTTTCAAACGTACATCGGCTTCGTTTTTAAATCTTAATTTTAATTCTTAATTAACCGACATGAAATACCCGATAGGAATCCAGAGTTTTGAACGTATAATTGAAGACGGTTTTGTATATATAGATAAGACCGACATGATATACAGCCTTACCCACGAAGGTAGCATTTATTTCCTTAGCCGTCCGCGCCGGTTCGGTAAAAGCCTTCTTATTTCCACACTCAAGAACTATTTCCTGGGGCATAAAGAACTGTTCGAGGGATTGAAGATATACAACTTGGAGAAAGACTGGAATACCTATCCTGTGTTTCATGTAGATTTCAATGGGTCCAACTTTACTGTTCCCGGTGAACTGGAACAGAAAATCAGGTTTCATGTATCGGAATGGGAAAAACATTATAATCTCCCGTGCCGTGAAGAGGAATTGGGTATTGGCGACCGTTTTGCCGAAGTCCTTCGTGCCGCCCATGAGCAGACAGGCCGTCGAGCCGTAGTCCTGATTGACGAATACGACAAGCCTATCCTTGATGTGCTTGATGTGGATACATCATTAGAAGACCGTCACCGCAATGTCCTGAAAGCTTTCTATTCGGTATTTAAGGTTGCTGACAGCCATCTGCAGTTTGTCCTTCTTACCGGGGTTACGAAATTCTCGCAGGTGAGTGTGTTCAGCGGTTTCAACCAGCCTGACGACATTAGTATGGACAAACGATACGAAACTCTTTGTGGCATTACCCAGGATGAACTCTGTCATTATTTCTCCGAACCTATCAGGGATATGGCTGCCATCTACCATAGCACAGAGGAAGAGATGATACAAAAGCTGAAAAGACAATACGATGGTTATCACTTTAGCGACAACATGACCGATGTCTACAATCCATTCAGCCTACTCAATGCTTTCAATAAAAAAAGCATACGCGACTATTGGTTCAGCTCAGGCACCCCGACCTACTTAATCCGCCTGCTCGCACACTTCCGTGAGAATATAAATGAGCTGACAGGCAAATATTACAGTCCTGAGCAGTTTATCGACTATAAGGCAGATGTAGAGCGTCCGTTGCCGATGATATATCAAAGCGGCTATCTCACCATCAAGGACTACGACATGGAATTCAACACGTTCCTGCTCGACTTCCCCAACAATGAGGTTAAGAACGGTTTCCTTACCGCTGTGGCTTCATCGTATCTGAAACCATCGGAAGATACGGGCGGATGGATTCGTGATGTGGTGCGCACGCTGCGTACGGGTGATACCGACAGACTGTGCACACTTTTCACTTCATTTCTTTCCAGCATTCCCTACTCCATGCGGCGCAAGGATGATGAGAGAGAGCGCGAGCGTTATTTCCAATATACGTTTTACCTGATTCTTCGCCTGATAAGCATTTATACCGTCTATGTGGAGAAAGTGCAGAGCTACGGCCGTGTGGACTGTGTAATCGAAACTCCCCAATATGTTTACATCTTCGAATTCAAGCTCGACAGTACTGCCGATGAGGCCTTGCAGCAGATAGAAGACAAAGGTTATGCCCGTGAGTATGCTTCGGATACGCGCAGGCTTTATAAGATAGGAGCCAGCTTTTCTTCTGAAACTGGAACGATAGAAGACTGGAAGACAGTCTGACGCATACGCAACCATAAGCATCAGAAAGCCTTTAACTGTCTTCCCCCTTCATCATTGCAATGACAAACTTTCCGCTCAGCAATCACCAACTTTCCTCATTTTTGAGATACACGTTTCGCTTAGCAATGATAAACTAAAATCACAGGCACACATATTAAATACCCTACAGGATTAAAGCAGCATTCCCTGAATAAAAGCATAAAAAAACGTCCGGCAAGACTGACTCATCTGCCGGACGCTTCCTTGTTATTTCTAAATTATACAGAAAACATTTCCTGTACAATCACAGCTCTTACTTCATACCACGCGCCTTATAAATCCGTTCCTTGGCATTGTTGATAGCCTGAAACTTCTCCTCGGCCGCCTTACGGATATCCTCACCCAGCGTAGCTACACGGTCGGGGTGATGCTTCAATGCCAGACGGCGATAAGCAGCACGCACCTCATCATCGGTAGCCGACGGACTGACTTCCAGTACCTTGTAAGCCTCATCCAGCGAGTTACCCTTCAGGTTCAGCATCGAGTCGACTTCCTGCAGCGAAAGTTCCATGGCCAATGCCACTTCCTTCAGTGCCTCAATCTCTTCGGCGCAGACATTGCCATCGCTCTGTGCAATGCGGGCCAGGAAGCTGAGGAGCTGCAGACGCTCTTCATAGCTCAAGTTCGCGGCAATCTGTGCACCGCAGTCGTGTATAGTGCGCTTGAAAGCCGAAGGGTCCGTACGGTCCATCTGCTTGCGCTGTTCGAAGAGGTTAAGCAGGATCTGCTCGCCCTGCGCTACAGCCGCTTCGCCAAAGTTCGTGCGCAGGAACTGACGCACAAACTCCATTTCGCTGTGCATGATGCGCCCGTCGGCACGAATAATATACGAAGCCATGACCAGCAGCGAAAACAAAAAGCTGTTGCGCTGACCGGCATAGCCATCCTGTGCCGAATAGCCGCCGTTCTCTTCTACCAGGTCGGGGGCGCTGGCTGCTGTATCAAACAAAGAGCCGATAGCGAATCCTGCCAACGCTCCGAGCGGTCCCATGGCCATAAAGCCCATCACACCGCCTATCCATTTTCCATATCCCATAGTTATTTTTCTGTTTTTATTGTGTTATTGATGAATCGTTTTATCCGTCAGTACATATCCCGAACCTTCTTTACGCACCTGTCCCTGCTCTACCAGCAGTGACAAGGCTCTGGAAAGCGACGGACGGGCCACGCCCATGATGAAAGCCACATCCTGGATGTTCTGAATCGTCCCGTTGCACTTCAGGAAACTCAGCACGCGCGTCGACAGGCTCTGCAAGGCAAACTCGTTGAGCTTTCGGCTCAGAAACAGACTGCGGTCGGAAATGAGGCGCAGAAAATTGCGCAGCGCGGCGGCGTCTTGTTCCATAATGTCCAGAAAGCGCTCGCGCGAAAGGCTCCACACGGTACAGGCGGTTTCGGCTTTCAGGGTCACGGGGAAACGGTTTTCGGAACCGTAAACGAAAGCCGGTGCCAGCACTTCGGGCGCCTTGAGGGTTTCTATCTTGAATTCCTTCCCCTCGGCGTTGGTCATGCAGGCCGTGATGTTGCCGCTACACAAGAGGAGCAGCGAACGGCAAGGGCTGTCCTGCAGGGCCAACAAATGTCCCGGAGCATATTGAGTCAGGCGACTGTCAGTAGAATCGAGCAATGCCTGCAGCAAGGGGCGGTTACAGCCTTCAAACAAGGGGAAGTCAAAAATATCATAGATTTCCATACTTATATAATGTTACGACAGGACTTAAAACAGGCTGCAAACCTCGGCACGGCTCGCCTTGATGAGGTCGGCCGGTGCAATCTTTATCTGCAAGCCACGCACTCCGGCACTGACGTAGATGAACGGATGGTCGTTGCACGTAGGATGGATATACGTAGGGAAATGCTTCTTCATGCCGATGGGCGAACAGCCGCCGCGGATGTATCCCGTCAGGGGCAACAGCTCCTTCATCGGGATAAGGTCACACTTCTTGTTACCGGAAACCTTGGCTGTCATTTTAAGGTCTATCTCGTGCTCGCCGGGAATGACGCACACAAAGTAACCCGACTTGTCGCCGTGCAGCACCAGTGTCTTGAATACCTGTTCGATGTCCTCGCCCAAGCTGGCTGCCACATGGATGCAGCTCAGGTCGTTCTCGTCTACTTCATACGGAATCAGTTCGTATGCTATCTTGTCTTTGTCCAGCAGCCGTGCTGCATTGGTCTTTGCTATCTTCTCTTTTGCCATAGTTCTTTATGCTTGCGGGTCCTGCGGTTTGCAGGCCTCCAGTTCTTCCTGAATAAATTTAGGCGTATAACCCTCCTTGCAGCGTGCCACTTCCTCGGGTGTTCCGCACGAAAGCAGACGTCCGCCGTTGCGTCCGCCATCAGGTCCCATATCGATGATATAGTCGGCCATCTTGATGACGTCCAGGTTATGCTCAATCACAATCACCGTGTTACCTTTCTCCACCAGCCGGTTCAGCACATCCATCAGCACACGGATGTCCTCAAAATGAAGTCCGGTAGTAGGCTCGTCCAGAATATAGGCCGTCTTGCCCGTATCACGTTTGGCCAGTTCGGTAGCCAGTTTTACACGCTGGCTCTCACCGCCCGAAAGTGTGGTCGAAGGCTGTCCCAGCTTGATGTATCCCAGTCCCACTTCCTGCAGCACCTTGATTTTGTTCAGTATCTGCGGAACGTTCTCGAAAAACTCCACGGCACGGTTGATGGTCATGTCGAGCACGTCGGCAATGGACTTTCCTTTGTAACGCACTTCCAGCGTTTCACGGTTATAGCGCTTGCCGTGGCATACCTCACAAGGTACCAGCACATCCGGCAGAAAATTCATTTCAATGGTCTTGTAGCCGTTTCCGCCACAGGCTTCACAACGGCCGCCTCCTACATTAAACGAGAAACGGCCCGGCTTGTAGCCGCGGATTTTGGCTTCGGGAAGCTCGACAAAGAGGTTACGGATATCGGAGAATACGCCGGTATAAGTGGCCGGATTGGAACGCGGTGTACGTCCCAGCGGCGACTGGTCTACGTTCACTACCTTATCAATATGCTCCAGTCCCTCGATGCTGTCGTATGGCAACGGGTCCTGCAGCGAGCGGTAGAAATGCTGCGAGAGAATGGGCTGCAAGGTATCGTTAATCAACGTCGACTTGCCACTGCCCGATACTCCGGTTACACAGATAAAGCATCCCAGCGGGAAGTCCACGTCTACCCCCTTCAGGTTGTTGCCGCGTGCTCCCTTCAGACGGAGCAGCTTGCCATTACCCGAGCGGCGCTGTGCCGGCGGAATCAGCTGCAAGTCACCGTTCAGGTAACGTGCCGTAAGCGTATTCTGCTTCAGCATCTCTGCCGGAGTGCCCTGAAAGACGACTTCGCCTCCCAATCGTCCGGCCTTGGGTCCCATATCTACGATGTAGTCCGAAGCCAGCATCATGTCCTTGTCGTGCTCTACCACGATGACCGAGTTGCCCGAGTCGCGCAATGCCTTGAGAGAGTTGATAAGGCGCAGGTTGTCGCGCTGGTGCAGACCGATACTGGGTTCGTCCAAGATGTATAGCACGTTGACCAGCTGCGAACCGATCTGGGTAGCCAGACGGATGCGCTGACTCTCACCGCCCGAGAGCGTTACCGATGCGCGGTTGAGCGAAAGGTAATCCAGTCCCACATCGAGCAGGAATTTGAGTCGGGTGCGGATTTCCTTCAGAATTTCCGAAGCGATGATACGCTGCTTGTCGTCCAGCTTCTCTTCCACACCATCCAGCCATTCGTACAGCTCGCCGATGTCCATGGTAGCCAACTGGTAAATGTTCTTGTCGAGGATGCGGAAATGAAGCGCTTCGCGGTTGAGGCGTGCTCCCTTACACTCCGGGCACACGTCGGTACGCGCAAACTGGTCGGCCCACTTCTGTGCCGTGGCCGAGGCTTCTTTTTCCTGCATCAGCTGGATGTATTTCACAATACCTTCGTACGTCACAAAATAGTCGGAAGTGGTATGCACCAGCGTACTCTTGATGCGGAGCCGTTCGTCCGAGCCGTACAGCATATCGTTTATGGCATCCTCGGGAAGCTCGGCTACTGGGGTCTTCAGGGTAGCATCGTATTTTTCGAGCAATGCTTCGAGTTGCCAGAATATCATTACATTCTTATATTTGCCCAAGGGCGCCAGTGCTCCTTCGTAAACGGAAAGCGAACGGTCGGGTATCACCTTATCTACATCAATGAGGTTTACATAGCCCATTCCCTTACAGCGCGGACAGGCGCCCTGCGGCGAGTTGAACGAAAAATTATGCGGAGCAGGCTCCCGGTACGACAATCCCGTAACCGGACACATCAGCCGCTTGCTGTAATGGCGGACACTTTCTGTCTGCGCATCCAGAATCATCAGCAGTCCGTCGCCCTGCTGCATGGCAATGGCTACGCTCTGAGCCAGACGCTTCTCTTCTTTCTCGGTCACTACGGTCTTGTCAATCACCACTTCGATGTCGTGATTCTTGTAGCGGTCCAGCTTCATGCCGTGCACTATCTCGGTGATGTTGCCGTCTACACGCACATACAGATACCCCTTGCGACGCACCTGCTCGAAGAGTTCCTTGTAGTGTCCCTTACGCGTACGCACCAGCGGGGCAAGGATGTAGATGCGCTTGCCTTTATAGTCGCGGTGAATGAGGTCCAGAATCTGCTCCTCGGTATACTTTACCATCTTCTCGCCGGAGAGATAGGAATAGGCCGTACCGGCACGGGCATAGAGCAGACGCAGGTAGTCGTACACCTCGGTCGTGGTCCCCACCGTAGAACGGGGATTCTTGTTGGTGGTTTTCTGCTCGATGGAAATCACCGGACTCAGACCGGTAATCTTGTCCACATCCGGACGCTCCATTCCCCCCAAGAAGTTTCGGGCATAGGCCGAGAAGGTTTCGATATACCGCCGCTGTCCTTCGGCAAACAAGGTATCGAAAGCCAGCGAAGACTTGCCGCTACCGCTCAGACCGGTTATTACCGTCAAGCTGTTGCGCGGAATCTCCACATCAATGTCTTTTAGGTTGTGCACGCGGGCGCCATACACATGTATCGTATCTTTTTCTTCTGTCATAACTATCTTTTTACGGCTTATTCATGCAAATTTAACGGTTCTGGGGGAATTATTGTGTTTTACCCAAGTTTTTTTTGTACTTTTGCTCATCAATACTTGATTAAGATAAGAATATGAAATTTTTTCAGACAATATGCCTTTCACTGGCACTGGCTGCGGGCAGTCCGCTTTCTCCGATTTGGGCGCAGGACGGCCAGGGTTATTTCCTGCATACAATCGAGAAGGGACAGAGTCTCTACTCCATTGCAAGTATGTATAATCTGACGGTACAGGACATCGTACGTCTTAACCCCGGTGCTGACCAGGGCATCCGTGCGGGTGCTACGCTGAAAATTCCGCAACAGCAGCAGGCTGCCGACGGAAAGAAGCAGTTTCACACCATCCAGCCGAAGGAAACGCTGTATCAGCTGACTCAAAAATACGGAGTATCGGCCCAGGCTATCTGTGATGCCAATCCGGGACTGAGTGCCAGCAATTTCCGCATCGGACAGGTTATCCTGATTCCGGCACGCACAGCCGAGAACACACCGGTCACAGAGGCAGTACAGACTACTCCCCAGCAGAAACAGCAGCTTCAGGAGCAAAAGTGGAAAGAAATGCATCGCGTTGAGAAAAAAGAAACCATCTTCAGTATCTGCCGTATGTATGGTGTAGAGCAGGAAGACCTGCTGGCACTGAATCCGGAACTTAAAAACGGTAAACTGAAAAAGGGTAAGCTGATTTTTATCCCCTATCCGCGCAGCGAACAGAAACAGGAAACTGTCGCACAACCGACTACTGTTCCTACAGATGCCGAACTCTTCAACCAGAGTCGCGGTGACATCAAGCAAATCAAAACTGTAAAGGCTGCTATCATGCTGCCGTTTATGGCCGACGGAAGCGGTAACAAGGAAGATCAGAGCCGCATGGTGGAATATTATGAAGGGTTCCTGATGGCAGCAGACAGCCTGAAGCGACTGGGAACAAGTATCGACTTGTATGTATACGATACGAAAGGCAACCGCAGCTCCATCCAGCCGATTCTGTCGAAACCGGAGCTGAAGAATATGGATATTATCTTTGGTCCGGGGTATCCGGAACATGTGAAGCCACTGGCCGACTTTGCAGCCAAGAACAAGGTGCGTCTGGTAGTTCCTTTCACATCGAAAGAAAACGAGGTATTCAACAATCCGATGATTTATCAGATAAACACGCCACAATCGTACTTGTACTCGGAAGTGTACGAACACTTTACACGCAAGTTTACGAATGCAAACGTGATTTTCCTGACCGTAGACCCGGCAGACAAGAGTAAGGCCGACTTTATTAAAGGTCTGAAAAACGAATTGCGCGACAAGCACATCTCATTCCAGGACTTGAGCGGTGATATCACACCGGAAGTACTTGCTACAGTGATGGCTCAGGATAAGGATAACATTTTCATCCCTACTACCGGACGCAATACAGCACTCATCCGCCTGCTGCCACAACTGACGGTGACTATGCGCGACAATCCGACGTACCGCATGTTACTGTTCGGTTATCCGGAATGGCAGACGTATACGCACGACCATTTGGTCAGCTTCTTCGAACTGGACACGTACTTCTATTCGTCATTCTATACCAATAACCTGTTCCCGGCTGCAGTGAACTTCACTAAATCGTACCGCAAGTGGTTCAGCAAGGATATGGGTAACACGTATCCTAAATACGGTATGCTGGGATTCGATATGGGATTCTATTTTCTGAAGGGACTGGCACGCTTTGGCAGCGAATTGGAGAACAATCTGGACAAAGTAAATGTTACGCCTATCCAGACAGGACTGAAGTTTGAACGTGTGAACAACTGGGGTGGATTCATCAACCGCAAGGTGTTCTTCATCCATTTCACCCGCGAATTTGAACTGATTAAACTGGATTTTGAATGATTAAAAAAGGATATATCGTGGCTGGACTCCTGTTTACTGCAGGGGTATTGCCGGTTTCGGCACAGTTACAGGAGCAACGCAGAAACTTCGCATTGGGCGTGAACGGCGGTGTAAACCTTAGCTCGGTAAGTTTCCAGCCTACCATCAAACAGAATACAATGATTGGACCTGCCATGGGTATCACGGCCCGCTACATTTCTGAGAAGTACTTCAAGATGATTTGCGGCGTACAGATGGAAGTGAACTACTCACAGCGTGGCTGGAACGAAAAGATTGAGGACGGAACAGACAACACCTACAAGCGCAGCATGAGCTACGTAGAAATTCCGCTTCTGGCACATCTGGCTTTCGGAAAAGACGAAGGACACGGTGCACGTTTCATTGTAAACCTGGGACCGCAGGTAGGCTTCCTGTTGAGCGAAAAGGAAACCATGGGAGGTAACTGGGCACCGGATGACCGGTATACATCGAACATCACATACGGTAAAATGGCCGACAATAAATTCGATTATGGTCTGGTTGGCGGTATGGGTGTGGAACTGCGTACAGGCATAGGCAACTTCATACTGGAAGGCCGTTACTATTTCGGCTTGTCCGACTTCTACGGCAACTCCAAGAGCGACCCCTATTCCCGCTCGGCACATTCGTATATCGGCGGACGGCTTACTTATCTGTTTGATATCAGCCGGTAATCAGCATAAAGACATTAAATAAACAATAAATCCCGGAAGAGAACTTGATGGTGGTTTCTCTTCCGGGATTTTATTTTATTTACAATAAATTCTTTATCTCAACCGTTCATAAGAACGAACCATAGCCTCATCTTTGCCGATAGCACGGACAGCCAGCCAGTTCAGTACGATAGCAATGAAAGGCAGACATATCGTCCACTGCGGAACGAAAGAGCGGTCGCCCTTAAGCATCAGCACAAATATCACCAATACTACATAATAGCCAATCATCAGAATGGTAGCAAACGAAGTAAGACGCATCTGCAAGATTCTGCGCTTGAACTGGAAAATGGTAATTAGTGAAACCACGGCTTCCACCATCAGGATGGCAAAAAGCGCCCATGGTGCATAGTCAGGTTCACCGCCCTGAGCCGTTATCGAAAGATTGGTAAACTCATAAATGGTATTACCCGCCCCCAGCAGGTTTCCCACGGGCAAAGACATCATCACCACCATCAGGATGGCAACCACCAGCAAGTAAATGGTTTGAATACGCTGTATCATAACTATTTTTACATATTATCAGATTCAACAAAAATAAAGGCCGCTTCGGATGGGAAACGGCCTTTGCAGGGAACGGACCCTTATTGCAATTTTTCTTTTTCCTTAGCAGGATTACGGTAGTAAACCTTACCTTCTTCGTATTCCTGTGCAGCAATCAAAGTAGGTTTCGGCAACTTTTCATAGTAGCGTGAGATTTCAATCTGCTCTCTGTTTTCGAAAACTTCCTCCAGATTATCGTTGTAAGATGCAAACTCCTGCAACTTTTTCGAAAGGTCGTTCTTCATCTCCACTCCAATCTGGTTGGCACGTTTACCGATGATTACAACAGTTTCATAAACATTACCTGTGTCCTCGCACAAGTCCATCATGTTACGGGTAACGGTGTTCGTCGGCGCGTTCGTTTTTTTATAATCCATAATTCCTTTTATATTATAAATTGTTCTTATTTACAAATGGTTCGCATCAATAATCACTGTCATCTGAAGAATCCTTCACATAAGTGCTGGCATTCTTGAACATTTTCTCAGCCTCAGCCAAGTATTTGCTTTCCGGGAATTCGTTGATAAAAGCATAATACTCGTCGATAGTGTCACGCATACGCTCTTCCTTCTTCTCGTCCACACTGGCTTTGGCCATGTCATAACGGGCACGCAGAATCAGAATCGAGATGTCTTCACGCAACTTGGTGTACGGATAATCCTTCAGAATATTCTGTGCGGTAACAATGGCAGCCAGATAATTATTACCAGTGGTACTGTAAGAACTGTTTCCGGTATAGTCACCCAAGTCGTAATACAACTTGGCCGACAGGTAATCCTTCTCTACCAGCTTGTCCTGCAATTCAAAAATCATGTTCTGAGCTTCATCCTTACGCTCACTGCGCGGGAAATACTCCATGAACATCTGCAACTCCTGTATGGCCTTTACCGTACTCGACTGGTCCAGACGCGGTTCCGGAGTATCCAGATACAGCGCACGTCCGGCATTGAAACGGGCCTGTTCGGTATACTTGCCACGCGGATAAGTCGTATAATAAGTATTGAGATACTGGGCAGCCGTCACGTAATCCCCCTGGTTATAATAAGCCATACTCAGCATATACAACGACTCCTCACCACTCGAAGTTCCCTTCAGAATTGTGATCAAGTCCTCAAGCAGAGTGGCCGCCTTGGTATTCTGACCCTGGGCAAAGTAAGACTTCGCCGCCTCGTACTTATATTCATAGTCCGTGCATTTCAGCACTTTATTATATTCTCCGCAAGAAGTCAGCACCCCAGCAGAGCAAAGAGCCATTACAATGTATTTTTTCATGCTATTCACAATAATTGCGCAAATTTACTGGTTTCTGCCGAATAATACAACAGATGAAGGTTTTTTAATGCAAAAAAGTGTTTTCATTCAGGCATTTGGACAGACGATTCAAGAAAATGTGTAACTTTACACACTGCATTTCCCGCTAAAAACGGGGATGCCCGATTTCTTACATTGATTTGCACAACATGAATTTTGAATTAGTATCCGATTACAGTCCGATGGGCGACCAGCCCGAAGCCATCGCCCAGCTCACACAGGGAGTATTGCAGGGCGTACCGGCACAGACCCTGCTGGGTGTCACCGGTTCGGGCAAGACGTTCACCATAGCCAATGTCATCAAGAATATCAACAAGCCTACGCTCATCCTCAGCCACAACAAGACGCTGGCTGCCCAGCTGTACGGCGAGTTCAAGAGTTTCTTCCCGCACAATGCCGTGGAGTATTACGTGTCTTATTACGATTATTACCAGCCGGAGGCCTACCTGCCTTCTACCGACACGTACATCGAGAAAGACCTCGCCATCAACGAAGAGATAGACAAGCTGCGTCTGGCTGCCACCTCTTCCCTCCTCTCCGGACGGAAGGATGTCATCGTGGTGTCTTCCGTTTCGTGCATCTACGGTATGGGAAATCCGGCCGACTTCTACAACAACGTGATTGAGATAAAGCGAGGCAAGCTGCTGGACCGCAACGTCTTTCTGCGCCGTCTGGTAGACAGTCTGTACGTGCGCAACGACATTGAGCTCAACCGCGGCAACTTCCGCGTGAAGGGAGATACGGTCGATATTTATCTGGCCTATACCGACCACATCCTGCGGGTGATTTTCTGGGACGACGAGATTGATGCCATCGAAGAGGTAGAACCCATATCGGGCAGCCGTACAGGTTCGTTCGAAGAGTATAAGATTTATCCGGCCAACCTTTTCATGACGACCAAGGAGAGTACCCTGCGGGCCATTCACCAGATTGAAGACGACCTGACCAAGCAGGTAGCCTACTTCGAGGATATCGGCAAGACATACGAGGCCAAGCGCCTGTACGAGCGTGTCACCTACGACATGGAGATGCTCCGCGAGCTGGGACACTGCTCGGGCATCGAGAACTACTCGCGCTATTTCGACGGACGTGAGCCAGGCACCCGCCCTTACTGCCTGCTGGATTTTTTCCCGGAAGATTTTCTTATCGTCATCGACGAAAGCCACGTTAGTGTGCCTCAAATCCGGGCCATGTACGGCGGCGACCGTGCCCGCAAGGAAAATCTGGTGGAATACGGTTTCCGCCTGCCTGCCGCCATGGACAACCGTCCGCTCAAGTTCGAAGAGTTTCAGGAGCTGGCCAAGCAGGTCATCTACGTGAGTGCCACACCGGCCGACTACGAGTTGCAACAGAGTGAAGGTATCGTGGTAGACCAGGTCATCCGTCCTACGGGTCTGCTGGACCCCATTATCGAAGTGCGCCCCAGCCTGAACCAGATAGACGACCTGCTGGAAGAGATTCAGCAACGCATCGAGGTGGAAGAACGCGTACTGGTCACCACACTGACCAAGCGTATGGCCGAGGAGCTGACCGAATACTTGCTGAACAACGGCATAAGATGCAATTACATACACAGCGACGTGGATACGCTGGAGCGCGTGAAGATTATGGAAGACCTGCGTGCCGGCATCTACGACGCACTGATTGGCGTAAACTTGCTGCGTGAGGGACTAGACCTGCCGGAGGTATCACTGGTAGCCATTCTGGATGCCGACAAGGAAGGTTTCCTGCGCTCGCACCGCTCGCTTACGCAGACCGCAGGACGCGCCGCCCGTAACATCAACGGAAAAGTAATCATGTATGCCGACAAGATAACGGACAGTATGCAGCAAACGATTGACGAGACCAACCGCCGCCGCGAAAAGCAGTTGGCCTACAACGAAGCGCACGGCATCACCCCAAAACAGATTAAGCGCAACCGCAAGAATGTGCTGCTGACCGAAAGCGCCACAGAGCCGCAACAGGCTGTTCCAAAGGCATATACCGATGCCTCGGAGCAAATCAGTCTGGCTGCCGACCCGATTATGCAGTACATGTCCCGTCCGCAACTGGAAAAGAGCATCGAGCATACCCGCAAGCTGATGCAAGAGGCGGCCAAGAAGCTGGATTTCATCACGGCTGCCCAGTATCGCGACGAGTTGCTCAAGATGGAAGACCTGCTGGCCAAACAGTCTACGGCAGAAGTCTGAAGAAAGTCCTCGAAACAATCTACAAAAAACAGCTATCCCGTCCGGCATGCATACACTGCAAGCCGGACGGGATAGCTGTTTTATAGGGAAGGATAAGGCCGGTATCATCGGTACATATTACCTGGCCAGCTGCAACTGCTTGCATGAGTTTGAGCAGAAACATCCATATCCGTGAAACGTGTCTTTAATAACACCGGTCGTACTTCTTGCCATCAAGCCTTGCCGACTGGATATAACAGAGTGCAAAAGAAACATTTTTTCTAAAAAAAAAATAAATGTTTGGGCAAACTTTTTAATGATATTTCTTTCACATATCCGCCAGATTTACAAAAAGATTTTCAGCCGGCAGCCATCATGGCCGACACTTATCTCAGCGAAGAACAGAATCTGAACAAACAATGGATTGAAGACCTTCTGGATAAAACACCTGGATTTCATTTTCTGGGATGCCTGTTCGCCCGTTACTTTTCGATAGATATGGACAAATATTCCATCGACCTGAAACCGGTAACGAATCAGCCTCAGATGGCTGTTCTGCGCAACGAGCTGGCTGCCTATCTCCCCATGCCAGAGACAGAACGGCAAGGAGCTGCAACGCGTAATAGGCACTCCTGTCCTTACCTCCATATTCCGGAAACAGCCGTGGGAAAACACCCTTGACCTGCTGCTACGGGACGCTCTGCAACAACAGGAGCCAGATGCTGTAAACCAAAGACAAACCCGCTTGGCCTACATCATCCGCAGTGGCTACTCGGTAGAAATGCGCGAACAGACGCTCCTGAAATCGGGTAAATGGGGAAGCGGAAAGGCCTTGTCGGGCATCCGTTATTACGAAGGCCCCTTTGAACATATGCGGGGCCTATGCACCATTCAGTCCGGTGACTATCGAAGAAGAGAAGCCCTACCTGACTATCGATAGAAAGAAGCAGGGGTTTGTAGTGAACTCCAACCTCACGAAAAGGGATTTCTCCGGTACACCGAAAAACCATATTACCGCCAACTCACCGATACGCACTATGTGGTGATTTCTCTTACCGAAAAGCAATGGATTTATTACCGGCGCCTACTGATGCAGGGAGAATTTCCGCCCGAAGCCGAAAGTAAACTGAAAGAAGTGCTTTCGCAAATCGGCGGAACGATTGAGGTACATTCCGACTTGCTGGAAAATGGCTCTACACTGGAAGTTGTGGAAGGGAACAGCCAACTCTGCCTGCAAGTGCGGCAGCAAGGACTGGGGTATGAGGTAGCTATCCTTATCCGGCCGCTTCCTGGCGGACAGAAGACTTGCCTTCCGGGTAAAGGTGTCGGTATCGTGTTCGACGAAACCGATGGTAAGCGTGTGCAAGTAAACCGGGACATGGGCAGGGAACGAAATAACTTTAAAGCGTTGACTGCTTTTCTGGATACTGAGTTGGAAATACAAATCGATGATTCCCCCCCTCTGGCTAAACCTGGAGAACATGCTCGGCCTGCTGGACTATGTGACCAAGAATGCCGACACCGCTTATCTGGAATGGCCCGAAGGTGAAAAGCTGTCGCTGAGACAAGCTCCTGACAGCGGAAACTGGAATGTAAACCTGCGCACTGCCGGAAACTGGTTCGAAGTGGAAGGTGAAGTACGGATTGATGAGCAGCACGTAATAAGTATGGCCCAACTGCTGGATTTGCTGGCTGCCGGAAAAAGCAATTACATCCGTCTGAATGAGAAAGAGTATATGCAACTGGGCGAAAACCTGCGCAGGCAACTGGAGCGCCTGGAGTCGCTGGCTGTAAAAGAGCGTGGAAAAATAAAGATTTCTCAGTTCAATACGCCACTGCTGGACAAGGCTGTGAATGGGGTACTGTCCATCGGATGCGACAATCAGCTGAACGAACTGAAGGATAACATCACCAAAAGCATGAAGCAGGAACCTCCCGTACCGGCGATGCTGCAAGCAGAATTGCGCGACTATCAGTACGAAGGCTTCCTCTGGATGGTGCGACAGACCGGATGGAAACGCTTCCAGAACGGTGAGTGTCCGCTATTCCTTATCAGCCTGAAGGCCGGTGGACTGGGACTGAATCTTACGGGAGCCAACTACGTCATTCATCTGGACCCGTGGTGGAATCCGGCTATCGAGCAACAGGCTACGGACCGCGCCTACCGTATTGGCCAGGAGCGTAATGTCACGGTGTACCGACTTATCGCACAGCACACCATTGAAGAAAAAATAGTACGGCTCCATCATTCCAAACGGGATTTGGCCGACTCGCTGCTTGAAGGAGCAGACTTGGCTGGCAAACTGACAGAAAAAGAACTGATGGATATACTGACAGAATGTGAGTAACATGCTGTCCGTAACAGGATAAAAGAAAAGGGGCAACCGCCCCCTTCATATCAAATAAAAAAAATCTTTTACCGAAGAATCTCAGACTATATCACCCGGTTCTTCCTCTTCCTCATCCAGAATACGTGCCGATTCCACCTTCTCCAGACGGGCACGCAGTTGCGGCATCAGCGACTTGCGGATACGCAGCTTCATGTAGCAGTCCATATCGTAGGTCTGCGACAGGATTTCCGGCTGTTCCTCTTTTACAATGCGCATCACATCGTTCATAAACGGATACTCGAAAGCCACGGCAATGTCCTCGTCCACCGTCTTTTCGATAACGGTAGCCCCTGCCAGCGCTTCGGCCGCTGCAGCACGGTAGGCCACAATCAGTCCGCTGGTTCCCAGCTTGATACCTCCAAAATAACGTACCACAATAACCAGCACGTCTGTCAGCTCGTTGGAGTTGATTTGTCCCAGAATGGGCTTTCCGGCAGTACCCGACGGCTCACCATTGTCGTTGGCACGGAAGTTCTTTCGGGCAGCACCCAGCATATAGGCATAGCATACGTGGCGGGCATCATAGAAACGCTTCTGATAGGTTTCCAGATGGGCCTTCACTTCGTCCAGCGTACGCACGGGCAGCGCAAAAGCCAGAAACTTGCTGCGCTTTTCTGTATAAATGGCTTCAGACAGTGACTCAATGGTTTTATAGATATCTTCCTGTGGCGTCATATTGTGTAGTGTATTTATTGGATTGAATGATTTTTCCGGTAATTCTTAAAAACTGTGCAAAGATACAATTTTTTTTGCGCCTTGTAAAAGATTCGGGCACAATGCAAGGCTTACCCCGCGGCAAAAGTTCTAAAAAACAAGGCAGGATGCCCATTCACTCCCTTTAAAAGGGGGGTTATGTGCTCCTGCCTCGCCATTTAGTGTAAAGCCACCGTAAATATAAGCAATTTATTCCAATTTATGAACAACTACACCCGAACGAAGTTTCGGTTCGAACCAAGTTGTCTTGGGTGGCATGATATTTCCTGTATCGGCAATGTCCATCAGCTGCTTCATGGATACCGGATAAAGTGCCAGTGCCATCTTCATTTCGCCGCTGTCTACCCGCTTCTTCAGCTCGCCCAGACCACGGATTCCGCCTACGAAATCAATACGTTTGTCGGAACGCAGGTCCTTGATGCCCAGAATCTCATCCAGTATCAGATTGGAAGAAATGGTTACGTCGAGTACGCCTATCGGATCATTATCGTCGTACGTACCCGGGCGGGCAGTCAGGCTGTACCATTTGCTTTCCAGGTAGAGCGAGAAGTTATGCAGACATGTAGGTCTGTATTCATCGGCTCCCATGTCCTTCACCTCGAAGTTCTTTTCCACGGCCTGCAGGAATGCCACCGCATCCAGTCCGTTCAAGTCTTTCACCACACGGTTGTAGTCAATAATAGTGAGCTGGTCGGCCGGGAAACAGACTGCCATGAAGTAATTGTACTCCTCGTTGCCGATATGATTCGGGTTCTGGCGGGCTTTCTCCAAACCTACCAAAGCAGCAGCTGCACTGCGGTGATGTCCGTCGGCAATGTAAAGCGCCGGCATCTGTGCAAACTGACGGGTGATGGCTGCAATGTCATCATCATTGTCCACTACCCAGAATGTATGACCAAAACCGTCATCGGGAGCTACGAAGTCGTACTCAGGCTGCCGGGCCGTATATTTGGCTACCAGCGCATCAAGTACAGCATCATCGGGATAGGCCAGGAATACCGGACCGATGTTGGCATTGGTGGCACGGATGTGCTTCATGCGGTCTTCCTCCTTGTCGCGGCGGGTCAGCTCATGCTTCTTGATGACACCGTTCACATAATCCTCTACCCATGCCCCCACTACCAGTCCGTACTGGGTCTTGCCGTTCATGGTCTGCGCATAGACGTAGTAACAGGGTTTGTCATCCTGCACCAGCCACCCTTTCTCTTGGAAAAGGCGGAAATTCTCCGCAGCTTTTTCATATACTTCGGGTAAATGTTCGTCTGTGCCCTCCGGGAAATCAATTTCCGGACGGATAATGTGATAGAGCGACATCTCATTGCCTTCGGCTTCGGCTCTGGCTTCGGCCGAACTGAGCACGTCGTACGGGCGGGAAACTACTTTTTCCACCAGGTTCTTAGGAGGACGTATGCCTCTGAATGGTCTGATAACTGCCATATACTATGTTCCTTTCTAACTTCTAAAATTATTTATTGACACGGAATTTCTCGCATCCTTCCTTGAAGAAGGCCACAATCTGCCGCGCAGCTGCAATGCCTGCGTTGATATTAGCTTCGGCAGTCTGGGCTCCCATCTTCTTGGGAGTAGAGAAATATCGTCCGGGGAAGAGTGCCGCAAACTCTTCGTGATGTACCGGCATGATGTCGGTCACGAAACGGAAAGCGGTGCGGTCTTCCATAAGGCGAAGCAAGTCGGCTTCGTTGATGACTTCCTTACGCGCTGTATTGACGAGCACACTGCCACGCGGCATACAGTTCACCAGTTCGTAGTTGATGGAATTCTTGGTTTCGGGAGTAGCAGGCATGTGCAGTGACACGATGTTACACTGCGAGTACATTTCCTCGGCAGTGTCAGTCGGTATCACACCATCGGCTGCGATGACATCCTTCGGACAATAGGGGTCGTATGCATACACTTCCATACCAAATCCTTTGGCGATACGGGCTACATTGCGGCCTACGTTACCGTAAGCATGGATACCCAGCTTGCGGCCTTTCAGCTCAGCACCTGCCTTGCCGTCGTAGAAACTGCGCATAGCCATAATGAGCAGACCGAATACCAGTTCGGCCACTGCATTCGAGTTCTGTCCCGGTGTATTCATCACGCACACACCATGAGCTGTAGCAGCATTGAGGTCCACATTGTCATATCCGGCACCTGCACGAACCACAATCTTCAGTTCTTTGGCAGCGTCGAATACTTCCTTGTCTATCACATCACTGCGGATAATCAGCGCATTTGCATCTTTCACAGCCTCCAGCAGTGCTTTCTTGTCAGGATATTTTTCGAGCAGTTCCAATTCAAAACCTGCATTCTCTATCACTTCACGGATACCGTCTACCGCAACTTTGGCAAACGGTTTTTCTGTAGCAACCAATACTTTCATAACGCAACTACATTTTAAGTGGATAATTTTTTAGTGTAATTTCTCAAATTCCTGCATGCAGTCTACCAGTGCCTGCACACTTTCCAACGGCATGGCATTGTAGCAAGATGCACGGAAACCGCCAACCGAACGGTGGCCTTTGATACCTACCATACCACGGTCGGTAGCAAATTTCAGGAAGTCTGCTTCCAAGTCCTTATATTCGTCGGCCATTACGAAACAGATGTTCATGTACGAACGGTCAGCCTTGTCGGTCACAGTACCGCGGAACAGCTTGTTACGGTCTATTTCACTATACAGCAAGTCGGCACGTTCCTTGGCACGGCGCTGCATTTCTTCCACACCACCCTGTGCCTTAATCCAGCGCAACGTCTGCAAAGCTGCATAAATAGGAACAACCGGCGGTGTATTGAACATAGAACCCTTGTCCACATGCGTCTGATAGTTCAGCATGGTAGGAATATGGCGTGAAACCTTACCCAGTGCATCGTTCTTCACAATAACGAAAGTCACACCGGCAGGAGCCAGATTCTTCTGTGCACCTCCGTAAATACAGATATATTTGGAAACGTCAATCGGACGTGAGAAAATGTCGGACGACATGTCGGCTACCATCGGCACACCCACGTTCAGGTCTTCGTGCCATTCGGTTCCGTAAATCGTATTGTTGGTTGTAACGTGCAGATAGTCCACATCGGCAGGCACTTCCCAACCTTTCGGCAGGTAAGTGTAACCCTCCTTTTCCGAAGTAGCGATTTCAAGCGCTTCACCGAAAGCTTTAGCTTCCTTCAGCGCTTTCTTGGCCCATGTACCCGTATTCAGGTAAGCAGCCTTCTTTTCGAGGAAATTATATGGAACCATACAAAACTCCATACTTGCTCCACCGCCCAGGAACAGAACAGAATACCCTTCGGGAATATTCAAAAGTTCTTTAAACAAAGCAACAGCTTCGTCCACTACCGGCTGAAAATCTTTGGCACGATGGCTGATTTCCATCAAAGAAAGACCAGAACCATTAAAATCGAGTATAGCTTGTGCTGTTTTTTCAATCACCTCACGAGGTAGAATAGATGGCCCCGCATTAAAATTATGCTTTTTCATATGAAGTTTGGTTTGGTTTAACAATCATGTTTATTGAATCTCTATTTGCGAAGTTACACATTATTTCGATACTTCCAAATGAAAAGCTTATAATTTTATACGAAAACCACCGTAAGTCTATCAATTAGCCGTTTTAGCACTACTTTTAATTACATATTGACACGAAAATGCCGGCTGATGAAAATACCGGCCTTAAAAGTGCTTTCCAAAGTGAGCCTGCCGGTTGCGCTCAACCGGCAGGCTCTATCACAAAGATACTATTTTGCTACTTCTATCAAAGTTTTTACCCCCTTAATCTTCTCGCCTTGTATCAATTTTAACACTTGCTTTATCTTTTTGCGAGAAACGGCTGCGTAAGCATAATGATCCTTTACGTCGATACGGCCCACTTCTTCCTTGCTGAGGCCACCTTTTTTCGACAGGAACCCTACAATATCTATCTTGTTCACCTTGTCTTTTTTACCTTTACCTATATAAAGGGTCTCGAACAGCGGCTGTGCAGGCTTGGGCAATACTTCGGGGAACTCAAAACGCTCCATATCGGCCGGCAGATAATCAGGACGGCGGTCGTCGGCATGCAGAATTACGTAGGCACTTCCCTCGGCATCCCAGCGGGCGGTACGTCCGTTGCGGTGGATAAATCCGTCTTCGGCTACCGGCAGATGATAATGAATTACGTGGCGGATATCAGGAATATCCAGTCCGCGCGCAGCCAGGTCAGTCGAGATAAAGAGCGAGCAGCTTCCGTTACGGAACTTATAAAGAGCCCTTTCGCGCTGCTCCTGCTCCAGTCCTCCGTGAAACACGCCGCAGCTCACCTTCATCGAGCGGAGATACTGCCCTACCCGGTCCACACTTTCACGGTGATTGCAGAACACGATGGTCGATTCGCTGCCCAGACAGCATACCAGGCGGTAAAGCGTTTCCAGCTTGTCCTTCACAGGCGACTCCACCTCATAAAGCTGCAGACGCATGGGCAGCGGCTCATCTTCGCTCAGGAAACTGAGTTTCACCGTGCGGTTCAGTCCCGTAAAGCGTGGAATCTCCTCGGCATCCGTAGCCGAAAGCAGGAAACGGCGCTTCAGGGCAGGCAGCTTACCGATTACATCGGCCATTTCTTCCTGAAAGCCGAATTCCAGCGACTTGTCGAACTCGTCAATCACCAGAATACGCACTGTCGAAGCATCAATGTTATGCTTGCCCAGATGGTCGTTCATACGCCCCGGCGTACCGATTACCACTGCCGGCTCTACCCCCTTCAGCGTGCGGTGTTCCTCCATGGCAGGACGGCCGCCATAGACACTGACCGCCTTGAAAGGCGTGTTCATCGACTTGAAAACCTGCTCGGTCTGCAAGGCCAGCTCGCGCGAAGGCACCAGTACGATGGCCTGCACCCCCCGCACATCAGCTTTCAGATTCTGCACCAGCGGTATCAGGTAAGCCAGTGTCTTGCCCGAACCGGTAGGCGAAAGCAGAATAACGTCACTTCCTTCCTTATAAACATCGATGGCAGCCTGCTGCATGGCATTGAGATGTTCTATCTTTAAATTGGATAAAATCTTTTCGAGTGTCATACTTACTTATATATAGAATTTAGCTTTAACAGCAAAGATACTATTTTTATGCAGAAATACGGCAACATGCCCTGCCCAATACGATACCCGGATACATTTTTTGCTCGTTTAAAAAACATTCCATACCTTTGAGCCGCAAGGAAAATCCCGCATTACAAACAAAAAACTTAACTTTATCATGCTTAATCTAATACTCAAAAACATGCTGCGGACTGTGGTCTGCTGCACCTGCCTGTATGCTTCGGGGTCTCCAGCGCAGGCCCAAATCAGCTATCATTTAGGAGGAAGACTTTTTGTCGATGGAAATTGGTACACACATGCCGGATGGGTATTGCGCGGACGGACACTGGCCTACGACATGGATGATGCCCTGCAGGTATGTGCTCCCGGCGAACACTCGGTACTGGTTTTCGGACGCTTCAACTGCACAGACCTGAACAGCAATGCACTGACGGGAGGAAAAATGTATGACGTATCAGCCGGCATGAACTATTACCCGTTCAAGTACCTGATTCTGCGCGTCAACTACTCACATCAATGGACAGACACCTATTGCGCCATCGGCAAACAGCAATGGGGAATGCTGCAGACACGCGTACAGGTGAAATTCTGATTCCCGAAAAACTAGCCAAGCATAAACTTTGCACTAAAAAAAACATTCTATAATTTTGCATAGCCCCTAGGGGTACAAGTGTTGCTATGTATTAGCGAATCCTTATTAATAATAACACTAACAGAAATAAATATGCATCTTTTTTACTTATCTCATAAATTCTGGAAACCGGTTTATGTAGCCGCAGGGTTTTTATTTTGCGCCGTGCAGCTTTCCGGACAGACCATCTATGTATCTACCAAAGGAAACGACAAGTGGGACGGCACCGAAAAGAAACCCGTAGCATCGTTCGAACGCGCACAGGAACTGGCACGCGCTTTCGGGCGCGACACCAGTGTAGAGGTCATCTTCGAGGATGGCATCTATTACCTGCCGTCTACCGTACGGTTTACTTACGATGACGGCAAGGACTACCCTGCCACCGTGACCTACCGTGCCCGCCACGAAGGGAAAGCCATCATCAGCGGCGGACAGCAGGTAAAGCTGAACTGGAAGCGTGAACCGGGCAACATATATGTAGCCAAGGTTCCGGCCAGTGTGGTTATCGACCAGTTGTATGTAGACAACATGAAACAGCAGATGGCACGATTCCCCAACACACAACCCGGACAGAGACGAAACGTATACGATACCTGGGTACTCGACCACAATGCGAAACCCAACCCCGACATGGACCCGCTGCAGCCGGAACGCATCTCGCGCTGGAAGCATCCCGAAGGAGGCTACGTACATGCCATGCACACGGCCCTCTGGGGTGACATGCACTGGGAAATCAAGGAAGTAAACACCGACGGCACCCTGCAGCTGGAGGGCGGCTGGCAGAACAACCGTCCGTCAGGCATGCACCCCGTATACCGCTTTGTAGAGAACATCAAGGAAGAGCTGGACGAACCGGGCGAATGGTATTACGACCGGATGGCCAGCCAGATTTACTACATACCCTATCCGGAAATGGACATCAACGATGCCCACGTAGAAATAGTCCGCCTGAAACACCTCGTTGAGTTCAACGGCAGCAAAACCTCTCCCGTACAGGGCATCAACCTGGAAGGATTCACATTCAAGCACACCGTGCGCACATTCATGGAGAACAAGGAGCAACTGCTCCGTTCGGACTGGACAGTCTACCGCGGAGGTGCCGTCGTCTACAACGGTGCCGAGGACTGCCGCATAGAAAACTGCGAATTCGACCACGTAGGCGGAAACACCATCTTCGTGAACAACTACAACCGCTACATCACCATCCGCGGATGCTACATCCACCACAGCGGCGCCAACGGTATTGCATTCGTGGGCGACCCCAACATGGTGCGCAGCCCGCTGTTCCGCTACGGCGACCAGAACTACGAGGCCATGGACAAGACACCGGGCCCGCAGGGCGACAACTATCCGCAGGACTGTACCGTAGACGACTGCCTCATCACCATGACCGGACGCGACGAGAAGCAGACAGCCCCCGTGCAGATTTCCATGTCACAGCGCATCCGCGTGAGCCACTGCTCCATCTACGACGTACCGCGTGCCGGCATCAACATCAACGAAGGCACCTTCGGCGGACACATCATCGAGTTCTGCGACGTATTCAACACAGTGCTCGAGACAGGCGACCACGGCAGCTTCAACTCCTGGGGACGCGACCGTTTCTGGACCCCCGATGTGGTTACAATCTCCAATCAGGTGGACATGCGCCCCGACATGTCCTACTGGGACATGCTCGAGCCTAACGTGCTGCGCTACAACCGCTGGCGCTGCGACCACGGCTGGGACGTTGACCTGGACGACGGCTCATCGCACTACCGCATCTACTGCAACCTGATGCTGAACGGCGGTCTGAAACTGCGCGAAGGATACGCCCGTATCGCCACCAACAACATTATTCTGAACAACTCACTGCACCCGCACGTATGGCTACGCAACAGCGGCGACGTCTTCAAGCACAACATCGTGTTCACAGCCTACCAGCCGGCAGTGATGCACAGCGCTCTGGGCGAATCGGACCGCTGGGGAGAAGAGCTGGACTGCAACCTGTTTGCCACCAGTCGCTCGGCCATGGAGAAATTTGCCGTGAACGAGGCAGACATGCATTCACTCTCGGCCGACCCGCTCTTTACAGACGCTGCCAAGGGAGACTTCACCGTCAAGCCCGAATCGCCTGCCCTGAAGATAGGTTTCCGCAACTTCAGCATGACCGACTTCGGTGTGCGCAGCAAGAAGCTGAAACAGTTGGCCAAGACTCCTGAAATACCGAAAGTTACCATGCAGTTCAGCGCAATTGCCACCACGGAATATGCCTGGAAAGGAGCCATCCTGAAAGAAGTACAAGGTGAAGAGCTTTCGGCTTACGGAGCCAGCTTCGGTCAGGCCGGCGTAGCATTCGACCTGGTTCCGTCCGACTCCGAAGCCTACAAACTGGGATTCCGTACAGGCGACCTCCTGCTGCAGTTCAACGGACAGCCCACACCGACTGCTATTGCCATCAACAGTCTGCTCAACAAATGGGCCGGCAAGCCTTGCGAGCTGGTTATCATGCGTAATCAGAAAGAAACTGTTCTCAATTTAAGCCAACTGGGCGACCAGCTGATGCCGACAATAGAGTAAATATTGTCACAAAATCCCCATAACACAGATTAGTAATAGTCTTTCCAGATATCAAAAAAGCCGCTTTACCAGCGGCTTTTTTGATGTTATCACACTATTTTGACAGAAATGCTATCATTTTAGCTGTACTACTGCACTATCTCCCACAACCCCGACTTATTCGAGCCTGTCCGCTTGATAAGATTCTTCCGTTTCATTTCCGCTATAAGTCTTTCACACTGTCTTAACGACAACCCTAAAGCATCTGCCATATCCCTGACAGTAACATTGGGCGATTCAGCAATAATAGCTAATATATTCCGCTCGTTTATACCGACATTTATACCGACATTTATACCGCCACTCTCAACACTATCCATTTTGTGTGCTTTCAGAGCACTCAAAATTTCGTTCAGCATAAAATCAATAAAAGGACAGCTATTAGCTATCCGCGAACTTTCCGTAATCGCATCATAATAAGCCTGCTAATTTGCAAATACCATATTTTCTACCGGCAGATACTCGAATAATGGATGTAACCGGCCTAATATAAGGGACTGCCATAATCGCCCCATACGCCCATTACCATCACTAAACGGATGAATAAATTCAAACTCATAATGAAACACGCATGAACGTATCAGCAAATGATCCGTCGATTCTGCCAGCCATTCAAACAAATCATTAATCAACATAGGGACCCTGTCAGCAGGTGGTGCCATGTGTACACATCCTTTTTCGCTAAAGGCACCTACGCCACCAGATTTGAATCTGCCAGCATCACCCGCAAGTGCCTGCATCATCACCCCATGAGCTTTAAGTAAGTCTTCTACAGAAAACGGATTCAGCTTAGGATACAATTCGTATGTCGCTATTGCATTCTTAACTTCCTGAATTTCTTTCAGCGGAGCTACCACATTTTTCCCATTGATTATGTCACGCACCTGATTCTCTGTCAGATTATTACCTTCTATAGCCAAAGAACTGTGAATAGTCTTTATACGATTAGCTTTCCGCAAATGGAGTCTGTCCGACTGCTCCATACGTATAGCATAACGTTCTATAGTTGAGGATATTTCAGCAATCAGATTAATAGCCTTGGAAGAAACGGTAAATGATGGTATATACATAATCTACATTTTTACAGTGAAATTTAAAATCACGCTATATTTATCGGAAAGACACATATTCATCTTTACAAATTTAATAAAATTTGCAGAAGCATGCCAATAACGTGAGAGAAATATACTATTTGCTTAGATACTGAAGTTTCCCACCCCTTCATATCAGCTATTTGAGTAATAGTTCCCTTC
>Magnolia_p2__coassemble_942_pt1 | contig 26633 bp, 20 predicted proteins | sample Magnolia_p2__metabat2_high_PE_040 | metagenome-assembled genome bin Magnolia_p2 | reverse complement strand
CTGGCAGAATGTCCCTTTGTTTTACTTTGTTCAAACTTCAATAACCGATTTGCGTAATCCACATTCCTATAGGTAAGGTCTTTTACATCGCAGAAGCGCAGACCGCAATACAGACAGAAGATAAACGCTCGTCTGATTGTGGGGTTTTCGTTGTCATAATGACACGCCATCAGCTTTTGTATTTCTTCGGGCGAAAGCACATCTTTCCGAAGCATCTGGCTATCTACTTTGCAGGTGACATCTTTGCAAGGGTCTTTCAGCATTACATCATGCTCTATCGCATAGCGAATGACTTTCTTGAAACGCTGGTAAATGCTTTTAGCACCTTCGCCAACGCTTCGGGATTGCAGATAAGCTACAAACTGTTCCATCATTTCTTTGGTGATGAGTTCCGGTTTAATGCTACACTCATTCATGGGGTACTTCTCTTTCAAGAAGTCTTTGAAACGGCTCAGCGCAATTTGCACCATGCGAATATCTTTCTTGGTATAGCTGTTGATATAGGCTTGAAAGTAGTCCAAGAAATTAACAGCCCTGTCTTTCTTTAAGCGGTAACCCAACATGCTTTCTTTAAACTCCTGTTCACGCTCTGCACGTATGCGCATGGCGAGTTCCAAAGTTTCCTTGTTCTGTTGCCGTTCCGCAGGAGTACGGGGTTTGTCTATCAGATACAGGCTAAGGTTTTCTTTTCGCCTGTTATGCTTTACTGCAAACTTGGGCTTGCCTTGCATTTTCCCACTATCGTAATACACCTGATTACCGTTTTCATCCAATACGGGCTTTTCCTCTCTACCTAAATAATACTCTAAGTAAAGGCTTATTCTACCGTCCGAGAGCTTATTTTGCTCCAGCTTGGGGTTCTCTTTCGTTTTATTTTCTAACTTTGCCATTGTTTAGAGGTTTTATCCCGATTTAGGTACCGTAACCGGGTAGTTACACTAAATAGTTGATTTTCTTTTGTTTTCCGATATTGCAAAGGTACAAAAGAAAATGATATTTCAAAGTGTACTAAAAGTGTACTGAATAACAGAAAACGGGCAAAATAGGGCAACAATGGAGAAAATAGGAAATATGCAAATGACTGATAATGAGGAAAATAAATTCTTTTGTTTTCCTATGATTTCTATGGCTTGTACCGGGTATGGGTACTGAATAAAAGGCTAAGTAATGAATTGTCAATTACTTAGCCTTTTTTGTTTACTCTATTTTTTTCACACTTTTCCAGCAAACGCAAAAAGTCTAGTAGTAAATCATTATTTTCTTTGGTAGCGCAATACAAATGCACTACCTTTGAAAAGAAATAAAGCCAATTAAATAAAAGTCAATGGAGCAAGGTGTTTGGCAAGAGATTGAACAGTTATACCAGAAGTTTCAACAACTTGGTATCAGTGAAGCGGTGGACTATGAAAAGTACTACCTCTATTCTCTTATTGCCCATTCTACAGCGATTGAGGGTTCAACACTTACTGAAGCGGAAGCACAAATACTTTTCGATGAAGGCTTGACTGCTAAAGGTAAACCTTTGGTGTATCATTTGATGAATGAGGACTTAAAGAAAGCATATGAGTTTGCCAAAGAGGAAGCCAAATGTAAGAAGCCAATTAATTCAGCGTTTTTGCAAAAGTTGAATTCGACATTGATGCGTACGACAGGCAGTATTTATAATGTTATGGGAGGCTCTTTTGATTCTTCGAAAGGTGAATTTCGCTTGTGTGGCGTGACGGCTGGTATTGGTGGACGTTCTTATATGAGTTATCAGAAAGTCCCTGCTAAAATAGATGAATTTTGCACCTTATTACAGGAAAAGCAAAAGACAGTGGGAACATTTCGGGAACAATACGAATTAAGTTTCAATGCTCATCTTAACTTAGTGATCATTCATCCGTGGGTGGATGGTAACGGAAGGGCTGCCCGCTTGCTGATGAATTACATTCAGTTTTGCTACAACCTTTTTCCTACTAAGATATTCAAGGAAGATAGAGAGGAGTATATTTTCGCCTTACGTCAATCACAGGAAGAAGAAACAAATCTGCCTTTCTTGGGCTTTATGGCTGTTCAATTAAAGAAATCGCTCTCTTTGGAAATTGAACGATTTAAGACTTCTCAAAAGAGAGGGTTTAGCTTTTTATTCTAATTATTCTAACCTTTTACTTTGGAAAGTAGCTCTTAAACTATATTATAAATACTCCTATTGATGTGCTATTAGATTCAAAAACTCTATATGTTGATTTATCTTTTTGTATGTAGTTATTTATATTATTGCTCTTTACCTTAAAGCAAAATTTGTAGTCTTTATATGTATCGTCAGTTTCAATATATGCCAAACCGCCCAATTTACTATCAATGAACTTAATATCCATATCTGTCATAGTGAAAAGCGGTTGGTCATTTATTTGTGAACGCGGGTCTATGGCGGAAACACTATCATATAAAACATCATTCATATAAATATTTGCTAATGATTCACTTCCTGTTAACTCTATGATACAATCCTCAAATTGTTGTCTAAAATAAATTAAATCATGACAAATAATATCATGCATAATATTTGAAACATCAAATCGATTTTCTTCTATTGCGGTATAATATTTATCAATGATAGATTGAGCTTTACTTACTTTTTCTATTAAAAATAGAAGCTTTGTTCTTGTTTCAATATTTAAATCTCCTAGGATAGTATGTAAGTCAGCTTTTTCTTCTTTAATAATTAGCGAATAAGCTTTTATTCGGATTAAAGACATGATACATAAAAGTCTATCGCCCCATACCGAAGGATTTAAAAGTGGATTATGCTTATTGATTATAGAACAAATAGGATAATCATACCAATTAAAGATATTTTCGCAATCAGCTATTTTAGCATATTGTTTCAATGAGTCGAATATATTCATAAAAATAATGTTTCTAATTTATTGTTCGTAAAGGTACAATATTTTATTGTGCAAGGAAATTAATGAGTTAAAATTGAAACCACAAATGTGACTGCGTTAATCTTTTATGCTTTAGTTGTAATCGCATCGTTTGTAAATATAAAAAGCTCCACCATTCAACAGCGAATAGTGGAGTTTTTGGGGCTAAAGTGTATACTAGTTAATATCCCGTGATGTGAATATAGTGATATTATTATTCTGTAGCATCCTCATTGGAAGGTAAAGAAACTTCGGTTTGCTCATCACTGTCTTGATGGATAATTCGTTTTTTCAATTCCTTATGAATAGCATTAATTCTTTTTTCAAAGAACTTGTCATAGTCATTATCTAAAACGCCAAAATCTTCAAGATTAATTAAATGAGATTTCATTGTTGCTTCTATATCATCATTCTGTTTTATGAATTTTTTCATATAACTCGCTGGTGATTTTGCTCCAATTTCGCGTTTGTTTAAGAAATCATCCACTATAGTTATGTTAGCAATATGGTTTACATAAAAATAATCCTCATTCTGCTTGGATAAATATGCTTTTGGAAAGAAGTGATGATAATTTTTACTATTAGCTTGTTTTAGCCAGTAATTACTGATATTGACGAGTGAACCGTCATTAAAAGATTTTGGTTGTTGATAGGCATATATACATAAAATCGCTTTTATGTAACTTCTTCCTGCACTAAACCATCCATTATTTGTTATGCTTTCTTCTGAAATATCTATGCTCCAATCATATTTCGGTAGTTCATCGTTCAGAATAGCATCAATTCGTTTGACATCCTGCCCCAGTTTTGCTTCAACAGAGGAAGAAAAACGTCCAGATAATGCACATCGCCAAAAATAATCTTGCAAATATTTTTGTTTTATCCCTGTTGGCTTATCTATATTATAATAGAAAAAATATGCGAACGGAACAATTAAGGCGTTATAAGGCAATAGTTGGCTCACAGGTATTCTGTAATAGCTTATAAAATATTCTATCGCTGATTCAATAGCACTGACACCCTTTTCCCAAGTGTCAATAAACTCGGATTTATTCAGTTTCAGAATTTCTTTTCTTGTACAATCTTTTTTGATAAAAATTGAAATGCATTGCAAGACGGTCGCATCAGAGATTGTTTCATAATTTAGCGGACGAAGTCTTTCTATCAATTCTTGAAATTTTTCTGATAAATCAAAATTTCTATCTGCATCAAAAGTCTTAGCTACCATTATTTCAAACAATGTCAACGGCTTTCCACCGACATTAATACGAGTAAATACTTCCGTTGCTACATCAAGTGTTGCCTCTTTCAGAGAAATGATTGAAAATAAGTAGCTTTCTATTCGTTTTCTATATTCATCAATTTTGGGATGATGTTTCACTGGGTAACTTGCCAGTAATGTTAATCCTCCATACAACAAATCCATTAGTCTAATATATGACTTTTCATCTCTGTTTTCAACATCTAAAATTACAATTTGTTCGTCTTCAGCGGCTTCCAAATCCACATACATTCTAGAGTAATCGTCTTCATTTCCGTTTTCTCTTTGAATAGTTATACCTTTAAGGCTTGCAAATAGACTGGTTAAACGTTGTTGCCCATCCAAAACAAAATATACAAAATCTCCAGCAACAGGCTCCGGCAATTCTACTCCTCCAATATTGCGTACGCTGCGCAATCGCTCCTTGGTTTTCCAAAAAATAAATGTACCAATGGGATAACCTTTTATAATGCTGTCTATCAAATTTGCTGATTTTGTCAACTCCCATACAAAATCTCTCTGAAACTGAGGAATTTTAATCAATCCTTTTTCTATGTCACTTATTAATGCGCTGAATGATGAAGACTGAGGATCTGGTAATTTCATATTAATTTCACTTTAATATATTTATGTTTAACATTTTAGCAACACGGCATATGCTATATAAACTGGTAGCGATAATTTCCTTTTTTAAGGATTTCTGCTATTGACATATAAAATTCTTTAGAAAGGTAGATTTACTTGCAAAGGTATCAAATATCATTGATAATTCGTACGATACAGCTAAATTACATTCTAATACCTCTACTTTTCTTTTCTTCCTGTTGTGGCAGCCTTGTTCCATATCTAAGCCTGTGCCATTGTTCCCTGAACCAGTCGGCAATCGGCTTCCTGTTTATAGTCAGGTTCAGCCTGCTTTCATCGTCAGGGTCGTTTTCAACCCTTAAAAGTTCCGAATTGATTTTACCGCTACATTTCAAGGCTCCTTTTGTTTGACTATAAGACTTTCAGTCATTTCTTTAGAGAACCCCAGCACAGCACAGAATTTTTCCATGCGCAGCATTTCCCTGAACATCGGGAATCCCCTGAAAGCATTGCTTATGTTTCTGGCTAGCCGTGACAGCTCTTTTCAATTATATTTTTCAGGAGAAATTAAATCAATAAAAGATTTTTTGAATGTCGTTGCGTTTGCCATGTGTCTCAAAAATGAAGTACTTACATCATTTGAATGAGAAACATTTATTACTGTTTTGATGCATGTTTCTCATTTAAATGATAAGCTTAATAATCAAGGACTGAAGCTTTAGTTAAACGGGGAGTTATCAAATAAAAAATCTCTCGGGTAAGTATTCATACCGACCTGAGAGAATGCTAAATGTAAGGAATGTTACCACAGTCTTTTGGAAATAGTCCCTAGTGCAATGCCTAGAAATACGCTTATAAAGATACACCATTTATCTGGTAGCCCTACCCATTGGGTAACGAGCAAACTGATGCTGCACACTAAAGCACAAACAACCATGCTTAAAAATAACGGTTTCAGTTTCATAATTTATTTTTTTATCCAATCACAAAGATATAAAAAAACGAAACAGATTTCTTTTTGTGCTTAAAATTGAGGATATGGTAATTATTAGTCGTTTATTTATGGGCGTGCAGAAGTCTTTTAATTGTTTTTGCTTTTCTGCAAATTCGCAGTCCACTATGCACGATGAATTTTAAAACCGGATTCCGATACCCAGAAATGCAGCGTGCATATTCCGTGGCTGAGGTAAGTCTAGCTTTGTTCCTTCTACAATAATATTTCTGCTTCCACCGTAAATATCGAAGTCGGAAATTGTATATCCGGCCGAAAAGATTAGTCGGTTGTCTATTTCCAGTGAGATGGCTGTACGCAGATGGTAATAAACTTTTCGTGCTCCGCTGTTTTTGACCTGCTCCCGTTTTAGTGCAGTCCATACACCTGTCCGGTTCGGGTAATAGTCAATGCTGAACTGACGGTCAGCTAGGAAGGGGAGCGTCAGCCCGGGAGATACGGACAGGAAAAGTGCATATTCCTTGTCGTGCCCCAGCCACAGTTTTGGTGTATTCAGCCGGAGTGCTGGTCGCCATGCAAGAAGATAACTGGCTGCATTGCTGTGTGTACTGCTCCATTGGAGTTGACGGTCGGCTGTGATACCGTTTTCAGATGTTGAAGGGTAGGGGGCTGTAAACAGTAATCCCATACTTATTCCAGCATATTTGAATGGGAAAAAGGTAACCGCAGGTTCCACTTCCCATGAGCTGCAATTGGTCAGTGCACCTTGCAGTTCTACTTCCCATAATAAACGCTTTTCGGACTCTTGTGCATGAATCGGCAGGTAGGCCAATAAGAATAGCAGAATGTAACACCACGTACTTTTCATATTTTTCTGGATGGAGATAGTGTGTATAAAGGAATTGAATGTTGCAAAGATAGATGCTTTATAGAGAACGACGAAAAGGTAATGATGTACATGTTATGTAATTAATTTGCTAATTGATAGCTATTTATGTAAATTTTAAATGTACATCATTCTATTTTTCTTCAGTCGAGTGCTGTCGGAAAATGAAATCTGTTTGCTGTTTTATTGTGTATGTAAATAAAAAGCACGAATATTGTATTTCTTACAAAAAGACGGTAAGTCTGTCATGCAGGCATACGTTAATGATAAAACGCATCAATATTAAATCTACTATGAAACTATTAAAAGGTATACTTTATGGAGCGTTGTTTGTTGCTCCTTTTACGCTGTATGCACAGCGTAGTAATTTGTTGCTGAATAATAATTGGCAGTTTCGTTTTTCACATCAGGTACAGCCAGGCTCTGCCCAACGTGTGGATTTGCCGCATACATGGAATGCACAAGATGCTTTGGCTGGCAAGGTGGATTATAAAAGGGGACTGGGAAATTACGAGAAGAAACTTTTTGTAGACGAAAAGTGGAAGGGAAAACGTCTGTTTATTCGTTTCGAAGGGCCCAACACGGTGACGCATCTGTTTGTAAATGGTAAATGTGTGGGCGAGCACAGAGGAGGATACGGTGCTTTTGTTTTCGAAATAACACATGCCGTGACTTATGGGCAGGAAAATTCTATTCTTGCGCGGGTAAATAATGCGGAACAACTGGACATTATGCCTTTAGTGGGCGATTTCAATATGTATGGAGGTATTTACAGGGATGTGCATTTGCTGGTAACAGAAGATGTGTGCATTTCACCGCTTGATTACGCCTCTAGCGGTGTACGGCTGGTGCAAGATAGTGTGAGCAGTGCGTATGCCAGAGTAAATGCGAAGATACAGCTTTCCAGCAGTTCAGAGGAAGACCGAAAGGTTGAGCTGCGTTTGCGGTTAAAGGATGATAAAGGTACTGTCATACAGGAAAAGTGTAAGTCCGTTGCTTTATCGGCTAAAGAAAATATAGGAGAGGAGATTCCGGTAGAAGTGGTAAAACCGCATCTATGGAATGGCCGGGAAGACCCTTACTTATATCGGGTAGAAGTAGCTTTGTTGGAAAATGGAAAAGTACTGGACGAGGTCGTGCAGCCGCTTGGACTTCGGTATTATCGTATCGACTCGGAAAAGGGATTCTTTTTGAATGGCAGACATCTGCAACTGAAAGGTGTCTGTCGTCATCAGGACAGAAGTGAAGTCGGAAATGCTTTGCGCAAGGAGCATCATGATGAAGATGTGGCCTTGATGCTGGAGATGGGTGTCAATGCGGTACGTCTGGCACATTATCCGCAGTCGTCTTATTTCTATAATTTGATGGATAAGTATGGAATCATTGTATGGGCCGAAATTCCGTTTGTAGGTCCCGGAGGATATGCTGACAAGGGATTTGTGGATACGGAGAGCTTCCGGCATAACGGAAAAGAACAGTTCCGTGAACTGATACGTCAGCACTATAATCATCCTTCTATTTGTGTTTGGGGACTGTTTAATGAGCTGAAAACAGCAGGGGATAATCCTGTAGCTTATATTAAGGAATTGAATGAGCTGGCTCATCAGGAAGACCCGACACGCTGGACTACTTCGGCCAGCAACCAGAGCGGGGAAATTAATTACATTACCGACGCTATTGCATGGAACAGGTATGACGGATGGTATGGAGGAGATCCGGGTACGCTGGGAGTATGGCTGGATGATATGCATCGGCAGAAACCTGAATTATGTATTGGTATCAGTGAGTATGGTGCTGGAGCAAGTGTCTATCACCAGCAGGATTCCTTGCTGCAGCCGGTGCCGTCGGGATGGTGGCACCCGGAAAACTGGCAGACTTATTATCACTGGGCTAACTGGCAGATTATTTCTTCCCGTCCTTTTGTGTGGGGAAGCTTTGTATGGAATATGTTTGACTTTGGTGCGGCACACCGTACGGAGGGAGACCGACCGGGCATTAATGATAAAGGACTGGTTACTTATGACCGTAAGGTGAAAAAGGATGCTTTTTATTTTTACAAGGCAAACTGGAATCAGGATGTTCCGGTTTTATATCTGGCCGGCAAGCGGAACAGGATGCGGAGTAAGGAGATTCAGTCTTTTATGGTCTTTACCAATTATCCGGAGGCAGAATTGTTTGTAAATGGCAAAAGTTGTGGCAAGGCGAAAGCGGATGTTTTAGCAACAGTTGTCTGGAATGATGTACAGCTGCAGAAGGAAGAAAATAAAATTGAGGTGGTGGCAGGAACCGGTAAAAACAGGTGTACAGATGGTTTTACCTGTATATACGAAGGAAATTAACCGATTGGTTTGATTTTGTGATGGGAAATGGAGAGCAGAAGCCTTATTCGCCGTGGTGGTTGAGGCTTCTGTTCTCCATTTCTTTTGTAAAAGTAGGTTATACAAGTTGCAGCAAATCTGCGGCTTTGTCAATAATATGGGTAGCCCCATTGTCTTCCAGCTCTTTACGTGGGCGGAACCCCCATGAAACTCCCACAGTTTCTACCTGGGCATTTTTCCCTGTTTGCATGTCCACACACGAATCGCCTACATATAATACCTCCTCCTTACGGACGTGGCACAGGCCGATAATTTCTTCTACAACTGTGGGGTCGGGTTTAGTCGGCACGTTGTCGCGCTGGCCAAAGACTGCCGCAAAGTGAATTTCCGGAAAGAAGCGTTCGATAAGCTTGACGGTTGCTTCGTGGTATTTGTTGGATGCTACAGCCAGTTGCAGTCCTGCATTCTGCAATGCTTCAAGCAGTTCGGGAATACCTGGATAGGGGCGGCTCAAATCACAGTTGTGGGCATTGTAATAGGGTACAAAGTGTGAGCGTATCTTCAGAACATTTTCTGTGGTACGTGCTTCTTCGGGCAAGGCGCGTTCGAAAAGCTTGTTGATGCCATTTCCTACAAAGTAATAATAGGCATCCTCCGGGTGAGTAGGGTAGTTGCATTGCTCCAGTGCGTAGTTAGTAGCTGCTGCCAGGTCGGCAATGGTGTTGAGCAATGTTCCGTCTAAGTCGAAAATGATTAACTTTTTCATGCTTTTTCATGTTTTTTTCACGGCAAAATTATCATATATTTCTTACATTTGAACGGACAAAAATCTTAATGCTTATGAATTTTCTTGAATTAGCCAAGCTGCGTTATTCGGTGCGCAGTTATAAAAACGCTCCTGTAGAAGAAGCGAAGATGAATTATATTATGGAATGTGTGCGTATGGCGCCTTCTGCTGTTAATTTTCAGCCTTGGAAGTTTCGGATTGTGAATGATGCAGCTGAATTGGAAGCATTGAAGCGTGCCTATCCTCGTGAATGGATACAGACTGCTCCGTGTATTATCGTGGCATGTGCCGACCACGAACAGTCATGGCACCGCAAGTCGGATGGAAAAGACCATGCCGATATTGACTTGGCCATAGCGATAGAACATTTATGTCTGGCTGCAGCCGAGCAGGAACTGGGTACGTGCTGGGTATGTAACTTTGATGTGGCATGTTGTCGGGAGGCATTGCATTTGGCCGATACACTGGAGCCGGTTGCACTGATTCCTATCGGTTATCCGGCTGAAACGGTTGTCGCAGAAAAAAAGAGAAAGTCACTTTCTGAAATACTGTTCTGATAATTTTTGTAAAATAATTCTGCTTTGCTTTCAGATTTTTATTGAAAATACATAATTTTGAACATCTTTCTGCTAATGCCTTTGAAAGAAAGATGTTAATACTATAAAACATATACTCTCTATGGAAAATATTGGTACAGGATTAATGCTGATGGTAGTGGGTATGGCTACTGTTTTTTTAATTCTTTTAATTGTCATTTATCTTAGTCAGCTGCTAATTAAGATTGTCAATAAGGTGGCTCCCGAGGAAGTTGTTCAGAAAAAGCCTGCTGTTGTTCCCAATAAGGATAACGGGGAGATGGATGCTATCAAGGCTGCTGTGGATATTCTTACTGCAGGTAAGGGTAAAGTAATTAAAATTGAAAAGCTGTAATCCTTAAAAAGAAAAACACATTAATTGAAAATGGAAAAAGAAGTAAAATTTAGTCTGGTCTTTCGTGACATGTGGCAGAGTGCCGGAAAATATGTTCCACGCGTAGACCAGTTGGTGAAAGTTGCTCCCGCTATTATTGAAATGGGATGTTTTGCACGTGTTGAAACCAATGGCGGTGGCTTCGAACAAGTTAATCTTTTATTTGGAGAAAATCCTAATAAGGCAGTCCGTGCTTGGACAAAGCCTTTTCACGATGCCGGTATTCAGACGCATATGCTCGACCGTGCCCTGAATGGACTGCGCATGAGTCCGGTTCCAGCCGATGTCAGAAAACTATTCTATAAAGTAAAGAAAGCGCAGGGCACTGATATTACCCGTACTTTCTGCGGATTGAACGATGTGCGCAATATCATTCCTTCTATTGGTTATGCGCATGCCGCCGGCATGATTTCACAGTGCTCGCTCTGTATCACTTATTCACCTATCCATACGGTAGAATATTATCTGGATATGGCCAAACAGCTGATTGATGCTGGTTGTGATGAAATCTGTATCAAGGATATGGCAGGTATCGGACGTCCGGTCTTCTTGGGTAAGATTGTGGCTGGTATCAAGAAAATCAAGAATATTCCTATCCAGTATCACTCACATGCGGGTCCCGGTTTTAACATGGCGTCTATCCTGGAAGTTTGTAAGGCGGGCTGTGACTATGTAGATGTTGGTATGGAACCGCTTTCTTGGGGTACGGGGCATGCCGATTTGATTAGTGTGCAGGCCATGTTGAAAGATGCCGGATTCAAGGTTCCCGAAATTAACATGGAAGCTTATATGAAAGTTCGCTCTATGATTCAGGAGTTCATTGACGATTTCCTGGGACTTTATATCAGTCCGAAAAACCGCTTGATGAATTCATTGCTCATTGGTCCGGGGCTTCCTGGTGGTATGATGGGAAGCTTGATGTCTGACTTGGAAACCAACTTGGAATCTATCAATAAGTATAAGGCAAAACGCAACTTGCCGTTTATGACACAAGACCAGTTGCTGATTAAGCTGTTTGATGAAGTGGCATATGTATGGCCTCGTGTGGGTTATCCTTGCTTGGTTACTCCATTCAGCCAGTATGTCAAGAACCTTGCCTTGATGAACGTGATGCAGATGGAAAAGGGCAAAGAACGCTGGGGTATGATTGCCGATGATATTTGGGATATGATTCTGGGTAAAGCAGGTCGCTTGCCAGGAAAGCTGGCTCCCGAAATTATAGAAAAGGCAGAGCGTGAAGGTCGTAAATTCTTCGATGGCAATCCGCAGGATAATTATCCGGATCAGCTGGAAAAATATCGCCAGATGATGTGGGAAAAGAAATGGGGTACTGGAGAAGACGATGAGGAACTCTTCGAATATGCTATGCATCCGGCTCAGTATGAGGCTTACAAGAGCGGAAAGGCCAAAGAAGATTTCCAGGAAGATGTGAAGAAACGCCGTGCTGCCAAGGAAGAAGCTCATGTGGCTAATGAGCCAACCAAAGTGCTTACGGTAGACGTCAACGGACAGCCTTATCGTGTAACAGTAGCATTCGGCGACGTTAATCCGGCTACATTGGCTGCTGCAGGTGGAGCTGCTTCTGCTCCGGCTCAGTCTGCTGCACAGCCGGCTGGCGAAGGCAAGGATGTTCTTTCACCGCTGGAAGGTAAGTTCTTCCTGGTTAAGTCGGCTCAGGAATCTCCTGTTAAGGTCGGCGACAAGGTGAACCAGGGAGATGTAATCTGCTACGTTGAGGCTATGAAGACTTACAATGCCATCCGTGCAGAGTTCAGTGGTACAGTGACTGCAATTTGTGTAAATTCCGGCGATTCGGTATCGGAAGATGATGTCTTAATGAAAATATTATAATGGAAGAGATATTTAGTAAACTATATGAGATGACTGCCTTCAGCAATATTATTGCCGAACCGCAGTTCCTCATCATGTATGCCATCGCATTCGTTCTGCTGTACTTGGGTATCAAGAAGCAGTATGAACCGCTGCTGTTGGTGCCAATCGCTTTCGGGGTGTTGCTGGCCAATTTCCCGGGTGGCGATATGGGAGTTATTCAGGCCGACGAGAATGGCATGGTCATGGTGAAGGGAGTAATGAAAAATATATGGGAAATGCCTTTGCATGAAATAGCGCATGAACTGGGATTGATGAACTTCATTTATTATATGTTGATTAAAACCGGTTTCTTGCCTCCTATTATCTTTATGGGGGTAGGTGCATTGACAGACTTCGGTCCGATGTTGAGAAATCTGCGCTTGTCTATTTTCGGAGCTGCGGCACAGCTGGGTATTTTTGCTGTGCTACTGGTTGCTATCCTGATGGGCTTTACGCCTCGTGAAGCAGCTTCATTGGGTATTATCGGTGGAGCGGACGGTCCGACTGCTATCTTTACGACAATCAAGCTGGCGCCTCATTTGCTGGGCCCTATTGCTATCGCTGCTTACTCTTATATGGCATTGGTGCCGGTGATTATTCCGGCTGTGGTTCGTATCTGGTGCTCTAAGAAAGAATTGTCCATCAATATGAAAGAACAGGAAAAACGTTATCCTTCTACTGTCGAAATCAAGAATCTGCGTGTGTTGAAGATTGTGTTCCCGATTGTTGTAACTACCGTAGTTGCCCTGTTTGTGCCATCTGCTGTACCTTTGATAGGTATGCTGATGTTTGGTAACCTGGTTAAGGAAATTGGTAGCAACACTTCACGTTTGTTCGATGCGGCTTCCAACAGTATTATGAATGCGGCAACTATTTTCCTTGGAATTTCAGTAGGAGCTACTATGACAGCCGAAGCATTTCTTAACTGGACAACCATCGGTATTGTGATTGGCGGATTCCTGGCATTTGCTCTTTCTATTACAGGTGGTATCTGGTTTGTGAAGATATTCAACTTGTTTACCAAGAAAAAAATCAATCCGCTTATTGGAGCGACAGGCTTGAGTGCCGTGCCTATGGCAAGCCGTGTGGCCAACGAAATTGCTTTGAAGTATGACCCGAAGAACCATGTGCTGCAATATTGCATGGCAAGTAATATTTCGGGTGTTATCGGCTCGGCTGTTGCAGCAGGTGTACTGATTTCATTCTTAGGTTGATAAAATCATCTTATTTTTCCCTTTTCTTGGGAAATAATGATAAAGACAGCGTTCTGTGCAGGCGCTGTCTTTTTTTAATTTCCTGATGATAAAGAAAGAACGCTGCCCTGACGCAGAAAGAGCTCAAGGCAGCGTTCTTAATTGTCTGCAGAGGTAAATCCGTATTATTTTATTGCAGATTAGCCAATGCCTCTTTGATACGGCGCATAGCTTCTACGATATTTTCGTCAGATGTAGCATAACTCATGCGGATGCATTCAGGTGCACCAAAAGAGGTACCTCCTACACATGCTACGTGTCCTACTTCGAGCAGATACATGGCCAAATCATCAGCATTGTTGATAACCTGTTCGCCATACTTCTTGCCAAAGAAGCTGTCGCATTTCGGGAAGAGATAGAAAGCGCCCTGTGGGAAATTTACTTCGAATCCTGGGATTTCCTTAGCCAGCTTGACAATCAGGTCACGGCGGCGTTCGAAAGCTTTTCTCATTGTTTCAACCGGTTCCTGTGTTCCAGTATAAGCAGCTTCTGCGGCTTTTTGTGAAACCGAACATGGTCCGGAAGTGTACTGTCCTTGCAGTTTGTTTACGCCTTTAACAATCCATTCCGGTCCGGCAATGAAACCGATACGCCAGCCGGTCATGGCATAAGCTTTTGATACACCGTTCACGATGACTACGCGGTCCTTGATGCTTTCGAACTGTGCGATGCTTTCGTGCTTACCGATGTAATTGATATGTTCGTAGATTTCGTCCGCAATTACGATAACTCTTTCATGCTTAGCCAGCACTTCGGCCAATGCTGCCAATTCTTCCTTGCTGTATACTGATCCGGTCGGGTTAGACGGAGAACAGAGAATCAGGATACGGGTACGTGGCGTAATGGCTGCTTCCAACTGTGAAGGAGTGATTTTAAAATCCTGTTCGATACCGGCTGATACGATAACAGGTACACCTTCTGCCAGTTTAACCATTTCCGGATAGCTTACCCAGTAAGGTGCAGGAACAATCGCTTCATCACCTTTGTTCATAAGGGCCATGATGGTATTGCAAACAGATTGTTTAGCACCGTTGGCACAACTGATTTGTGCTGCTGTATATTCCAGTCCGTTTTCTTTTTTCAGTTTTTCTACGATGGCATTGCGTAATGCAGGATATCCGGCAACAGGCGAATAACGGGAAAAGTTGTCATCAATAGCCTGTTTGGCGGCCTCTTTGATGTGGTCCGGTGTGTTAAAGTCCGGTTCACCTACACTCAAGTTAATAATGTCAATACCCTGTGCTTTAAGTTCGCTGCTTTTTTGTGACATGGCTAAAGTAGCCGAAGGCGACAAACTGTTTAAACGGTCTGAAAGTTGATTCATAGCTGTAAAAATTTTGTAGTTTTTTTATTTTATGCAAAAAAAGCGATTTTCTTTAATATATAAAAGAAAAATCGCTTTTAAAATAGTATAACGTTATTGAAATCTTTTATTGGGTTACTTTCTGTCGCCTAATACACGGAGAAGATACAAGAAAAGATTGATAAAGTCCAGGTAAAGGGTCAGTGCACCCAGCAATGCAATCTTCTGAGTTTCTTCGTTTACTTCCATATCGTTTGACAGAAGTAATCTTTTGATTTTCTGTGTGTCATAAGCAGTAAGACCTACGAAGAGAGCTACACCTATGTAAGAGATAACTATGGTCAGGGCATCACTTGCCAGGAAGATGTTGACAACCGTTGCAATAATAAGGCCTATAACTCCCATGATGCAGAGGCTTCCCAAGCTGCTCAGATCTTTTTTCGTAACATAACCGTAAATACCCGTTGCAGCGAAAGTACCTGCAGTAATGAAGAACGTATTGGCAATAGAGCTGGCTGTATAGGCTAAAAAGATAACAGATAGTGTGGCACCATTCAAGATTGAGTAAATGATAAACAGAACAGTAGCAGTGGTGAATGATATTTGTCGGATGCGGGCAGACAGATACCATACCAGTCCGATTTCAGCAATCAGTAATCCCCACATGCCGAATGAACTTCCCAATATCATTTGCAGTAAGGTGAGCGACTTGGCCATGTACATGGCTACCAGTCCGGTAATAGCCAAAGCCATTGTCATCCATACATACACATTTCTGAAGAGTGCGCGTTGTGCAGTTTTTGAATAAATACTGCTTAAATTACTAGTTTCCATAATATGATGATTGGTTTATATAAAAATCGGGTAGTTTTACTTGATTTCGTAAAACTACCTGATTAGATTAATTATTTTGTAAAGTGCAGTGTATGTCCCATACGTTCCTGTTTCGTATGCAGATAACGTTCGTTGTACTCGTTTGGAGTCACTTCAATAGGTACATTTTCTACTATTTCAAGTCCGTAAGCTTCCAGTCCCACACGTTTTACCGGGTTGTTAGTCAGCAAGCGCATTTTGTGAATACCTATTTCTCTTAAAATCTGAGCTCCTACACCGTAGTCGCGTTCATCTGCCTGATGTCCCAGACAAATGTTGGCGTCAACAGTATCCATGCCGTCCTCCTGCAGTTTGTAAGCTTTCATCTTTTCCATCAGTCCGATGCCGCGTCCTTCCTGATTCAGGTAGATAACAGCTCCTTTTCCTTCTTTTTCAATCATCTGCAAGGCTTTGTGCAACTGTTCGCCACAGTCGCAGCGTTTAGAAGCGAAGATATCACCTGTAGCACAAGATGAATGTACGCGGACCAGAATTTCTTCGTCTTCTTTAAATTCACCTTTGATAATGGCGATATGCTCCAGTCCGTTGCTTTTCTGACGGAACGGAATCAGTCTGAAGTGACCGTATTCTGTAGGCATATCCACCTCAACTCCTTTTTCTACCAGTGATTCCTGTTTCAGTCTGTATGCGATAAGATCGGCAATAGAAATAAGTTTCAGATTGTATTTCTGTGCAAAAACATGCAGGTCCGGCAGACGCGCCATTGTCCCGTCTTCGTTCATGATTTCCATCAGTGCGCCAGCAGGATAAAGTCCGGCCATACGTGCCAGGTCTACGGCAGCTTCTGTATGTCCGGCTCTGCGGAGCACACCTTTTTCCTGTGCATACAGCGGGTTGATATGTCCCGGACGGCCAAAAGTCTCAGGGCGAGAGTTCGGGTCAGCCAAAGCGCGGATGGTTGCGGCGCGGTCGGCAGCAGAAACACCTGTACTGCATCCTTCCAGTTTGTCAATGGTAACGGTAAACGGTGTACCCAGCATAGATGTATTATCGCTTACCTGATGAGGCAAATCCAATTCTTTACATCTTGAGATGGTGATAGGCGCACACAATACACCTCTGGCATGTTTAAGCATGAAGTTGATTTTCTCAGGCGTAACTTTTTCGGCAGCCATAATCAGGTCGCCTTCGTTTTCGCGGTCCTCATCGTCTACAACAATGACCATCTCACCCTTGCGAAATTCTTCAATTGCTTCTTCAATTGTATTTAGTTTAATCTGATCCATAAAGTTTTATTGTTTATAGTTGTTTAATTTGTTCGTTTATTTCAGTACAGGTCTGGGCAATGACTTTCAGGTCCTTATCCAGTCTTCTTCTGAACCGCCAAATCCGGAAATAGAAAAACAGTCCGGCAGGAATACAGATTCCGATTATCAGATTTACCCATCGTTTGTCCGACAGACTCTTGTGTGCTCTAACCGAGAGATAAGGCAGTTTGTTCAGCAACTGGATGATTTTATAATCACTGCTGTTGGACAAGTCTTCTATCAGGCTTTCCATTTTGTTGCTGATCAAAGCCACCTCATTGTCAGGTGTATGATTGGTGTAAATGTTGTAATAATTAGGCGGTGATGCCAGCTTGTTCTTTTTGATATAGTCCAAACAGTGCTGTCTTAATATATCCAGCTCAATTTGGTCTTGTGCATAGTCCGGATTATCAATAATAACCTCTTTCTTGGCAATATGTCTTGAAGAGCGTAACCCTAAAATCATCCGGAAGAACTGTGCGTATACATCCATATTGAACACCACCGAGTCATTGTTCGATTTGTAGGTAAGGAATGTTCCGATAGGAGCCAGCACCAGTGTACTCATCCATGCACCCAGCATTGTGTTCATTTCATTACTTTTAGCCACACGGGTTGCTCCGGAGTCTATGATGTAATAAATCACGAAGATGATAACCGAGATAACCACCGGCATACCAAGTCCTCCTTTACGTATAATGGCTCCTAAAGGTGCGCCGATAAAGAAAAATATCAGGCAAGCCAGTGAAAGCGTAATTTTCTTGTGCCAGTCTATGTTATGCGTCCGGATATTACTGTCCAAATCCTTGGTGAGATAGCTTTTCATATTCCAGTCGCTGGCCAGAGAACTCATTCTGCTCGAACTGTTGTTCAAGACCTTTTGCTTTTCCGTAAGTGAAAATGTTTGGAACAAGCTATCTACATTAATTACATTACTGGCCAGTGTCGTCTGGATTTTTACGGAATCCTGTTTGTTGATTTCTATAGGCCGATAGGTAGTTTGCGCCTGTTCCTTGTACATAGAGCGTCCTATACTGTCTGCTCTGTTGGTCAGTGAGTCGATAGCATTGCTAATCTGCACCATGTTCTTTACGTCCGAGCGAGAATTCAGAAATTCTCCGTCTGCCATATTCAAGTTTGAGTCGAACTTGATCAGCGTATGCTTTTCCCTGAACGATTCACGGCGGTAGGGAACATTTTTCGATGAAATATCCTGCGACTTCAGATTCTCGAACTGTTCACCGTTATACAGATGGAGATACAAATACTTTTTATCTGCGGTCATTTCCATTTTTCCCTCTGATGCCCAGATGATACGTGCATTTTCAAACCCGTCGGCATAGTTGTAAATCAACATATCCTTCATGATACCCGTCTTGGGGTCCTTCTTTTTGACAAAGATATTGTATCCGTCGATTTCGCTGTAGAAAACCCCTTCCGGGATATCCAGTTCCGGCGATTTCTGTTTGATGGAAATAAGCAATGTCCATAGCTTCATTTGAGCTTTCGGGCCTACAATATTCTGGAAAAAGAAAGACACGCAGCAAAGAAACGCCATGAATAGCACCAATGGACGTATGATACGCAGCAAAGGTATTCCGGCTGCTTTCATGGAGAGCAATTCATATCTTTCGCCGAAATTACCAAAGGTAATCAGCGAAGCCAGCAGAATAGCCAGCGGCAACGACATCGGAATCAGTGTGAGCGCAGAATAGAAGAAGAACTGAGCCATGATATCAATACCCAATCCTTTACCCACCAGCTCGTCTACATATCTCCATAGAAACTGCATCATGAAGATAAACAGACAAATAAAAAATGTACCGCTAAAGAGCAGTAGAAAACTCTTTAATATAAATATATCTAGTTTTTTTATACGTAGCATGCTGCTTTTATAAATACAATCAGAGCACAAAAATAGCATAAAAAACGGAGAGGAAAGATATGTTTTGATTATTTTTAGAAACTTCTTTGCTGTTATAAGGTATTGCTGTAGTCTTTTGTGCTTTAATGATTGTTCCTGACGGCCTTTTCAATACGATAAAATCTGGTTTTATTAGATTTTCCGAAAAAAAATGTCAAAATGTTTGCAGGTATAAAAAAAATGCGTACCTTTGCATCCGCAATCGAGAACGATGGCGGGATAGCTCAGCTGGTTAGAGCGCATGATTCATAATCATGAGGTCCCCGGTTCAATCCCGGGTCCCGCTACAAGCCAAGATGTCTAAGAAGTTTCTTCTTAGGCATTTTTTTTATGCTTAAATTTTAAGCTTTTACAATACAAAGAATGCCAGTCTATATCCGCATGAGATAAAGACTGGCATTTTTAGCTTTTATATAAAGGGAATCCTTATAACGATTTGTCTATTACATCAATTTTCTTCAAAACCAACTCCAGTTCCCCTTTCAGGCGTTCCACCTTACGGTTGATTTCATTGACCAGGCTGTTTCCCTTTTTAGAAGAAGAACTTAAGAAACCAAGGTTATTTTCGTAAGTCTGAATTTCATTCTTCAGGTTTTCGTATGTGCGCATCAGTTTTTCACGTTCCTTCATGGGGTTGTTGTTATTGCTGATAGAAGACTTGAAGCTGTTCAGTTTTCTTTCCGAAGCCGAGAGGTTCAGTTTGTCAAAAATCTTATCAACAATGCTGTGGAAACTCTTGTAAAGACGGTCTTTGTCTTTGAAAGGAACATGTCCGGTATTGTTCCACTCTTTTACCACGGCTTTTACGGTAGCAGTAACATTAGCTTCTGTTTCTTCAGCGTTGTAAATAGCTTCCAACTGCTTGATGATGTCCTGTTTCTTGGCCAGATTGTCCTGCTCTACAGAGCGTTGTGACGAAGTCGCCTTGTTCTTTTGGTCGAAGAAATAGTCACAGGCACCGATAAAACGTTTCCATACAGCATCCGAATGCTTTTTGGCAACCGGACCAATTGTTTTCCATTCCTTTTGCAACTGAGTCAGGATTTCGGCTGTTTCTTTCCAGTTGGTACTGTCTTTCAGCGCTTCGGCCTTTTCGCACAGAGCCCGTTTCTTCTCCAGGTTGCTGCTCATGTTCTCCTTAATCGTCTTGTAGAACATGGCTTTGCGTTTGAAGAACTCATCGCATGCAGCACGGAAACGTTCGAAAATCTTCACATTCATTTTCTGCGGAGCATAGCCAATGGTTTTCCATTTTGCCTGAAGCGCCAGAATTTCCTGTGTCTTGTCTTCCCAGTCGGTAAAAGTCTTGAAGTTTTCGTAGTCCATTGCTTCTACGATTTCGCAGATTACCGTTTTCTGGTCCAGATTATGCTGTTCCTTTTCCTTTATCGCTTCGAAGTGTTGCTGATGGCGACGGTTTACCACAGTAGAAGCCGCCTTGAAGCGTGCCCAAACCTTTTCGCGTAAATCTTTGGCCACCGGACCGATGTTTCTGAATTCCTGATGCAATTTCTGCAACTGATGGAAAGCAGATACCACATCGGCTTCTTCGGCCAGTTTCTCGGCAGTTTCACACAGCTTTTCCTTTAACTCCAGATTCTTCTTGAAGTCATATTCGCGGAACTCATTGTTCAACTTGATGATATCATAGAATTTCTCGGTATAAAGCTGGTAAGTTTTCCACAACTCGTTGGCTCTAGCTGCCGGAACCTGCTTGATGTCGTTCCATTTCTGCTGCAGTTCTTTGAACTCGTTGTATACGTTGTTCACGTCATCGGCACTTTCGGCCAATTTTTTCATCTGTTCCAGAACCTGCATTTTCTGCTGCAAGTTTTCTTCTTTTTCTTTTTCAGCTTCTGCAGCCTGAGCACTTCTTTTTTCTTTGATGGCACTCATCACAAACTTGAATTTACCTTCCAACTCATTAGTCGGCATAACAAAGTTTTCGGGTGTACCACCGTTTTCTATGTGAGCTTTTAAAGCTGCTTCCTGTTCTGCTTTATGGAGTTTATAAAAATTCTGTTTTAAAAAGTCTATTTCCTGTTTTTCAGCATTGCAAGCATCTTCGTTGATTTCTTCCAGACGTGCAATGATTTCTTCCTGACTTTGCTTGGGAGTAAAGGCGGGAGCTGCCGGCTGTTCTACGGCAGGTACTGAAGTTTGAGGAGTACAATCCTGACCGGCTTCAGTTAATGTGCGGTTTGTTTCATTTAAGTCCATCGTATTGATATTTAAGAGTAAACACTTACTATAATTATCACAAATTAAGAAAAAAAACTTCTATTTTCATATTTATTTGAGATTTATTTTTCATGAAAATTGACTTTTTGCTGTTTTCAGGCCCTAAATGTTGAATCAGAAGTTACAATTTTATCATCACGGGCAGAAAAAAAGAAGCGCCTGCCGATTGTTCAAACAACCTGCAGGCGCATATACGGATTCTAAAAAAAGAAATCAGGAGAGCAGAACCGTAATTCCCATATACATCATCATGCCGATGATATCGTTCGTAATGGAAATAAAGGGTCCCGTCGCAATTGCCGGGTCTATTTTACATTTTTCCAGCGTCATCGGTACCAGCGTTCCGAACAACGAAGCAAACATCACTACCGCAAAAAGACTGAGTGACACCGAGTAGCTGACGGTAGCAGCCGGTCCGAAACGGATAAAGTTATAGATATATACCAGCATGGATATAATCGTAGCATTGATAAGAGCTACCACCGATTCCTTGATAAGCTGTTTCCAGGTATTGCCCGCATCCAGTGAGCTGTTGGCAAGTCCCTGTACGACAAGTGCCGAAGACTGGGTTCCCACGTTTCCTCCCGTACCACCGATAAGCGGAATATACAAGGCCATTTCCGGGAAACGGGCAAAAAGGTTGTCAAAGTTACCTAGAATCATGGAGTTGCCGATACCGCCAATCATACCGATAAGCAGCCAGGGCAAACGTGCCGTTGTCTGTCGCCATACGTTATCGTCTGTTTCTACGTCCTGCGACAAACCCGAAGCCAACTGATAGTCTCGTTCGGCCTGTTCACGAACCTCATCCATCACGTCGTCTACCGTAATCCGTCCCACCAGTCGTCCGATACTGTCCACCACAGGCACGGCCACCAAGTCATACTTTTCGATGGTCTGCACCACCTCTTCTACAGGCGTATCCACATGCACGGAGATGGGGTCTTTTTTCATTACATGTTTAACCTTCGATACAGACGGACTGGTAATCATTCGCTTCAGCGGAAAAACCCCGCGCAGACGCTCGTCATCGTCCACCACGTAGACATAATAAATCTCGTCCATATCTTCGGCCTGCATACGCATCTCGCGCAGACACTCCGGCATACTCCAGTTCTCGTTTACGATAACCATTTCGGTACCCATGAGACCACCGGCCGTATCTTCGTCATATTTCAGCAAGTCTACGATGTCGCCTGCCTGTTCAATATCTTCGATGTGCGAAAGCACCTCTTCCTGCTTGTCTTCGTCCATTTCGCGGATAATGTCTACCGCATCATCCGTATCCATGTAATCGACAAAGCGCTTCGCAATGGTTTCCGACGGCAGGATGTCCAGGAACTTCTTACGGGCATCCTCGTCCATTTCAATCAGCACATCGGCAGCCTTTTCGTTGTCGAGGAGCAGGTAAATGGAACGCGCGTCTTCGGCATCCAGTTCATCACAGAGTTCTGCGATGTCGGCCGGGTGGAGTTCATTCAAAATACCCTTCAGCTGTTCGGAGTCTTTTTTCTCGATCAGCTCTATAACGTTTTTAATTTCATCGTTATTCATCTTCCTCAGCTTTTAACGTGTTAATGCTAAAAATCTTTTTTAAACACCTTGTTCCTAGCTCAAGGCCTGCTGCACCCGGTTGGTCAGGTCGATAAACTCCTGCACGGAAAGCTGTTCCGGCCGTTTGTTGAATATCGGGTCACTGCTCAGCGGGTTGTCTTTGCCCAATATCGGCGATATGGAGTTACGCAGCGTTTTCCGTCGCTGGTTGAAAGTCGTCTTTACAATCTGTTTGAAAAGCTTCTCGTCGCATCCCAGCTCCGAGGTTTCGTTGCGCGTCATCCGGATGACGGCACTTTTCACCTTAGGCGGCGGGTTGAACACATGCTCGTGCACCGTGAAAAGATACTCCACATGATACCAAGCCTGTATCAGCACACTCAGTATACCATACGTCTTGCTTCCCGGACCGGCGGCAATACGCTCGGCCACCTCCTTCTGAATCATTCCCGTACAGCAGGGGATAAGGTCCTTATAGTCGAGCATCTTGAAAAAAATCTGGCTCGAAATGTTGTAGGGATAGTTTCCGGTAAGAACAAAAGGTTGTCCGCCGAACAGCTGGGATAAATCCATTTTCAGGAAATCCTGTTCGATAATATTTTCGCCCATGATGGAAAAGTTCTCCCGCAGAAAAGCGACAGATTCGAAATCCAGTTCGACAACCTTAACCGGTCTTTCTTTTTTTAGAAGAAACTGGGTGAGGACTCCCATTCCGGGGCCCACTTCCAATATAGGCAGACTGGGGCATGCGTCAACCGTGTCTGCGATGTCTTGGGCTACCTGCAAATCTTTAAGAAAGTGCTGTCCCAGAAATTTTTTCGGCTTTACAAGTTTCATCCTTAAATTATTATAACGATTTGAATTGTTTTTTCTTTTAAGCTGCATATCTTTGCAACGTGCAAAGGTAAGCATTATAATTTATAAATTTAGTGGTTTTGGAACGAACTGAAAGAAAAAAAATAGTAAAAAACTGTGCTCAGTTTTTGTTGCCGATTATTTTAGGTACTGTCATTTTGTTATGGACGTATCATGGTTTTGACTTTTCGGCTGCCCTTCAGGTCTTTGAGTCGGGCTTTAATTATACCTGGATGCTGGTATCACTTCTTTTTGGCGTATTGGGACATGTATTCAGGGGCTGGCGGTGGAATCTTTCGCTGGAACCTTTGGGCGAAAACCCCAAGCGCTCCAACAGCGTCTATGCCATCTTCGTATCCTATGCGGCCAATTTGCTGCTTCCCCGTCTGGGAGAAGTTTCACGCTGCGGCATTCTGGCCAAATACGATGGCGTTTCGTTTTCCAAGTCACTGGGTACCGTAGTGGCCGAGCGGCTGATTGATATGCTGTGCGTGGGGCTACTTACAGGGGTTACCCTCCTGATGCAGCTGGGCATATTCACTTCTTTCTTCGAGCGGACCGGCACCAATGTAGCTTCGCTCACCGGACTGTTTTCGTCTACCAATTTCTATATAACCCTGCTTTGCATTGCGGCAGCGATTATCCTGTTGGTTTATTTGCTGCGCCATCTGTCGTTTTTTACAAAGATAAAAGATACGCTGAACAATATCTGGCTGGGTGTTTCATCGCTGCGCCGTGTCAAGCATAAAGGCTGGTTTCTTTTTTACACACTGGCCATCTGGGTATGCTACTTTTTTCACTTCTATCTTTGCTTCTATTGCTTCCACTTTACGGCCTCACTGGGATGGAGTGCCGGACTCGTTCTGTTTGTAGCGGGCACCATTGCGGTGATTGTTCCCACTCCCAACGGAGCCGGTCCGTGGCATTTTGCCATCATCACCATGATGATGATGTACGGCATAAGTAAGGAAGAGGCAGGAATATTTGCGCTGTTAGTGCATGGAATTCAAAGTTTTCTATTAATTTTGTTGGGAGTATATGGATTAGTGGCATTGCCTCTTACTAACAAAAAATAAAAACGATTATGAGTGAAATTTTATCTTTGGCCCCACAGAATGTGTGGAAGCATTTTTATGCATTGACTCAGGTTCCTCGTCCTTCCGGACACTTGGAAAAAATTCAGGCTTTCCTGTTAGAATTCGGAAAATCTGCAGGTGTGGAAACTTTTCAGGATGAGGCCGGCAATATAATCTATCGCAAACCGGCTACTGCAGGCATGGAAAACCGTAAGACCGTTATTCTGCAGGCGCACATGGATATGGTTCCCCAGAAAAATAAAGAGACAGAACACGATTTCGTGAACGACCCTATCCAGCCGTACATCGACGGTGAATGGGTGAAGGCAAAAGGCACTACATTGGGCTCGGACAACGGTATGGGTGTGGCAGCCATCATGGCCGTTATGGAAGACAAGACCTTGGTACACGGTCCGCTGGTAGCCTTGATTACTTCGGACGAAGAAACCGGAATGTACGGTGCATTCGGTCTGAAACCGGGAACTATCGAAGGAGACATCCTTTTGAATCTTGACTCGGAAGACGAAGGCGAACTTTACATCGGTTGTGCCGGTGGCGAAGACCTTACAGCTACACTGGAATACAAGGAAGAAGAAACAGACCCCGAAGACGTTGCCCTGAAAGTAACCCTGAAAGGATTGCGCGGCGGACACTCGGGTATCCAGATTGGCTGGGGACATGCCAATGCCAACAAGCTGATGGCACGTTTCATGAATCAGGTGATTGCTTACGACGAAGCCTGCCTGGTATCTTGGGAAGGTGGAAACATGCGCAATGCCATTCCGCGCGAATGTGAAGTCGTAATTACAGTTCCGGCTTCCGAAGTAGACGATGTCCTGGAATTTGTTCAGGAATGCGAGCAGACCTGGAAAGAAGAATTTGCTACCATCGAAGACGGTTTGAGCTTCAAGGCAGAACGTGTAGATTTGCCTAAGATGATGGTGCCGGAAGAAATCCGCGACAATCTGGTAGACGCTATCTATGCATGCCCGAACGGTGTAGAACGTTTCATACCTACTATCCCTGATACAGTAGAAACTTCTTCCAACCTGGCAATTGTAGACATCGCAAATGGCAAGGCAGCTGTGAAAGTGCTTACCCGCAGCTCACGCGACTCGATGAAAGATTACCGCAATACAGCCATCGAAAGCTGCTTCTCAATGGCAGGAATGCAGGTAGTACGTTCAGGTTCATATTCAGGATGGGAACCTAATGTAAACTCTCCGATTCTGCATGCCATGAAAGAGTCTTATAAAGCTCGGTTTGGCAAGGAACCTGCAGTGAAAGTTATTCACGCCGGTCTGGAATGCGGTATCATCGGAGCTGCTGAACCGGGTTTGGATATGATTTCTTTCGGACCTACTTTGCAGTGTCCTCACACTCCGGAAGAAAGATGTCTGATACCGACAGTTGCTAAATTCTATGACTTCCTGACTGCAACTTTGGCCAATACTCCTGTAAAGGAATAAACGGCTGGCCTGCCTGCAGGAACCGATAAACGTTTCGAAGAGGGTTGTTCCATGAAAGTGGAGCAGCCCTTTTTTGTTGGTTTGTCTGTAAGTTGTTTTTCAGTACTTTATTGCTTTATCATTGCAATGATAAACATTGGTTATTGTTAAGACGTAACTTTTGCATTGCAATGCTAAAGGTTTTTCTTTTTTGTGATAAAGTGAGTTTATACTGTCACACTTATACGACTAAATGTAATTATAGAACGCTTTAGACCAACCAAAAACAATAGTGAAGG
>Magnolia_p2__coassemble_844_pt1 | contig 30192 bp, 26 predicted proteins | sample Magnolia_p2__metabat2_high_PE_040 | metagenome-assembled genome bin Magnolia_p2 | reverse complement strand
TTAATTCATTAAATAAATCCACATTACGATTATCTGAATTCATCCGAACAACGACTTTTATTCCTCTATCCAATGCCAACTTTATGTTTGATACAATCTTATCAAATGTATTATGGTCTTTATAATGTATTCTACGCTGATTGTGCATCGTTTTAGGACCATCTACTGTAATCTGAAGTTTATAAATGCTATCTTCTCTTAACAAATCAAGAAAATAATCGACTTCATAGCCATTGGTTACAGCAACAAAAGTGTATCCCCGTTTTTTACCTTCATTTACGATGTACTCTACAACTTCTCTATTCTTTGCAAGTAGAGGTTCTCCTCCATAAAGAGTTATTACGTTATTTCGTAATTTGTTACTAGGTTGTATTCTCTCAATAGCATTGTAAGCTATATCAACTTGTTCCTTTGTGAAAACGAGTTGCTTTCTCCCATCTTTTTTATCTCTCCCTTCAAAACAATAAGGACAACGAAAGTTACAGTTGTATGTAACAACCCATGTGAATGTAGAATAAAGGATATCACATTTTCGATGTAATGCTTTTGCTATCCGTGCAACATATTCATACTCTTCTTCCTGTGTTTTGGTTGTTAGGTATCCACGTTCCAATAATTGTTCAATCATTGATTGCGTTAATTGACTTTTCCTATTTGCTTGAATACTATGTAATAGTTCAGCTGAAACAATATCTATAGCTCCCGTATAGCCATGAATCAGCATATACTTACCTTCTTCCTTTTCCAGTTTGACTGGAATCATATAAGACGATGTTCTTAAAATTCCCATTTTCTAATGCCAAATTACTTGTTTATCTTTGTCTATCTCAAATATGCGTTCTTCCACTCCTCTTGTATAATCTCGCAGCCAAAATAGAGCCCCTAGTGGAAGATTGTCATACAGCAGCCTGTCGTCTTCCTTCGCTGTCTGTTTCCCTAAGGAGAGCCACGCACCGTCTTTCATATAAAACAGTTCGTACTCATGCCCTTTGCGTATACCGTTATCATCATTGCGAATGATATAGCGTATTCTGTCTATCACAAGAGGCTGTTCCAACTCCAGGCCTCCCCACGATAACGTGTCGTTCGAGTGGAAGAAACTCAGCGGGTCACCATCAAACAGCTTTTCGATTCCATTACGGGGATAATACATACTTGGTATATATGCTCCTATGACTTTACCTTTTAAAGGAAAACCCGAGCCTTCTGCATAGAATTCTACCTCTGCCATATTGCCCCATGTCTTATCGGACGATTGGTAGCGCACATATTTTACCGATGTACGGTTTTCACTTTCGACCGTGAGATATTTAAATTCTGGTATTTCTTTAATCGTATGAAATGTAACCGCATCACTGAAATCTGCTTTATTGGCTCCTTGAAAACGGCTGCCGGGCATCAATGGCGGTAAATAGGCCAGATTGGGAGCTTCCGGGTTTTTACGCTCCAGCACATACGATATGCATTCTGTCTGCGGGGTGAAATAGTTTATATTTCCAAGGGTATCCAATAAAAAAGGATTTCCGGTCAGCCGCAGTTTGCCATCGGCATACAAGGCAGTATGGTAAACGATATTTGGTCCTACGGCCTTGAATTCTGCTTGTGTACCTTTCACATTTCCCCATGCAACGGGCGTCCATCCTCTTGGGTCGAACACGCAGAGGTAAGCGAACTGCCGGTTGGGAGACTGTTGCAAATCGATTGTAATATCTTTGGACTCAATAAAAGGATAATGAGAAGTTACGTCCTTTCGGAATGCATCCCGAAAGAACTCCGGTATATCCTCGTCTCCGTGCAGCATGGCGAGTGAGCCGGCACATTTCCCAAACGTCCGCTGATAAACTTTGGGTATCCTATGCCGGAAGCGGATAAGATGTTCGTCTGGATTTTGTTCTGCTCCCGAAAAATCATGGAATATACCATCGTTGTCGTACACAACATTAAATACATGACTCAGATTTCCGTCTCCCCAATGCGGTATGGTTTCAACACCTACAGGAATTCCGCAAGCTCGCATGGCATATACCGCCAAGTTGGCATAGTCTCCACATAAACCGAATTTGATGTTGATTAATGTGCTTGGGCGTAAGCAGATGCCCATAGCACTCTGGGTTGCGATATGGATGGGCAGCTTTATCAGTTCGTCATTGATAACCTTACATGCCTGCTGCGCTGTCCGAATGCTGTCGTTCATCAGTAGCGGTTCGAAACGTTCGCGGTACAGTGCTCGCCATACTTCCGGGATTTCTGTCCCGACACGGTAGGGCAAAATCCATTCGCAAAACTCTTCGAACGTAAGGTGACGGTTCCACGGACGGTTCCATACAGCAAAAGCCTCGTCAATATTCTGAATCAAATAATCTGCAGACAGTGTCTGTACATCCCAGTTCAACACCGGATTTTCCTTCAGATATTTAGCTTGCTGCCGGAAGGTAGCATATATATAAGGTATATCATATTCTTCTTGCTTGATTTGGTATACCGAATCTATAAAGTTATAATACTCCTCAATGCTTCTTCCCGTCAGGTATCCCTTATCTGCCATGTTTTCAAGAAGAAATTGGGCTGCACGAAGTTTCAGTGAATCGCTGCTCTCCTCATAATGCTGGAGCACGTGCAGCAATTCTGCACGGTTTTTTCCAGCTTTTGAGAATGTTTCCTCGATTCCTGGTTCTACGATTTTCATTTGGCAAGAAACCAAGAGGAGAACAAACAAGATGTAGATAGTATGTTTCATCGCGAGTAGTTTGTGTTTCCCTATTTTGTAATGATAGTCCTTTCAGTGAGATAACGATATTTTTATCTACTAAGAACTTCAATCCTACAAGTATTTTATTGTTTAATAAAAACGGCAGCGTATGTATGATCTTCTTTTGTCGTTAGTATTATCTGATAAGTACCATTCGGCAGATGAGGCACTGAAATTATATACGTACCAGCAGGCACATTCACGGTTTCCATATAATATGTAATTCCGTCTTCTCCAGTAATTTGTATCTGTAGGTCATCGTGTGCCATTTCAGATTTTAAGATAAAATTTTCTTTGGCTGTTGTAATATCAAGAGAGAGGTATTCTAGGTCTTCCCACTGATAGGTTACCATTAGATGAATTTTGGCTTGAGCATTCATGCAAGCCAACCATGCCATACTTAGTAGTATAAATACGATTCTTTTCATAGATTAACATCATTTTAATTTCAAAGCGATGCAAAGATATGGCTATTGATTCTAGAATACCCTAAAAACTTGTTCACAAAAAGTTCACAAATTATTCACATTTTATAATTCGCTATAAATCAGCAATAAATTCATCCAGTTCACTCGCTGTTCCCTCTTTGTTAAAAAGTTTTTGGTATAGGCGAATGCGCAGATTGGAGATTGCAGAGGCACTTGCTTTATTCATGATTTTAGGAAATGCTTTGAGTGGTATTTCCAGTTTTAACAAGAAGCAAGTCCGCAACTCCATCTCTGAAATTTTAGGATAGAGGGTGTGTAAACGCACAATGAATTGTGGGAAACAATCTTTGATTAAGTTACGTAACTCTTCCCATTGCGGGGCAGCCTCCGGTATATGCTCCCAGTGGCTTTCCTCGTGAAACCATAAATAGATGGCCGACTGTCGCATCTCCTGTTTGCGAAGTTCTTTTTCTTGCCGTGCCAGCGCTTTTTCATCCATGTTAAGCCGGATATGCCGATTTGAAATTTCCAATTGTGATATTTGACGTTGTAACTGTTGGCAAGTTTCAGTTTTTTCGTCTCGTTCCTTCCGGGCTGTTTCTATCAGCAGCTCCAATTCTTCTATTTTAGTTTGATTCTTTTGTAGTTCATGCTCCTGTTTTTGTTCTGTTTCTTTTTCTCTTTCCAGCTCAACTCTTAAATTGGCCAATTCCTTTTTCTGCTGTGCTACGTTTTGTTTGTATTGTTTAAACTGCCGGATACCCCAGCTGATTAATATGCCAATTCCTAATAAAATTAATAGGGATAAATAGAGAAGCTTTTGTTGATGCTCGTTTTGCAGCAGCAACCGGTCTTTTTCTTGTTTGATTTTCTGGTAGTTGTAAAGTGCGTGGATTTTATAAATAGCTTCTGTTTGTGTGATAGCAGCAATGCTGTCTTTGAGCATTGCACATGTACGCTCATAGCGGAGAGCCTGAGCTATTTCTCCTTGTTTTTCACTAAGGGAAGACAATTGCCGGTAGATGTCGCGCTGTAAATAAAGGGAGGCCTTCTGTTGTAGAGATTTTCGGAAATACATGGAAGCAGAATCTGCTTGTCCTGCATGCAGGCAAATCATGCCTTGCGAATATAGGGCAATCGGATTTTTGTCTTTTATTTCTTGAGGCAGTTTGTGTATCAATGCGGCTCCTTTATCAATTACACCGTGGTCCATGAATGCTGAGATGTATTCATTTAGGATGAGGTTTGTCACAATCGAATCTTGTGTTGTCAGGGCTGTTTCATAAGCTCGACGGTAGTAATAGGCCATGCTGTCTACCTGTTGGTAACGGTCGAAAATGCGGGCGATATTTCTTAAACTTATGGAAACTCCTTTTGCATCTCCATGTTTCTGGAATATTTTATGTGAGGCTTTGATAGCTTGAATAGCCTCCGGGTATAGCTCTTGGTAAGCAAACAAGTAACTCATCTGTTCATAAATACGGCCTGACAATTCCGGTCGGTCACATTTATGACTGATTTCTGTCGCTTGTTGGAATGCCTGCAATGATTGTGGCAAATTCCCTATTGTACGATATATCCTTCCTAACATATAATAAGCCTCCAGTCGCTTGGCAGTGTCCCCTTGTTTGTTATAATAAGTCACGATGGATTTGATGAGGGAGTCTGAAGTTTGCCGCACGTACAGTTTGTCTTCGGCACGCAGGGTCAAAAGAGCATGATACATGCGTGTCTCTTCCGGTTCTTCCGGGATGTTTGAGCTTATTGATGCCAAATAGAAACGGGCGCTGTCCGGATTTGTATCCAGACAACGGATAGCTTGTTGCATTGCTTCGGGATATTCCTTTTGTAACCCGCAAGCCGAAAGACAGAGGCAGAAGCCTATAAATAGGGCGAAGCAGTTTTTCATGAATGTTTGATAAAGTGCTTGCAAAGATATAATTTTTTTGAATCCCGTTTTGGATAAAAAAAGAAAGTCCGTAAGTTTAATACCTACAGACTTTCTTATGCTGTTTTTTCATCTTGCCTCTGCCTTCAATTGCCGGAATAAGTCTTTCTGCTTTTCCGTCAGCGATGTTGGGATATTCACATGGTAGGATACAATCAGGTCGCCGTAACAGCCGTCTTTTTTGTAGACCGGGAACCCTTTGCCCCGAAGCCGGGCTTTGGTACCGTTCTGCGTGCCGGGGTTGACTTTCAGCTTTACCAGTCCGTCCATGGTCTTTACAGGAACTTCGCCTCCCAATACGGCTGTGTATAAATCAATGTCCACATCGGTGTACAGGTTATCTCCTTCACGTTCGAAGTTCTTGTCCTTATCGATAACAAAGGTGATGTATAGGTCGCCGTTTTCGGCTCCGTTCAAGCCTTTTTCGCCGTATCCTTTCAGTTTTATCACCTGCCCGTCTGCAACGCCGGCCGGGATGGTAATACGGACATTCTCGCCATTTACGCTGAACGTCTGCTTATGCGTTACATACGCTTCGCTCAATGATAAATGCATCTGTGCTTCTATATCTTCGCCTTTCATCCGCATGCTGTATCTTCTGCCGGATGAGGCACCGTGTCCGAACAGCTGTTCGAAGAAGTCGGAGAATCCGTCTGCATTTCTTCCGCCAAAACCACTGGTGAACGTATCGCCGTTCACAGAATACCAGTAACCCGAACCGGAATTCTGCTGCTGGGCTCTGCTGTATGCCTCCCGCTCTTGCTTGAATTCGTCGGCATGTTTCCAGTGCTCGCCGTACTCATCGTATTTTTTACGTTTCTCCGGGTCGCTCAATACTTCATTGGCCTCGTTTATTTCCTGGAACTTACCTTCTGCCGACGGGTCGTCCTTGTTCAGGTCGGGATGGTATTTCCTGGCCAGTTTCCGGTATGCCTGCTTGATTTCGTCCTGCGTGGCATTACGGTCTACGCCTAATACTTTATAGTAATCAATAAATGCCATAGCTAAATCTTTTTTAAGTTCGTTCCAATTAATAATATAAAAGCCCCTCGTCTACATGGAGATGCAAACGAGAGGTCCTGTTGACTATTACGGGTGATTAATGGATTTCAATCACACGGTTAATTTTTGCTTTTTCTTCCTCGGAATACTTTGGCAGATCAATAGTCAATACACCATCAGCAACATTCGCGCTAATCTTGTCTTTATCTACATTTTCGGGCAGGTAAAGAGACTGGCTGAATTTAGTGTAAGAGAATTCTCTTCGCAAGTATTTCTTGTTATCTTTGTTCTTGTCCTCATTCTCGGTTTTCTTTTCCATCGAGATGATTAACTGGTTGTCGTCTCCCAAATGAATCTGGAAGTCATCCTTTGTCATACCAGGAGCAGCAACTTCTACTTTGTAGTCTTTATCGCTCTCAACAACATTGATTGCCGGAGCTGTAGCATTAGTTCTTTCCATCCAGTCGTTATCAAAGAAATCATTAAAGATACTTGGTAACCAGTTCTGATTGTAATACTTTCTAATCGGCATCATAGTTATAATCTCCTATATTTTAAGTTATACATTTCAATTGTTCTTGAACCTTTGCTTCGTTTGTTTCTTGAAGCTCAAGTTCACCAGGTATATTGCAAAGTCTGTGCCGCGATAAGGACCGGATTGCCCGAATTTAAACATCTGACTGCTATTTTAAATGTTGAGGCGGGTATTTTAAACTTGTGAAAACTTTTTTATCAGATAGTCTAGGATTTTCTATCATAATGTTGCAGGTATATTCCTTGTATGTAGGTCAAATAGTCATTAGATGTGACTATATGTCAATTTTTAGGCCTTTTTTTCATCCCTCCCTGGCTTTTTCCTGAAGTGTTGGTACGTTTTTACTGTGGTACAGTAAAGACAAACTTATGGTACGGGAATGAAGAACGTTTATCATTTAAGTGATCAGCTTTTGTCTTATTTGAGAAACAGTTGCAATGTATTGTTTGATTGCAATATGGATAGGGAAATAAAACAAAAAGCACTATTTTTGCCGGAACTTTAAATATATACGTTGAATAAACTTTTATAGACATGAAGAAGAGCATCTTTTTATGGGTGGCCCTGATGTGTGGCTGCCTGGTGGCATGTGTGCCCCAAAAGAAAAATGAATGGGAATTGGTATGGGAAGACGACTTTAATCAGGAAGTTTTTGATACAGCCAACTGGTCGAAAATACCGCGGTGGCATCCGGAATGGGCCCGTAGGATGTCTGCCGATCCGGCTTGCTACGAAATGCGTGACGGGAATCTGGTTTTGAAGGGGATTATGACGCCTGCCGGAAATCCGGATACGATGCGTTACATTACCGGCGGATTGTACACCAAATACAAACGTGCATTTCATGGGGGCAGACTGGAAGTGAAAGCCAAACTGCAGGGAGCCCGCGGGGCTTGGCCGGCCATCTGGCTGAAACCTTTCGAGGAGGAAAAATACCCATGGCCTACGGGTGGAGAGATTGATATTATGGAACGTCTGAATTATGATTCCATTGCCTATCAGACGGTACATTCGGTATATACGCAGCATCTCAACATACGGAAGAATCCTCCGCAGGGGGCTACCGGAGCAATTCGCCCGGACGATTATAATGTGTATGCGGTGGAAATGTATCCCGATAGCATTGTGTTTTTCATAAACGATTGCCGTACGTTTGCTTATCCGAAGATTGAAACGGACAAGGAAGGACAGTTTCCTTTCGACAGACCTTATTATCTGTTGATAGACATGCAGTTGGGCGGCTCGTGGGTAGGAGCGGTGGATACGCTGGACTTGCCGGTGGAGATGTGTGTAGACTGGGTGCGTTATTATAAGAAAAGCAAATAAGGGTTTTTGCTATAAAAAGAATATAAAGCTGTCTTGAATAAAAAAAAATAAGGCAGCTTTTGTTGTATGTATTCAAACAAAAAAGCCTGCCGCATTGCGACAGGCTTTTCAGCTCTTCAGGTTGGACTTGAACCAACGACCCTCTGATTAACAGTCAGATGCTCTAACCGACTGAGCTACTGAAGAAGGTTATTTTTCTCAATTGCGATGCAAAGGTAGTAGGATATTTTGAAATATGCAATATCTTTGCAAAAAAAAATACGCAAAAATGGAAAAAATTATAGGTATAGGTAATGCACTGGTAGATGTCTTGTTTGCTGTAGACCGGGATGAGATGCTACAGGATATGGGACTTCCGAAGGGAAGCATGCAGTTGGTGGATGAGGCTATGATGTTGAAAATTAGGGAGATGTATGCTGGCGAAAAGGTGCACAAGGCTACTGGTGGCTCGGCTGCCAATACGATTTACGCACTGGCTAATCTTGGAGCGGCCACAGGTTTCATCGGAAAGGCCGGTGAAGACGAACTGGGAGATTTTTTTGCGAAGAACATGAAAAAAAATAATGTGGACCTGAAATTATTGCGTTCTTCACTTCCTACCGGGATTGCTTCTACATTTATTTCGCAGGACGGACAGCGTACGTTTGCCACTTTTTTGGGAGCGGCGGCTACCTTGCATCCCGAAGATTTGTCGGTGGACATGTTCAAGGGGTATGCCTATTTCTATGTGGAAGGTTATTTGCTGCAGGATAAAAAATTGATTATACGGGCTATGCAACTGGCAAAGGAGGCCGGGTTGCAGGTTTGTCTGGACTTGGCTAGTTATAATATTGTAGCAGGGCAGGTAGATTTCTTCGACCAGCTGATAACGAAGTATGTGGACATTGTTTTTGCCAACGAGAGTGAAGCTTTGGCTTTTACTGGCAAGCAACCGGATGAGGCTGTGCATGAAATAGCGGCCAAGTGTAGTGTGGTTGTCCTGAAACTGGGAGGCGAGGGTGCCATTATCAAAAAAGGTACCGAGCTGATACGTATAGAGGCGGCTGATGTGAAAAAGGTGGTGGATACGACAGGGGCAGGCGACTTTTTTGCTGCCGGTTTTATGTATGGACTGATTTGCGGCTATTCGCTGGAGAAGTGTGCTGCACTGAGCAATATTCTGGCCGGACAGGTAATACAGATTGTGGGAACCAATCTGAGCAAGCGCCGCTGGGAGTATATCCGTGAGGAGATTGCCGCGCTGGTACAGCCATAAGGCAGACAGACGGTTGCACGAGCGGCAAATTAAGTTAAATATGCAGGATTTTCTGCCGTAGGTTGCAGAATAATGTTTTTATTTGTGTCTGAATTTTAGATTATTGCATTATCATGAAGATAAATTCAAGATTTTTGTTGCTGGGAGGTATGGTGACACTGCTTGGAGCCGGTTTGCTGGGTTTCAAGGAAGACGACCGTAATTTCCAGATTGTGAAGAACCTGGATGTGTTCAACTCGGTCTTTAAGGAGCTGGATATGTTCTATGTAGATACGATTGATGCCGAAAAGATGATTCAGAACGGCATTAACGGTATGCTGGCACTGACTGACCCGTATACAGAGTATTATCCGGAGGAGGAGATGGGTAGCCTGAAACAGATGATTACCGGAAAATATGCCGGTATCGGAGCTACTATCCGTTATTACGATGCGAAGGACCGTGTGGTGATTACGGAACCGCTGGAAGGTACTCCTGCTCAGGAGGCAGGTCTGAAGGCGGGTGACGTGATTCTTTCTGTAGGCGGAAAGGACATGGTGCGTGGCGATATGGAGAAAAACGAGCTGACGGATCATGTCAGTCAGGAGTTGCGGGGCGAACCGGGTACTTCTTTCTTATTGAAGGTGGAGAGACCGGGAAAGGACAAGCCGCAAGTACTGGAGTTCAAGATTACCCGACGCAGTATCCGTCAGAATCCGATACCTTATTATGGAATGGTGGCCGACTCGGTAGGTTATCTGGCATTGTCGGAGTTTACCGAGAATTGTGCCAAGGACTTTAAGAAGGCTTTTATTGAGCTGAAGCAGAAAGGAGCGTCTTCGCTGGTTATCGACCTGCGTGGAAACGGAGGTGGTTCTTTGTCGGAAGCTGTGGATATCGTCAATCTGTTTGTTCCTAAGGGCAAGGAAATCGTTACGCTCAAGGGAAAGGTGAAACAGAGTGAAGAGGGTTATAAGACCGAAAGTGAGCCGGTAGATACCGAAATTCCATTGGTAGTACTGGTAGACGGCAGTACGGCTTCGGCTGCAGAGATTGTAAGCGGTTCCTTGCAGGATTTGGACCGTGCCGTGATTGTGGGTAAGCGTACTTTTGGAAAAGGATTGGTGCAGGTGCCTCGTCCGCTGCCTTATAATGGTAGTCTGAAGGTGACAACGGCCAAATATTACATTCCAAGCGGCCGTTGTATACAGGCCATTGATTATGCCAAACGAAATGCCGATGGTTCGGTAGCCCGTACGCCCGACAGTCTGACGCACGTATTCCATACGGCTGCCGGCAGAGAGGTGCGTGACGGAGGTGGTATCCGGCCGGATATAGAGGTGAAAGGCGAAAAGTATCCGAATATCTTGTTCTATCTGATGAATGAGGATGTGATTTTCGACTATGGTACGCAGTATGTGCTGAATCATCCTCAGCTGGCTTCGGTGGCAGATTTCAAGCTGACCGACAAGGATTACGAGGACTTTAAGGCACTGGTGAAAGAAAAGAAATTTACGTACGACCGCCAGAGTGAGAAAGTGCTGAAAAACCTGAAAGAAGTGGCCGAATTCGAGGGCTATATGGATGATGCCAAGGCGGAGTTTGAAGCGCTCGAAAAGAAGCTGACGCATAATATGGACCGTGATTTGGACCATTTCAGGAAGCCGATTCAGGAAATGATTGCGCAGGAAATTATCAAGCGTTATTTTTATCAGAAGGGGGCTTGTATGGAAAGACTGAAGGATGACGAGGATTTGAAGAAGGCGCTGGAAACTTTGGCCGACCAAACAAAATATGCGGGAATACTGACTGTGCCGGAAAAAACGGAAACAGCGGTTGCCAAGAAATAGAAAGTCTGGATTTACTTGTATATAAATAAAGCGGGGCTGCAAAAGAGTTTTTTCTTTATGCGGCTCCGCTTTTTTAATGGGTGTTTAACAGTTCTCGTGATAGTCGCCGTTTGCCTTTATCAGTTCAATCAGCTTTTCAACAGCTTGTTCTTCCGGAATATTCTTTTCGATACATTCCTTCCGTTTGTACAGACTGACTTTGCCTCGTCCGGCTCCTACATAACCGTAATCGGCATCGGCCATTTCGCCCGGACCGTTTACGATGCATCCCATGATTCCTATTTTCAAGCCTTTCAGGTGTGATGTGGCTGCTTTTATGCGGGCTATCGTTGCTTCAAGGTCGTAAAGGGTACGTCCGCAACCGGGGCAGGAGATATATTCGGTTTTGGAAATGCGCACTCTTCCTGCCTGCAGGATACCGAATGCTGTTTCGTCTACTTTCTGTATCGGAATATCATTTCCTTGGTTGAAAAGTAAAATACCGTCGCATAAGCCGTCAATGATGAGGGCACCCATGTCGGCAGCAGCTTTAATCTGAAGGTCTTCCAGATTGGTTTCGCTATAGTGCTGGAAGAATACTACCGGATTTTGTAATCCCTGACAGGTGAGCTGATGCACCAGTCCGCGGAATTCTCCCAAACGGTTGGGATGGTTGCTCTGTGCTACGATGACCACTTCGGGGTGCAGACGCAAGCCTGCTACTACCTCTTCGGTAAGGGCCATATAGGTCATGAACAGGAATTTCTGTTTGGCCGGATGGTGGTGCAGTTCGACCATCTGCTTGAAGTTGAATGCCGGATAAGTGCCTTCTGTGCCGTCCCATACGTTGGCATCGACGATATACCCGGTGTTTGCATCGGCTTTTTCGGGCAATTGCTGTCCGCAGTAGATGTAATCGGGCTTGAACTGAGGATTCGTATCCAGGTTTCCTTCGAGTCGTGCGGAAATAACTACCGGGAGATTGTCTCCGCCGATGTTTCCTACGGGCTGTGTCTTTCTGCGGGTAGGGTGGATGTAATTGAAGTCGGGTGCTTCCATACCTGGAATGTACGGGTGTCCGGCACGCTTCGTTACATAGTCTACCAGTTTGCGGGCAACCGGGATTTCTGCTTCGGGAGCCTCGCTCAGTGAAACGCGGATGGTATCGCCCAGTCCGTCGCATAACAGTGCTCCGATACCCAAAGCAGACTTGATACGGCCGTCTTCACCATCTCCGGCTTCGGTTACTCCCAAGTGGAGTGGGAATGCCATATTCTCTGCTTCCATTTGCTGGGCCAGCAGACGTACGGTCTGTACCATGATGACGGTGTTCGAAGCTTTGATGGAGATAACCACATTGGTGAAATTCTCTGCTACACAGATGCGCAGGAACTCCATGCAGGACTCGACCATTCCTTCGGGGCTATCACCGTAGCGCGACATGATGCGGTCGGACAGGGAGCCGTGGTTTACACCGATACGGATGGCTGTATGGTTCTCCTTGCAGATGTTGAGAAAAGGAACAAGGCGCTCGCGTATTTTCTGGATTTCCTGGGCATACTCTTCGTCGGTATATTCCAGTTTCTTGAAAGTGCGTGCGGCATCTACATAGTTGCCCGGGTTGATGCGTACTTTTTCGGCATAGAGGGCTGCCACATCTGCTACGTTCGGGTTGAAGTGGACATCTGCCACAAGTGGAGTGTCGTATCCCTGCGAGCGGAGACTCATGTTGATGTTTTTCAGGTTCTCTGCTTCGCGTACTCCCTGGGTAGTGAGACGGACGTATTCTCCACCAGCCTGAATGATGCGTTTGGCCTGTTCTACACAGGCTTCGGTATCCATGGTGACCGTGTTGGTCATACTCTGTATGCGTATAGGATAAGCGCCACCCAAAGGAGTGGCGCCTACATATACTTCATTTGCCTGTCGGCGAGAATAATTGAAGTAATCCATTAATTTGTCTTGTATGTGTATTTAACTTCTTTCAGCTCTTCGTTGGCTTTCACAATCTTGTTTTTCAAGCCTTCCTTGTAGGCTGCAAATTTTTCGGCCAATGCAGCATCACTCAGAGCCAGCATCTGTACGGCCAGAATAGCTGCATTCATGGCACCGTTGATGGCTACGGTAGCTACTGGGATGCCGGGAGGCATCTGAATGATGGAGTAAAGTGCGTCTACTCCGTCCAGAACAGAACCTTTTACAGGAACGCCGATGACGGGAAGAGTAGTGTTGGCTGCAATTACTCCCGGCAGTGCTGCTGCCATGCCTGCTGCGGCGATAATTACTTTGAGGCCGCGGTCGGCTGCTCCTTTTGCAAACGCTTCTACTTCGGCCGGAGTACGGTGGGCCGAAAGGGCATTCATTTCAAAAGGAACTTGCATTTCGTCGAGCAGTTTGGCCGCTTTTTCCATTACGGGAAGATCGGATGTGCTGCCCATGATGATACTTACAATTGGTTTCATAATTTGTTTTATTTATTCATTAATGATATTCTTGTATGCTTCGGCATCCAGCAGCGTATCCATCTGAGAGAGGTCGCTGGGTTTGAGTTGGATAATCCAGCCTTCGCCATACGGGTCTTGGTTGACCAGTTCCGGGTTTTCTTCCAGAGCGCTGTTTACTTCCAGTACTTCGCCTGCAATGGGGAGGAAAAGGTCGGAAACAGTTTTTACGACTTCTATGCTGCCGAATACTTCGTTTTGCTCGAGTGTTTCACCGGCCGTAGGGACATCTACGAAAACAATATCTCCCAGCTGTTCCTGTGCATAGTCGGTGATTCCTACATAGGCAATATCGCCTTCCAGACGAATCCATTCGTGTTCGCTGGTGTACTTTACGTTGTTTGGAAAATTCATAATGTTTCGATTTTAAGGGTTTATATCTTGATTCAAATAAACAAAATTCCGGTGATTCCACAAAATAAACCTACAATAAATCCGCCCAGAACTTCGGTGAGTGTATGCTGCTTGACGATGATACGGGCCGAACCAAGCATCCCGGCAAGCAGAATGCTGACGCTTAGCCAGAAGACGGGATTGAAGTGGAAGATGAAACTGTAGGACAAGAGACCGCCTACCAGCAGGCCGCTGCTGGCTACGTGGGTGCTTATCTTGATTTTCAGGTTTACCAGTGTACATATAATCATGCAAATCAGCGTGGCAATGATAATGCCCGACATGTAGCGGGGGAGATGCAATTTGTACATGGTACCCAGGCAGCCCAGGTAACTGATGATGGTCAGTCCGTAAGGAATGAAACGGTTTTTCCGGTGGGTAAGTCCTTTGATGCCTAATCCGTTTATTTTCTGATGCAGATAGATGGCCAGCATGGGCAGCAATATGGTGAAGCAATATACCATGGACAGTATAATGAGCTTGTATTGCAGAGGCATGATGCGCAAATAGGTGCAGAAGAACAATAGCAGAAAAGCTACCAGTGGAACCATGAAGGGAGTAAAGATGGCCGAAATTACTCTGGCTACAAGGTATAGCTTGTCTTTCTGTATTGTTGTGTCTTCTGTTCTTTCTTCCGAACTATGGAAGGTCAGCTGGTCAGGAATATTTGTTTCCATGATGTTATCGTCTTAATCTTGCTACAGGTATATTAAGTTGTTGCCGGTATTTGGCTACTGTTCTTCGTGCAATGGGGTATCCTTTTTCTTTGAGGCAGTCGGCTAGTTCGTCGTCGGTGTAGGGTTTGTTTTTGTCTTCACCGTTGACTAATTCTTTAAGGATGCGCTTTATTTCGCGGATGGAAAGCTCTTCGCCGTCTTCGGTGGTATAACCGTCGCTGAAAAAGAACTTCAAGGCATAGATGCCGAAATTGGTTTGCACATACTTGCTGTTGCTGACTCTGGAAACGGTAGAGATGTCGAGCTTGGCACGTTCGGCTACATCTTTCAGAATCATGGGCTTGAGAAGTGACTCATCGCCTTCCTGGAAAAACGGACGCTGCAGGTCTATAATGGCCTGCATGGTAGACATGAGGGTTTGCTGACGCTGCTTTACGGCATTGATAAATCCTTGGGCTGCATCTACCTTCTGTTTCAGGAACAGCATGGCATCTTTCGACTCTTTGCTCTGGTTGTTCTTGTTGCGTGTATGTTCGTCCAGCATTTCCGTAAATTCTCTGCTGAGGCGTAGCTCGGGAATGTTGTGGTTGTTGAGGCTCAGCAATATGGTTCCGTCATCTTCTGTTTCGACAATGAAATCGGGTATAATTTGCTGGAAATTCTTTCCGATAGCTTCTCCTAGCGAGCTTCCCGGGCGTGGATTGAGTTTGACCAGTTCGGCTACAGCAGCATCGTATTGTTCTTCGGATATGCCGAGACGCTGGATGATTTTCTCCTTGTTTTTGCGGGTAAAATCATCGCAGTATTTATCGATAATGTCATATTCAATCTGTTTCAGCAGAGAATTTTCTTTCCTTTTTATCTGAAGCAGCAGACATTCCTGCAGACTGCGTGCACCGATTCCTGCCGGGTCGAAGTCCTGAATAATGTTGATAATATGTTCTAATTCCTCTGGTGTAGTGGAAATCCCGTGATAGATAGCCAGTTCGTCAATCAGTGTGTCGTTACTCTTACGGAGCAGTCCGTCATCATCCAAAGAACCGATGATATACTCTGCCAGTTCTTTTTGATGTGCATCCAAATCCTGCATGCTTAACTGCTCTTTCAGTATTTCGTAGAAAGACGTTGTATCCGAAAATGGAATTTCTTCGGCTATTTCTCCTTTGGAACGGTTGTTTTCCTGAAGCTTATAATCGGGTATATCATCTTCGGTACGGTAATCTCCCAGTGACAAGTCTTCACTGCTTTCGGGGTTAGGATCTCCGTTCTCGTCTACGTTATAATCGTTTTCAGTGTCATTGTCTGGTGCTTCTTTACCTTCCTCCAGGGCTGGATTGTCCAGCAGCTCTGCGTGAATACGTTCCTCCAGTTCCATGGTTGGCAGTTCTAAAAGTTTTACTGCCAAAATTTGTTGGGGAGAAAGAGTCTGTACCTGTTGCTGTGCCTGTGTCTGCACCTGACGTGAACCTTGTACCATTTTGCTGTTGTTTTTGTATTTTACACAAAAGTAGTTATTTGTTGGTGAATATACCTTGTTCTTGGAATTTTTTAATACTGGAAACTGCTTCCTCCCAGGAATTCCCTAAGAAGTGACGTTGGAGGAAGTTCCCGGTCTTGTACGGATGTAAAGTACTCCAGAAACCGGCGCAGCCTATATGCTTCTGAATATTCCGGACAGTTGTTTTTGACTTTGCGAAGAATGGGTTCGACATTGTCTTTCAGTACTGCCAGCTCGAACAGAAGTGCTGAGTTGAACATGGCGTCGGCATTTTCCTGATACGGGAATATCCATTTGTCTTCGCCTGCACGTACGCTTGGCCATCTGGCTATGGTCTCTTCGGCCGAGTATCCTCTGTATTTGAAGTCGCGTATGATTCTTCGGAGCAGTCGGTTGTCGGTGGTAGGGATATAGTTATGATTGTCGAGCATGATGGTTGTCAGGGCCGATACATAGATTTTGAACTTGTGGGCTTCGGGAATATGGGCTGTCAGCATTGGATTCAAAGCATGTATGCCTTCCAGTATCAGTATCATGTTGTCCCGAAGACGCAGCTTCTTTCCGCTGGCTTCGCGCAATCCGGTTGTAAAATTGAAACGGGGCAGTTCTATCTCTTTTCCAGCCAGAAGGTCCTGAAGCTGTGATTCGAAAAAGTCCAGGTCTAATGCATACAGGGATTCATAGTCATAGTTTCCGTTACTGTCTTTGGGGGTATCTTCTCTGTTTACGAAATAATCGTCGAGAGATACCGGATAGGGGCGTATGCCGCTGGCAAGCAACTGGATACTCAGGCGCTTGCTGAAAGTAGTTTTTCCGGATGAAGAGGGGCCCGAAATAAGAATGAGCTTCACTTCTCTATCGGTATTGGCCCGGTTGACAATCTCATCGGCAATGTGTGCTATCTTTTTTTCCTGTAGGGCTTCGGAAATGTTGATAAGTTCGGTGGCATGTCCCTCGTTGCAGGCAACATTCAGTTCGCCGACTGTACTTACTCCTAAAATCTGGTTCCAGTGATGTGACTCCTGAAAGACTTCGAGCATTTTTTCCTGTTTGATGACATCTTCCAGTTTTTCGGGATTCTCATAGCTTGGGATACGCAACAGTAGGCCATCATAGTATTTTATGAGGTCGAACAGACGGATGTATCCTGTGCTGGGGGCCAGGCTTCCATAGAAATAGTCTACCGTATCGCCCAGTCTGTAGTAGCTTGAATATAGCTGTCCGCTGGTTTCCAACAGTAAGGCCTTGTCGTTCATACCTCGCTCTCTGAAGAGGCGTACAACATCTTCGGTATGTGATTCTACCCGTTCGAAAGGAATATCACATTGGATGATTTCCTTCATTTTGGCTTTGATTTTCTGAACATCACTGAGCTCAATGTCCCGGTCAATTTTCAGATTACAGAAATATCCTTTAGAAGCCGGATGTTCGAGGATGATTTGTCCGTTGGGGTAGAGGTCTTCAACAGCTTTTACCAAAACGAAGAACAAAGAGCGTACGTAAGTCCGCTTTCCAGACTGACTGGTGATATCGAGAAACTCAACGTCTTTATTGTAGTATACCTGAAAATCGAGACTTTCAACTTTATTGTTTACTTTGGCACTTATTGGGCCGTAGGGCATTTCTAAATTAAAATCATTATAAATATCAATTAAAGAACTTCCTTTTGGGAAATTTTTTGTCTGATTGTTGTTTTTACAATATATTTGTAACATAAATGTAATATCTATTTCTAAACAAAATGGAATTGTTTCGTAAGTTATTAAATAAAAACTAACAATCCAATTCCTGTTAAACTAATTACAAATGGAGTATTCTTTTTATGATTTTTTAAAGCTGGTAGGTTCGCTTGCGCTTTTCCTTTACGGAATGAAGATTATGAGTGAGGGATTGCAGAAGTTTGCAGGTGACAGGTTGCGTAACATTCTTACGGCAATGACAACAAACCGGGTAACCGGGGTACTGACTGGAGTGCTGATTACGGCGCTGATACAATCTTCTTCGGCTACTACTGTTATGGTGGTTAGCTTTGTAAATGCGGGCCTTCTTACTTTAACTCAGTCTATTGGGGTAATTATGGGTGCCAATATCGGTACTACGGTTACTGCATGGATTATTTCTACCCTTGGGTTTAAAGTAGATATGGCAGCTATGTCGTTGCCCTTGCTGGCTGTAGGAATACCGTTGTTATTTAGTGGAAAGAGTAGTCGAAAATCAATTGGTGAATTTATTTTTGGCTTCTCTTTTTTGTTTATGGGTCTTTCGCTTCTTAAAGGAAATGCTCCGGACTTGAGCCGGAATCCGGAGATGCTGTCGTTTGTACAGAATTATACGGATATGGGATATGGCTCTATCTTCTTGTTTGTCATCATCGGAACTATCCTGACTATGGTGGTACAGGCTTCGGCGGCTACAATGGCCATTACCCTGATTATGTGTGCTAATGGGTGGATAAGCTTTGAACTTGGAGCTGCATTGGTCTTGGGCGAAAATATCGGAACGACTATTACGGCCAATCTGGCTGCCCTTACTGGAAATACTCAATCCCGAAGAGCGGCTTTAGCTCATCTGGTTTTTAATATTTTTGGCGTTTGCTGGGTTTTATGTGTATTCCATCCATTTATAGAAGGGGTTTCATGGTTTGTGGATAATGTGATGGGAACACCAGACCCGTCGGTTGCTGTTTCATTTAAATTATCGGCTTTCCATACTGCATTTAATGTTTGTAATGTGCTCTTGCTGATTTGGTTTGTGAAACCAATTGAAAAGACTGTCTGCATGATTATTCCACAAAAAGCAGAGGATGAAGAATATCATTTGAAGTATATAGCAGGAGGGCTTCTGTCCACTTCAGAGCTTTCTATTCTTCAGGCAAGAAAGGAAATATTGGTTTATATCGACCGTACACACCGTATGTTTGGTATGGTAAAACAATTGTTTATCATGAAAGACGGGGCTGATTTTAATAAACTTTTCAGCAGAATAGAGAAATACGAGAATATCAGCGACCGGATGGAGCTTGAGATAGCACGTTATTTGAATAATGTACTTGACGGCCGGTTAAGCTCGGAAGGAAAGGCGGCAGTGCAAGGAATGCAGCGTGAAGTGGATGAAATAGAAAGCATTGGAGACAGTTGCTACAACTTATCGCGCACCATTACCCGTAAGGTAAACAGTAATGAGCCTTTTACAGAAAAACAAGAACAAAACCTTTTTCAGATGTTTGATTTGGTAGAACAGGCTTTATTGAATATGAGAGAGGTGGTAGAACATGCGGAAACCCAACGTGTTTCTGAAATCAATAAGGCATTTAATCTGGAAAATGAAATCAATAATTACAGAAAACAGCTTAGAGATTTAAACCTGCAGTCGGTGAATAATAAAGAGTACGATTATCAGACAGGTATCTACTATATGGATATGGTAAATGAATGCGAAAAGCTGGGAGACTATGTGGTGAATGTAGTAGAAGCCAGCAGTATGCTTCGTGACAAGAAATAATTTAGTGCATATTATGAGTAATAAAAAAGAGCTATTCGCCTTGGTGAATAGCTCTTTTTATATGGTTTTAATTGGAGTTTACGAATTATTTTTCGATGCTAATTAATTCTACTTCGAAAATCAGAGTTGAGAAAGGTTTGATTTTCGGACCAGCTTCTCTTGCTCCGTATGCCAGTTCCTGTGGAATATAAAGCTCCCATTTAGAACCAACAGGCATCATAGTCAAAGCTTCAGTCCATCCTTTGATAACCTGGTCTGCGCGGAAAGTAGTAGGCTCTTTACGGTCGTAAGAGCTGTCAAACTGAGTTCCGTCAATCAAAGTACCTTTATAGTTAACTTTTACTGTTGAAGAGTCAGTAGGAATAGCTCCGTTTCCTGCTTTGATAATTTTATATTGCAAACCGCTAGGAGTGGTTTTAACTCCTTCTTTAGTTTTGTTTTCTGCAAGGAATTTTTCGTTTTCTGCTTTGTACTCGGCATATTTTTCTTCTGTATTTTTTGCCTTGATTGCATCAGCTTTTGTACGTACAAAGTCATTGGCAGTGTTCATGTCAACCATACCTTTTTCCTGTACGGCAGCAATGAAACCAGCCAAGAAGTTTTCTTTGCTCAAGCTGTTTACAGAGTCATTGCCAAACAGCTGTCTGTTGATAGCATCGAACATGTCACCGCTGATTTGCTGTCCAATCTGCATACCGGCCATGTAAGCTTTCTGTTTAGCATCTGTTTCTTTTGTTCCCTGTTCGATACCTCTGATGAAATCTGCCATGTATGCAGTATCTACACCCATGCGGCTGATAACATAGTCTTTCAAGCCTTGTGTGTTGGTCATACCAATCATATATGATAATGAGTCAACGTCCGATTTGATGTTTGCTTTAGGGCCTTGTGCTGTACACGATGCCAGGCTGGCAGCAGCTGCAAACATCATGAAAATTGTGCTTTTTTTCATTTGTCTTTTTATCTTTTAAATATTACAAAACTTCAATTAATTCTACTTCGAAAATAAGTGTGCTGTGAGGAGGAATCATTTCACCGGCACCATTAGCTCCATAGGCCAAATCAGAAGGAATATAAAGTTTCCATTTTGCACCTTCAGACATTAACTGCAAAGCTTCTACCCATCCTTTGATAACCTGATTTACCCCAAAAACAGCAGGTTCGCCACGTTTGATTGAGCTGTCAAATAAAGTTCCGTCGATCAGAGTTCCTTCATAATGGCAACGAACACGATCGGTTGCTTTAGGCTGTTTGCCGTTACCTTCTGTGATAACTTCGTACTGCAATCCGCTAGGGAGTGTTACGATATTTGGGTTTTTCTTATTTTCTTCGAGGAACGCCTTACCTTTAGCAATGTTTTCTGCATTGATTTTTTCTTCCAGTTCGGTAAAGTATTTATTTACAATTTCGCGTGCTTCATTATGAGAAATTGCAGTTTGGTTACCTTCTAATACGTCCTTGATTGCCTGAGCGAAATCGTTTACTTCAATGTTGCGAGCCCCCATACTCAACAAGTTCTGGCCAATACCCAGGCCAATGGCGTAGCTAAATTTATCCATAAAAAACTGAATTATTTATAAGATTATTTTACGAGTTGCAAATGTATTCTTTTTCTTTGAATCGGAAGCCCTTTCGGTGATTAAATTTTCTTATTTTTGTGAATACCAATAACATGGGAGGATTTTATATGAAAAAAATAGTAGTATTGACAGGGGCTGGAATGAGTGCAGAGAGTGGTATCAGTACATTTCGTGATGCAGGTGGATTATGGGATCAGTATCCGGTAAAGCAGGTGGCAACCCCTGAAGGGTATGCAGCGAATCCGGAACTTGTGATTAATTTTTATAATGAGCGTAGAAAACAATTGTTGCAAGTGCGTCCTAACAGAGGACATGAATTGTTGGCTTCGCTGGAAGATGATTTTGATGTTACGGTTATTACTCAGAATGTAGATAATTTGCATGAAAGGGCTGGCAGTAGTAAAGTTATTCATTTGCACGGTGAGCTTACCAAGGTTACTTCCAGTAAAAATCCCAATGATGTGTCTTGTATTCGGGAATTGTCTCCCGAGAATTATGAAGTCAAGATAGGCGATTTGGCCTCTGACGGTTCTCAGCTACGTCCGTTTATTGTATGGTTTGGTGAGAGTGTACCGATGATTGAATTGGCCATAGAGCAGGTGATGGAAGCTGATATATTTCTGATTATAGGTACTTCACTTAATGTGTATCCAGCTGCAGGATTACTGAATTATGTGCGTGCAGGTGTGCCAGTATACCTTATTGATCCCAAGACGGTTAGAGTTCCTTATGGGCGTGAGGTTATCGTGATACAAAAAGGTGCTTCGGAAGGTATGGAAGAATTTAAAAAAATGTTATTGAATAAGTAGGATTAAACAAAATCTGTATATATTTGTTCTGTATATATTAACCATAATAACTAACATTAAAAACGTATTGAAGCATGAAAAAGTACATTTGCACAGTATGTGACTGGGTATATGATCCAGAAGTAGGTGATCCAGATAGCGGTATTGCAGCAGGAACAGCTTTTGAAGATATTCCTGAAGATTGGGTTTGCCCAGTTTGCGGTGTAGGTAAAGAGGATTTTCAGGTAGTAGAAGATTGATTTTTACCGTTGGATATGAAGAGAGGATTGTGTTAAGCAATCCTCTTTTAATTTATAAAAAAAGATCCTCATTTTGAGGACCTTTTTCAATTTTAGTATGTAGCATTATTTCTGCTCATTGTTGTGAGGCTTTCTTTCGCGTTTTGCTCCGTTACCGTTTTGCAAACCTTCCGGTTTTGGCAGCAGAACTTTGTGTGAAAGTTTGAATTTGCCTGTTTTCGGGTCGATATCCAACAGCTTAACTTGGATTTCATCGCCTTCTTTCAATCCAGCCTCTTCGATAGTTTCCAGACGTTTCCAATCCATTTCAGAGATGTGCAGCAAGCCGTCTTTTCCTGGCAGGAACTCTACGAATGCACCATAAGGCATGATAGAACGAACCTTACCGATATAAACTTCACCGATTTCAGGAACAGCAACAATACCTTTGATCATGCGTACAGCATCGTCGATGCATTTTTTGTTTGTACCTGCAATTTCGATTCGGCCTACACCGTCTACTTCTTCGATTGTGATAGTAGCACCAGTTTCTTCCTGCATTCCCTGAATAATTTTACCGCCTGGGCCAATTACTGCTCCAATAAATTCTTTTGGAATAGTCATTGTCTCGATACGTGGAGCATGAGGCTTCAAGTCTGAGTTCGGCTGAGCGATACATTCAGTAATCTTTCCTAAAATGTATTCACGGCCTTGTTTTGCCTGAAGCAATGCTTTTTCCAAAATATCGTATGTAAGTCCGTCACATTTGATATCCATCTGAGTAGCAGTGATACCCTTGCATGTTCCTGTAACTTTGAAGTCCATATCTCCCAGGTGGTCTTCATCACCAAGGATATCTGAAAGGACAGCATACTTATCTTCACCGGCATTTTTGATCAATCCCATTGCAATACCAGATACCGGATTCTTGATAGGTACACCAGCGTCCATCAGAGCAAGTGTTCCGGCACAAACTGTAGCCATTGATGAAGAACCGTTTGATTCAAGGATATCTGAAACGACACGTACACAGTATGGATAATCTTCTGGAATTTGTCCTTTCAAAGCACGCCATGCCAAGTGACCGTGACCGATTTCACGACGGCCTACACCGCGCTGTGCTTTTGCTTCACCAGTAGAGAATGGAGGGAAGTTGTAGTGCAACAAGAAACGTTCTTTATGCTGGTCAAGAACATTGTCCACAATTTTCTCGTCCAGTTTGGTTCCCAATGTAACAGTACTGAGCGACTGAGTTTCTCCACGTGTGAAGATAGAAGAACCGTGAGGGCCTGGCAGCGGACTAACCTCGCACCAGATAGGACGGATTTCTGTAGTTGTACGACCATCCAGACGTTTGCCTTCATCCAAGATACAACGACGCATAGCTTCTTTTTCCACATCGTGGTAGTAGCGGTCGATCATACCTTCTTTTTCTTCCAGCTCTTCTTCAGTGAACTGTGCTTTGAATTCTTCGCAAATGCTGTCGAAAGCATCCTGACGTTCATGTTTGTTTCTATTGCTTGAAGCAGCGATAGCATATGCTTTTTCGTAGCAGGCATCGTGAACAGCCTTACGCAAGTCTTCGTCGTTTTCTTCGTGACAATATTCGCGTTTTACAGTTTTGCCAACTTCTTCCATCAGTTCCATCTGCGCTTTGCAATGAACTTTGATAGCATCGTGGGCAAATTTCATAGCTTCCAACAAGTCTTGTTCAGACACTTCTTTCATCTCACCTTCTACCATCATGATATTTTCATAAGTAGCGGCTACCATGATATCCATGTCGGCACGTTCAAGAGCTTCGAATGTTGGGTTGATAACAAATTGTCCGTCGATACGTGCAACACGTACTTCAGAAATCGGACCTCCGAATGGAATGTCTGAAACAGCCAGTGCGGCAGAAGCAGCCAAACCGGCCAATGCGTCTGGCATGTCAACACCATCGGCAGAATAAAGTATGATATTTACGTAAACTTCAGCATGGTAATTGTCTGGGAAAAGTGGACGCAATGCGCGGTCTACCAGACGGCAAGTGAGAATTTCGTAATCTGAAGCCTTTCCTTCACGTTTGGTAAAGCCACCTGGAAAACGTCCGAATGCGGAATATTTTTCTCTGTACTCTACCTGAAGAGGCATAAAATCTGTACCGGGAACTGCATCTTTTGCTGCACAAACAGTAGCCAGCAACATGGTATTACCCATGCGTAGCATAACAGCACCATCTGCCTGTTTTGCCAGCTTTCCCGTTTCGAGTGTAATGGTTCTTCCATCACCAAGCTCGATCGTCTTAACAATAGGATTGATCATAAAAAATGTATTAATAGATATTTTTTTCAAAATTCGTACAAAGATAGGGAATTTCTTGTAGTATAGGGGAGTATAATGAAATAAAAATCATTTTTTTAGTGCTTTTTTGTGTACTGAAAATAAGATAGATGCAAAAATCTTTGTCAAATCGTGAAAAGCCGTATCTTTGCAGGCAAATTTTTTTAATTCGTAAGATGTATATGAAAGGAAAAGGATATTTATTGCTGGCATTGCTTGGTATGGTTACAGCTTGTGAGCATAAGCCTTCGTTTACCGTAGAAGGAAATATTACAGATGCGGCAGATAAAGTCTTGTATTTTGAACATTCCGGACTTTCGGGAATCGAAACGCTTGATTCTGTTAAGTTGGATGCGTCTGGAAGTTATAGTTTTAGCGGGAATCGTCCGGAATCGCCCGAATATTATCGTTTGCGGGTTGATGATAAAGTGATTAACTTTTCTGTAGATTCTACTGAAACCATCGGTATTCATGCCGACTTTGCGACGTTTGCTACTGGCTATAAAGTCGAAGGTTCGGAAAATAATGACAAAATTAAGGAATTGGTCTTGCTTCAGGCCGATTTGCAGAAACGCGTGAACGAGCTTAGTGCAGCTTCTATGCCTATTGGTATTTTGCAGGACAGTCTTCAGCAGACAATAGCAAGATACAAAGATCAGGTAAAGCGGAATTATATTTTTGCTGCGCCTAATAAGCCCTATGCATATTTTGCTTTGCTTCAGGAAGTAAACGGAGCTATGATTTTTGATCCGTTGACAGACCGTAATGACGTAAAATGTTTTGCAGCAGTAGCAACAAGCCTTAATAACGCTTATCCACACGCCGACCGCTCACGTAATCTATATAATACGGTGATTAAGGGAATGAAAAATACCCGTGTCGTTAAAGAAAAAGAATTGGAGGTTAATTCTGATGTTGTGAAGGAAGCGTCATTGATTGATATTCAGTTGCGTGATGTTAATGGAAATGTCCGTACGTTGTCAGAGCTGAAAGGAAAGGTTGTATTGTTGAATTTTACAACTTATCAGGACAAGATGTCTGGAACTTATAACCTTGCATTGCGTGAGTTATATAATAAGTACTCGGCAAAAGGACTGGAAATCTATCAAATATCGTTGGATGGAGACGAACATTTCTGGAAAGTTGCTTCTGATAACCTGCCTTGGATTTGTGTAAGAGATGCCAAAGGGGTGTATTCTACTTATGCCAATTTATATAGTGTAACTCAGTTACCCACTATATTCTTGATTAACCGTTCAAATGAATTGAGCTTGCGTGCAACACCTCAAACAGACCTTGAGGCAGCAATAAATAAATTGCTCTAATATATATGTTACACAGCATGATAAAATAGAAGTGAAGTAAACTTGACTGGTATCAAAGAAAAGATTATCTTTGCCAACGGTAAAAGAAAAAGGAAGAGGGTTCCGGCATTAAGTGATGTCGGAATTCTTTTTTGTTTTATAGATAGTAAATAATTTAACAAGATAAAAAGGAGGAAACTAGTATGGCGTATATGTCAGAAGAAGGCTATCAGAAACTGGTAGCCGAGTTGAAGTATCTGGAGGCTGTTGAGCGTCCTAGAATTGTTGCTGCAATTGCAGAGGCGCGTGATAAAGGTGATTTGTCTGAAAATGCAGAATACGATGCAGCAAAAGAAGCTCAGGGTTTGCTGGAAATGAAAATTAATCAGTTGAAAGCAACAATTGGTGATGCTAAGATTATTGATACATCTAAGCTGAATGCTGATACTGTACAGATTCTGACTCGTGTAGAGTTGAAGAATGTAAAGACAGGCATGAAGATGGCTTATACAATTGTATCTGAAAGCGAAGCTAACCTGAAAGAGGGTAAGATTTCTGTTAATACACCTATTGCCAAAGGTTTATTGGGTAAGAAAGTAGGTGATGTAGCAGAGATTACAATTCCGCAGGGAAAGATTACGCTTGAAATTATGAGTATATCATTTTAACTGGAAGGGGCAGCCTGTTTTGCAGGTTTTGCCCCTTTTATAATTCCTAATAGAGTATGGCAACAATTTTTAGTAAGATTATAGCAGGTGAGATTCCTAGCTATAAAGTAGCAGAAAATGATCAGTTTTATGCTTTTCTCGACATTAATCCGTTGGTAAAGGGACATACCCTCGTGGTGCCTAAACGTGAAGTTGATTATATATTTGACTTGAGCGATGAGGAGCTGGCTGCTATGCAGGTTTTTGCTAAAAGTGTAGCATTGGCTATTCAGACTGCTTTCCCTTGTCGTAAAGTAGGACAGGCGGTTATCGGGTTGGAAGTGCCTCATGCACACATTCATCTTATTCCTATTCAGAAAGAATCGGATATGCTTTTTTCAAATCCCAAACTTAAATTGACTGCCGAAGAGTTTGAAGCCATAGCTCAGGCTATTCATAATGCATGGGTAAATCGTTGATAATAGTTTCTTTTTTATTATATTTGAAGCATCTTGTACTGCATTAGGTATAAGATGCTTTTTTGTTTTTCAAATATCATTCCCATGAATAGAAGAATTTGGCTGTTTGTTTTCTGTGTTTGTACTCCCTTATTTATACTGGCACAGACCTTCCAAATAAAAGGTAAGGTAATAGAAACAATTTCGCGTTTGCCTGTGCCTTAAGCTCAGTTCTTGATTTCATGTTAAGAGATGGTGATATGGACCGTAATTCTTTTAAGGCAACTTTAGGAGCTTCGGAGTTTCTTGCTGACATCGACTGGGCATTTGTCCTCTAAAACCTCATATTTGGTTTCAGTCAGACAATCTTACCTGCAATTGCTGTTTAAAGTATTAGGGTTGCCTTTCCTGCCGGCCTATACTGATGCACAGTTTAAAATAAAAACCCGTTTCAATAGTACGAATGAATTGACTGTTCTGGAAATTGGAGGGATAGACCGTATGAAACTGAATATGGATGTAGAAGGTGAAAATGCCGATTATCTGTTGAGCTATTTGCCTAAAATTGAGCAGGAAACTTTTACCTTAGGCGCAATATATAAGCATTATGCCGGGAACCATATTCAGAGTGTTTCCATAAGCCATAGTTACTTGAATAATTGTAATTTGAAATATCAGGATAACGATGAAAGTAGCGGAAGCAATCTGATGTTGAGATTGAAATCAATAGAACAGGAAAGCAGGCTGCGTTTGGAGAACAGTTCGGCTTTAGGAAATTGGAAAGTGAAGGGTGGGGTAGAGTTAGTCTACTCGCAGTATGATAATACTTTTTCCCAGAATCGCTTTGTTCAAGAAGAGGAACGCTATGATTATCGTGCCGATTTGAACCTGTGGAGAGGTGGCCTTTATGCTTCTGCAGATTATACATCGTCTGATGAAAAATTTTCTGCATCATTGGGCGTTCGTACATATATATGCAGTTTTTCTTCAGCGGCCAATAAACTCGAGGAACAGCTTTCACCTAGAATGTCTCTTTCTTATAAGCTCATAGACAATCTGTTTGTGAATGGGCATTTAGGCTTGTATTATCAGTTGCCTCCTTATACAGCTTTGGAATTTAAAGATGCTGCGCAAAATTGGGTAAACAAGTCTCTTTCATATATGTCTGTTGGACAAAAAGCTGTAGGCATCAGTTGGACACCGCTTTCTGGTATGGAATTGTCGTTAGAAGGGTTTCATAAGAGCTATGGACACATACCGCTTTCCGTAACAGATGGAATACCTTTGATGTGCAAAGGCAATGATTATGGGGTAATCGGTAATGAGGCTTTGGTTTCATCGGCCGAAGGCCGTTCTTATGGATTGGAATTGATGCTGCGCTGGCTGAAAGTGCAGAAGTTTAATTTATCAGTGGCTGCAACTTTGTATAAAAGTGAGTATCGACGGGATAAAGAAGCAGCATATTTGCCTTCAGCCTGGGATAACCGTTTTATAATAAATGCTAGCGGTACTTATTATTTCCCCAAGCAGTGGAGTGCCGGAGTTAAATTGAGCTGTATCGGAGGTGCTCCATATACTCCATACGATGAAGAAAAATCTTCGTTGGTGGAAGCCTGGAATGTCCAGGGAAAACCATATTATGATTATACGCGCTATAATACAGGCCGGCTTTCTGCTTACGCGCAACTGGATGTCCGGGTAGACAAAACCTTTTATTAAAAAAAATGTATGTTAGGATTCTACCTGGATATTCAAAATATAACACATAGTATCTTCAAGCAGCTAGATGTTTTGATGAGTACCGGTGTAATCGAAAATCCGGAAGCTCCGGCATCAGAGCAACGCTATATTATGAAATATATCAAACAAGAAAGTGGGACCCTACTTCCGACCTTGGGTATCACTTTTGAGTGTTAAAGGAAAAAGTCCTGATTCCATCACAATGAAGTCGGGACCTCTTCTTTCTATGGACTATTTACAAGTATTTTTCATCAAATTTCATTTGCACATCGTTGACAAACTTGCGGATATTGTTAGGATTATCCTTTTTACAAATCAGCAAGACATTGTCATTAAGTGTGACTAAGTAATTTTCAAGACCTTCTATAACAGCCAGCTTGTCCTTGGGGATTAATACAATGTTGTCTTTGCAGTCGTAAAGCATTGTGTTGCTGTTTAATGTAGCATTCTGATTCATGTCTTTGGGAGCGGCGTCATAGAGTGCACCGAAAGTGCCTAAATCGGCCCATCCAAAATCGCAGTCCTGCACAAAAACATTTTCGGTCTTTTCCATTACAGCATAATCAATAGGAATATTGGGGCAAGATGTGAAGTCGGGCTCCTTGCATTCTCCTTTCTCAAAAATGTTATCAGAATACAGATGCATTTTATGAAGAATATCATCTGCTTTCCAGATAAAAATACCAGAGTTCCAATAAAACTCGCCACTGTTTACAAAGAATTGTGCAAACTCTATAGCTGGTTTCTCTACAAATGTTTTTACACTGTAAAAGCAAGCTTCTTTATTTTCTTCTACTTGTATATATCCGTAGCCCGTTTCAGGGCGTGTGGGTTTGATTCCTATAGTGAGTAGTATCCTGTTCTTTTCGACAAACTCCAGGCCTTTATTAATCGAAGCGATGAAATTATCCGGTTTAAGAATCAGATGGTCCGAAGGGGCTATTATCATGATTGCATCCGGATTTTTTTGCTTTAGATAAAAAGCTGCATGTACGACGGCAGGAGCTGTATTTCTGTGTGTCTCGTCGACAAGCAATTGATGCTCTTTAATCTCTGGCAGTTGCTGAAGCACCAGTTCTTTATAAGCAATGTTTGTAGATATGTAAATCTGTTCTACAGGGATAAGTTCTTTATACCTTTGAAAGGTCTGTTGAAGTAAGGTCTGCCCTGTTCCAAAAAAATCAAGAAATTGTTTAGGCATGTTTTTACGGCTGTAAGGCCAAAATCTGCTTCCGGTTCCCCCAGCCATAATGACACAGTAATAGTTGTCACGATTCATGTTGATAATACTTTGGTTTTCTTTGCTAAGATATTCTTATTTTTCAAATGAGGTCCTTTTTTACATAATAAATAGGGTTAAATGAAAAAAAATAGCGAAAATGTTTGCAGGTATAAAAAATATTACTACCTTTGCAATCGCAATCGAGAAACAAAGATGCCCAGATGGCGGAATCGGTAGACGCGCTGGTCTCAAACACCAGTGGAGTAAC
>Magnolia_p2__coassemble_803_pt1 | contig 31765 bp, 27 predicted proteins | sample Magnolia_p2__metabat2_high_PE_040 | metagenome-assembled genome bin Magnolia_p2 | reverse complement strand
TGGGTATTAAACTTAAACATAATGCTGCTTAATTTTGATTAGTTACTTATATTTTAGTATCTTCGTATGAAGAAAATGTTGAATGATGGATACAAATATATTTCAAGTAGTTCCAAATAAGCTTCTGCCCGAGGCTGGAGAAATTCTGATTGCCTCGCCTTTGCTGGCCGATTATCATTTTACGCGTGCTGTCATTTTGTTGGTTACGCACGATGATAGTGGCAGTATGGGTATTGTAGTAAATCGGGATTACCGGAAGCGGGTTTATTTGCACGATCTTTTTCCGGAGCTGAAAGATTTTCCTCACATACCGGTGTTCAGTGGTGGCCCGGTAGACAGGAATGTACTGTTTTTTATTCATAATCTGGATTTTATTCCCGAAAAATTTCCGTTGGGTAACGGACTTTTTCTGAACGGTGATTTCGAATCGGTTAAGGAGTATATACGTGAGGGGAATGTGCTCGAGGGACGGATACGTTTCTTCTGCGGTTATGCCGGATGGGGAGCGGGCCAGTTGGAACGTGAGATTAAAGAGGCATCGTGGATGGTAGGAAAAGCGGATTATGACCGGCTGATGGTGGGCGATTTTACCGGCTTGTGGCACGATGCATTGTCGGATATAGGAGATAAGGAGCGTATATGGGCCAATTACCCCCTGTACCCGTCGTATAATTAAGGATTGGGATTGGTTTTCTGCATGAGTACTACATCGGTGTAGCGGTTGCCCGTCCGGAACCAGTCTTTCAGGCAGCCGGCCTTTTCGTAACCCAGTGATTCGAAAAGATGTAAAGACGCGATATTGTCTGTTGCTATGTGTACATACAGCTGGTGTATGTCTAAATGCGTAAAGCAGTGGCTTTCCAGCAGACCGACAGCTTCTTTGGCAAATCCTTTTCTGCGCCATTCCTTGCTGATGAGTATGCCAATTTCGGCGCGGTTATGGTGCAGGTCGAAGTTGGTGACATCTGCCATACCGACTGTGCCGAAACGGTTGTGCTCAATCATCAGCCGCAGTTGCTGGTCGGTATAGAAGTCGTTGGTGCACGAGGCTATGTATTGCTTGATCTGATAACGGGAGTAGGGACCGGTGGTAAAACTGGTGTCCCACAGGGTACTGTCGTTTTCATAGCCTAGCATGATGTCAAGGTCTTCGGGCTCGGGAGCTCGCAGGCGCAGGTTTTCGGTTTGCAGTCGGGTCATTCGGCAGAATCGTTTTCGGGGTGTTCAAGGTTCATTTCGTTTATAAGGCGCTTGTGGCCGGGAATACAGAAGCAAGATGCCAGCAAGGTCATGGCGGCACACAGCACTCCGGTGGTATCCATTGTCCAGTAATAGACGGACAGGCTGAAAAGAGTAGGAGCCAGCAGCATGGCCAGACGTATTTCGCTCCAGCGGCGGTAGCTCACCAGTGCCTGGTCGGTAGAAAGATGCTGGATGCTGAGTACCAGGGTGAAATTGAACAGCCTCAGGGACAGTGGGATGAAAAGGACGGTCAGCAGGATGGAAGTGCATTGCAGGATGTATTCCATCTGGGCATCACCGCCCCATATACCTTGAGGCAGTATATCGTATTCGTACATAAGCATCAGTATGCAGCAGATGACCCACATAAATGCATATTCCATTTTCAGCAGGTAGACGGTTTTCTTGATTTCTTCTTTTATCATTGTCTTATTGGGTTAAATGTTTCCGGTAAATGGGGTACGGTTCACGATAGAGCGTCCCAGTGTGACTTCGTCGGTGTATTCAAGCTCGTCACCGATGGAGATTCCTCTTGCTATCACAGACAGCTTGACGGGATAGCCGCTCAGCTTGCGGAACAGGTAGAAGTTGGTGGTGTCGCCTTCCATAGTAGAACTCAGCGCCAGGATTATTTCTTTAATGGTACCTTCTTTTACTCGCTCTACCAGACTGTCTATCTGGAGGTCCGACGGGCCGATTCCGTCCATCGGCGATATAACTCCTCCCAATACATGATACAGTCCCTTGAACTGCTGGGTGTTCTCTACGGCCATGACGTCGCGGATGTTTTCTACTACACATACAATAGAGGCGTCACGCTGCGGATTGGAGCAGATACTGCAGGTCTCGGTATCGGATATGTTGTGGCACACCTTGCAGTATTTCACTTCGTGCTTGAGCTTGATGATGGAATTGCCGAAGGCTTCTACGGTGCCGGTATCTTGACGCAAAAGATGCAGGACCAGTCGCATCGCAGTTTTTTTTCCTACGCCCGGAAGTTTGGAAAACTCACCGATGGCTTTTTCCAGCAAGGCAGACGGATATTGTTGATTCATGCTTTTATTTTTGTTTTGTTTGATTCTGGGCCGTAAAATTACGAAAAAATGGTGGAACTTGCTACTGTTTGCCGAAACAAAGCGCCCTCTGCAGCCGGTACAGGCAGACAGAGGGCGGTAGCATGCATCATTATAAAGTGGTTACTTCAAGCTTTCCAGATCTTTTTCTTCAATGTAGCTGAGTTTCTTTTCTAGAATTACCTGACGCGTTTTTTCCGGATTGTCGGTGCGGAAGACCAGAATGCCTTTTCCTGCCAGCAGGAATGAATAAAGGTAAGAAATACCGATTCCGGCATTGCTGAATTCCTGAATGGCATCGGCAGCACGTCCCGGAGTGTTGTCGAGGGTGATGGCAAAGACTTCGGACACGTTGGCCGAGATGCCGGCTGCTTTCAAGGTGTCGTAGGCACGCTGGGGGTCCGAGCAGATAATGCGGTAGATACCGTATTCTACGGTGTCTGATATGGTAGAGGCAATCAGCTGTATGCTGGCCTCTTTTAATAAGTTGAGCACTTGCAGCAGTGTGCCCGATTTATTTTCTACAAAAACGGATAACTGATGTATTGTCATAACAAATAGCTGTTTTTTTAGATTAATGTTTTGCGCAGGTCTTTTACTCGTACTGCTTTTCCTTCCTGTTTGGGCAGGCTGCCTTTGGGTACCAGTTTGACGCGCGGTGTAATTAGAACCTCATCTTTCAGTTGGCGGGTAATTTCCTTCGTCAGTCTTTGCAGGAAGCCGTAATCGTCTGTAAATTCGTTCAATTCTACTTCTACGGTCATTTCATCGTTGGCTTCCAGGTTGGTCAGGGTAATCAGGTAGTCGGTACCCAGTTCCTTGAACTGCATCAGGATATTTTCTATCTGAATAGGGAAGATGTTTACTCCCTTGAGAATCATCATATCGTCGCTGCGGCCTTTCATGCGGTCCAGACGCTTGTGGTGTCGTCCGCATTTGCATTCGCCCGGAAGGATGCGTGTAAGGTCGCGGGTGCGATAGCGCAGCAGTGGCATGGCTTCGCGGTTGATGGTGGTGAGGACCAGCTCGCCCACTTCGCCTTCAGGCACGGGTTCCAGAGTCTCAGGATTCACAATTTCTACGATATAGTAGTCTTCCCAGATGTGGAGGCCGTTTTGTTCCTGACACTCGAAAGCGACACCGGGACCGCACATTTCGGACATGCCGAATGAGTTGTAGGCTTTCACGCCCAGCATGTTCTCGATTCGTTTACGCTGCTCGTCGGAGTGGGGTTCGGCACCGATAATCAGTGTCTTGAGCTTGGTGTCCCGTCGGGGGTCGATTCCCATTTCTTCCATCACTTCGTATAGGCGGCCTGCATAACTGGGAATGGCATGGAGGGCTGTAGTGCCGAAATCAGTGACGAACTTAATCTGGCGTTTGGTATTGCCGGCAGCTGCCGGAACGGTAAGCATGCCCAGTCGCTCGGCACCGTACTGAAATCCCAATCCTCCGGTAAACATACCGTACCCGGACGAGTTCTGGAAAATGTCGCCCGGACGCAGTCCTACCATGTACAGGCAGCGGGCTACGGCATTGGCCCATTCGTCCAGGTCTTTCTGTGTATGTAGAATTACGGTTGGCGTACCGGTTGTACCGCTGGAAGAATGCAGTCGGACTACTTCTTCGAGGGGGACAGCCGACAGTCCGAACGGATAATTGTCGCGCAGGTCTTGTTTCGTAGTGAACGGGATTTTCTGCAGGTCTTCCAGTGAGCGGATATCTTCGGGTTTCAGTCCGGCTTCATCAAATCGCTTTCTGTAGAAAGGAGTGCGCATACACCGTTGCAGGGTGGCTTTGAGGCGCTCCAATTGTAATTTTTCTATTTCGGAACGGCTCATTGTTTCCAGCTCCGGATGTAAATACATAGTACTGTTTTTCATGTTTATAGTATTATTTTGTTGCTAACATATTGGTATTTGTTTGCAAATATAAATATTTATATCTAAAAAGATATGTTTTTATTATTTTTTTCTAGAAGGAATCTTAAGAAAAGAATATACTTACACCGCGGTATTCGCCCAGAAACTTCATCGACCCCAGGAAGTGAAACAGACTGGTGGTAGCATACAGCATATACTTCTTGTCGCAGCTATGGCTGAGGGCCGAAAAAATCTCCTCAAAAAGATGCAGACGCTCATTGATACGCGACTCCTGCTGTGGAGTGATGTTCGACGGCTTCTGGAAGTTGGCACTGAAATACGCTGCCTTTTCTCCGTTGAAGTGCATCCAGTATATCGTCCACGGATTATCAATATTGCTGCCGTATGCATGCGAGGTATGCTTAGGCAGAATGAAGAACTGATTGGCTGTAACAGTGTGCTGCTGATTGTTTATCTGGAACCATCCTTCTCCTTCTACACAGTAAATCAGTACATATTCGTTCGATTCGGCATGGCTGCGTTCGCGGTAATGAAAGCTGGCATGCGGGTAGAAACCAATGTCGGTGATGTACAGTTCCTTGCCCAGTGGGTCCTTCTGTATTTCCTGGATAAAGGAAGCCGGCAGTACGATGGAACGTTCACCTTTGAATCATTCTTTTATTTTTACCATAGGCGTAGCTCTGTAAATGGGTTTATTTCTCGTCCAGATGGAATTTTTTCTTGTAATACGATTGTGCCGTGTAGAGTGCTGCCGCAGGGTTGTTTCCGGTGACACGGTCTTTGGTGACCAGCGTAGTGACGTATGCGTCAGAGTATTTATAGAAAAGGCTGTCGTGTCCTACACACAGACCAATCACGACATTCAGGTCCGTCTGGGCATTGTTGAGCAGCCGGGCCTGCAGGATAGGGTTACACATGGCTGCACCGATGTTTTCGCATACAGCAGGAATGCCTACCGATGATTTAGGCTTGCCGGCTACCTTGCAGATAACCGAGTATACCTCGAAACCGTTGGCTCGTAGGATGCGGGCAAAGATACGTGCTTCGTTGATGAGGCCGATACAGTTGGCTATGCCAATCTTGCGGGCATTGATTTTACGGGCGAATTCCATTATTTCCTGCACGCGGGTCCATTGGCAGTAGCCTTCGTATTCTACCTCGGCGCTCGCTATCATTATTTCCTTGTTCCGGCCTTCTTCGTACCGTTCGAGGGCCCATTCCATGTCGCTGTCTTCCAGATGGGTGGTCAGACAAAATTCGGGATAAGTACGGTTTTTAAACTTGCAGTTCTGTGTGCCGCAGTCCACACAAGTAGGGTTATCAGTTTTAGCCATATTCTTTCAAGTGGATTTATAGATTCATACAAATATAGGATTTTTTTCCTAAACAGACTTCCCGGCAGGGCTTTTAAACAGACAAGGATGTTTTAATGCGATAAAAGTCCTATATTTGCACTTCATATATAGAAGTGCTTATGAGTGGAACGTTGATACTGGTTACTATCCTGGCTTATTTCGGCTTGCTGCTGCTGATTGCCGAGTTCACAGCCCGGCGTGTGGATAATGATGCTTTTTTTCGTGGCAACCGCGAGTCACCGTGGTATGTTGTTTCTTTCGGAATGATTGGTGCTTCTTTGTCGGGGGTAACTTTTGTCTCTGTTCCGGGCATGGTGATGTCTTTCGATATGACTTACATGCAGACCTGTATCGGCTTCTTTTTCGGCTATCTGGTCATAGCCCATGTACTGCTGCCCTTGTATTACAGGCTTAATCTCACTTCCATCTATACCTATCTGGGGCAACGTCTGGGAAACTGTTCCTACAAAACAGGAGCTTCTTTTTTTCTGCTCTCCAAACTGCTGGGTGCAGCCGTACGTCTGTATCTGGTATGCATGATTCTGCAACGCTTTGTTTTCGACGGAATGGGAGTCCCCTTTGTTGTGACGGTAATCGGTGCCGTGCTGCTGATATGGCTTTATACGCGCAGAAGCGGGATACGCACCATTGTCTGGACCGACAGCCTGCAGACACTGTGCATGCTGGTTTCGATGGGACTGATTCTATGGAAAGTCATCGATGCGCTGGATATGCGCTGGACCGAGCTGTGGAGTACCGTGCGCGACAGCGGATACAGCCGTGTTTTTGTGTGGGACGACTGGGTTTCCCGCCAAAACTTTTTCAAGCAGTTCTTCAGCGGTATTTTCATCACCATTGTCATGTCCGGTCTGGACCAGGACATGATGCAGAAGAATCTTTCGTGCCGTAATTTGCGGGATGCACGGAAAAACATCTATTGCTACGGGTTTTCCTTTATTCCCGTAAACCTCCTTTTGCTTACATTGGGCATCATGCTCGTAATGGCTGCCGGCCAGATGCAGTTGCCTGCCGTGCAGAAAGGGGATGAACTGTTGCCGATTTTTGCAGCCGGAGGCTATTTAGGTTATCCGGTTGTGGTATTCTTTACCGTCGGTATTATAGCGGCAGCTTTCTCCAGTGCCGATTCGGCATTGGCAGCACTTACTACCAGCTGTTGCATCGATTTGCTTGAGGTGGGGAAAATGAATCCAGATAAGGCTGTAAAAGTCCGTAAGTGGGTACATCTGCTCATTTCTGCTTTATTTATAGGATGCATTGTCTTGCTGGAAGAGCTTAACAGCCCCAGTATCATTGACACGCTTTACGTACTGACCTCCTATACCTACGGACCTTTGCTGGGATTGTTTTCGTTTTCTCTGCTGACCCGTTATCGGGTGCGCGACGGCTGGGTGCCCTGGATTGCCGTAGCATCACCGGTGTTGTGCTATGCCCTCAATCAACTGGTGACGGCTTATACCGATTACCGTTTCGGCTACGAGATGCTGATGCTGAACGGTTTGCTGGTATTCACAGGATTGCGCTTGCTGGTCGTAGGCAGGGTCGGAAGGGAGGACAATGGTGGTGCAGCCTTGCAAAGTGTGAACGACTAAATAAACATGTATAACATATATTTTTAAATAACGATAGCGATGGAAATAATAAGTGCCGAATTTGTAGTGAGTAACTCAAGAGCCGATATGTGTCCGAAGACGCATCTGCCGGAATACGCTTTTATCGGACGTTCGAATGTGGGTAAGTCCAGCTTGATTAACATGCTGACTAAGAACCCCAAGTTGGCAATGACTTCTTCTACGCCGGGAAAGACATTGCTGATTAATCATTTTCTGGTCAACAAAGAGTGGTATCTGGTCGACTTGCCGGGATATGGCTATGCGCAGCGCGGAAAGAAAATGATGGAGAAGATTCAGAAGCTCATCGAGTATTATGTGCTGGAGCGTGAGGAAATGACCTGCCTTTTCGTATTGCTGGACAGTCGGCTTGAGCCGCAGAAAATAGATTTGGAATTTATGGAGTGGCTGGGCGAAAACGGAGTTCCGTTTGCAATGATTTTTACGAAAGCCGACAAGCAGAGTGCCGGAAAGACGCGTGCCAACGTAGAACACTACCTCGACGTGATGAGAAGACAGTGGGAAGAGTTGCCGCCGTACTTTATCTCTTCTTCGGAGAAAAAGACCGGAAGAAAAGAAATTCTGGATTACATCGAAGAGGTCAACCGTTCGCTTAAGAATACGGAAGGGGCAGGCATCGAGTAAGGACAGTCTTAATGCGACAGACAATAAAAAGAGCGAAGCGCTAGATTTTAATTTTGCGCTTCGCTCTTTTAGTTTATTAAAGGTCGATGGTTACTTCTACCGGACAGTGGTCCGAGCCGAATATCTGATTATGGATGGTGGCACCCTGCAGCTTTTCGCGCAGGCGGTCCGACACCAGAAAATAGTCAATACGCCAGCCCGCATTTTTCTCTCTTGCCTTAAAGCGGTACGACCACCACGAGTAAACGCCTTCGGCATCCGGATAAAAATAGCGGAACGTATCTGTAAATCCGGCTTGCAGCAATGTGCCGAACTGGCTGCGTTCCTGATCGGTAAAACCGGCATTCATACGGTTGGTCTTCGGGTTCTTCAAGTCTATTTCCTGATGAGCCACATTCAGGTCGCCACATACGATGACCGGTTTCTTGCTGTCCAGCTCTTGCAGGAAACGGCGGAAATCATCGTCCCACGTCATGCGGTAGTCCAGTCGCTTGAGTCCGTCCTGCGAGTTGGGTGTGTAAACCGTTACAAGGTAAAAATCTTCCATTTCCAGCGTGATGACTCTTCCTTCGTGGTCGTGCTCGTCAATGCCTAGACCGTAGGTAACCGACAGCGGCTGGTGGCGTGTAAAGATAGCCGTGCCCGAGTATCCTTTTTTCTCGGCATAGTTCCAGTAAGAGGTATAACCCTCAAAGCTCAGGTCAAGCTGTCCGGCCTGCATCTTGGTTTCCTGCAGGCAGAAGAAATCAGCATTTAACTCGTTAAAAGCATCACGGAAACCTTTATCGCAACAGGCGCGGAGTCCGTTCACATTCCATGATATAAACTTCATATAGTTTTTCTTGTTTTGAGATTATTTTTCGCTGCCTCTGGCAAAGTGTGCAATGAATTTCAGGTTTTCCTGTACCAGTTGCTTTCCTTTTTCTTCACCCGCAATGGATGAAATACCGATTTCCGGCAGCATTTTCTTTTCGATGCAGTGATAAATCATCTTGTCGGATGCAGCCGGCGAGAGTACAGTCACGTCCAGTCCGCCTGTCAGGCTGGCATCGAAGTAAGGGTTCTTCTTGTCCTTGATGTATTGAGCGGCTCCCGGAACAACAGAAATGCCCTCTTCTTCGTCAGCAAAGATGGCAATGAATGTTTTGTCGGCCAGTTCCGTTTCGTTCACCTGTTCGTCCTCGATGCCGATGTTTGTCTGCCACCATTCCAGACATTCCTTGCCGTCTTTAAAGTACAGCAACGGATATTTCTTGTTGGCTTTCAGGATACGTTTGTACAAGTCTTTGTTGGCCTTGGCAGTAGCTTCGGTTTCTTCCTTGAATTTTTCGAATGTAGCTGTGTCTGGCATCCACGATGTTACCCCGTTGGTATACCACTGTCCGTTGTATTTCACTAGTGCGCACTGCAGACCTTTATTGATGAAGCTGCTCTCGGTGATATTCATCAACGAAGAACGGTTTATCTTGTATTCCTTGCCGTCGATGCTGTTTACGAATACATAATCCTGGTTGTATCCGGTAAGCTGGTACAAGGCATACGGAAGAATTTCCACACCTTTCATGATTTTGCTCGGAATCACCAGTCCCCATTTGTCCATCATGCTGGCCAGCCAGTCTTTCGGCATCATAGGGATAGGACCTGTCGGCTCACTGAAAGCAACGACCGAGTTGATGGCAAACGACATCAAAGTCTCGTTCACATCCGTGTAATGATGCGAAACAGCTTCATTGGCCATGTGTATCTGTTCGTTGGTGAACGGACTGAGCAGGTAAGACTTGGATGCCAGCTGGATGCAGATTTCGCGGATGCTCTGGTAAGTAGCATATTTCTTCAGGTCCAGCATGCGCGATGCAAGGTCTACGTTGATAGGTGCTTTTTCGAACTCCTCGTCCAGGATACTGTAAACATTGTCGGCAGTTTCCAGGATAGTCGGCAGATACGGGTCCACCAGTTTATTGTCTTCCAGTTTTTGGAAAACCATCCAAGTAAGGAAACGCACATCGCTGGCGTTAATTTCGTCCTGATAGTAGAATTTTTCATTTACATCATAAAATGGAAGATATTTGCCGTATAGTTCTTTATGCTTGCTGGTAAATGTCATCCACAGGCCGAATTCCGAAATAACATCTTCAAAATAATGAGTGTAAGTCAGAGCCAGGGTTTCACATAATTCGGGAGTATACTGGTCGGCTAAGGTTGTACGTACAACGCCGCTTAATCGTAAATATAATTTTTGATAATAGTAATTGGAAGCGCTGCGTTGGTTGTCCAAACGTTCTATGCTCCAATATGTTGTCGGTTTTTGTTCGTTTCTCATGATTTTTTCTTTGTTTCTTAAGGTAAAATTCGTTGCCAAAGATACAAAAAGAGTCTAAAAACCGATACATAAAACAAAAAAAACATGAAGAGTTGTCAAGAAAAAGTTGGCGGCAGGTCCTAAACCTCCTTTAATATTGGGCTAATTTTAACTGGTTTTAAGAGAACAGATGTACCAAGTCACTCCAATGGCCACTGCAAGTAAAAATATCCGGACAAGCAGCGGGAGTTGCAGGCCCAGAAGGCTGTAGAGGATGGTTCCCCACAGCGTGAGCAGGGAAATGACCTTGGCATGAAGAGGCATGCACTTGTGTTCCCTGAAGTTTTTGATGTATTTTCCTAACAGGGGATGTGCCAGCAGCCAGTTGTACATACGGATAGAGCCCCGAAAGTAGAGCGCGGCTGTGAGCAGCAGGAACGGAGTAGTGGGCAGCAAGGGGACAAATATGCCGATGACTCCTGCCGCCAGTGTCAGTGTACCTAGAATCAGATAGAGGTATTTCATGCTGCAAAAATAAACTTTATTTGTACTGCTTCCAAATTTCAGAAAAAAAGCGGCATTGCACCATGTGAAGTGCAATACCGCCTGTATTCTTTTATTATAAGCTTTGGTCGGAAATAAGCCGTGCAATACGGGTTTTGCTCTGGGTACCCTTGGTGAGCAGATAGACGTGCTTGTACGTATCTCTGTTCAGCTCCGTAGGCGAGCCGTTGATGAGGATGATGTTCCGGTCGTTGGCAAACTTCAGGATACCGGCAATGTTGCTGGGGTGCAGCTTGCCGATTTCGTCCATCATGCAGTGCAGCTTGAAATCCTTGAACTTGCGCGAGGCACTTTCCTTGAACACGTTCAGCAGCATGATGTTGATCATTGCTTTTACCAAAATGTCCGTACCTTCCGACCCCACGTTCGATATTTTCTCTACAAATCCCGTGTCGTTGTTGTTCTCTACGATACGGAAGCGCAGCTCGAACGAGTCGTAAAGCTGGATGCTGTCGTACTTATACGTATGGATTTCTTTGATGAAATCACGCAGCAGTCCGATGGCCTCTTCCTTGACAAGCTGTTCCTTGTCGGACGAGAAAAGATTGCTTTCGGGCGCCAGGTCGTAGCCGTACGTTTGATAGTACTTCCGGATTTCGCGCAGGATGTTCATCACCCTGTTGCTGCTTTCCTCCACTTTCATTTCGATGCACTGGATGACACCCACGAAGTTGCAGGTAGCAAATCCCTTGTTGATTTGCCGGATGATGTCTTCGATGTCACCTTCCGAAGAAGTGAGCGAAGAAACATCCATGCTGATGCGCTTGAACGTATCCCAGTGCTCGTTGTTGATTCGGCGGATGTACTCGTCTATGCGGTTTTCTTCCACAAAATCGTGCAGTTGGTCGGCAAAGCGGACATACTCCCAGTCTTCGTTGAACTTGGTCTGGAACTTGAACGTATTGTCTTCGTTGAAATGTCCCGTAAAAAGATTCACTTCCTTGCGGAGCTTGCTTTGCAACTGCATAAACTGGTTGGCCTTGCGGGTCAGCTCGTCAATCAGCTCGATACAGCTTTTCTGCGTAGAAACATCCGTCTTGTACTCCTTGCCGAAGATATCCTGATGCGGCTTGTACCAGTCGTACGACGAAATCTTGCTGTACGCTTCCAGGTTCTTGCTCAGCTCCCGGTTCTTCTCCTCGGCCAGCTGCAGCTCGCGGTTCAGGAAATCTATCTTGTCCTGCAGACTGCTGGCATTTGCCTTCAGATTCTCCTGCTCGGTCTGGAGTTTCTGTTTCAACTCTTCCTGGTCGCGTTGCCATGCCGGTATACGGTCTATCAGGTCGCGTTTGTCCTTCTGGTACTCGATGAGCAAGGCCGCATGTTCGCCGATGAACGTCAGCTCCTTGCCGATGCTTTCCAGTTCCTTGCCGATGACATCCAGACGTTCCGTATCGGCCCCCTGTACGTGCAGCTCGGTCTGCATCCGCGCTTCGTACTCACGTTTTTCTGCGGCGATGCGCTGCTGTTCTTCCTTATCCTCCTTACGGATGACATCTGCCGCAGCCTGCTTCTCGGCATACAGTTGCTGCTCGGTCTGTTTCCACGCCTCTTTAAGCGCACCCAGCTGTTCGTCCTTGTCCTTTTTCAGACTGCCAATCCGGCCGCTCAGCTCTTCCAGTTCCATCCGCAACTGCTGCTTTTTCTCTTCCAGTGCCTTCAGCTTCTCTGCCCGCTGTGCTTCTCCCTTTTTCTTCCAGGTATCCAGGTCCAGCATATTCTGCTGATAGGCCCGCTCCAGCAAGTCCAGTTCATACTCCAGTCGGGCAATGTTGCCCTTTTGCTCCTTCACGAGCGGCTGGTATTTCCGCTTGAGCTGTTCTTCCGTCGCTTCCTTTTCCTTTTGCAGGCGCTGCATCTTCAGCCGGATGGCCTCGGCATGCTGTTCGTTTTCTTCTTTTTCACGGATGTAGTCGTCTATCGACTTGATGTGCCGTTCCACCGCCCCCAGGTCAATCTCAATACCGTAGAACGAGTTCCCTCCGTCGGCAGCCAGCGCAGGCGAGAGATTCGTCTGCCACAGCAGGTTCTCGTCGCACAGTTTTCCGATGGTGTCCTCCCAGCCCTTCTTGTGCTGTTTCAGCCAGCCCTGCAGGGTATTCGTACTGTTTTCCAGAAAAACGGCAAGTTTTTCGGTCCGCTCGTTCAGCTGCTCCAGTTCTTTCTGCAGTGTCCGCAGCTCGGCCTCCGTTTCGGTCTGTATGCGCGTATTTTCCTCGTTCCAGTTCAGCGTCAGCTCTTTGATGGTGAGCTGGGCCTGGTTAATTGCGTTTTTCTTTTCCAGATGGTTCGAAGCATAAGCCTGTATATTCTCCTTCAGTGCTGTCTGTTCCTCTTCGAAATAAGTTTCCTTTTTGCACAGCTTGATAAGATAGTCCAGGTTGTTCAGCTCGCTCTGCTTGTCGGCTTTCAGCGGATGCAGCTCGGCCTGCAGGGTTTCGAACTCCTGATACACGTGGTCCGTACGTTTCTGGAATTCCTTTCGGGCTTCTTCCAGCCGGCCGTTGTATTGTGTGTTTATCTCATCCTGCTGCCTGATTTTGGTTTCATGGATTCTGTTCCACTGCTCGTCCAGCGTCTGGATAAGCGATTTGTATTTGGTAGAAATCTCCATGTGCTGCGATGTCAGGATGCGCTGCTCTTCCAGCAGGGCATTCTGCTTGTTCTTCAGCTCTTCTTTTTTAACCGAGCGTTCGGCTATCTGTCCGATGTGCTGTTTCTGGTAGTCTTTTTCCTTGGCGATGGCCTTGTTCAGCTCACTGTTCAGGATAGCCAGTTCCTCCTGCAGCTTGCCGCATTTCAGCTTCGAGGCCTCTTGCAACTCTTGTTTCTTGCGGATAAGTCCCTGCCGTTCGGCCTCCTGCTGTTCGATTTGCAGTTTCCATTTCGGCTGCGACTGTTCGGCCTGACGGTAGGCAGCCACCAGCTCCTGGCAGCAGTGCACAATCTCGGCCCGGATGCGTGCCGTCTGTACCGACAGGTTGGTAATTTCCTTGGCCTGTTTGCGGGTTTCTTTCCGCTGGAATTCCTCGATGTCCTGCAGGCGCGTTTCGAAATTCTTCAGGTGCTCCTTGTAGCTGTTCAGGTTGATGCCGGTTTCGTTTTCGCTCAGCGACGAGATGATGGTCTTCTTGATGAACTCGGCATCCAGTTTGGCATTGAGGAAGACATTCTGTATGGTTCGCGGAATGTTCTGGTACTGCTTGCTTTCCATCAGGGCATACTTCTTGAACTCGTTGCCCAGACTTCCGTACAGGATGTTTCGGTACTCGTCGTACGTATAGATGATGCGCGAGTAGTCGATGTCATACTGATCCAGTACGCTGCGGATACGCTCCGTGCTGCCGTATGCCGTGCGGTTCTCGTCGATGAAGAACTCCTTGCGGTAGGCCGCATCGATAAAGCGGTAGCACACACGGTTCATCGATTTGAAGCTGAGGATACAGAAGGCCCCGTGCTCCGTCTTTACCTCGTATACGATGTAGGAGTTGGCATACGGGAAATAATAGTCGGTATAGGTCTGTTTCTCTACAGGGATGCCCAGCTTCTGCGTATCGGCGTTGTAGAAGAAAAGGATGGCACGCAGGATGGTACTTTTTCCTACCCCCTGTGTACCGATGAAGTGTATGTTTCCGTCCAGATAGATATCGTCTGCATACGGAATGTTGGCACTGTTTATAAATATGATTCTATTCAGATTTCTCATCTTCGGTTTCGTCAAAAATGTTGATACTTTCGATTAACTTCTCCAGGTAATGCCAGGAGCTCATCACCTTGTAAGTATTGTTCTTTTCGTTCTCCAGTTCCAGGAAAGACTCTTTGGTGAGCTGGCGCACCATGTTTTCTAGCACTTCCTTGCGGATGTCCTTGTCGGAGAAGTGCTTGCGGATGCTGTCCAGCTTGTTTTGCAGCACGACGTTGATGTTGCTTTCCACCAGAATCTGTTCCGGCTGAAACCGGTATCCGGGACCGAAGGTCTCGTCGTAAGTCTTGAAGAAGTCCAGCACGTCTATCCAGTAGTAGGCGCGCATGATTTTCTGCTCGAGCGTAGCCTTGGGCTCGATGCGCGAAAAATAGAAATATTCGTATCCCCGCTCCAGAATGTAGTTTATCTTCGAAAAATAGCAATACAGCGATTCAAAGTTCTCGTCTATATCGTTGTACAGCATGCGGATTTCTTCGTTGGTGCTGTTGGAGCTGATGAACAGTCCCTTTTGCAGGTATTCAAAAATGGCAGAGGTACTCTCTGGCAACTGTATCGTTATTTCCATAATTATTTCTTAGCGTATATTTTGGCATATTCGTATTCGTTGTATTTGTCGTAGGTATCGCTGATGCAGAACTGGTCTTCGTAGAGCGATACAAGCTGGCAGAACAGCGTGGTACGTTCTTTCTCGCTTACCGGCCGGTGGAAGGTGTAGCTCAGCAGGAAGTTGAACAGGTCGGTGCCGGGTTTATTGTCCTGCTTGGGCGAGGCACTGGCCTGCTTGAATTGCTGTAGCAGCTCTTCCATGCTGATGACGGCCTCGTAAGTCTCTTGTACGGCTAGCTCGTCCTCGCTGAAAGCTCCGGCCTGATGCGTACGGATGCGCTCGCGGTCGCGCTGGTTGCTCAGCACTTTCAGAATCACGGGGCGGGCATCATCGCTGGCCAGATAAACGGGCGACAGCTTGAACGAAGGCTGCACGGCGCCCTCCAGCAGGATGCTGTGCTCGTTGTCCATCACTTCGGCAATGTTACTCCGGGCACGCAGCTCGAACAAGTCTTGCAGGTGCTTTACCTTCCTTATTTTTTCTACCAGCACAATCTGGTTCTTAATTTGGTTCAGGTAGTTGATGATGTCCTGCTGGGCACGGATAAGGCTGTGGCCGGAAAGCCGCAGGGCCTGGCGCACCTCCAGCAGGATGGCAGCCAGCTCCTCGTCGGTAGCCTGACGGAAAAACTCCCTTTCTTCCTCCAATATCAGTTTCTCGGCCTTGTCAATCAGGTGCTGGATGTTGATCCGGCGTTTGTCCAGATTCTTCAGCTTGGCAATCTTGATTTGGTAAGTCGGCTCGTGTTTGAAGGCATTGTCTATGTTCTGCTGCAGGTTCATCATGTTCCGGATGGTGATGTGACTGATTTTCCGGAACGTAACCTTGATGTTCCGCAGGTAGCTGTCCTTGCGCGACACGATTTTTTCCTTCAGGTAATAGTCCATCAGTTCGTGCAGGTAGTCGATGTGCTCGTCGATGGTCGCCGTATTGATTTCCTCGTTCGCCTCGAGCAGGTCCTCGAAGAAATCCAGAAAACGGGTATCCATTTCCACGAAACTTCCATTCTGGCGGATTATTTCTTTTTCTATCAGCAGTTGCAGCTTGTTTTCATCGTCCTTGAGGAGGCTCAGCGCATCCGAGTAGCGGAAACAGGTGAGGTTTCGTTTCTCGAAAAGCTCCGTGAGCAGCGCCTTGGCTGTGGCGATGGTATTGACAATTTCGTTTATAGAACGGAATATATACATAGTTTCTTGAAAAAAAATCGATGCAAAATTACTATATGCACTTTGCTTTTCCTAATACTCGGGTCCTTTTCTTTTGTAGGAAACGGTCCGGCCGACGGTTCTTTTTCAGTGTGTCATTGCAATGACCAGCGTGTGTTACAGCTTTGAGGAGCGTGCGGCATTTATGTGCCGAATGTTTTGCATGAAAATGATGAGGTGATTATTCAGGGTTAATTCTGTTTTGGGATGTTTTTACAATAATTCCGGAAACTGGCTGTAGTTTTATCAGGTTGTAATATTTTTAGGATATTTTATTCGCGAGTGTCTGATAAATGCGTTATATTAGGGCGTTTTATCTATAAAAATATAATAATATGAAGACAACTAACCGTTATTTGCTGTTTTTGATGGCATCTTTCTGCCTGTTGTTCGGTGCATGTTCCGATAACAATGACCCTTTGAAACCAGGTCCGGACCCGAATCCGGGGCAAGAGACTTCTGACGAGATTTATTATGCCAATCATTTTGCTTATGATGTGCTGAGTGACATTTACCTCTGGAAGAATGAGATAGCAGACGGCTTGAAACAGCTGGTGCCCGGAACCAGCGAGGACCCCATAAAGACGGTGAGCGAAATTACTTACCGTGAAGGTGGCAGGCTGGTGGATAAGTGGACAGCCTTGACCAACAACCTGGAGGAGATGCAGGGCAGTGTGGACGGAGTGGCTACTACTTTCGGCTACGGACTGCAGTTTGGCAAGTTTTCCAATTCCGACAGCTATTTTGCAATTGTGACATACGTGGTGAAGGATAGTCCTGCCGAGGCTGCCGGCCTGAAACGTGGAGATATTATTTTGCAGATAAACAATGCGGATATAACCAATGCCAATTATACCGACTTGTATTATACAGCGCAACTGTCACTGACTACGGGCAAGCTGAACGAAGAAAATATCGTCATTCCATCGGGACAGGTCAGCATGACGGCTGCCAAGATGTACGAGGACCCGGTGCTGCTGCGCAAAGTGTTCGATTTGGGTGCGAAGAAGGTAGGCTATATCGTTTATAACGGTTTCGACCTTCCTTCGGCAAAGACTTGGCTGGAAGCGTGTAAGGAGTTCAAGCTGCAGGGCATCAGCGAGCTGATTATCGACCTTCGCTATAATGGTGGCGGTTATGTGTTTACGGAGAACACCATTGCTTCGATGCTGGCTCCTGCAGCCGAGGTGCAGGCCAAGAGTGTTTACAGCAAGGAAATCTGGAATGCCGACTATATGGATTACTATAAGCAGCAGAATAAGGACCTTAATACGTACTTCTCTACTACACATTCCATCGATTATAATGATGTGAAGATGGATTTGGATACCAAGGATGCCAATCTGGGTATCTCTAAAATCTATGCACTGGTGAGCAGCGGTACGGCTTCGGCTTCCGAATCGCTGATTGTCTGCCTGATGCCTTTCATGGACGTGGAGGTTATCGGTGAGCATACACACGGCAAATATTGTACAGGCGTGATGCTGGGCCCGGACGATGTTTACAAGAATCCTGCCGAAGCAATAAAGAAATGGGGTATCTATGTGATGATTAACAAGTATACAGACCGTGATGGCAATAATCCTTGTATCCCTGACGGTCTGACACCGGACGTGGAATGTGCAGACAATCCGATGGACGGTTACCTTTTGGGTGACGAGAACGAGACGATGCTGAAGGAAGCGTTGAAACGTGCCGGAAAAGTGTATACCGATGAAGCGGCTCCGTCGCGCTCGGCTGCAGCATTGCACTTCGAAGCGTTGCCCGTACACCTCAATCCGCTGTTTGGCAAACGCATTGATACGAAATTGTTGGATAAGTCAAAAACAAGTGCTACCTTTGTCCGTCTAAAAGATTTAAACTAAAGAATATATGTACAGAAGTCATACTTGCGGCGAGCTCAGACTTGCCGATGCAGGCAAAAACGTGACACTGGCCGGATGGGTACAGCGTGCTCGTAAGATGGGAGGGATGACCTTCGTCGACCTTCGTGACCGTTATGGTATTACTCAGTTGGTTTTCAATACCGATGTAAATGCAGAGTTGTGCGAACGTGCCAACCACTTGGGACGTGAGTACGTGGTTCAGGTTACAGGAACTGTGAACGAACGCTCTAGCAAAAACAGCAATATTCCTACTGGCGATATCGAGATTATCGTGTCGGAACTGAATGTGCTGAATGCGGCACAGACTCCTCCTTTCACTATCGAAGACAATACCGATGGGGGAGACGACCTGCGTATGAAATACCGTTACCTGGATTTGCGCCGTAATGCTGTGCGCAAGAATCTGGAGCTGCGTCATCGCATGACAATGGAAGTTCGCCGTTATCTCGACAGCAAAGGCTTCCTCGAAGTAGAGACTCCGATGCTTATCGGTTCTACTCCGGAAGGTGCACGCGACTTTGTGGTGCCTTCACGTATGAATCCGGGACAGTTCTATGCGTTGCCTCAGTCTCCGCAGACACTGAAGCAGCTGCTCATGGTTTCTGGATTCGACCGCTATTTCCAGATTGTGAAATGTTTCCGTGACGAGGACCTCCGTGCCGACCGTCAGCCGGAATTTACACAGATTGACTGCGAAATGAGTTTCGTAGAGCAGGAAGACATTATCAATACGTTCGAAGGTATGGCTAAGCACCTGTTCAAGGAATTGCGCGGTGTAGAGCTGACTGAGCCGTTCTTGCGTATGCCTTGGGCGGATGCCATGAAGTACTACGGAAGTGATAAACCGGACTTGCGTTTCGGCATGAAGTTTGTAGAGCTGATGGACGTCCTGAAGGGTTATGGCTTCTCTGTATTCGATAATGCTGCTTACATCGGTGGTATCTGTGCCGAAGGGGCTGCTCACTACACCCGCAAGCAGTTGGACCAGCTGACAGAGTTCGTAAAACGTCCGCAGATTGGTGCCAAAGGTATGGTTTATGCGCGTGTTGAGGCCGACGGTAACGTAAAATCAAGCGTAGACAAGTTCTACTCACAGGAAGTTCTCCAGCAGATGAAAGAAGCTTTCGGCGCAAAACCGGGCGACTTGATTCTGATTTTGAGTGGCGACGATGTGATGAAGACGCGCAAGCAGTTGTGCGAACTGCGTCTTGAAATGGGTAACCAGTTGGGGCTGCGTGACAAGAACAAGTTTGCTTGTCTGTGGGTGGTAGACTTCCCGATGTTCGAGTGGAGCGAGGAAGAAGGCCGTCTGATGGCTATGCATCATCCGTTTACACATCCTAAGGAAGAAGATATTCCGTTGCTGGATACCGACCCAGCTGCCGTTCGTGCCGATGCATACGACATGGTGGTAAACGGTGTGGAAGTAGGTGGCGGCTCTATCCGTATCCACGATTCACAGTTGCAGGCTAAGATGTTCGAGATTCTGGGCTTTACTCCAGAGAAGGCACAGGAACAGTTTGGCTTCCTGATGAATGCCTTCAAGTTTGGTGCTCCTCCTCACGGTGGTTTGGCTTACGGTTTGGACCGTTGGGTATCGCTGTTTGCCGGACTCGACTCAATCCGCGACTGCATCGCATTCCCGAAGAACAACTCAGGCCGCGATGTCATGCTCGACGCTCCTGGTTTCTTGGATCAGAAACAGTTAGACGAGCTGAATCTGCAAATCAATTTGAAAGAAGACTAATTGACAGCTTGTTTCACGATATAAAAAATCCCGGATTTTGTTCAGAATCCGGGATTTTTTTTGTGCGTATGAAAAATGGAAGTGCATTTTATTGCAGAGCGCTGTCCGATTGTTTCTTGAGCTGGTCTTTGGCATACAGTGCGTCAATGATACCGTCGGCAACGCCAATTTCAGGAACGTGGATGTATTCCGCATGAATCGTTTCGGCGATGGTCAGGAAGATTTCAGATGCGGGAACGATAACATCGGCACGGTCTGGCTTCAGTGAGAACTGCTCCATACGTTCTTCCGGTGTCAGCGGTTGCAGCTTGTTGTACATGGTTTGCAATGCAGACACGGTGATACGCTTTCTTTTCTTGTCTTTCTTCTCAATCAACCGGTAGAGCTTGTTGATGTTACCACCCGAACCGATGATGTTGATAGATTCGTATTTCGCGGTTTTTTCGGCAATTGTATTCTTCATCAGCTGCCATGCTGCTTCGGTAACGCCTCCGGTAAGGATACGCACTGTACCGATGTTGAACGATTGCGAGTAAACCAACTCTCCGTCTACCATCAGGTTGACTTCGGTACTACCACCACCTACGTCTACGTACATAAAGTTGCCTTTGCGGTCTTCCATACACTCCACATGGTTGTTGTATACCATCTGGGCTTCTTCCTGTCCGTCGATGATTTCGATGTTGATGCCTGTCTTTTCTTTTATATTCTTGATGATTTTGGGACCGTTCTTGGCATCACGCATGGCAGAAGTGGCACATGCTCTGTATTCTGTCACCTCGTAAATCTTCATCAGCTGGCGGTAGGCTTTCATCAGTCTGCGCATGCGTTCTTCCTTAATCTTCGAGATTTCGCCTTTTTCGAAAACATCGAATCCCAGACGAAGCGGAACGCGCAGCAGCAAGACTTTGGTGAGTTTCTCTTTACCCGATTCTTTTTGATCTACTTTCTTAATCAGCAATCGGACAGCGTTTGAACCGATATCGATTGCGCCGAAACATTTCTTTTCCATGGTATCAATCTTTTTGTGTGTTTTCTTTGACTAGATAATAGTTATAGAGAGCTTCCTGCGAACGGAATTTTTCACCGTCGGGCAATGTCTGCGGCTGGTTTTCTCCGCTGCCGTCAACGATTCTTCCTTGCAAGGTATCTTTCAGACCAAATTCTACTACCTGACGCAAGTCTTCGCGGATAAGCGGGTCGTAAACCGGTGTAATAACCTCTACGCGGTTGTTCAGGTTACGGGGCATCCAGTCGGCCGAGCCAAGGAATATTTTCTCTTCACCGCCCGAAGCGAAGATGAAGATACGGGAATGCTCCAGGTACCGGTCGATGATACCGACGATGCGGATGTTGTTGTTCAGTTCCGGAAGCTTTGTCAGCAACGAGCAGTTGCCACGTACCAGAAGGTCAATCTTCACACCTCGCTCTGCCGCCTCGTACAGTTTGCTTACCATATCCGGGTCGGTAATGTGGTTAATTTTGACTTTGATATAGGCAGGCTTGCCCAACTCCTTGTTTTTAATTTCGGTATTGATGAGGTGGATGAATTTGTTCTTCATCTCGTTGGGCGATACCAGCAGCTCCTTGAAGCGGATAGGCGTGTACGGGCGTTCGATGAACTCGAATACATTGTTCACATCCTTGGTGATTGGGCGTGAGGCCGTCATCAGGATATAGTCGGTATATACCCTGGCATTACCCTCGTGGAAGTTACCGGTACTGATGCAGGCAATGTCCGAGCCGTTCTTGAACGAGATATGCGTAATCTTGGAGTGCACCTTCAATCCCTCTACACCGAAAATAACGTGAATGCCGGCATCCTGCATCTTCTTCGACCAGTTGATGTTCGAAGCTTCGTCAAAACGCGCAAGCAACTCAATGACTACCGTGACTTTCTTTCCGTTCTTGGCTGCACCAATCAGAGCCTTTACTACTTTTGACTCCTTGGCCAGACGGTATAAAGTCGTCTTGATACTTTTAACTTCCTTGCTTACGGCAGCTTCCTGCAGCACGCGGATGTACGAGTCGAAACTGTGATAGGGGACATGCACAAAGCGGTCCTGCTGACGGATGACATTGAAGATACTTTCCTTGCCGTTCAGTTCTTTTTTCAGGATAGGATTCCACGATGGATATTTCAAATCCTTTCTGCCACAGTCGGAGAACTTCATCAAATCTTTGTGATTCTGGTATCTGCCCCCTGCCAGCGTGATATCCTGCTTATCGAGGTTGATGGTTTTAAGCACCAGCTTGAGTAGCGATTTCGGCATGCATGCATCGTATACCACTCGCAGCGGTTCCCCTCGTTTACGGCTCTTTACACCTTTCGAAATCTTCTGGAGCATACCGTTGCGCAGGTCATTGTCTATCTCCATTTCAGCATCTTTGGTGAACTTGAAGGAGTAAGCTTCGAATTCACTGTAACCCTGACCGCTGAAAATCAGAGGAAGGCAGCATCTCACGGCATCGTCCAGATACATCAGGTAACTCTTGCCGTCTTTATCGGGTAACTGCACGAAGCGTCCGCATATGCTTACGGGCAATTCCAGAAAGGCATAGTCGGCCCTGCTTTTCTTGTTTTCGGACTTGTGCATGCGTATGGCCAGATAGATGTTTTCATCGTTCTCTATCTCGAAGTGCTTAACGGCAGAAAACCACACAGGAACTACCTGCCCGTTGAGGTGCTGGCGATAGAAAGACTCGATGAACTGTTGTTGCTCTTCATCCAGCTCTGCGTCTTTCAGCAGGTAGATATTTTCTTCTCTCAGTTTGTTTTCAATGTTGCGTATGCATTGTTCAAACTCTTTAGAGTAAGCACTGTTCAGCTTGTTGATTTCTTTCAGAAGCATCATGGCTTCTTCTCTCTCTGCCTTGGCAGACTTGTCTTGGTATTCTATAATGCGGTTTTGTGTAGCTACACGTACCCTGAAGAACTCATCCAGATTGTTCGAATAGATACCTAAGAAACTCAGTCGCTCCAGCAAAGGTATATTATCTTTGCAAGCTTCCTGCAAAATTCTTCGGTTGAAATACATCCAGCTGATGTCTCTAGACAGATACGTTTTCTTGTTGTTTAATTTCATATTTTGATGGGTTTTATTATAATGAAATTATCTTAGGGTCGTTTATATTAAACTCCCCTAAGATAAGAAATAAAATTAATATGTATTAAATGTTTTCAAACAAATTCTTCTACCATATACATGTGGTCTAACGGTGATTCCTGATAGACATCGTTTTCCAGAGCGTAGCGGATGATGTGCGGAGCACTTTCTACCCAAAATCTGAATTTAGGGTTAGGAGTGTAATGTTCTGCAAAATCCAGCAGCTCATTCAGTGCAAAGTCCTGGGATACGATACCTGCACCATTGTTGGCAGCATCGAAGGCATTGCAGTCTTGTTCGATGTGAGCCGGTACCATCATGATAGGCTTGCCCAGATACATGGCTTCGCAGATAGACTCAAAGCCGGCTGTGCTGGCATAGGCCTTGCAGCCTCCCATTTGACGGAGGAACTCCACATCGTCCAACTGAAAGAAGCTCAGGGTCTCGTCTACTTTTTTTACAGGGCTTTCCTCCCATCGGTCCCAGAAGATTCGAAGAGGGGTAGCAAGGTTCTTTTTATGCCATTGCAGTATGTTTTCGGAGAATCCTGAGTTGACCATGTATCCGTGAACATAATCGCCGTTAGAGACTTCCTGTTGGAAAACTTCACGCCGGAGCAGTGGCGGTACTACCTGAATGTGCTGCTTCTTGTCCTCCTCCATGTTACAGAAAGAAAGAGCTAGTTTTTTGCGGGCACCTATACAAGTAAGGCGTGAAAAGAAGTTCAGCAGCGCAATGCCGCCTCTGTTCTGCTCATGCAGCCGAAAGTCTTTATGCAAGAACAGGTATTGATGTCCCACACATATTTGAGGTGTCTTGATTCTGTACCATGCATATGCAAATCCGGTCAGCAGTTCATAGAAGTTGATGATGATGTCGGCTTCCGTTTCCTGAATGCGTTTACGGATAAAGCTAATACTTTGCAGGTAGGCAGGAATTTTGGTCAGATTATATGCAATGCTTCGTGTCAGGTTGTTTCGCTTGTTGGATGCGGTAGGCAGAAAGTTGGGACTTTCAAACCGTTTGATAGGAGCGTGTATACTTCTGTTGAAGAACCCCGGAAGTTGTCTGTTATTGCTTTTCCCTACCAGTACTTCAACAACTTCGTGTCCGTTGCAGCGCAGAATGTCTTCCATGGCAATAGCCTGGGTAAGATGTCCTCTTCCTTCCCCTTGTACGATAAACAGATATTTCATGATGCAGTAGATATGAGGGTTGTTTGTTCAAAAGAGGTTTCTTTCATTTGCTGCTCAGCGTCGGTATAGCAGAAAATATTCCATTGTCCGTTTTCGTCTTCGGTAAGCGCAGTCAGGCTTTCTACCCAGTCGCCCGAGTTTAGATAATGAATTTTTCCGTAATACATGTCGGCCGACTGATGTATGTGTCCGCAAATAATTCCGTCGCATTTTCTGGAAGCGGCAAATTCGGCCAGCGTAGATTCGAAGTTGGAGATATAGGATACGGCAGACTTTACTTTCAGCTTTATCTTTTGCGACAGAGAATAGTAAGGTTTACCTTTCCAGGAACGGTAACGGTTGTACCATCCGTTGAACCACAAAAGGAACGTATAACCCGCATCGCCCAGATGCGCCAGCCATTTCATCTGTGTGGTGACACGGTCGAAGATATCGCCGTGTGTTACGTAATATCGTTTGCCGTTTGCTCCTTCCAGAATATAATCCTTTACTATCTGGATGTTCGCAAATCGGATAGGAGCCAGATTATCCAGAAAATCATCGTGATTACCGCGTACGTAAATAACCTCGGTGTCACGTTTCTCCATCAGTTTCATGATGATTTTAAAAAATTGTGTGTGTGCAGGCTGCCATTTCTTGGTGCCGTTTTTCTGCAGGTGCCATCCGTCGATGATGTCTCCGTTCAAGATAAGGCGTTCACAATTTACCGTGCGGAGGAAGTTGCTCACTTCTGCTACCTTGGAGTGTGATGTTCCCAAGTGAATATCCGAGAGGACCACGGTACGATAATTTTTTCTTAGATACATAGCTTCTGTTTTTAAGTCTATGCAAATGTATATGCCTTATATTACAGATGAGTTTATCTGTTGTTACAATATTTTTACATAAAAAAACGTCCCGCACCGTTACCGGTGGAGACGTTTTCTATATAGGTATGCCGACAGGAATCAGTTGACATATACAGTCTTGAAGAACTGCTGGAACAATGCTTTGGTCCGTTCCAGTTCTTCCGGCGTATTCGTCCGTACATCCTTCAGTTTATATTCCATATTCATGGCTTCGTACTTATGTACGCCCAGCGTGTGGTAGGGGAGAATCTCTACACGTTCTATCATCTGATAGTCTTTAAGCCGTTCTCCCATGGCGGTAATGTCTTCCTCGAAAGCACTGTATCCCGGTACCAGTACGTAGCGGAGCCAGAACGGTTTCTTGTTTTCTTCCAGCCATTGTGCCGTTTTCAGCGTCTGTTCGTTGCTGCGTGCCGTCAGCGTTTTGTGCCGTTCGTTGTTGAACTCCTTGATGTCCAGCAATACCAGATCAGCCAGCGAAAGCAGTTCTTTAACGCTGTCGTTCCATATGCCGCCATTTGTGTCGACACAGATATGGATACCCGCTTCTTTCAGCATCCGGAAAAGCGGAATCAGCTCTTTGGCCTGGAATGTAGGTTCTCCACCGCTGAAAGTGATACCTCCTTTCTTCCCGAAGAAAGGCTTCTGGCTGACAGCCATGCGCAAAATCTCTTCGGCCGGAGTTTCTTTACTTTCACCCTTGGCATCTATTGTGTCTGGGTTGGCACAATACAGGCAGCGGAAATTGCACCCCTGCAGGAAAACTACCAGGCGGATACCAGGTCCGTCGTATGTACCCAGCGATTCGTATGAGTGTACTCTAATCATGTTCTGTAAAAATAAAAGCAATGTCATTCCAATCAGCAGGATTGTTTTCTTTTTCAAGAAACGACCTCCTGCCATCTGGAATGACATTATGTTATAAAGTAATCAGGTTGATTTCAACCATTACATGCGTTCGTGGAAACTTCTTGAAATAACTTCCAACTGATGCTCGCGGCTCAGCTTGATGAAGTTCACCGCATAACCCGATACACGGATAGTCAGCTGTGGATATTTTTCCGGATGTTCCATAGCGTCTTCCAGCATTTCGCGGTTCAGCACGTTCACGTTCAGGTGGTGAGCGCCTTTCACGAAATATCCGTCCATCATGGTTACCAGGTTCTCGATACGGTTTTCCATATCAACACCCAGTGATTTCGGAACGATAGAGAATGTGTTGCTGATACCATCCTGAGAGTCACGGTAGCGAAGTTTGGCTACAGAGCTCAATGATGCAACAGCACCGTTTTTGTCACGTCCGTGCATTGGGTTTGCACCCGGAGCAAAAGCTACACCTTTGGCACGTCCGTCAGGAGTAGCACCTGTTTTCTTACCGTACATTACGTTCGAAGTAATGGTCAGGATAGAAAGTGTCGGTTTAGCGTTCTTGTAGATAGGCAACTTCTTCAATTCTTCGTCGAAGTAGTAAATCAAGTCTACAGCCAAATGGTCTACACGGTCGTCGTCGTTACCGAAGCATGGGAATTCACCTTCGATGTCGAAACCTTCAGTCAGGCCGATTTCGTTACGCTTAGCAGTTACCTTTGCATGTTTGATAGCCGACAGTGAATCAACTGCGATAGACATACCTGCAACACCGTAAGCCAGGTTGATAGCATGGTCAGTATCCACGAAAGCCATCTGCGCTTTTTCGTAGTAGTACTTGTCGTGCATATAATGGATGATATTCATCGCTTCGTTATAAACACGAGCCATTTCCTTCAATACTTTCTTGTAGTTAGCCAGCACCTCTTCGAAGTTCAGTACGTCACCACTCAGTACCGGGATGTCTTTCACCATTACAGTACCTGTGTTTTCGCAACGTCCACCGTTGATAGCCAGCAGCAGCGCCTTAGCCAAGTTACAGCGTGCACCGAAGAACTGGATGTGACGGCCGATATCCTGATAAGATACACAGCAAGCGATACCGTAGTCGTCCGAGTTACGAACTTCACGCATCAGGTCGTCGTTTTCGTACTGGATAGAAGATGTATCGATAGAAACCTGTGCACAGAAGTTCTTGAAACCTTCCGGCAATTCAGGACTCCACAGAACAGTCAAGTTTGGTTCTGGTGAAGGACCGAGGTTGTACAATGTCTGCAAGAAACGGAAAGAAGTCTTGGTAACCTTAGTACGTCCGTCGTTGAAACGTCCGCCGATAGCTTCGGTCACCCAAGTCGGGTCTCCTGCAAAGATGTCAGTATAAGCCTGCATACGCAAGTGGCGTACCATACGCAACTTGATAACGAACTGGTCGATCAGCTCCTGAGCCAAAGACTCGTCCAGAATGCCGTGAGCCAAATCGTATTCGATATAGATATCAAGGAACGAAGAAACGTTTCCTAATGACATGGCAGCTCCGTCCTGTTCTTTAACAGCAGCCAGATAAGCCATGTATACCCACTGAACAGCTTCCTGTGCGTTTGTAGCCGGGCGGCTCAGGTCCAGACCATACTGCTGACCCATAATTTTGATTTCCTTCAAAGCCTTGATCTGTTCAGCAACTTCCTCGCGCTGGCGGATACGTGCCTCAGTCATCGGGCCTGTCAAGTGACGCAAGTCATCCTGCTTAGCCTCAATCAGGCGGTCGATACCGTAAAGAGCCAGACGGCGGTAGTCACCGATTACACGTCCGCGTGCATAGTTGTCGGGCAGACCGGTAAGGAATCCCAAAGAACGGAATGATCGGATTTCTTCAGTATATGCATCGAAAACGCCGTCGTTGTGCGTCTTGCGATAGTGAGTAAAAATATCTTTTACTTTAGGGTCAACTTCTACACCGTTTTCGCGGCATGCTTTTTCAACAACCTTAATACCTCCAAAAGGTTTGATAGCGCGGCGCAGCACTTCGTCAGTCTGCAAACCTACGATAACTTCATTATCCTTGTCGATGTAACCGGCAGCAAAAGAAGTAATAGTTGAAACTGTAGATGGATCAAGTGAGCGTACACCGTTGTTTGCACGTTCTTCAGCCAAAGCTTCCAAACATTTGTTCCAAACTGCTTTTGTGCGTTCTGTTGGGCCCACCAAAAATGACGCGTCACCTTCGTAAGGGGTGATGTTTGTCTTGACGAAATCGGTTACGTTGATTTCGTGGTTCCAGCGACCTTCTTTAAAATTCATTGCCATAAAAATAAATTATTGGGTTAATGTTTCATTGAAAACTGTCGCAAAGATACGAATAATTAATTTAATGTACAATACCTAAAATTAGCTATATTCCCAATTTGTATTCTTTACAAATCTCATTTCAGGAATGGTGATTAATACATATTCCTTTTTTGTACCATTCGTACAGTTTATGAATCCCTTCATCTATCTCTATCTTGTGGTGCCATCCCAAGGCATGCAGTTTGCTCACGTCTGTCAGCTTGCGCAGCGTCCCGTCGGGTTTGGTCGCATCCCATTTCAGCAGTCCTTCGTAACCCAGTTCCAGCTTGATTTTTTCGGCTACTTCGCGGATGCTTATCTCAACGCCGGTACCTACATTGATGTGGCAGTTCCGCACTTCACGGCAAGCAGGGTCATAGGTATCCTTAAAGTCCACGTTCAGCAAGACATGTACGCTGGCATCGGCCATTTCCTCACTCCATAAAAATTCGCGCATCGGCTTGCCCGTTCCCCAGAGTGTAACCGCCTGTGGCGTGATGCCGAAGCGTTCCAGCTTGTTCAGGATTTCCTGTTCCGTACATTCCCCCGTAACACCTTCTACCGAACGCCGGTCCAGGTCCTTTCTCACAGCTTCCCAGTCGTGCAGGTTCAGACATTTGGCAAGATGGATTTTCCGAATCATAGCCGGTAGCACATGACTGTTTTCCAGGTGGAAATTGTCATTCGGCCCGTACAGATTGGTTGGCATCACAGCAATATAATTGGTGCCATATTGCAGATTAAAACTTTCGCACAGCTTCAGTCCGGCTATTTTGGCGATGGCATACGGCTCGTTGGTATATTCCAGCGGTGAGGTGAGGAGTACATCCTCGCTCATGGGCTGAGGTGCTTCTTTCGGGTAAATGCACGTGCTGCCCAGAAAAAGCAACTTCTTTACGCCGTGGCGAAAACTCTCGCCGATGACGTTCTGCTGGATTTGCAGATTCTCGTAAATAAAATCCGCCCGATAATTCAAGTTGGCCATGATGCCGCCCACATGTGCAGCCGCCAGTACGACAGCCTCAGGGCGCTCTTCGTCGAAGAAACGCTTTACGGCAGCGCCGTCCAGCAAATCCAGCTCCCTATGCGAGCGTCCCACCAGATTGGTATATCCCCGCTGGTACAAATTTTTCCAGATGGCCGAACCTACCAGTCCGTTGTGTCCGGCCACATATATTTTTGCAGATTTATCTAGCATAAGTCGTCCGTGTTATTAGCAAGGTTGCTCATCTAAGTTTGCTTTCAGGTGCAGTTTCCGCACAAACTTCATGTCGTGTTCCACCATGATTCTCACCAGTTCGGCGAAAGGCGTTTTTGTAGGATTCCAGCCCAGCAGCGTCTTGGCCTTGGTCGGGTCGCCCAGCAACTGCTCTACTTCGCACGGACGGAAATACTTCGGGTCTACCTCCACCAGCACCTTTCCGGTAGCCGCGTCGATACCCTTTTCGTCTACGCCGCTGCCTTCCCATTTCAGTTCGATACCCAGGTAATGGAATGCCAGCGTACAGAATTCGCGGACCGTATGCATCTCGCCAGTGCCGATGACAAAATCCTCGGGCGTTTCGTGCTGGAGAATCAGCCACATACATTCTACATAATCCTTTGCATATCCCCAGTCTCTCAGCGCGTCCAGATTACCCAGATAAAGCTTGTCCTGGAAACCCTGCTTGATGCGGGCTGCTGCCAGCGTAATCTTGCGGGTGACAAACGTTTCGCCGCGGCGCTCGCTTTCGTGGTTGAACAAGATGCCATTTACAGCAAACATGCCATAACTCTCGCGGTAATTTTTTGTAATCCAGAACCCATACTGCTTGGCCACACCATACGGTGAGCGCGGATAGAACGGGGTAGTTTCCTTCTGCGGCACCTCCTGTACCTTTCCGAACAGCTCCGACGTAGAAGCCTGATAGATGCGGCAAGTCTTTTCGAGTCCGCAGATGCGTACAGCTTCGAGCAGTCGCAGCGTACCGATAGCGTCGGCCTCGGCCGTATATTCAGGAACATCGAAAGAAACCTTTACGTGGCTTTGAGCTGCAAGGTTGTAGATTTCGGTAGGATGAACATCACCAATGATGCGAATCAGCGAACTGGAGTCTGTCATATCTCCCCAGTGCAGTTTTACCAGACGGTCGCGTTTCATATCGCGTACCCATTCGTCCAGATAAAGATGTTCGATACGTCCGGTGTTGAACGACGAAGAGCGGCGCATGATGCCGTGTACTTCGTAACCTTTTTCAATCAGAAACTCGGCCAGGTACGAACCGTCCTGTCCGGTGATACCCGTAATAAGTGCAACTTTTCTCATAATCGTTGTTTTAAAAAGCGTTTTGTATTCGTATGGATGCTTTATATTCTATAACTCGTTGTTATAGAGAAGCAACAATGCAAAAATATTGTTTTTTGTATATGCTTATTCACTTTCTGTGTTTTTTTTGTTTTAAAAAGAGTTTAATCGGCTCTTTAATCTCCTTTAAATTAGGAAAGTAAGTCTATTGTTGTATGGCGAATGAAAAAATAATGAAGAAAAAAGTCCTGAAAAATTTGCATAAATAAAAAATAAGCCATACCTTTGCATCGCTTTTGAAAAGGAAGTCTGGAAGTTTGGGTGAGTGGCTGAAACCACCAGTTTGCTAAACTGACGTACGGGCAACCGTACCGGGGGTTCGAATCCCCCAGCTTCCGCGGAAAAAGGCTCTGCGAAATCAAATTTGCAGAGCCTTTTTTGCGTTTTGTCACATTTGTCAGTGCGTTGCCGCTTTATCACAAAAATGACGAACGTTTACCATTTATATCATAAACGTTCGTTATTTTTATGATGAAGGCACATCATACATGAGATGCACCTGAAACACAAGCTCATTTTATTTCATCCGAAAATCCATTTTAATAACGGGGAATCCACCGGTAGCAGCTTGAAACCAGCAGCCACACCAGCGGGCACACCAGCAGACCCCCCCCCGGGCATATATCAGGCCGGACGGGGCCCGGAGGGGGGACACGTCCTATGTAGCGAGGCGCGGGGTTTTCAGCGCGATTCGGGCAGAAATCCTCTGTTTCAACTCCGAATTATCAGATTGTTATCCGATTCCGAAGGGAATACAAAAAAAGGCAACCGGTTTCCGTCCGATTGCCTATACAAATTATTTTATGTGATCAATTAAAGTGTTAATTCTATGGATAATAGCTTGCTACCTATTTCTACTATAGACATATTGATATTTATCAAATCATCTTCTTTGAATCTATATCTATCTGGATGAGACATTCTTGCCTTGTACCATGTTATATTTTTGCTTAACTTATTGATATAGATATATGGCATACATACTATTTTAGACAATTCCTTTATTTGCTCTACAATCTGTATCCTTGTTTCTACCACACTGTCTGCTTCAGGAGAGACTATTCTCATAGATAGTAACTTCTCTCCAATTTCATGCAAAGTTTTATTTATCAAATCTATATCGGGCTGTGAAAAGCCTTTCGATTTAGTTGTTGTTTTTTCGCTATTCAGTTTATAGGAACTCTCATTTGAAAACCCCTAAATCTTCAGTTTAGGGGATGAAAAATGCGGGGTAGCGC
>Magnolia_p2__coassemble_688_pt1 | contig 39837 bp, 27 predicted proteins | sample Magnolia_p2__metabat2_high_PE_040 | metagenome-assembled genome bin Magnolia_p2 | reverse complement strand
GCCGGTTCTATGGTTTAACTTTTAATTTTTCGGTAAAAATTTACCGAAGTATTGTTATTAAATATTTCAACTTATTACATTATTATTTATTATGATGTCTTTACCTCAAAAAAACACAGGGAAGATGCTTGCGGGAGTTGCTGCATTATGCGGATTCTTGTTTTCTGCTTGTTCGTCAGACAAGCCCGTTGCATCAGTTAATTTGATTCCTAAACCTGCTCAGATGGAAGTTGCTGCAGGTTATTATGCTGCTGACAGTGCTTTGGTTATGAATCCGCAAGGTAAAAGCGGAATACAATATCTGGCAGATGCTTCTTTGGCATCGCTGGGTGAAGAGGGATATACGTTGCAAGTTGATGGCAAAGGTATTGTGGTTAAGGCTGCTACGGAAGCAGGTTTGTTTTACGGACAGCAGACTTTGTTGCAGTTATTGACCCCCGATGGTATTCCTTATGTTAAGATAGAAGACGCCCCTCGCTTTTCTTACCGTGGTTTACTTCTGGATGTTTCGCGTCACATTTTCTCGGAAGCAGAGTTGCTGAAGTTGATCGATGTGATGTCATCTTACAAGATGAATCGTTTGCATTTGCATTTGACAGATGCCGGAGGATGGCGTTTGCAAATTGACAAATATCCTAAACTGACTTCGCAGGCAGCATATCGTACTGAGTCTGACTGGAGAAAATGGTGGGATGGTAAAGAACGTAAGTATGTGCCCGAAGGCACAGAAGGTGCTTATGGTGGATATTACACTAAAGAGCAGATGAAAAAGGTTGTGGCTTATGCAGCAGAGAAGCACATTGTGGTTATTCCTGAAATAGAGTTCCCAGGACACTCGGAAGAAGTTTTTGCTGCATATCCGGAGCTCTGTTGTGCAGGCAAACCTTATTCTGGTGGGGATTTTTGTGTAGGCAATCCGGCTGTATATACTTTTATGGAGGATGTCCTTACTGAGGTAATGGAAATATTCCCTTCAGAATATATTCATATCGGTGGTGATGAGGCTGGAAAGCAAAACTGGAAAACTTGTCCGAAGTGTAAGGCTTTGATGCGCAAGGAAGGCATGAAGCATGTTGATGAGTTGCAGAGTTATATAATTCACCGTGCTGAAGAATTCTTGAACTCCAAGGGCAGAAGACTGATTGGCTGGGATGAGATTCTGGAAGGCGGACTTGCTCCTGATGCTACTGTAATGTCATGGAGAGGCGAAGCTGCTGGATTTAAGTCGGCTCGTATGGGACATGATGTCATTATGACTCCGGGTAATTACATGTATTTTGATTTTTATCAGGCAGATCCTAAAACACAGCCGTATGCTATTGGTGGTTATACTCCTATTAAGAAGGTATATAGCTATAACCCGATACCTAAGGATTCTCTGACTGCAGAACAGGAAAAGCATTTCTTGGGAGTGCAGGCAAATACTTGGACAGAATATATTCCTAATGAAGAGCATCTGGAGTACATGATGTTCCCTCGTGCACTGGCTGTAGCAGAGATAGGATGGACTCCACAGGAACTTCGTGAATGGAATGACTTCAAGCCTCGTATGAATGCTCACGTTGCCTTGTTACATAAACGTGGTATCAATGCATTCCCACTCTCTGATGAGCTTGAGGTAACTATGCAGGTTGATACTTTAAAGAAGCAGATAAGTGTAAATCTGGATGCAGAGAAATATCCGGTAGAAATTCATTATACAACTGACGGTACAGACCCAGTTGCAACTTCTGCTGTTTATGATGCCGCGGCAGGTATTGTGGTTGCTGATTCAGCACACATTAAAGCTGCTATCTTTAAAGATGGAAAGATGCAGGGTACTGCTACTGAAAAGAAAGTAGATTATCATCGTGCAATTAATAAACCGGTTACTTATAACAGTAAACTGTATAGCGGTTATATGGCCGGTGGTATGAAAGCTTTGGTTGACGGATATCGTGGTGGACTTACTTATCTGGATGGTCGTTGGCAAGGTTATCTGGACAACTTGGACTGTGTAATCGATATGGGTGAGGTTACAGATATCCATAAGTTATCTTCTCGCTGGATGCAATTGATTGGTCCAGGTGTTTACCAGCCGGAATACGTGGAAGTTCTGGTTTCAGAAGATGGAAAGAACTTCACTTCTTGCGGTAAAAAGTCTACAACAATTAAGCAGGATAATCCGGATCTTTTGTTCGAAGAGTATTCTTTTACCGGAAACTGGAAAGGACGTTATGTTCAGTTGAAGGCAAAGAATCCAAAAGGATTTATCTTTGTTGATGAGATTGTAGTGTGGTAAATTTGATGCACATTGTGATTTGTGCATAATCAGTATAGTAAAAAAAGAACTGCATTTACTTGGTATGAAGTAGATGCAGTTCTTTTTTATATTGTGTGACCGATATTATTTCGCAAAGTATTTCTTTCGTGTATATTTAATGACAAATTGAGTATACTTTTCAATTTTCCCCCCTTCTTCCATTGCGCGTGCAGATAGTTTGGATTCATTGCGTTGTGCCTCAAGCCATTTTAAAGCCGGCAAAATTTCGTTGGCTTTTATCATGGTGAAAGTTGGCAGCATTTTGTGAGCTACATTACATAATGTATGCATGTCGTTTTCTTCGAGTGACAATTCTATCTTCTTCAGACTGTTCTCTGTTTCAGAAATAAACGTCTGAATAATATCTTTTGCTGCCTCTTCGTCATCTGCAGAAAAAGCCAATAAGTCATCGAAACAAAGTGTTTCTGATGAAGTGTTACTTTCTTTTACTTGGGTAAATGCAGAAGCGTTACTTCCGGGCAGTTGGCAATTGCTGTTTTTCAGAACTTCATGAATAGCTTCGTATAGTTCGTACAAACTGAATGGTTTGTGTAAACATCCGGTAAATCCTTGTTTCTTAAAATCATTTTCATCAATATCTTCTCTTGCTGTTATAGCAATGACAGGGATAGCATTTATCTGTCCTTCTAATTCGACCTCTTTCCGAATTTTCTGTAAAAGTTCAAAACCATTTATTTCAGGCATTTGAATGTCTGTCAGAATCAGATGGTATGTATGTGCTTTCAGTTCACTGAATAATTCGGCTGATGTAGTACAGCATTTTATTACTGGTTTTTCCTTTGAATTATGGTATAAGTTCTCCAACATTGATTTTGTAAGGTTCAGCTGTATACTATCATCGTCTATTAGTAAGAGTCTCAGTGCATTGGGCAAGTCTATCATTCTTTCCTCGTTCGCTGCGTTCGTTTGAACAGGATCACCAAGTGGTATAAAAACATGAAAGCAGCTTCCTTCATTGATGCAGCTTTCTACTCTGATGTTGCCACTTAATAATGTAACCAGTTTCCTGGTGATAGCTAGTCCAAGTCCGAAACCTTCTTGTTCCTGAGCATTGTGCAGGCGTGTAAATTCCTGAAATATTTTCTTTTGTTCATCAGGAGTAATACCACATCCAGTATCTTTTACATAGAAATGTAGTTGTGCGTTTTCGTATGCAGCAAACAATTCTATTTTTCCTTCTTTTGTGAATTTAAGAGCATTACTTAACAGGTTTTCAGTTATCTGGCGTATTCTAAACGGGTCTCCCATGAATGAAGTATTTAGGGGAGATGCAAGCTTTTTTGTCAGAAGAAGTTGCTTTTTCTCGGCGATGGGAAGAAAACAGTTGTATATACTTTCCATTAACTCGTATGGATTAAAGGAAACTTTGTGGATATCCATTTTCTGTACATCCAGCCGATGAAAATCCAACAGGGAAGTTACCAGGCTGAGCAAATGCTGTGCAGAGTTTTTCATGTTGCTCAGGTAGAAGCAGGCTCTTTTCTCGGTAAGCAGTCTTTCCAATAAATCCAGATATCCGATGATTGAACCTACCGGAGCCTTGATGTCATGCGTGATGGTTAGCATTAGCTTTTCTCGGGCAACTAATAAATCTTCGGCCTTCTGTTTAGCTTTTTCCAGTTCTTTCCGGTAATGATTACTTTTACTGATATCTCGCCAGATGAGGGCGAAAAAGAAGAGTGCTAAAACAACTGACAAGACAGCAATTCCAGCAATGATAGTAGCTGAATGCTTGCGGACTCTTTGTTCTTTTTGTATTTTGAGCTGTGTAGCTTGTTGTTCTTCCGCTTCTATATCTTCCAGTAACTGGTTTACTTTAACACTGAGTTGTGTACCAGCCAATTGAATCAGATATATTCGTTTATTGATTTGTTCTGTATGTTGTTGGCGGGTCTCATAAACTTTGGTCTGTATGCCATGCAATAAATGAGCAACAGTATCTACCAGATTGTAAGCTTCTGTCAAGGTATCTACATACTCTTCCTGGATTACGTTTCTTACCTCGGTCGAGTCTCCCTTTCCTGGAGAAAATACGGCTGCAAGACGCTTAAAAAAGCCTTTCTTTTTTTCTACTGTATACGAAGTATGCTTTTTAGTAACAACTTTTTTGTGGATATGCTGTTGTCCCAAAATGGAATCCTGTTGCTGGATAAGTTCTTCTACTTGCTGACGGTAAAGTTTGTCGGGCTCATTATCCTGCAATGCGGTTAATAGCTGCCGGGTATTTCTTTCCTTTTTGGTGAGAAGAATTTGTACGGTATCCAGCCTTAGGAGCTGTATGCTGTCGTTTAACAGGCTACGAAGGGAGTCTATGGAGTTTTTGGTTTCCTTCATAGCCTTACGGTACGACCAGTAATTATCCAGTTGTCCTGCACTCAATGTCTGTGCAACAACCTCTGCTGCATAGAGTTGACTGACAATGGTATGTGTCAGGTGTCGTCGTTCGTTTTGGAGCTCTTCAATGTTATTTCTTTGTGTGAGCTGTTTCATTTGTCGGTAGATATAGTTTACTGAAACGATTAACAACACGGTTAACAGCAAATAACCAAAAGCAACTTTTACAGGGGTTGATAGACGCATGACGGATTTAGAATAGTTTATGAGTTTTGTATCTGAACCTTAAGTAATACATGATTCCTGCACTGGTCAAGCCAAACGGGAAAGCCATCCAAACACCAATTACTCCCCAATTGAGTACAAATCCAAACAGATAGCCTGCAGGTAAAGAAATCAGGAAGTAAGCAATGAATGAAATAATCATCATAGGATGAACATCTGCAATTCCTCTAAGTGAATTGGCATAGTTAATCTGCAGTCCATCGCCAAACTGATAGATGAGCAATGGAATTATCAGTTGGGCTACCAGCAGGCTGACTTCTTCGCTGTTGGTAAACCAACCTCCAATTTGATTCCGGAGTAAGAAAATAGGAAGTGCAGATAAAACAATCATAATGAGTATGATATGGAATCCGGCTAGAGCTGTTTTCTGAATATTGAAAGCATCTTGTTGCCCATAGAAATTACTGATTCGTATAGCAACAGCTGCTCCCATTCCATAATACATCATAAAACAAACTTGTGAAACAGCTATCATAATCTGATGTGCGGCTAGTCCGGTTGCTCCCAGCCATCCAACCATGATAGCACTCAAGCTAAATGATGCAGTTTCCATACCCATTTGTCCTGCAATGGGCCATCCCAGCTTATTAAGTAGACAGAAGTCGTTACGATTGATATAACCTTTCAGAAAACCAGTTTTGAACTCCTGATATTTTTTTGTCCCAAAAAACAAGACAATATAAATGACGACCATTATAATACGCGAAGCCAGCGTAGATATTCCGGCTCCCGTAAGTCCCATTTCAGGAAGTCCCAGTTTACCATAAATTAAAATATAGTTGCCGATAATATTCAGAATATTACCCGTAAGAAGTATCCACATCGAGATTCGGGTTGCTGTAATACCGTCAGTAAACTGTTTAAAGCCATTGAACCATAGAACAAACGGAATAGAGGCCAGTAATACCAAATAGTATGGACGAATAAGCGGAAGCAATTCTTCTGGTTGTCCCAACTTATCCAGGTTTAGATACAACGCAGTCATGGCTGCCATTACAATGATTGTTACCATGGTATTGGCAACCTGGCTGTTTTTTAATGTTTCACCAACTTTGAATTTCTCTCCTTTACCAAAGAGACTTCCAACAACAGGAGTAAGTCCATACGAAAATCCTGTACTGAAGATAATGGCTAGGGCAAACATGTTGTTAACAAAACTGGCAGCTGCCAGTTCTTGTGTACTGTGGTGACCAATCATTAGGGTATCTGCAAATCCCAGTATAATTACTCCTATTTGACCTATTACAATAGGAATGCCTAATTTGAGCAGAATGCTATAGTGTGATGAAATCTTATTTGAAATCATTTAATTGCTTTATAATATAGTATAGAACAGTTTTCGGGTATAAATGTTTTTTGTGCTACTTTCTGTAATTGGCTGGCAGTAACCGAACGATATTTTCTGACTTCATCGTTGATGTCTTCTGCTTTTCCCAAGAGTTCGAAGTATGCCAAATTAGTTGCTACATTCAGATAGTTTATATTATTGAAAATCTGTTCGCTTTCATATCTGTTTTTAACTTTCTCCAGTTCCAATTCGTCCACAGATACTCTTTTCAACTCGTCAAGTTCTGCCCATATTGCTTTCTCTGCTTCTTCCAGGCTGATTCCCTCTGCTGGTTTTCCTGCAATATGTAACAGGCCTTCGTCAATACTGCCGGTGATATATGCATCTATACCAGTAAAGATTTTGTTTTCTTGTACCAGATGTTGGATGAAACGTGAAGAACGGCCGTTAGAAAGAATATCTGTTATGATATCGTATACTGGGTAGTCAGCATGATAACGGTCGCACATGTGAAAAGCCATATACAGAGCGTCAACTGGTACTTTTCTTTCGACTGTTTTTCTACGGATTGCAGTTTGCTGAACCTCCTTGGGCAGATTTCGTTTCGGAACATTCCGCACCGGAATAGGGCCAAACCATTTTTCGGCCAGGCGAATCGTTTCCTCCAGACTGATATGTCCTGTCACAGCTAAAATTGCATTGTTGGGTGCATAAAAGCGATAGAAGAATTCTTTTACCTCGTCTAGTGTTGCATTTGCAATATGACTGATTTCTTTACCAATCGTAGGCCATTGATAAGGATGTGTCTGATAAGCCATTTCCCGAATCAGATGTGAGGCATCTCCGTAGGGCTGATTAAGATTCCGTTGCTTGAATTCTTCGATAACTACTTGTCGCTGTACATCCAGACTTTTAGGATTAAAGTCCAGACTGAGCATTCGGTCGCTTTCCAACCAGAACCCGGTTTCTACATTCTGATAGGGGAGTGTGATGTAATAGTTGGTCATATCGTTACTGGTCCACGCATTGTTCTCTCCTCCGGCATTCTGAACGGGAGTATCATAGTCTGCAATATTTACAGACCCTCCGAACATCAGATGTTCGAAAAGATGCGCAAACCCTGTATGTTCAGGATGCTCGTCGCGTGCACCCACATCATAGAGCAGGTTGAGTGCAACCATTTGGGTTGACTCATCCTGACTATGTATGATGCGTAGACCATTTGCTAGCGTATGTCTGTTTACTTTTATCATGCAATCTTTATTCTTTGATGCTAGCTTTAAGAATACGGATGTTGTTCAATGGTCGGTCGGCACGGTTTGTTTTTGCTTTTTCAATATTTTCAACTACATCCATACCTTCAACCACTTCTCCAAAAACTGTATAAGCACCATCCAAGTGAGGAGCACCGCCTACGGTAGTATATGCCTGAATCTGTTCTTTTGTAAATTTAAAGGCAGGTTCCTTTTCAACTTGTGCTCTGGCCTGTGCTTCCAGCGTATCCTGTAAAGCCAATAATCCTTCCTGGTCGCCAGCCTTGCGCATTTTGTAGATTTCTTTCATGTGCTGGCGGGCCAATGTATCAAAAACTGTCTGTAGACGCATTTCGTTAATCTGGTTTTCCATGCTTAAAATCTGGAATTCAGAAAATTTTCTACCTGTTACGATGTAGAATTGACATCCAGAAGATGCACGTTCTGGATTTACTTCATCACCTTGGCGTGCAGCAGCAAGAACACCTTTTTTATGGAAGAAAAGCGGATTGATTTCAGCCGGTATGGTATAGCCTACATCACCAGCTCCCAAGCTAGCTGTGTCATCAGCTGTTTTACTATCTGGGTCACCAGCCTGAATCATGAAATCCTTGATTACACGATGGAAAAGGGTGCTGTCGTATACTCCTTCTTTTACTAGCTTGATGAAGTTGTCACGATGTTTTGGAGTTTCATCATACAGCTTTACAACAATATTTCCTTGTGTTGTTTCTAAAAGAATTTTAGTCTCGTTTCCCATATTTTCTGCTTTTTTTTGATTACTGCAAGCCGAAAAGAAGACTGCAGTAAGAGTTATTAAAAAAAATAGTCGTTTCATAATTCGTTTTGATTTGTCATGCAAAAGTAGTAAAAAAGATTAGAATGGGTATCCAATAGCAAAGTGAAAACCCAATCCATCCTTAAATTTAGGGATGTTATAATATCCTTTTTTATCTGTTTCGTAGGGAACATGCAATGCAATACCCATATCAAGTCGGATAACTAAAAAAGATAAATCATATCTTAATCCTACTCCAGTGCCAAGTGCGATGCTGTCAAAGAAATGTCTTAGGGTGAACTCTGCACCAGGTCGTGCTTCATCCTTACGCATTAGCCATACGTTGCCGGCGTCCAGAAACGTCGCTCCATATAAATCCGATATGATAGGAAATCTGTATTCCAAATTTGCTTCCAGTTTGATATCACCGGTCTGGTCGACGTATGAATACTGATTATTTTCTGCAGGATGATACCTTCCCGGTCCAATAGAACGCACGGTAAAAGCACGTATACTGTTGGCACCTCCTACATAAAATTGTTCACTGTAAGGAGCAATTGTCTTGTTTCCGTATGCATAAATTACACCTGCCATAAAACGGGAAGCAAGGTGTTGCTGTTGAGTAATCTTGTACAAGTGCCTGATTTCAGTGGTATATTTAAGGAACTGTGCAAAAGGCGTACCAAATAATTTTTTATTCTTTTCCTTGAACCCTTGTCCAAAGGCTGCATATATCATAGATGTTACATTGCCGGCAGATGTAATGGAGTTTTCCCACCAGACACTGTTTCGTTTTCTCTTTTTATAAGTATTGTCATACGTAAATGTGTATGTAAATGCAGGTATGAACTGGTCATTCAAACTGTAAAACAACATAGGATTTGCGTTTGCGATGGAGTCAAATCGAGCTGTTCTATGCTGTAGGGTGTTGAATTCCAGACGTAAAGGCGTCACTGTGTGTTTCATGGTTCGTGATGGTTGAAAACTATAAGAGATATTTCCACCAAAAGATAGCATCTTGAAGTATTGAGCCCGGTTCAGCTGATCTATGTAGATTTTGAAACTGGTTTTTGACGGATGCAAGAAAGGGTTTACCCGGTTTTTTACCCAAGGTAACACGATGCGCGGGAAATCAAGCGATAAGGAAGTTCCTAATTCGTATGAATTCATAACCGAGCTTTCTCCATCAACGGTCGAGTTAGTCTGCCATTCGTATGAACCTTTTATTTGCCAGTTTAATGAGGCTCCCATACGCATGAAATTTTTCTTGCTTAAATTGAAGATTGCTCCCGGACCGGTTTGTTTTGTACTTTTCGTCGTAACATTAAATTCCAGTTCAGCATCATAAGGCTTATCAAACATAGTGTTGACATATACGTCTAGCGTATCGTTATTATGAATACTGTCTCGGGGGATGTATCTGAACTCTGTAAACTGAAAAACACCTAGTCTGGCAAGTGCTTCTTGTGAGTAGCTTTGTTTGGATTGTGAGTAGAGCTGTCCTTTCCGAAACATAAATCGCTTTCTCAGTACATTCGGTTTCAATCCAGGTTTGTCTCCGGTATATGCAATATTGAAGTTTTTCAGTTTTAAGGTATCGGTAGGTCTGTTGCCATTGTAGTAGGCCATAAAGACAGTCGTAGTACCTATTTTATATATTTTCCTGGCTTCTGCAGGCATATCCGGACGTGGAATAATTTTCAAGTTTACGTGTCCAGGATTCATAATTGTATCGGCCAGAAATGTAATATATTCCGGGCGATAATAATAGTATCCGTTATTTCGGAAAAGTGTATACAGGCGCTGACGTTCTTCTTCCAGTTTGTTTACGCTGAAATAATCTCCTTTTAAAATAACTCGCTGCTTGTATTTAGCTTTAATCAAACTGTCTCCTCGTTCGCTAAATCCCTCATACATCACAGAATCTATGATGTACGGTTTCCCCATGTTGATTTGGTAGCTTAGCTTGATAGCCCGGGGATTTTTGGTACTATCTACCTGATAAGTCACATTACCGTTGAAAAAACCATAGTCTTTCAGCAAGTTGGTTGCAACTTTTACACGGGTTTCCGGATTAACGGTAGATAAATATACGGGTTTTGCGGCCAGTTTTTTGAAAATCCATTTACCTAATCCTTTTTCATAGCGTTCAAAACGATTGTATACCCATAGTCCGAAAGGGAAAGGTATTCTTACCGTAGAACTTCCCAATAATGCATTGTTGGGCGGATAAGATACCGCGCCGATTACTTCTTCAAGAGTTGCGGCCCCTGCATCTGTAGTGTCCTTCTGGATGACATCAAATCGGTTTACTCCTGTATAAAGCACTTCTTCTGCCGGCAAGTGTTTTGTTGTTGAGCAGGCAGTAAAGCACCCTGTCAGTAAGATGCCCAACAGGATTATGGTGATATGATTAATTTTCATTTTTATTGTTCTCATCTTTTTCTAAAGTTTTCTTTTTATCTTCGATAATGGCTTCCTGATTATTTCTTCTCTTTTTCCTGAAGATAAAGAGTTCTCCCAGTCGGCTTACTTTTTTCCTCAATACGATACCTGCACCCGTTTCTATGATTTCTCCTTCCAATACACTTTCATAGTTCTTGTTATGGAACAACTTGATATATCGGGTCCCACTGTCGTCCAGACGATATTCCAAAGAAACATTATCGATAAAGGTTTCGTTTTGCTTTACATTATTGCCTGTAGATATACTTCCACCGATAACCACTCTGAACCGGTTGTTCCAGAATCGTTTGGCAAACTGGAAATTATAGTCAGTACGGTTTGTTCCGTCTTCCTGGTTTGTACTTTCCATTCCCACATTCAAGTCAAAACAGCTTGTTATGTTGTTAATCTGTCCTTGCAGGAAGCTGTTGAGTGCATTATTGGTATTAAAATTACCCGTTGAGTTTCCTTCGGCCATATACATACCTGTAACCAGCATAGTCACTGCCAGTTTGTTTTTTTCTTCAGCAGACATTGCTGCCAATTGGTTTTGGACTTCACCATCATCCGGGGCTTCCAGTGTAAAGACAAACCCTAGATTTTCCAGACGGTTTGTAATATTCACGCCTACGTCAAAATTAACGTTGCGCGAACTTTGTCCACTTTGACCGACTGCCGCTCTGACACGTTCTGTTGCTTTTAAGCTTAAATTGGGGTTCATAATATCCCCTGTCCATTCCATATAACTGCCTTCTTTGATGTGGAAAGTTTTTAAAGGGATGATAGGCATTTCATACTTCATTTCCCCACTTATAAGGGTATATCTTCCGTTAAGCAGCATTTTTCCTTGCTGGTTGTATTGGAATGACAAATCGCCTCCACCCTCGAACAAGATATAGTTGGACTGTGAGTCATTCAAATCTACCCGGCACTGAACTGCTTGGTCTATATGCATTACCATCAGCATATCCAGTGTGCCCAGCTCTACTTTAGGTACTGCATTAGTACTCGAGAGCGTTGTGTCGGCAAAGTTTACAAATGTCACTGTTTCTCCCAGACGGTCGTTTACCGTGAGCGGTGAGTCTTTCAAGACATATGTAAAATTACTTTTTCCCAACACATTCATACTTCCACGCATAACCAGTGCATTGACCGGTCCTCTCAAATTGGAATTAAAGTCAACGTAGAGTTTTCCGTACACTAAAGCCTCTTTACTGCGTGGTGCATTAAATAATTCAAAGTTGTGTGCAGCCATGTTCAAATTCATGGTCATTTGTTCAAAGTCAGAAAAATTGATGTTACCATCAATCGTGAATGGTGTTTTTCCTTTTGTAAATATATTGAACTTATTGAACTCCAGCTGACTGTCGACAACCTTTACAGGCTTGTTATCAAACCTGAGGTTCATAGAAGCCATAGGTAAAGCCAAACCGACACTATCCAGAATGATTTCACCATTCAGAATAGGTTTTGAAGCCGTACCTTTTACAGACATATTTCCATCAATGTCACCGCTCAGCGTTACCATATTATCAGGAACAAAAGCATTTGCCAGCTTTAATGGGAAATGATGTAAATCCATATTGGCTTGCAGTAGTCCTTCTGCATCTTTTTCATTACCTGTTACGTAGCTTCCGCTTAACGTCGCAATTTCATCTCCGTTCCGTATCAGGAAACCGTCGATATGATGTTCGTTACTTCCTTTAGGCAGGTATACACCACTGAACTCCCAGTCGCCCATTGGGAAACCGTCATATTCCAATTCACCGACACTCAGTTCGGTAGAAATTTGTGTGTTTTCTTCATCGGCTTGCACATAGTGCGCTTCAGCGTTGATTTCTCCTCGTATGTTGGGCATATAGGGGATAATACGTCTGAACTCAGACATTCTTATCCGGTGCAATTCTACTGTCAAGTCTTGTTGTACGGTAGAGTCTGCCACCGAATAGAAACGGATGCCTGTATAATTCTTGTCGTGTAAAGTCAGATTGGCATGAATACGCCCTTCATCACTCAAGTATATATAATTGTCCGGATTAACCTGGAAAGGCCGGTAAACCAGTATCGGGTCATCAGGATGGATATGCAGACTGATACCTTTTTCCTGTAATGCTCCGATAAGTCCGATATATGCGCCCCGTTCTTTTTTATCGTTAAGGTATTCAATGTTTATCTGAGACTGTTTATTACCGATATTTCCGTCTACAATGATGTTAAATCCTTCTTGATTCTTTTGGGTTGAACTTTGTATTCCACTTTTCCAGACAATGCTGTCTGTGGCTTGGCTGGAATTAAAGAAAATAGTATCTATTGCCAAACTGTCGGTTGCAAATCCGGTCATACATGCATTGCTGCTCAATCCGTCAGCCGGTGAAGTCTTTATTTGTGCATAAAGTTTGTTTATTCGTATTCCCTGTGTCGACAAGGTATTGCTGATAGGATTGTCTGTCCCTACCGTTAACTGCAAATCCATATTAGGGAGCTTGCTTTTTACAAGTCCCAAATCCATTTGTTTTTGTTTCCACTGACTCATAAGCATATCTGATACTTTAGTCAGTTGTTCTCCCAACAAGTCAATCCCTTTTTCTCCCATAAGGGTTAGATGCATGTCACCTGCGTTAAGTGAGCAGAAGGTAGAGTCTGTATCCGTAGAAAAGTTTATAAACAAATCTTTTGTTGCACGCGTTTTTTGTGGAGTAACCAATTGTGTATTTGTCAAAGCCAAATCCAGTTTATGACTTCTTTTAAGATTACTTTGTGCGTGCAACTTCAGCTTGTGTGAAGAACTCAATGGAACATTTGTCCATTTTAAATCTTGCCAATTCAAATAGTTGACATCTAAATTCAAATCTGCGGTTACCAGTTTCGGAGTTAATGTTCCGTCAAGCTTGGCAGCAACCGACATCACATTGTCTTTCAGTTTGAAATAGGCAGTTGCATTCGATTTTTCCAGACTACTGCTTACTTCAATTCCCGAAAGAATTTTATTGCCATATTGCAGATGTGACAGGCCACCTTCCATTTCAAATCGTGTGGAGGGAGAAAAAATATCCAAGCCAACTCCTTCAGCCTGCAGATATGCAGTCAGGTTGAATAATGAATCGTTAGGCATAAAATTGTGCAGTTGGATATTATCTGCATGCATAGCTGCTGCATACGATTCCTTTATCCAGTCATACTGTCCGTTTAGCTTTAATGTACCTTGTTTCTCAGTCAGTTTCAATTCTGTATTTACTGTATTGCCATGAATTCTGCCGAAACCGTCCAAAGTAGTTCCATACGGTATTGCAAAACTTCCCTGTGTCAGTGCTTTGACGAAATCCATGTTTTCGACCAAAGTCCTGATTTTTATTTCTCCATGACGATTTATACTGTCTGCCAGCAGGTTCAGTTCTCCGTCCATCTCTACACGGAATGTTTCCGGCAGGGTCAGGGTACATGTCGTCAGTTGTAATTTATTCATGTTTCCGTCAATACCTGCCCTTATTCTCAATGGCTGGCCCGGATAACTCTTTATAAAATCCTCCGGAAGATTTCCGGCTAATTTTAAGATATCTCCTTTGCCAAAGTCTGCAATGAGTTGAGCTGTTAATAACCCTTCAGAGTTGGCTGATGCAGCATCCCAGTCCATCGCCGCTTCCATGTCTATAAAAGATTCTGCGGTTTGCAGATGCAGCTCAGGTATACGCAGTGTTTTATCATTAGATACTATGTTTCCCTTTCCTGAAACGAGTTCTACTCCAGAGCCCATTTCTTTGAAAGTGAACTCTTTAATAACTGCATGAATATTGTTTCCGCAATAATACAGCGAATCCATTTGTGTACGGACATTGTTTAACCGGATATGCGAGGGATTAAGTCCGCTTGCAGTACTGTCGGCAGGCATTCCGTAGTCATAGCTGATGCTTCCGTTTTTTAGTCTGACCTGCTCTGCCTGATAAGACATTTTATGTAAATCAACGGCACCGTTTTGAAGCAAAAAATGCTCCATGCTTGCCGAAAGGGATAAAGAATCTAGCGGCATTAGCATCTGTACGGATACATTGCTAAAGTCTATCTTTTTCAATAAAACTTTCCAGTAAAGCGGAGTGCTGGCTGTTGTATCTGTCGCAGTCGTATCTGCCAACAGGATAGAAAGATGAGTGTCTTTCAACAGCGCCTGATTGATAACAGCTGTTTCCGGATCGAATGCTACTCCGTGCGATTCAATATGAAATTCGCCGAGTTCTCCATTTAACTCCATCCCTTCTATCAGTTTACCCGTATTGACCGATGCTTTTTTCAGGGTAAGTCCATCCAGCTCCACCTCTTTTCTGAAGAGGGGAAGCATTTGTACTTCAGCCTTTATTTCCTTGACAGACAGAATTGGGTTGTCTGTTGAGTCAGCAACCTGAACTTTGTGTACAATTAAATCTAAGGGGAATGAAAGCGAGATTCTTTCTATTGCAATTTTCATTCCGGTAGCCTTCGATGAATAAACGGTAGCTTGGCTTACCAGAAAATTTTGAATCGGAGGTATATAAATAAGAATACAAAGTATAATAAATAGAAAAAACGGGAATAGAATTACTATTCCGGTCCACTTAATGTATTTCTTCATATAAAGCTAGCCTTTCTTGTTCTTTTAAATTAATCAATGTCTTATTACATCCGAGCATCTGATTGATGCGAAATTAAGAAAAATAACCCAATTATCATATTTTTGTTCACCGAAGTATTTACTATGCTGATATTTATTTTTAATTTTGTGGCATATAAACATTAATTAAAATACTTATGAAACCTACATTATTTGTATTGGCAGCCGGTATGGGTAGCCGTTATGGTGGATTGAAGCAGTTGGATGGCCTGGGCCCTAACGGCGAAACTATTATGGATTATTCTATTTTTGATGCTATTCGCGGCGGATTTGGTAAGATCGTCTTTGTAATCCGTAAAGATTTTGAAAAGGATTTCCGCGAAAAGATTGTGGCAAAATATGAAAACCATATTCCTGTAGAGGTTGTATTCCAGTCTATTGATAATCTTCCAGCTGGATTCACTTGTCCGGAAGGTCGTGTGAAACCATGGGGTACTAACCATGCAGTATTGATGGGGAAAGATGTAATCAAAGAACCGTTTGCAGTTATCAATGCAGACGACTTCTATGGCCGTGACAGCTTTGCTGTGATTGGTAAATACCTTTCAGAACTTCCGGAAGGCGCAACAAACGATTACTGTATGGTAGGTTTCCGTGTGGGCAACACATTGTCTGAAAGTGGAACAGTGGCTCGTGGCGTATGTTCGGCCAACGAACAGGGACACCTGACTACCGTTGTAGAACGTACTGAGATTATGCGTGTAGACGGTGCTGTTTCTTACAAGGATGAAGAAGGAAAATGGGTTGCTATTGCCGATAACACACCGGTATCTATGAATATGTGGGGTTTTACTCCTGATTATTTCAAATATTCAGAAGATTACTTCGTAGAATTCCTGAATGCTAATATCGGTAATCTGAAAGCTGAATACTTCATTCCTTTGATGGTTAACAAACTTATCAACGAAGGTACAGCTACCGTGAAAGTTCTGGATACTACTTCAAAATGGTTTGGCGTGACTTATGCTGCCGACCGTCAGGGAGTTGTTGATAAAATACAAGCGTTGGTAGACGCTGGTGAATATCCTGCAAAATTGTTCTAAAAAGCAAATTTTATATGATTTTAAGCTGCGCTGAGGTACTTCTTCAGCGCAGCTTTTTTTATTTTCCGGTATTGCTGAGATACTTAATCTTTTAAAAATCAGTGCAAAACACTTAATAAAATTAAAAACAAACTGACATATTGGGTCTTTGTCCCCATTTCCATATCTTTGGCAAGCATTTTGTTTGTAATTTGTCATAACTTAAAACAATAAAAAGAATTATGTATTGGATTTTATTTATCAGTATTGCCATTATCAGTTATATTGTGCAATCCAGTTTGCAGAACAAATTTGAAAAGTATTCTAAGATGGGTTTGCCCAACGGAATGACAGGTCGTGAAGTAGCCGAAAAAATGTTGCGGGACAATGGAATATATGATGTACGCGTGACCAGTACTTCGGGTATGCTGACAGACCACTACAATCCGGCTAATAAAACAGTAAACTTGAGTGAAGGAGTATATAACAGTTGCAGTGTGGCAGCCGCCGCTGTAGCCGCTCACGAGTGCGGACATGCCGTACAGCACGCCAGAGCTTATGCACCGTTGCGTATGCGCTCGGCTTTGGTTCCGGTAGTGCAGTTTTCATCCAGCATCATGTCATGGGTTTTGTTGGGAGGTATTCTGCTGGTGAACTCTTTTCCTCAGCTGCTTTTATTTGGTATCTGCCTGTTTGCTATGACTACCTTGTTCAGCTTTATAACACTTCCCGTAGAGATTGATGCCAGCCGCAGGGCACTGGTTTGGTTGAGCAGTGCCGGTATCACCAATGCCTATAACCATAATCAGGCAAAGGATGCTTTGAAGTCGGCTGCCTATACTTATGTGGTAGCGGCATTGGGCTCTTTGGCCACATTAATATATTATATCAGTATTTATACAAACCGTCGCGAGTAATGTAGAAATCAGGCCCTGTCTTTTTTTCTGTATCAAATAATTAATGTATTTTTGTATCCGGAAAAAATGTAATATTTAACTATGGCAACAAAACCGAGTATACCCAAAGGAACACGTGATTTTTCGCCTGTAGAAATGGCGAAACGTAATTATATATTCAACACGATTCGTGAAGTGTTTTATCTGTACGGTTTCCAGCAAATTGAAACTCCTTCGATGGAGAACCTTTCAACCTTGATGGGAAAATATGGCGACGAAGGCGACAAACTGCTCTTTAAAATCCAGAATTCCGGTGACTATTTTTCCGGTATTACAGACGAAGAACTGCTGAGCCGCAATGCTGCAAAGCTGGCAAGTAAGTTCTGCGAGAAAGGTTTGCGCTACGATCTCACCGTACCGTTTGCCCGTTATGTGGTGATGCACCGCGACGAAATCAGTTTCCCCTTCAAACGCTTCCAGATACAGCCTGTATGGCGTGCCGACCGTCCGCAGAAAGGACGCTACCGCGAGTTCTATCAGTGTGATGCCGATGTAGTAGGCAGCAATTCGCTGCTCAACGAAGTAGAACTGGTTCAGATGATTGATGCTGTGTTCCATCGTTTCGGTATCCGTGTATCCATCAAGATTAACAACCGTAAGATTCTGACCGGTATCGCCGAAATTATTGGTGAAGCCGATAAGATTGTAGATATTACGGTAGCTATCGATAAGCTCGATAAGATTGGTCTGGACAATGTGAATGCCGAATTGGCTTCGAAAGGTATTTCGCAGGAGGCTATCGACAAACTGCAGCCGATTATTTTGCTGAGTGGTACAAACCAGGAAAAGCTGGATACGCTGAAAAATGTACTGGCTGCCAGTGAAACCGGGCTGAAAGGGATAGAGGAGAGCGAGTTTATCCTGAAGACCGTAGAAGCATTGGGTGTAAAATCGGAAGTAGAACTTGACTTGACACTGGCGCGTGGCCTGAACTATTATACCGGAGCTATTTTCGAAGTCAAGGCGCTGGATGTTCAGATTGGAAGTATCAGTGGTGGCGGACGTTATGACAACCTGACCGGTGTATTTGGTATGGACGGTATGTCGGGTGTAGGTATTTCATTTGGCGCAGACCGTATTTACGATGTGCTGAATCAGTTGGACTTGTATCCTAAAGAAGCAGTCAATGCCACTCAGTTGCTGTTTGTCAACTTTGGTGACAAGGAAGCAGCTTATGCACTTCCTGTCCTGTTCAAAGCTCGCGAAGCAGGTATCCGTGCCGAACTGTTCCCGGACAGTGCCAAGATGAAAAAACAGATGAGTTATGCCAATGCCAAAAACATTCCGTTTGTTGCCATCGTCGGCGAGAATGAAATGAACGAAGGTAAGGTCACACTGAAAAATATGGCTACTGGTGAGCAGTCGTTGGTTACTCCGGAAGAGCTGATTGCTATGGTGAAATAATCAAAACAATTATAGTTTATACTGAAAAGAGGATAAATCCGAATGTAAGGATTTATCCTCTTTTTTTATGAAAGAATCTGTGATTTGCTGTTTCCGCTCAAAAGAGACAAACGCTCATCTTTGTAAAGACCAACTTGCTGCATGCTTATGCCATATGTTCATCATTGCAAAGATGAAGCAAAAAAATACCGTTATTCCTCTTTCTGCACCTCCTGCAGCAAGCGTCCGCCAAATTGCTTTTTGGGCGTAATACCCAGCTCTTTCAGCATTTCGGCCTGACGGATAACATTCCCCCGACCGCTGCTCAACTGGTTCAAAGCCGTATCATAAGCCTTGGATGCAGCAGACAGTTCGTCACCTATCTTGCTGAAGGTATCGGTAAATCCTACCAGACGCTCGTATAAGGCAGTGCCGCGTTTCACAATCTCCTGCAGGTTTTTTTCCTGATACTCCCGCTTCCATAAATCCAGAGCCAGACGCAGGGCAGCAATCAGGTTGGTCGGACTCATCAGCACGACTTTCTTCTGATAGGCATAATTCCATAAGTTAGGGTCTGTCTGCAAGGCCAGCACGTAGGCAGGCTCATTGGGGACAAACATCATGACAAAGTCCAGTGAGGCCAGGTTATACTTCGAGTAGTCCTTGCGGCTCAGTTCATCGATGTGTGCTTTTACGGAAGCCAAATGCGCTTTCAGATAATATTCCTGATCGGCTTTCGATTCGCAGGCCATGTAGTTGGCATATGCTGTGAGCGATACTTTGGAGTCGATGATAACCTGTCGGTTGTCCGGATAGACTACGATAATATCCGGCTGCATACGTACCCCTTGTTCGTTTTTCAGCACTTCACCGTTTTCATCTTTCAGGAATTCCTGTCGGAAATATTCTTCACCTTCACGCAAGCCGGAGTTTTCGAGGATAGTTTCCAGAATCATTTCTCCCCAGTTACCCTGTATCTTGGAGTCACCCTTCAAGGCGCGTGTCAGGTTATTGGCATCATCACTGATTTGCTTGTTCAGTTGCACCAGTTCCTTGATGCGGTCTTCCAATGAGAAGCGTTGCTTGGACTCTTTGTCGTACACCTCGTTTACCTGATGCTTGAATTCGTTCAGATTCTCTCCAAACGGCTTCAGGATATTGCTCAGACTTTCGGCGCTCAGTTTGTTGAAGCTCTCGGTCTTTTGCTGGAAAATCTTGTTTGCAATGTTCTCAAACTCCAGGTTGAATTGCTTGTGCAGATTGGTTACTTCTTCTTTCTGGCTTTCGAGTTTTTCCTCCAGTGTTTTCTTTTGGACCGTAAGCGTTGCCAATTCATGCCTTGCTGTTTCAAAAAGGCGCAAGGTTTCTTCCTGTTTTTGCTGGGCTTTGTGCAATTCTTGTTTAATGAGTTCCTGCTGTGCTGTGTTTCGCTGTTGTTCAGCGGTCAGTAAGTCTTGTGCATGACTTTGCTGCATCTCCAGCTTTGTTTGCAGTACGCCGGCTTTTCTGGCAGCAGCCAGATAGCCGGCTATAATTCCTACACATAAGCTAATTGTTAAATAAATAATCTCCATAGTTATATTTGTATGATTGATGTTACATTCCTCCACCGCTGCTTTGACCACCAGAACTGCCTTCTCCAGCCTTTACGTCATCGTTGTTGATGCTGCGTGCAGTCTTTTTGACCTGTGTCTTCAGTTCGCCAAAGCGCCAACTGATACTTACGCCATATCCCAGCGAATAGCTTTTGTTGTTACTCCAAGAACGGAACGTCTCTGTGACAGTTTCGTTGCTGTAGGTATTGTATTTATTAAAGAAATTGCTGGCATATACGGAAACATTCAGCCGTTTTTCTTTCAGGAACGAGCGACTCAAGTTCAGGCCATAGTAGTAATATGACGAACCTTTTCCTTGCAAAGATATATAAGGTGTACTTCCACCTCCATACATGCTGAGGCGCAAATCCCAAGGAATGGTCTGCTGGATGTTACCGTATAGGCTTCCGTTGAACCCTGAATTATGTGTATTCAGCAAATCGCTCTTGAAGTCGGAGTAGGAACTGGCTGCATTAATAGAAATACGGGTGGTATTGCCCGGATTCCAGTTCATCCATAATGACAGGCGGGTGGTTTGTTTCTTTCCGGCATTGCGGTAGGTATTTTCCAGAATACCTTCGTTCATAAACGAGTAACGCTCGATTCCGTTGTTTGTAAATGTATAGTTCAAACCTGCATTCAGGCTGAATTTTGCTGAGAAGGAACTGAAGGTCATTCCTAGGATGTGAGCTTTTTCTGTTTCAAGATCCGGATTACCGTAGCTGACAGAAGTCGGGTTGCTGGTATCGCGGAACGGATTCAGATACCAGATGCCCGGACGATTGATACGCATGTTGTAATTGGCACGTATGGACAACGTTGTATTAATCATATACGAAATGTTGGCTGTAGGAACAACATCGTCAAAGCCGGCGCTGAAATTCTTTTCTGGTCTTAAATCGTATGCCACGTCCATAAAAGTGTGTTCGTAGCGTACACCTGCTTTCACGCCAAATTTTTTCAGTTTAAGCTGATAGTCTGCATATGCGGCCAGAATGTTTTGTCCCTGTTCGAATTTATCCGACAGGGTATTGTCCTGTTGCATGGAACCATCCTGCTGGAGCAGGAAATATTTACTGTCGCTGGCATTCTGTCGGTAGATGTACTTCATACCTGCATCCACGTAATGCTTTTCGTTGATTGGATTTACATAGTCCATCTGGCCGGTGTGCTCGGCTGTATGAGCATCATTATCAAAGTATTGATTGTTCAAAGTAAACGGAACATCTACTATGTCAAGGTATTCGGTAGATGATTCATTTCCGTCAGGAGAATCATTGTATTTGTATGATACTGTGAGATATTCACCTTTTCTTTTAAAAGAATGCTGATAGTCAAAGTTAATGCCTACATTGCCAAAGTTGTTGGTGCTACGGTTGCGGGTATTATATTTATAGGATAATTCTTCGGCAGCCGAAAGCATCCGGTTATATGAATCACTGTTACTTTTGAATTTTCCTCCAAACATGTTGGCAGAGAAGGTAATCAGATTCAGCGTGTCGATTTCGTAGCTTCCTTCCAGATTGCCATATTGGAAGTTGTCGTTGCTTTTTGAGGAACCTCCGGATGAGAGGTACTTGTTCTCGTCGGATGTAAAATCTTCACGTCCGGAATCAAAATAACTTCTGGGCGATGTATTATAGTTATACGAGTAGTTTCCGCTTACGGTAAATTTTCCTACCTGTACAGTTCCATATCCGTATCCGCCGATACCATGATTACTGCCTCTGGCTCCTAAAGTAACATTGTAGCCTTGCATGCGTGTATCGGTTGTAATGATATTCAGGATTCCTCCGATTCCTTCTGCATCGTATTTGGCACCCGGTTCGGTGATGACTTCTATCGACTTGACAGAATTGGCAGGCAGGCTGCGCAATACTTCTTTGGGATTGTTGCTCATTAAAGTATTAGGCTTTCCGTTTACGTGTACCTTGAAATTGCTAGAGCCGTTTACCTGGATATTGTCTTCTCCGTCAACGGTTACCAGCGGGACTTTTTTCAGCATTTCCAGTGTGGTGTTGGTCTGCGAGTCCGGGTCGTCTTCTATGCTGTAGGAAATTTTGTCTATCTCAGCTTTTACCAGCGGCTTTTGTGCTACTACTTCCACACCTTTCAGCATTTCACTGGCTTCTGCTGTAAAAATGGTTCCTAAATCTACACTCTTATTTGTATTGCTGATTTCGAATTCTCTGGATACTGTGAGTTTTCCTATTGAGGTAAAACTGATGATATATTGTCCGGTAGTTTTCAGTTTTTCATTGAACTTACCGTTTTCATCTGTTACAGCAAGTTTTACAGGTTTATCCGGAGCTTTTTTGCTCACAATCCGGATGGTGGCATAGGGTTCACTTTCGTTTAGAAGCGAATCAACAAGCACACCTTTTACTGTGTAGTTAGAAGTAGTTTTCTGTGCATAAACATTTATGCCCATTATGCATAACAGAAAACAAATGATGCCTTTGAATAGTGTAGTTTGCATACCCCTGATTTTATTAATAAATTAGATAAAAGTAGTTATAATGCTTTGAATTGTTTTTATAGTGAAAATCGCTTTTAAATATACATCTATTTGCTGAGAAACAGCTTTTTACGATGCTTTTTTTTTCTGTTCCTTTAAATTAATTGATAAATTGTCAATAGTTTTAATAGATTAGTCCGATGCTTGATTGTGACAGTCAATGGATATACTGCTTGGATTTAACTGGATAGATATAAGATAAAGTAGACTTTTCTGTCATGAGTGTATCTCTTGTCATGTGCTTTCTGTCAATATGGCATGTTTTTAGTTTGGCACAGTTTTGGTTATAAGATAAGTGCTTGCCTGTAGAGGCATTGAATAACAATTGTAGAAATAAAAAACTAAAAAATAAGAACTATGAACATTAAACCATTAGCAGACAGAGTCTTGATTCTTCCGGCTCCTGCAGAAGAGAAAACAATTGGTGGTATTATCATTCCTGATACAGCAAAAGAAAAACCGTTGCAGGGTGAAGTTGTTGCAGTAGGCAATGGTACTAAAGACGAAGAAATGATCTTGAAAGTAGGCGATACAGTTTTGTACGGAAAATATTCGGGTACAGAAATTGAATTCGAAGGCAAGAAATACTTGATGATGCGTCAAAGTGACGTTCTGGCAGTAATTGGATAATAGATTAGTTTAACATTAAAAGATTCAGAAAATTATGGCAAAAGATATTCTCTTCAACATTGACGCTCGCGATCAGTTGAAAAAAGGTGTAGACGAACTGGCTAACGCAGTGAAAGTAACACTGGGCCCTAAAGGACGTAATGTTATCATCGAAAAGAAATTCGGTGCTCCTCACATCACTAAAGACGGTGTGACTGTAGCAAAAGAAATCGAATTGGCAGATGCTTTCCAGAACACAGGTGCACAGTTGGTTAAATCGGTTGCTTCTAAAACTGGCGATGATGCCGGTGATGGTACAACTACTGCAACTGTGTTGGCTCAGGCTATCGTTGGTGTTGGTTTGAAGAACGTTACTGCAGGTGCAAACCCAATGGACTTGAAACGTGGTATCGACAAGGCTGTGGCTAAAGTTGTAGAATCTATTAAAGCTCAGGCTGAAACTGTAGGCGATAACTACGACAAGATTGAACAGGTGGCTACTATCTCTGCAAACAACGACCCTGTTATCGGTAAACTGATTGCAGATGCAATGCGCAAAGTTTCTAAAGACGGTGTTATCACTATCGAAGAAGCTAAAGGTACTGACACTACAATCGGTGTAGTAGAAGGTATGCAGTTCGACCGTGGTTACTTGTCGGCTTACTTCGTAACAGATACTGAAAAGATGGAATGTGTAATGGAACATCCATACGTATTGATTTACGATAAGAAGATTTCTAACCTGAAAGATTTCTTGCCTATCCTGGAACCGGCTGTTCAGAGCGGACGTCCTTTGCTGGTTATCGCAGAAGATGTAGATAGCGAAGCTCTGACTACTTTGGTAGTTAACCGTCTGCGTGGTCAGTTGAAGATTTGTGCGGTGAAAGCTCCGGGCTTCGGCGACCGTCGTAAAGCAATGTTGGAAGACATCGCAGTGCTGACTGGCGGTATTGTAATCAGCGAAGAAAAAGGCTTGAAACTGGAACAGGCTACACTCGAAATGTTGGGTACTTGCGATAAGATTACAGTTTCTAAGGAAAATACAACTATCGTAAACGGTGCTGGTCAGAAAGAATTGATTCAGGAACGTATCAACCAGATTAAGGCTGAAATCAAGAATTCTACTTCTGACTATGATAAAGAAAAACTGCAGGAACGTCTGGCTAAATTGTCAGGTGGTGTAGCTGTTCTTTACGTAGGTGCTGCCAGCGAAGTTGAAATGAAAGAAAAGAAAGACCGTGTAGATGATGCTTTGTGTGCTACTCGTGCTGCTATCGAAGAAGGTATCGTACCGGGTGGTGGTGTAACTTACATCCGTGCCATCGATGCTTTGGAAGGTATGAAGGGTGACAACGCTGACGAAACTACTGGTATCGAAATCATCAAGCGTGCTATCGAAGAACCGCTTCGTCAGATTGTAGCTAATGCGGGTAAAGAAGGTGCTGTAGTGGTACAGAAAGTACGTGAAGGCGAAGGTGACTTCGGTTACAATGCTCGTACTGATGTTTACGAACACTTGCATGCAGCCGGTGTAGTAGACCCAGCTAAAGTTACTCGTGTAGCATTGGAAAATGCAGCTTCTATTGCTGGTATGTTCCTTACTACTGAATGTGTAATTGTAGAAAAGAAAGAAGACAAACCTGAAATGCCAATGGCTGCTCCGGGAATGGGCGGTATGGGCGGCATGATGTAATGTCTGCTTCATAAGCAATCATAGAAAAGTCCTCTGTACTGAAAAGTATGGAGGACTTTTTTTTGTGTATAGTTTAATTAAGATGGTTAAACTTGTTTTTTAGGGCGAAAACTTTATATTTGCATATCGGATTTTATTGTTTTTGATTATGACAAAAGAAGATTTGATGCGAAAAGCCATTGAGCTTTCTATTGAGAATGTAGCTGCAGGTGGAGGACCTTTTGGGGCTGTCATTGCCCGTAATGGTGAAATTATAGCTACGGGAGTGAATAGGGTAACTTCGAACTGTGACCCGACTGCCCATGCCGAGGTAAGTGCCATAAGGGCAGCTGCCAAAGCATTAGGAACGTTTGATTTGAGTGGTTGTGAGATTTATACTTCTTGTGAACCTTGTCCTATGTGTCTTGGGGCGATTTATTGGGCACATCTGGACCGTATTTATTATGGAAATACCAAGCATGATGCTGCTGCCATCGGGTTTGATGATGCTTTTATTTATGAGGAATTGGATTTAAAACTCGAAGACCGTAAACTGCCATCGGAGCATTTATTAGGCAATGAAGCTATCAAGGCTTTCCAAAATTGGGAACAGAAGGATGATAAAGTATGCTACTAAAACAACAAAGGCTGCTTGACATAGTTTTGTCGGGCAGCCTTTTCTCCATTTTCATTGCTTTTTCTTTTTTTCCTTGGAATACTTAAAACAGCTGTATTCGTATTCTGTTCATTTATTTGTCGTTTAGTTTCCACGCCTGTATTTCGTTTTCTCCCATGCGCTGGAGAGTTCTGACAAAGGAATTTTTCATTTTTTTTATCATCTTCCTTGTAATATTATGTTTTACGACACAAAATTACAGCTTAAATGGATTGGTTATTCTATTGGAATGCAGAATTTACTAAAAAAAGCCTAATTCTTGATTTATATCAACAAATTAGGCTTGTCGACTTTTAAAGGGTGTTTTAATTTTCGTTTGTTTGAATATTCTTTATGAGGACTTTCTGAAATTCGTTTTCAAAGTTGGGGGTGAAAACATCTTTTCCTAAGTTTGCTTTAATATCCTCTATACGCCAAAAGCGTCCTTCTGCCACTTCTTCACTGGGAGAGATTTCTCCGTCGTAAATTGTTTTATGGGTGAATACCAGTTCTTTCTCGCGATCGGATTCGAAAACATAGTGCGTCAGGCGCTGAGGTTCGAATTCGGTAATGCCTAGTTCTTCCTGTACTTCGCGCTTTAACGCTATCTCAACACTCTCGCCCAAATCAATGTGGCCTCCTACGGCAGTATCCCATTTGCCTGGTTGTATGTCTTTCCAGTCGGGGCGTTTTTGAAGGTAAAGTTCGCCTTTGCTGTTGAATACGTGAAGATGAACGACTGGGTGCAATAGCTTGCTGCCATTGTGACATTCGCCACGAGTTGCAGCTCCGGTGATATTGCCGTCTTCGTCTACAACCGGAAACATTTCTTCGTTATTATCTTTCATTACTTGTTATGATTGTTAATTCTGCAAAATTACAGATTATTTTATTTAAGTAAGTAATTTGAAGTATTTTATGTTCAACATAAAATATAATGTTGTATCATTTTATTTTATTGCAAAATAGGAATTATGAAAAATACAAAAGTGTTTATTTAATTGAGTTTGGTGGCTTCAATTCTGATCAAGGCTTTCATAATAGCTAATCCATAACTATTATGTCAGCAGCAAATCGTTATTATTGAAGTCCTCAAGGAAATCAGCTTTGCAAATAGCTGAGATGTTTGATGAGACAGTTCCGACTATATAGGCTTGGATAAAAAGCTATAAAGTGAGTAGTATTAAAGTCCTGGAAATATCTTATGGTCAATAATCTTAATAATGATTGTTCCGATGAGGATGAGGAAGTAGTCAGTAAGACTATAGATGAAGACTTCTATAATGTATCAAAAGTATGTGAAGTATGGGAAAAAGGTTTCTGGTAAAAAAGCTAGCGCCATGGTCTTTAAACGTATTTTATAATATAGGTGCAAGATATAAGTGAATAAGATAACGGTGATTGTCTTTGATAATACTTTTGTCTATGAAAATTGGGGGGGTATAGGGATTGAGAAATATATGTGAAAATAGAGGATTATTTTTTCTTCCACCATGCTCTCTGCCACTCTATGGCAAAGGCCAATGGATAAAACCTGCTGACTACAACACTAATGACAAGCTTTTTATTGTAGAAACAGAGTGCTTATTTCTATCAGTTTGAATTTAATTGATTTTGAACTGTTACTAATAGTCTAAGTTTATTGCTTAATTAATTTGATTGTATATGTTTTTTTTATATTATTGCGAATGTACTTTTATAAATAATTTAAAAATATGAAAAAACTTTTCTTTTTTTATTCTGTTTTTAACTCAGGTATGTCTAGTGAAAGCAATTGATGACAGTTACGCATGTTTGGGGATTTTATGTTATGTAAATGTGGATTTAAGTTCTGATCCAGTAGATAGTGAGGGTTTTTTGACGTATACAATAAGGACTCCTAGTGAAAATCTTGCTCCGAATTATGGAGTACAAGGCCCTGGTTCACCACGACTTACAAATAATTTGGGTAGTACAGTTGATTTGAAACTTAGGCGTTCTCATTTAGCTCTAGAAGCTGATGGTAGAAACTGTGAGCTTGTAATCGATGTATTAGTCAATAAATGGAGTTCTGGATGGGGAAGCTATACTTCTGTGAAACCTGCATATGGGGACTATGCTCAATGTTATTATAATGTCGTGTTGTTAATAGAACAATAGAAATGTCGATAAAACCTTTAATGTAACTATTTCTGTCTTATTTTTTGTTCTATATAATTAAGGCATATGCAAATAAGAATTTTATTTTTGATATGTTTATTTCTAGTTTGCAGGAGTGAGGCACAGTTACCTGCAGATTTTCGTTCGGAACAAATATACTTGAATCCGGATAAGCATCTTTATTTTTCTGGCGATACAGTGAAAGTGGAAGGTCGGGTTGTCTGTCTGTCGGAGAAAGAGCTGGTGCCTTACAGCCGTTATCTGTATGTAGAACTGTTTAACGAGCAGGACTCCGTTTTGCTTCGGAAGAAACTCTCTTGTCAGAATAGGGGGTATTTTCACTATAGTCTGGCAACTGATTATGCATGGCCAAAGGGGGTATATTACCTTCGTGCGTACACTCGTTTGATGTGTAATTTTTCTTCTGAAAGTTTTGCTTTCCAACCTTTGCTGATAGGAGAAAAATTGCCGGAAGTTAATGAAAGGGTTGCAGCTTTGCGGTGTTCAGTTGTTCCTTCTGGAGGCAGACTGGTTGCTGGCCATCCGCAGTTACTGTCGGTGTCTCTGACTGATGAAGCTGGTTTTCCTGTTTCTGCCCGGATTTATTTGCAGGAGGAATCAGGAGATACACTTGCGTGGGTGCAGACTTCTTTGTCTGGATTGGCTTCTTTACGTTTTATACCTCAGAAGGGTGTCCGTTATTTGCTCAACAGTAGTGTGGATGGTGCAGATTATCGTTTCCCGGTTCCGACGGTATCGGAAAAAGTAAAGGTACAGGGTATCTTGAACGGACAACGGTTGACGTATGAGGTGCTGAATGCTCCAAGTTCATTGGATACATACAGACTGTACCTCTATGACCGGGAAAGGGGATTGATAGAGTTGCCAACTGTTAAAACGGGAGGTCTCGTAATGCTAGATCATGTTCCGCAAGTGTTGAGCATTTTTTTGACCGATCGGGAGATGAATATTCTGTCTGAGTATACAGTTGCAGGAAAATATCATTCGCAGAGAGCTTTACAGGCACCTGAAAGTATTCGGGTGGGTGATAGTCTGGATTTTCAGCTTTTAGATTTGCCTGCCGGTAGCAAGGTTTTTGCTAGAGTCATTCCCGAAAATGACAGATTGGCTGCTTATGCAGTGAGTAGCCTGAATTATTTGTCGGATTATGTATCACCGCTTCCTTTCCCTTCGGGTATCTTTGCAGAAAAGAACAGTGCAGACTGTAGAACAGATTTGTTGGCATGGCTTTCTGCTGCACATTTCAAACGTTTTAGTTTAGGCGATGCTGTCAGTAAAGATACGGCTGTCTATGTTCACCTGCCCGAAAGAACAATGGGATTTGGAGGAAAGATAAACAAGAAGTCCGGACACCCCTTTAAAGGAGGAATGCTGGTGGCTTACCATACAGAAACAGACCGGGTATATGATACATCTTTAGACGATAATGGACGTTTTTATATTGCTGTTGATGATTTTAAAGAAGGAGATTCTTTCTTTTTGCAGGCGATAAATGCGAAAGGAAAACCAGAGTCGGCCGACTTTCATCTTGATGATGAAACATATCCGGAGATTGTGAATCCTGTCCGCTTTAAATTGCAGAAATCTTATTATGTGGCAACGGAAAGTGAGGTTAATCACAATGGTGCGTCATCTGTATTTATGGAAGGTAGTGATGGTATGCGTCAGTTGACTTTGCCGGATATAACGGTGAAGGCACGTGTATATACAGACGTGGAGCCTGTAGAGACCAACCGGTTTTATCAGACGAATTATACGGATAGAGAAAAAATTGAAAAGAGGGTTTTTCTTACTCTTTACGATATTTTGCGAGATATGCCTGGAGTGGTACTTCATCGGTATTATGATGAAGAAAAGAAGAAATATGTATGTTCCTTGTTCAGTTCTAGAGGAGCATCAACGACACAAGGAAACAATGAGTTGGTAATACTGGTTGATGGTACCCGTATAAATGAAGACTTTGATTCACTGATAAATATGTCCGCTTTTGAAATAGAATCTGTCGAGCTGATACGTCCCTGGCAGACGCTGGCTTATGTAACCGGAGCTATTAACGGAGCGATACTTATAACAACACGCGGCTATAAGGAAAGGCCCAATTTGCCTTCGAAGGGTATTATGTATATGCCGCAAGGATTATCTGCTGAAATGCAGCCGGATAATCATCAACAGCCATGGGTGGCTACTGAAAAAGGCAAATACCGGCTGATTGTTGATGTGTTCGGTGGCAGTAATGTTTATTCTTATGAACATGTGTTTGAAGTAAACTGAGGGGAATAAAAAAGAAGCAGTAACCATAGGAAAATGTAAATTTCTGCGGTTACTGCTTCTTATATTGATGTTTATTTTAAGGAATCAGCAGTGATGAATCGCCATAGCTCAAGAAGCGGAAGTCATGAGCCAGGGCATAATCGTAAATTTTCCGCCAGTCTCCCTTTACGAAAGCCGAAACCAGTAACAGGAGGGTACTTTGAGGCTGGTGGAAGTTGGTTATAATTCTGTTGACTATTTTATAGGTATAACCCGGAGCAATGATAATCTGAGTACTGGTGTGTAAGGCATCCAGCTGGTTGCGTTGCATATACTCCAAAATAGCGGTAAGTGCAGTCGTTGCGTCAGGTTCATCTTTCAACTCGTAAGGTGTCCATTGGCGAACGTGCAGTTCTTCCTGACTGGCATCGGGATGTGCCAGCAGGGTAGTGCCGATATAATAAAGACTTTCCAGTGTACGCACGGAAGTTGTACCTACGGCAAGTACCTTACCCGGATGTGCCAGTAGCTTTTCGATGGTCTGACGGTGAACTGAAATATATTCGGTATGCATTTCGTGTCCTTCTATTTCTTCACTTTTTACCGGCTTGAAAGTTCCTGCACCTACATGTAGGGTCACTTCTTCAAGGTCGACTCCTTTATTTCGGAGATTGTCAAGCACTGTTTCTGTGAAATGCAGTCCCGCAGTAGGAGCAGCTACAGAGCCTTTTATCTTGGAGTATACTGTCTGATAGGTCTTCTTGTCACTTTCCTGCGTTTCTCTGTTCAAGTAAGGAGGAATGGGCAGTTCGCCGAAAACTTCCAGAATATCTGCAAAGGTGATTTGCTCATTATCCCATGTAAAGTCAATCCAGTGGCTGGTACCTCTGTTTTCGCCTCGCGTAGCAGTGAGCCGGATGGTATGTCCTTTCACTTCCATTTCTTTGGTCAGTGCACCTTCTTTCCATTTCTTCAGATTGCCTACCATGCATAGCCATGCACTGTGACGGGTTTGCTGGAAGTTCAGTACATAGTCGTTGGGCTGGATAGGTTCCAGACAGAAAATTTCAATCAAAGCCCCGGTTTCTTTTCTGAAGTGCAGACGGGCCTGAATGACTTTGGTATTGTTGAAAATCATCAGTGTACCGGGTTCTATGTAGTCGGGCAATCGGTGAAATACCGATTCGCTCACTGCTCCCTGATTGTAAATCAGCAGTTTCGACTGGTCTCTCTGTGCAAGAGGAAATTTGGCAATCCGTTCATCGGGCAACGGATAATTGTAATCGTTTATTTTGATATGCTTTGTATCTTCCATCGCTTTTTTTTCTTTATCTTGACAAAAGTAGTTACATTTGCTTAAACAAAAAAAGAATAATCATGAAAATAGGTGATAAAGTTCGTTTCCTCAGTGAAGTAGGAGGAGGTATTGTCAGAGGATTTCAAGGAAAAGATGTAGCTTTGGTGGAAGGTGAAGACGGGTTTGAAATACCCATGCTGATTAGGGAATGTGTGGTAATTCAGACGGATGATTACAATATACCCTTGAAAAGTGTGAAGAAGCCAGAACCGGAAATCGTGGATGAAGAGCCGGAAGAAGAAAAGCCGATTACTTACAGGACACCTGAGATTCGGGGAAATGATATTCTGAATGTTTATCTGGCTTTTGTTCCGCAGGATATAAAGGCTATTTCATCGACAGCCTTCGATGCTTATCTGATAAACGACAGCAACTATTTTATCGACTATGTATATCTTTCGGCAGAAGGTAAAAGCTGGTCTTTAAGAAGTCGGGGAACAGTAAAGCCTAACATGAAAATGCATCTGGAAGAATTCGAAAAAAGTGCATTGAATGAATTGGAGCATGTAGCTGTGCAGCTGATGGCCTATAAGGATGACCGGACTTTCTTGCTGAAACCTGCCGTATGCAAGGAATTGCGCATTGATACCGTAAAATTCTATAAGTTGCATACTTTCCAGGCAAGTGATTTCTTCGAAGTGCCTTCATTGGTTTATGATATCGTGAGAGACGATGAAGTATCAAAGGAGTTTTTTGCTTCGGCCGATGATATCAAGGAAGCTTTATTGAAAAAGAATCAGGATGAACTGCCTGCTAAGATTCAGCGCAAGCAGCAGCGGCAGATGAAGAACAATATTCTGGAAGTAGACTTGCATATCCACGAATTGCTGGATGATACTACAGGAATGAGTAATGCCGAAATGCTGAATTATCAGTTGGATGTATTCCGTAAGACACTAGAAGAGTTTAAAGGTAAGCGGGGACAGAAAATCGTGTTTATTCATGGAAAAGGAGATGGCGTATTGCGTAAAGCCATTTTGGATGAACTGAAGCGGAAATATAAAACATACCAAAGTCAGGATGCTTCATTCCGTGAGTATGGCTTCGGAGCGACGATGGTAACGATAGCTTAAGCGTATGGGAACATTAAAAGAGTTATTGGGCAACGACCGTTTTGCCGTTCAGGCAGGAGCAGAGCTACTGGAAATCTAGCCCGGATATGCGAAAGCCAAGATGCTGGTAACTTCAAACCATTTGAATGGTGGAGGAGTATGTCAGGGAGGTGCTTTGTTTACATTAGCTGACTTGGCTTTTGCTGCGGTTGCAAACAGCCGTTCTAATCTGACCTTGTCACTGAATGCGAACATTACTTTTTTGCGTGCCGTAACGAAAGGCTATGTGTATGCAGAGGCAGTAGAAGTGTTCAATCACCGGAAGGTTCCTTTTGTAGAAGTACGTCTGACAGATGAGTCGGGTAAACTTGTGGCAATGTTTACTAGCTCCGGTTACCGGAAGCAGGATGAACTGAAACTGGATGGATTGATGTAATAACAAATGCCCATTACCGATTCTTTTTTTGGGTAATGGGCATTCTTCATTATACTTATTTTGGTGTTTTCTTTTTCTCCATAATTTTTAGGAAGCGTTCTATGTCTCTTTTTATTTTCTGGAAAAGTTCGGAATGTTTGTAGTTGGTGTTCTTGTGGATAACAACATCCACACCTATCAGGCTGCGCTGGTAGCTGGTCAGTTCGTTGTGCAGTTGCATGTCATGCAGTGCCAGATCGTGTATCTGCTGTTCCCGTTCACGGCGAAGCACAGTACATACTGGAACCAGCAGGCGCATTACGACGTTATCCATGATGTGGTGTCCTTGTATAAACATGTATGTGTTCTCCGGATAAACTCCCAGGTTTTTAAATTCCTTTTTCATGGCTTCAATTTCGGGAATAGCATTGGCATGTTTTCTTTCCAGTTCGTGAAGTTTCCGGTTTACTTTTTTGGCCATTACTTCAAGGCTATGTTCGGGGTGTCGGGTACTTACTTGCTCTATCTTTACATACGAGCAGAAGTCCAGCAATGAAAATTCTGATAAAATATGCTTTCTGTAAAACCATACGGACCATATAAATAGCGGGTAGGATATCTGTGAATACAGCTTCATAAATGCAGGAAAGTCTATCAGCATGTGGTCGTTAAGTGTTGCAGTTACGCATACTTCGTGCAACCCTTCCGCATAGCAATGGTAGTTTTCTATGGCATAGGCATAAGTTTGCAGTACGTAAGGGTTATTGTTGATATATTTGGATGTATTGGTTCTTCCTTGTAGCAGATAGTCATAGTCGCTGTCCACACAGGCAATCATATTCTCTCCTAACTGGTTTCCCAGCTGATTCATCAGTACTGTTTTCTTTCCTTTTGCCAGAGAATTATTGGATGGAAGCATTACTTCAAAGTAGCGCGTCTCATCTTCGTATTCCGACAGGAGAGACCGCCAGAAAGAAATGTCGTCATAACTCTCTACGTATGCTACGATTTTTCTTCTTTCCCGTTTGGGTTTCAGACTATTAGCTGCGCCGATATACAGGGAAGAAAGGTTTTCGGTAAGTCTTTTTCCCATGGCTTTTCAATTTATTTGGTTGTAATATCCGATACTTCTGTCACACTGTCTACCCATCCGTTCATGATAACGGCTGGAGAGTGAGTGGTCAGTACGATTTGTACGTTAGGGTTCAGTCTTCTGATAAGTGAAATCAGTTTCTGTTGCCATTCTACATGGAGAGATATTTCGGGCTCATCCATGAAAAGCGTACAGTGTTCGTTGTCCTGAACCAGTACGGTAAGAAGGATTACCAGCATTTGTTTTTCGCCCGAAGAAAGCTGATAAGGAGTCAGAATATCTCCATCCTGAACAAACTGAATTTCATTGCTTTTACGGATGATGGACTTTCCGGTTTCGCTGAAAAGTTCATCCATCAAATCCTGAAATCTGGTTTTGGGAGCCGATATGCCGGCAGCTTTTAGCTGGTCTTCCGGGTTTCCACTGGTAAGCAGTTCTATGATGCGGTTCCCAATATTTACCTGATAATCCAGATAGCGTCTTTGCAGCTGGTAGATTTGCCAGTCGAGTTCTGTCTTTACTTGCTGGTTGCCTATCTTTTCAAGCAGGCTGGCATTCAGTAAAGGACGGTCAAAACTGCGTATGGCATCAAAGTGGATGTAAGTTGCATCTTCCGGATAGAAAATAAAGGACACACCGGGAGCTACTCCGTTGCTCAGAGAGCCTCCTTCAAGCGCTCCCAGAGAGATAACAGATTTGTTTAGGATGGTACTTTTACCGATTCCGTTAACTCCACTCAGAATATTTACATCGGGATGCAGGTCCCACAATATATTCTTTCGGCCCCACAAACCTTTAATCACGATTCTTTTTATGTAATCGGCTTGTTTTTTCATGGCGATATTTTTTTCTGTTTAAAACAAATATAGGAATTTCATAGGAATTAATCAAATGAATTGCTGGTTCTTTTTTTCATTCCTTGTACCTTTGCATGCACACTTCAAGTGTAAAGTAACTGCGAGATTTTAAACTGAAGAGAGAGATGGATTTAAAAAATGTAAGGGCGCATTTATCCTTGTTGGCTGCAGCCAGCATGTGGGGATTGATGTCGCCTGTTGGTAAGGCTGCCATGGAGGCAGGTATCAGCGGACTGGCACTGGCTAATATGCGTATGATAGGCGGGGCTGTTTGTTTCTGGATTACTTCGCTGTTCTTGAAACAGGAACATGTATCCAGTCGTGATTTGTTATTGTTGTTTTTTGCCTCATTGCTGGGAATTGTGTGTAATCAGGGATGTTTTACATTCGGGTTGTCGCTTACTTCTCCAGTGAATGCATCCATTGTGACTACAACTATGCCGATTGTAACGATGGTGTTGGCTGCACTTTTCTTGAAAGAACCCGTAACACCGTTAAAAGTTTCAGGTATTTTTCTCGGTTCAGCAGGCGCTTTGGTGCTGATAATGAGCAGTAGGAACGGAACTGCACATGAGGGAAATATCTGGGGCGATGCACTTTGTGTGGCAGCTCAAGTGAGTTTTGCCTGTTATCTGACCATCTTTAAGCAACTGATAGCCCGATACAATGTATTTACCTTAATGAAATGGATGTTTACGTATGCTGCAATCTGTTTTATCCCATTTTCGTATGCTGATTTTTCGACAATGGATTTCTCTGCATATTCGTGGACAGTATGGCTGGAGGTAGGTTATGTCATTTTGTTTGGAACCTATCTGGCTTATATTCTGATGCTGATAGGGCAGAAAACATTACGTCCTACGGTAGTAAGTATGTATAATTATATGCAACCGGTCGTTGGTTCTAGCGTAGCGGTAATGATGGGACTTGCAACATTCGGATGGGTAAAGGGACTGGCTGCATTGCTGATTTTTTCAGGAGTATATCTGGTAACCCAAAGCAAGTCGCGCGCACAAGTATTGATGGAACAAAAAGGACAAACAGATGAAAGAGAATAACAGTAAGATCGTGTCGTCGGTGCTGTATCTGCAGCGCCAGTATGAATTGCTTAAGATGGAGTACGAGTATGAAAAAGAGCAGTTCAAGCAGCAGACCGAACTAATGGGGGTAGGGAGGAAAATCAAGCGTGGCATGTGCTGGTATCCTCTTAATTTGGGCCGAAGTTATTATAATGCTTTGAATCAGCTGGTGGTCGAAGTAGAACGGCGAGAAGATAAGGAAATCGAGCATTTGTTTGAATACGGTCGTCCGGTATGTTTTTTCTCACAGGATTTTTCAGAGAAACTGCATTATCTGAATTTTGTCGCTACGGTAAGTTATGTGGACGAAGACCGGATGGTGGTGGTTCTGCCCAATATGGATGCATTGTTGGAACTGCAAAACAGAGATGTGTTGGGAGTACAATTGTATTTCGATGAAACCAGCTATAAACTGATGTTTGATGCTTTGAAACAAGTCTTGTCTGCCAAGAACAATCGGTTGGAAGAACTTCGTGAAATATTTCATGGTGTACAGCCGATTTCGGAATTTTCATTTCAGCCGGTTCGCTTCCCATGGCTTAACCGTACACAGGAAGAAGCTGTAAATAAAGTTTTGCATGCCAAGGATGTAGCTATTGTGCATGGCCCTCCCGGTACCGGTAAAACTACGACACTGGTTGAAGCTATTTATGAAACTTTGCATCGTGAAAATCAGGTTCTGGTGTGTGCGCAGAGCAATATGGCTGTCGATTGGATTAGTGAGAAACTGGTAGATAGAGGCGTGAGTGTATTGCGTATAGGAAACCCCAGCAGGGTAAACGACAAGATGCTTTCCTTTACCTATGAGCGCCGTTTTGAAGCCCATCCGGATTATCCGCAACTGTGGGGAATTCGCAAGGTTATCCGTGAGTTGTACGGCAGGCTGCGGAAAGAATCCCGTAAAGAGGATGTAAGGACAAAGATCAATTCGCTGAAGGACAGAGCTGCCGAACTGGAAATACGGATAAATGCAGCTCTATTTGCCGAAGCCCGTGTCATAGCTTGTACGCTGGTCGGCAGTGCCAGCCGTTTGCTGATAGGACAGCGCTTTGGAACACTTTTCATTGATGAGGCTGCCCAGGCGCTCGAACCTGCCTGCTGGATTCCGATTCAGAAAGCCGACAGGGTTATTTTTGCAGGAGACCATTGCCAGTTGCCTCCCACCGTGAAATGTCCGCAAGCGGCTAATGCCGGACTGGCTGCTACATTGATGCAGCGTGTGGTACAGAACAAACCCGAAGCTGTTTCGTTGCTGAAGTTACAGTATCGGATGAACGAGGAAATCATGCGTTTCTCCTCCGACTGGTTCTATGGAGGTGCACTGGAGTCGGCTCCCGAAGTGAAATACCGTAGTATTCTGGACTTTGATACTCCGATAGAGTGGGTGAATACAGAATCCTTGGATTGCAATGAAGAGTTTGTCGGCGAAAACTACGGACGTATCAACAAGCCGGAAGCAGAACTTTCTATTTCCCAGCTGAAAGAGTATATCGGTAAAATAGGTAAGGAACGTTTCTTGGAAGAAAGAATTGATATAGGTTTGATATCACCTTATAAGGCACAGGTGCAATACCTGCGTCAGCTTATCAAAAAAGATTCGTTTTTCAAACCTTTTCGGAGTGCTATTACCGTAAATACCGTAGACGGTTTTCAAGGGCAGGAGCGGGATGTGATTCTAATCAGTCTGGTGCGTGCAAACGAGGATGGGCAAATTGGGTTCTTGAATGACTTGCGAAGAATGAATGTTGCCATTACGCGTGCAAGGATGAAATTAATCATTTTGGGTGATGTTTCTACTTTGATACGGCATAAGTTTTATCGGAATCTGTATGAATACATCTGTAAACTGAGAGATTAATAGTAGTAAAATTGTTAAAAGAGCTGTACTATATGCAATAATTGTAAATAGATTATTATCTTTGGAATGCTAATTATTCATTCTTTAATTTTTTATTTGCAATATGTTCTTAGAACTGTTACAATCTCCCTATTTCTCAATTTTTCTGATTGTTGCATTAGGGTTTATGTTGGGGCGAATCAAAATCTGTGGTTTGTCTCTAGATGTTTCAGCGGTTATTTTTATCGCTCTGTTTTTTGGCCATTTAGGAGTCTTTATACCTAAATCGCTTGGAAATTTCGGTCTGGTACTGTTTATCTTTACCATTGGATTGCAGGCAGGTCCCGGTTTTTTTGATTCGTTTCGGAGTAAGGGCAAAACCTTGATTCTGATTACACTGCTGATTATCAGCTCGGCTTGCCTTACGGCTGTGGGACTGAAGTATCTGTGCGATATTGATACGCCCAGCGTTGTTGGTCTAATCGCCGGTGCATTGACCAGTACACCGGGTCTTGCAGTAGCCATTGATAGTACTGGCTCTCCTTTGGCTTCCATTGCGTATGGTATTGCTTATCCTTTTGGAGTAATTGGGGTTATCTTGTTTGTAAAACTGCTGCCCAAGATTATGCGGGTCGATTTGGATCAGGAAGCCAGACGTCTTGAAAAGGAAAGACGTGGAAAATTCCCCGAACTGAAAACTTGTACCTACAAAGTAACCAATGCGGTGGTGTTTGGAAAGTCGCTTGCCGAAATAAACATCCGTGCCATGACGGGAGCGGTTGTTTCTCGTCTGAAGCACGAAGATTCTATTGTGATTCCTACAGCAAAAAGTGTCCTGAACGAAGGTGACTTTATTCAGGCTGTAGGTAGCGAAGAGTCTTTGAAACAGCTGACTGTATTGATGGGTGAACGCCTGGAAGGTGAGTTGCCTTTGGCTTATTCGCAAGAAACAGCTTCATTGCTGCTCACAAAGAAAGATATGATAGGCAAGCAGATAGGCGATTTGAATTTTATGCAGAATTTTGGCTGTACGGTAACACGTATTCGTCGAAGTGGTATTGACCTTTCTCCTTCACCGGATTTTGAGTTGAAATTTGGTGATAAGCTAATTGTTGTAGGCGAAAAGGAGGGCATCAAGACAATCGCACAGATGCTGGGCAATGACGAGAAGAAACTGTCGGATACAGATTTCTTCCCGATAGCAATGGGTATTGTATTGGGTGTCTTGTTTGGAAAACTGAATATTTCATTCAGTGAAAACGTGTCTTTCTCTCCGGGATTGACAGGAGGTGTACTGATTGTAGCCTTGTTGCTAAGTGCGGTGGGTAAAACAGGTCCTATCTTGTGGTCTATGTCAGGTCCGGCCAATCAGCTGCTCCGTCAGTTAGGACTGTTGCTCTTCTTGGCCGAAGTAGGAACTTCTGCGGGAAAAACATTGGTGGCTACATTCCAGGAAAGCGGTTTGCTTATGTTCGGTGTGGGAGCTGCCATTACGATGGTTCCTATGTTGATAGCTACACTTGTAGGAAGACTGGTATTTAAAATCAGTTTGCTCGATTTGCTTGGGACCATTACAGGAGGTATGACCAGTACCCCAGGCTTGGCAGCAGCCGATTCGATGGTAGACAGTAATATACCGGGTGTAGCTTATGCTACAGTTTATCCGATAGCTATGGTATTCCTGATTTTATTTATCCAGTTTATTGCATCGGGTATTTAATAAAGGCATAAAACGTATAATGATAAAAGGCCGCTTCTCCGGAAAAAGGGAAGCGGCCTTTTGTGTGTTATAACTATTGAAAAAAACTCCAGTTTCTTTTTGCTTGGGCATTATTGAGAGAAATCTGCGTCTTTCTTATGATAAACATTGATTACGCTTATAACGAACGTTTATCTCACAAAAGATAAACTAAAATGATAAGTAACTAATAGACATTATATAGATTAATTTGTTATATGACTCATTTTGTGGCTGATTCTGA
>Magnolia_p2__coassemble_677_pt1 | contig 40790 bp, 30 predicted proteins | sample Magnolia_p2__metabat2_high_PE_040 | metagenome-assembled genome bin Magnolia_p2 | reverse complement strand
GGGAGTCGAACCCCAATCGATGGAACCGGAATCCATTATTCTATCCATTGAACTATGGGTGCGTCCATTTTCAGGGCACAAAAATACAATTTATAAGTATTCCATCCTAATTTTCCCAGAAAAAAATATCAAATTCTACTATTGAGCACACATATGACATTATCATTTATAAAGCTAAAAAGGAAGTAGTTTTATCATTTTGATAATATTTTAAAAAATATAGTTGCATATTTGCAAATATAATATACCTTTGCAGTGTAAAACGATAAAACATAAAATACCATGAGCTACCTTATTAAACCTATAAACTATCGCCCGCTGCTCGATATGAAACATACTGAGCTGGGTATTAAACAGATAAAAGAATTTTTTCAGCAGAACTTGTCGTCCGAATTGCGCCTGCGCCGTGTTACGGCTCCGCTGTTCGTATTGAAGGGAATGGGTATCAACGATGACTTGAGTGGTACGGAACGCCCGGTTTCCTTCCCTATCAAGGATTTGGGCGAAGCTCAGGCGGAGGTAGTTCACTCGCTGGCCAAATGGAAACGTGTGACACTGGCTGATTATGAGATTGGTCCGGGATATGGTATCTATACGGATATGAATGCAATCCGCGCGGACGAAGAGCTGGGCAACCTGCACTCGCTGTATGTGGACCAGTGGGACTGGGAACGGGTGATTACACCGGAACAGCGCACTGTGGCATTCCTGAAATCAATCGTTACGCGTATTTACGCTGCCATGCGCCGCACGGAATATATGATTTGCGAAATGTATCCGCAGATTGAATCTTTCCTGCCGCATGATATTCAGTTTATTCATGCAGAGGAGCTGTTGCAGATATATCCGGACAAAACGGCCAAGGAACGCGAAAACCTGATTACAGAGAAATATGGTGCCGTGTTTATTATCGGTATCGGCGGTAAACTGAGCAACGGTCAGCCGCATGATATGCGTGCACCGGACTATGATGATTATTCGACCATCGATCCGGAAACCGGTCTGGCCGGACTGAACGGCGATTTGCTGGTGTGGAACAGCGTGCTGGGCCGTTCTATCGAGCTTTCGTCGATGGGTATCCGTGTGGACAAGGCTGCTCTGATCAGACAGCTGGAGCTCTCGCATCAGGAGGAACGCATGAAACTGTATTTCCACAAACGCTTGCTCGAAGGCTCGCTGCCGCTTACTATCGGTGGCGGTATCGGACAATCACGCTTGTGTATGCTTTATCTGCGGAAAGGTCACATCGGCGAAATTCAGGCTAGTATCTGGCCGGAGGACATGAAGAAGGAATGTGCCGAACTGGGTATGCAGTTAATTTAATACAGACTTATAACAGATATGGATGTACAAATAGAAGAAAGTTGGAAGCAAGTACTTCAAGAGGAATTTGAAAAGGATTATTTTAAACGGCTGACGGATTTCGTGCGGAATGAATACCGACAGGGAACGGTTTACCCGCCGGGGAAGCTGATTTTCAATGCGTTCAACCTTTGTCCGTTTGATAAGGTGAAGGTGGTGATTATCGGTCAGGACCCGTACCACGGACCGGGACAGGCGCACGGCTTGTGTTTCTCGGTAAACGACGGGGTGAAATTTCCGCCTTCGCTGCAGAATATCTTCAAAGAGATACACGATGACCTGGGGGCCCCGATTCCGACAACAGGGAATCTTACCCGATGGGCCAACCAGGGGGTACTGATGCTGAACGCTACGCTGACAGTACGTGCGCATCAGGCGGGCTCGCACCAGCGACAGGGCTGGGAGGAATTTACGGATGCTGCCATTCGCCTGCTGGCTGAACGCCGGGAACATCTGGTATTTATCCTTTGGGGCAGCTATGCGCAGAAAAAAGGTGCGTTTATCAACCGTAACCGGCATCTGGTACTGACCTCGGCGCATCCTTCGCCTTTATCGGCATACAACGGTTTCTTCGGAAATCATCATTTCAGCCGGACCAACGATTATCTGATGGCCAATGGCGAAACACCTATCGAGTGGTAAAGATTAACGTTATACATCACAGACAAAACGACAAAGCATAAAAAAGCGTTCTGGAGCTTAGGCATACCAGAACGCTTTTTTATGCTTTATATGTGTCAGGCTAAATCAATACCAGGTAACCTGGCTACCCGTGTTGCTTCGCTGATCCCACTTCAGGGCATCAGTCAGCATGTTTGATGTAGCACGGATACTGAAGTTATAAGAGGTATACGGACCAAACACCAGACCGCAAGACATGGTAAAGCAGTGCAAGTCACGCGAAATATTCAGTGTTGTCATTGACATTTCCTTGGTGGTAAAGTCGTAACCTGAAGAATAGTTCATATTCCAGCGGCTTCCCAACTTCAGGTTACCCGAGACATTGAGCGAATGGGTAAGTGAATAGGGATAACGCATGCGCTTGATGTTGATATCTTTGGTCCGGTCTTCGCGAATGCTGTAACTGTAACTCAAGTTAATGGACCAAGGCATCTTGAAAGCCATATAGCCATCACTGCCCATGGCAGCACTCTGTGTTTTACGCAAACCTGATTTTTTCTGCTGTTCCTTTTCTTCTTCTGTCTGCTCATCTTGCTTTTCACCTTCATCCTTCTGACCCTTCTTCTCATCATCTTCTTTCTTTCCAAAGAACTTCTTGAAGGTATCATTGTTCAAGGAATAAGAAAGTGAACCGCTATAACCCTGGAAACGTCCGAAACGCCCGTACGACCATTCGGTACGATTACCTACGACTACATTTCCGCGCTCGTCGAACTCATAGGCATAGGTAGCAAAACTGGCGTTCATATTGAAGGTATAGTTCTTGGTCAGTTTCAGACGCAGGTTCATGCTCAAGTCGCTCCACGGCTTTTCTACAGCTGCCATATTGTAGGACATGTTGGCACTGAGCTGGTCTATCAGACTGATTTTCTTGTAACCGGTACTATCTTTATCCGATTTCATTTTCATCTCGACATTGTTGTCGAGTGAAAAGCTGATGCTCTCTGATTTACCTTTACCCGGCACACTGAAAGTAGCTCCTTCGTAAGGTGAATATTCCTTCATACGCACTTCGCCATATTCGTCGGTATAGGTATAGGTATCGTAATAACCGTAACGGGCTGCTCCAAAGTCGGGCGCATAAGTAAAGCTTACCGACGGGGTGGCCACGTGACGTATCTGTATCTCCTTACTCTTCATAAAGAGCGGCTTGTACATACCATAGAGTTTGGTATTCATCTGTAAGGACATATTGTAGTTATACACACGGTTGAAACCGTTGATGGTATCACGGCGTATATGGTCGGTAGTATTCAGCGTGGGGTCATAGCTTTGCATCACCTTGCGGGTGTACCAGCGTTCGGTATAATTGAAACTGGGCACTACATTGATGAATTTAAACAATGTAAAGGTGGCACTTACAGGAATATTGTGCTGCATACCGTTTTTCCACTGGCTAAGCGGAGTCTTGAACAGCAAATTGTCCTTGGTGCTGATGCTGTTTGTGAGATGGCCAGTATATTGGAACGAAATTTTTTCGTACCAGCGCTGGTCTCCTGCCGCATTTTTACGTTTGAAAGGATAGATACGGTTCAGCGTAATGTTCAGGTCGGGCAATGTCATGCTCAGCGAAGAGTCGCGTGTGTTCTGCGTAATATTGAACGTGCTTGACAGGTTCAGCCCAATAGACGGGAATGAACGCGAATAGCTCACACTGGAAGCCTTGGTATTATTGGCATACTGGCTGGGGTCGTACAAACTGCTCAGGCTGGAACGGTCGTAACTGCTGGTTGCAAAGTTTACGTTGGCCGAGAATGTACTGTTAGGGTTAGCTTTTGCATCCTGACGGTGACTCCAGCTTATCTTGAAGTCTTTTGACACGGAATAATCCGGCATGTTCTTTTCACCTGTTTTAGTTACCAGATAACTCAGATTGAACGAACCGCCAAACTTATAACGCTTATTGTAATTGGACTGTGCAGAGAGTCCCCACGAACCTTTGGTAAAGATTTCGCCCAGTACTTTAAGGTCCATCTTGTCACTGATGGCAAAGTAATATCCTCCATCGCGCAAATAGAAACCACGATTCAGCTCATCACCGTAGGTAGGCATGATGAAACCGGATGAATAGCTGCTGCTGAAAGGAAAGAAACCGAAAGGCACGGCAATGGGCAATGGCACGTCTTCGACTACCAACTGTGCCGGACCGAACACTACGTTCTTTTTGGGACGGACTTTAGCCATCGACAGTTTCAGGTAGAAGTGAGGGTGGTCGTGGTTATCGCAAGTGGTGTATTGACCGTGACGAAGATAAAGCTCGTCATTGGCTCCTTTCTTTGATTCCTTACTTACCACATATCCTTCTCCTTGCTGGGTAACGATATCGTTGATAAAACCTTTTTTGGTCTTGAAGTTATAGCGCATAATCTGCGACTCATAAGGGGTATCTCCATCCTTGAATATCGGAGTTCCGGATACAACCCCTGCTGTATCGGCTACTCCTCGGGCATAAACAGTGCTGCTGTCCATATTCATGGTGATGGCATCAGCCTGTAACTCTATTCGCTGATAGTTAACCTTTCCCTGACCAAACAAGTGTGCATATCCCCCCTGCGTAAAGACGATAGAATCGTTGGCCTCGTACTGAATAGGGGCATCAATGGCCTGCTTCTTCACAGCTACCGAATCGGTTGCCACAGAATCTGCCGGTACGGAATTTTTCTGTAAAGTATCGGCAACCGCTGCCTTTGTGCGCCCGGATGCCGGACGTCTGGGGCGCTGGGCTTCCGCATAGACGGAAAAACCTAACGTTATCACAATCAGCAGAAAAAAGAGATATGTAGATTTTCTTAATGACGTCATCAATATTTTAAATATATGTACACAACTGGTGCACAAAGGTAAACATTATCCACCAATAAAAAAGATGTGCTTCCGTAAATTAATTCATTTTTAGCATTAAAGGAAGATTCGGCACCAATTGTTAAAGCGTTCCACGCCTTCTGTACCATGACGGGAAATGCTTTTCAAGGCTTTCTCGATGGACTTTTCCTGATTGAGTTTGGTTTTCGAGAAAAACTTGTCGGCAAAGCATATCAGTTGCTCTTCCATAGATACCGGGAGCATGTCGCGATGCGGAATGGGGAGGTCGCGCTCGATGATGGACTGCAGGGACAAGCCGGCTCCTGTGTGTCGTTCGCATACCAGGGCATGACGCGGCAGGCCTTCGGCACGCATCAGGTCGGCTCCCAGATAACCGTGGCAGATGTAGGGATGCGGACCATGGCAGTGAATATCGGGAGCATCGGTCAGAAAGATACCGATATCGTGCAGCATGGCAGCTTCTTCTACAAAATCAAGGTCCAGCTTCAGTTCGGGGTGCTTGTGTGCCAAAGCCAATGCTTTATCGGCTACATTACGGCTATGCACCATAAAGATATGTTTCAGTTCGTTTTCCTCAGGATAGAACTTATCGATTACAGCCTGTATATTCATTTTCATCAGATAATTGGTTTAAAAGAGGTATTCTTCTTATTTTTGTGCGAATTTACTAAAAAAACTCTATACAGACATGAAATGCAGAAACTTATTATGGATAGTGTTATGGAGTATCACGGTATTTACAACCGGAGCTGGTAACGGTGACGACCGGATACGTACGGGTGCCGAACAGATGGAGAAGTGGCTACCTATCCTGAAAGGGAAAAATGTGGCGCTGGTGGTGAACCAGACTTCGACCGTTGGACAAATGCACTTGTTTGATACATTGTACCAAAGTGGAATCCGTATCTCGCAGATTTTTGCTCCCGAGCATGGATTCAGGGGCAATGCTGATGCAGGTGAGACGGTGAAGAATCACAGGGATGTACGTACGGGTATACCAGTAACTTCGCTGTATGGAAAGAATAAAAAACCGACTCCTGCGCAGTTGCAGCAGACGGATGTGGTGATTTTCGACATTCAGGATGTGGGGGCGCGGTTCTATACGTATATCAGTACGATGTTTTATGTAATGGAGGCTTGTGCCGAAAATAATAAGGAGCTAGTGGTGCTGGACCGCCCCAATCCTTGCGACTATGTGGACGGACCGGTGCTGCAGCCGAAGTTTAAAAGTTTCGTGGGAATGCTGCCTATCCCTTTGCTGCATGGCTGTACGGTGGGAGAACTGGCTGCCATGATTAATGGCGAGGGATGGCTCAAAGGGAAAAAGCAGTGCAAACTTACGGTTATTAAGGTGGAGGGATGGAAGCATGGACAGCCCTACTCACTTCCGGTCAAGCCCTCTCCCAACCTGCCCAACGACCAGAGTATCGCGCTCTACCCTTCGCTGTGTGCTTTCGAGGCTACTCCGGTAAGTGTGGGACGGGGTACCCGTATGCCTTTTCAGGTTTTGGGACTTCCGGGACTGAAAGACCAGCCATATTGCTTTACGCCGGTTTCACTGCCCGGATTCGACAAGCATCCGCTGCACCAGAATCAGCAGTGCTGCGGTCTGGACTTAAGGAAAGTAGAGGCACCAAAAGGTTTCTCCTTGCATTATGTCTACATGTTCTACGAACTGATGAAAAAGAAAATGCCGGAAAAGGCTTTTTTCAGTCGTCCGCAGTGGTTCGACTTGCTCATGGGTACCGACCAGGTCCGGAAGGCTATACTGGCAGGGAAAACAGAAACACAGATACGCGCGACTTGGAAAGCCGAACTGAACAATTACCTGAAACGGCGGGCCCGCTATCTAATGTATTGATCATTTAGCTTTAATAGATATGGAAGAAAAACTGAAAGAACTCTATACGACTTATGTAGGCGAAGCGCCTGCACAAATTGCCCAGCTTTCGCAGGCTGGGTCTAACCGCCGGTATTTCCGGCTTACGGGAAAGCAATCGCTGGTAGGGGTTGCCGGAACTTCGGAGGCCGAAAACGAGGCTTTTCTATACATGGCCGGGCATTTCCGCAGTCAGGGGCTGAATGTTCCGGAAGTTTTTGTGGTTTCGGACGACCGGATGTGTTACTTGCAGAAGGATTTGGGGGATGTATCGCTGTTTCAGGCTATCGAACAGGGACGTACCAGCGGAAATTTCAGCAACGAAGAAATCAATTTACTGGAACAGACTATAGCCTTATTGCCGGATTTTCAGTTTAAAGGAAATGACGGAATGGATTACGGGGTATGCTACCCGACGTGTTGTTTCAACCGCCGTTCTGTGCTCTGGGACCTGAATTATTTTAAGTATTGCTTTCTGAAGGCAACCGGACTTGAATTTCAGGAAGAACTGCTGGAAGATGATTTTGAAAGGATGGCCGACAAGTTGCTGCAGGTCCCGTCAGACTGTTTTATGTATCGCGATTTCCAGAGCCGGAACGTGATGCTCAGCGACGGGAAACCTTTTTTCATTGATTTCCAAGGGGGAAGAAAGGGTCCGTTCTACTACGACGTGGCTTCGTTTTTGTGGCAAGCCAAAGCAAACCTGCCTCAGGATTTACGCGAAAGGCTGATTGATGTATATCTGAATGCCTCACAGCCATATCAGGCTATTGGAAGCGAAGAGTTCCGTCAAACTTTGCGCCACTTTGTATTGTTCCGCACGTTGCAAGTATTGGGAGCATACGGTTTCAGGGGCTATTTCGAACGGAAGCAGCATTTCATAGAAAGTGTGCCTTTTGCCATTGCCAATCTGACAGCTTTGCTGCAACAGCCGTTTGAGGAATATCCTTACTTAAACAAGCTTTTGCTGGATTTGTGCCGCCTTCCACAGTTTGCTGCAGCCCTGAACCGGAAAAAGCTAACGGTTACCGTGATGAGTTTCTCGTATCGTAAGGGTATCCCACAGGACAAGACGGATAATGGCGGCGGATTTGTATTCGACTGTCGGGCTGTTCATAATCCCGGCCGCTACGAAACGTACAAAGCGCTGACGGGACAGGATGAAGCGGTTATCCGTTTTCTGGAAGAGGACGGTGAAATTACGACTTTCCTGCAACATGTGGATGCACTGGTAGATGCTTCGGTAGAACGTTATCTGAAACGTGGTTTTACACATCTGATGGTCTGCTTCGGATGCACAGGCGGACAGCACCGTTCTGTATATTCGGCACAGCATGTGGCCGAACATCTGCATAAGAAATACGGTATCCGAGTGGAGCTGGAACACCGGGAACAGCATATCAGTGAAATTTTTAATGCACAATAACCCTAAAGACGTATGAAAGCAATGTTATTTGCAGCCGGACTGGGAACACGGCTGAAACCGCTTACTGACAGTATGCCTAAAGCGCTTGTACCGGTGAATGGCACGCCCATGTTGGAGCATGTTATCCTGAAACTGAAGGATGCAGGATTTACGGATATCGTGGTGAATATCCACCACTTTGGCGAACAGATTATTGATTTTTTAAAGGCCAGACAGAATTTCGGCATTCACATTCAGATAAGTGACGAACGGAAAGAATTGCTGGATACGGGAGGAGGAATCAAGCATGCCAGGGCTTTGCTGGAAGGAAACGAACCTTTTCTGGTGCACAACGTAGATATTCTTTCAGACACGGATTTGCGGAAAGTATATGAGTTTCACTGCCACAGTAACCATACGGCAACACTGGTAGCAAGCAAGCGCAAGACATCGCGCTATTTACTGTTCGACAATACGGACAGACTGTGTGGATGGGTGAACGAAAGTACCGGTGAGACCAAGCCTTCCGGATTTACAGTCGACGAATCTATTCACCGCAAGTATGCTTTCAGTGGCATTCACGTCATGTCACCGGATATTTTCCGGGAAATGACCGGACCGTGGGATGGTAAGTTTCCTATCATGGATTTCTATCTGCAACACTGCGACAAACTTTTGTTTGGAGGGTATCTGTGCGAAAATATTCAACTGATTGATATCGGCAAACCGGAAACACTGCAACGGGCTGATATTTTTCTTCGGAACTTGCAAAAATACTCGTAAACAGTAACTATAAAAAAATGCTTCAGCTGGAGATTTCTCCGCTGAAGCGTTTTTTTATAACTTATTTTTCTAATTAGAATTATTCCTGCCAGCCTCCACCAAGGGCCTTATAAAGGTTTATCATGGTGAGCTGCTTGTCGCGAACGGCATTGCTCAGACCAATCTGGGCATCCAGATAACTACGCTGGGCATCTAGCAAGTCCATATAACCGATTACACCGTTGATATACTGCAATTCGGCCAAATCCAAGGCGCTTTTTGATGATTTCTCCAGAAGCTTTCGGCTGTTGTAGATTTCTTTGGTTTTATTGAATTCTACAATGGCATTACGGGCTTCCTTAAAAGCATTCAATACTACTTTTTCGTAAGAATACACGGCTTGTTCGTAGGCCGCTTTCTTGGCTTTCAGCATAGCACGGTTCTTACCCATGGCAAATATAGGTGTTAACAGGGTTCCACTCAAGAAATGATAGGGCGATTGCAACATGCTGGAAAGATCGGTACTTTCACGACCGTAGTTGGCTGTAAGTGTCAGACGGGGGAACATATTGGTATAGGCTATTCCTACTGCCGCATTTGCTGCAATCAGGCTCTGTTCTGCCTGACGGATATCCGGACGGCGCTCTAGCAAAGTCGAAGGAAGTCCTACAGGCAACGTATCTGGCAAAACAACATCTTCAGGCAGTTTGGAACGTGATACGTGATAAGAAAACTCGCCTGTCATAAAGGCTATCTCGTTTTCCTTCACTGCAATTTTCTTCTCCAAATCCGGAACTAGCGTCACAGTACGTGCCAACTCTACTTGCGCCTGACGGAAAGCAGTTTCATTGGTCAGACCGCCTTCGAAACGGATGCGTGCCAAGTGCAAGCTTTCCCGACGTGCATTCACGGTCTGGCGTACGATAGAAAGCTCGTTATCCAAAGCTACCAGCTCGAAATATGACTGCGCCACCTGCGCAATCATACTCATCTTCATTGCCCGCTGGTTTTCGATAGAGCCCATAAACTCGGCCAGGCTCTTATCGCGTGCCCAACGGAGGTTTCCCCAAAGGTCGAGCTCCCAGGTAATTCCAAGTTTCAAATAAAAATCATCACTGGGTTTATAGTGCGTACCGTTTTCATCAGTTCCTTCTTTTTCACCATATACTTTCAGACCCAGTGCCGGAAACATATTTGCATAATCAATACGCTTCATAGCTGCCAGCTCTTTTACACGGGCTGCAGCGATGAGCATATCCTTATTATAACTTAACGTTTTGCGGATAAGGCTCTGCAACGTGGTGTCAGTATAGAGCTGTTCCCAGGAGTAGTCGGTCAGCGAAGTACTGTCCGTACCCATCGTGTCCAGCCGGGCAGGCAGCGGCAATTCGGGACGTGTGTAATGTTTACCCAACTGGCAACTACCCAAAAATGTGGCAGCGCCTACAAGGGTGAGTATATAATAGATATATACGAAGCTATGTTTCTTCATAATATAAAATGTTATGCACGTTTAGTATTCAACTTATTTTTAGCCTTATAAATCAACACAAAGAAGAAAGGTACCAAAACAATTCCGATTGTCACAGCTACCAACATCCCGAAGAAAACACCTGTACCAATGGCCTGACGGCTGGCTGAACCCGGACCGGTAGCAATCACCATAGGAAGCATACCTAGGATGAAGGCCAATGAGGTCATCAGAATAGGACGGAAACGTAATTGGGAAGCATGGATAGCAGCCTCAACGATGTCGCGTCCCTTATCAACTTCTTCCTTGGCAAACTCAACAATAAGGATGGCATTCTTGGCAGCCAGACCAATCAACATTACCAAACCAATCTGGAAATAGGTATCGTTCTCCAATCCGCAGATGGCAACACCTGCATACGCACCCAAAACGGCAACCGGCAATGAAATCAATACGGCAATAGGAATACTCCAGCTTTCGTACAATGCGGCAAGGAAAAGGAATACAAAGAGGAATACCAGCGAGAGAATTATACCAGTCTGCCCTCCTGCCTTTTTCTCCTGATAAGAAAGACCACTCCATTCAACACCGATATTATCGGGCAGTTTCTCACGGGCAATCTGTTCCAATATCTCCATTACCTGGCCGGAGCTGGCACCGTTTGCTGCAGTACCACGGATAACAGCCGAGTTAAACATGTTGAAGCGCTTAATACTACCCGGACCGGTGGTATAGTCAGTAGTACCCAAGGCGGTAAGCGGCATCATATCGCCGTCGCTTCCTTTTACAAAGTACAGTCCGATATTGTCACGATGCTCACGATAAGGTGCTTCGGCCTGGATGTATACACGGTAGATACGGTTGAACATGTTGAAGTCGTTCACGTAAACAGATCCGGTATAAGCTTTCATGGTTGAGAAGACATCGGCCATCGGAACACCTGCCAGTTTTACCTTATCACGGTCTACATCAAAATAGAGCTGCGGAATTTCAGCCTGCAAAGAAGAAGATAATCCAGCCATTTCTTTTCGCTGAGAAGCATAGTACATCAATGTATCGGTAGCACGTACAAGATCGTCGAATGTGGCTTCACCACGGGCTTCAAGCTGCATCTCGAAACCTCCGGCTGTACCTAATCCCGGAATTACCGGCGGAGTAGACAGAAAGACCTTACATTCGGGATATTCTTTCATCTCATTCTGTACTTCTTCCATAATACGGTCGATTGTTGTATTGTCACGTTCTGTCCATTCTTTAAGAATTACAGTAAGCTGGCTTCGTGCCTGGCTGTTACCCACACGTGGACTGCTACCCGTAACATTCTGTACATATGCTACTGCTGGGTGTTTTACCAAAAAATCTACAGCACGATCGGTTATAATACGTGTACGTTCCAATGTAGCACTTTCGGGTAACTCCAATTCTACAGTAAAGTATCCCTGGTCTTCGATAGGAAGGAAACTAGTCGGAACCACACGGTGAAATAAAAAGATAAATACAATCACCATACCAAAACCGGCAATAACACGTTTTGGGTTTTTCACAACACCACGGATAGACTGCACATATTTGCCATTTCCCACGTTCAACCAATGATTGATACGCGTAAAGACTCTGTTCTTTGGTTTATTGGGGTCTTCGGGTTTCAAGATGAGTGAACACATCACCGGACTCAATGTAAGCGCTACAACTGTTGAAAGCAACACAGACACAACAATGGTCACCGTAAACTGACGATACAACTGTCCTGTAATACCAGCCAAAAAGCTTACAGGTACGAACACAGCTGCCAGTACCAACGAAGTCGCAATGATAGCTCCAACCAGTCCTTCCATAGCTTTCTTGGTCGCCTCATACGGACTGAGCTTTTCTTCTTCCATGATACGTTCTACATTCTCGACTACCACAATGGCATCGTCCACAACGATACCGATGGCCAGTACAAGTCCCAAAAGTGTCAGCATATTCAGTGAGAAGCCGAAAATCAGCATGAAGCCGAATGTACCAATCAACGAAATAGGTACTGCCACAACCGGAATCAGTGTAGCACGCCAGTTTTGCAAAGAAAGGAACACCACAATGATAACCAGTACAAGTGCTTCGAACAATGTCTTATATACTTCGTGAATAGACTCGGAAATATAAGTCGTCATATCGAAGGGTATGTTGTACTCCAAACCTTCCGGGAAATTCCGGCTGATTTCCTCCATCGCCTTTTTCACATTATCGGCTACTTCCATAGCATTGGCACCTGGAAGCATGTAGATACCCAACACAGCAGCATTACCTCCATTGATACCACTTTCAGTCGTATAGGATGATGCCTCGAGCGACACACGGGCTACATCACGCAAACGGATAATAGAACCGTCTGGGTTAGCACGAAGTACGATTTCTTCAAACTGAGCAACAGTAGAAAGACGTCCCTGAGCCGTGATAGGAATAGTAATATCAAGTCCGGTAACAGGTTGCTGTCCCAAAACACCGGCTGCAGATTCACGGTTCTGATCTTTTAAAGCCGACTGTAAATCCTGAATTGTCAATCCAAAGTTTGCCAGCTTAGCCGGGTCAACCCAAATTTGCATTGCATAATAACGACCTCCCACATTGGAGATACGACCTACTCCGGGAATACGACGAAGCAAATCCAGTACATTCAAGGTAGCAAAGTTACTCAAATAAATTTCATCAAACTTCGGGTCATCCGAGGTAAGACAGATTGTCATCAACTGGCTGGGTGCCTGCTTTTCTACCGAAATACCGTTCTGGATTACTTCGGCCGGCAAACGTGACTCAGCTAGCTTGATACGGTTCTGAATCTCTACTGCAGCCAAGTCCGGATCGGCAGAAATATCAAAGGTAACAGTTGCTGAAAAGCCACCCGAGTTGGAGCTGTTAGACTCCATGTAGATCATTCCCGGTGTACCGTTCAACTCCTGCTCAATGGGCGTAGCTACAGCTTGAGATACTGTTACGGCACTTGCTCCTGGATAAGAAGCGCTGATTTTCACCACCGGCGGTGTAATTTGCGGATATTGGTCGATAGGAAGCATCATCAGACCGATGAAACCAACTATGACAATAAGTATGGAGATGACAGCCGAAAAGACGGGTCTGTCAATAAAAAAACTCACTTTCATGCGTCACAAGGTTTTAGGGTTATATTAATCCTTTTTCTCTTCACTCTTCGTAGCAGACAGGCGTACTTTGATACCCGGTGTCAATTTATGGTAACCTTCTGATACAATCATCTCTCCGGGAGCCAAACCACGTTCTACGACTACATCATTTTGGAACTCAGGACCAAGTTCGATGAAACGCTTTTCGGCTACAGAATCCCGGCGGACTACAAAAATATAAGCTCCACCCTTTTCAATTATCAATGCTTTCTGAGGTACTACAGTAGCCTGTTCACGCACATCCAACAAGGCTTTCACTTTAGTAAACTGTCCCGGCAACAACACATGTTCTGGATTAGGAAGCTCTGCACGAACCTGGAATGTACCTGTTTTAGGATTTACCTGGGGAGATGCAAAATCAACAAGTCCCTTATACTTATATATACTATTATCCGGCAAGGTTACGGTAACGGTAGGCTGCCAAGAGCGCGTAGAATCTTTCTGGCCGAAGGTAACGTTACGTTCTTTGCTCTTCAGATAGTCCAGCGCTGTCATACTGAAATCGACCTGAACGGTATCACTCTTTACGATAGTAGCCAGTAAAGACTTTCCGCTGCTACCAACCAGCGTACCCAAGTCAACCAGACGTTCACTGATATGTCCGGAAATCGGAGAGCGGACAATGGTATATCCCAATTCCTGTTCAGCCTGCTCAAGGTCGGCCTGACTCATGCCTACACTTGCTACGGCAGTTTCGTATGCTGCAACCGCATTGTCCAGGTCAAGCTGGCTGGCAGCATTCTGCTCATACAAAGGACGGATACGTGCTAAGTCACGTTCAGCCTTTCTAGCCTGCGCTTCATCCTTTTTAAGCTGTGCACGTACTTTATCTGCCTTGGCACGATACTGATCCTGATTTATCACAAACAAAACCTGATTACGCTGTACATACGTACCTTCTTCGAATAACATTTGTTCCAGGAAGCCTTCTACACGAGCACGTACTTCCACAAATTGCTGTGCTCCGATGCGCCCCACATAATCACCATAAATTTCAACATCTTTCTGCTGAACGGGCTCTGCCGAAACAATAGGAGCCTCAGGTGCTGGAGCAGGGCGGTTGGATACTACAAAATAAACTACAACAACTAAAGCCACCAGGACTAAAGCAGAAATGAACTGTTTTCTTTTAAACTTGAATTCTTTCGGAGTAAGGAATCGTTTCTTCATAAAAATAAAAGTTAGAAATATTAGATGCCAATAAAAGACATCCAAATAGTGTGCCAAGTTTTACCAAAAGAGCAATAGCACTGAAAATCAAAACAATAAAGAATAAAGACACCACAAAAGCATGTAGAGAATGTGGAAAGAGCTCAACACAAGTTGTAGAATTTTTCTACAAAACCTCATAAATTATTTCATAATACACCATAACAAACCGACGTTTCTTTAAAAATTAATGCAAAGATAGTAAGAATCAAGAAAATACTAGGAACAGTATTCGTTAAAAAAAAGTATAGCATACACCCGAATTCATTTTTACAACCTATACTTTAAGGTAATAAAACACATATAACTATACATTATCTTTTGTACAACAAGAAATAAAGAATATCTTTGCACGGATAATTTTTTAAAATAATGGAGCAAATAGCTAGTAATCTAACCATTGAAAATAGGCGCAACAACTTTATAAACCGCAAAATGATATTTAATGTGCTGGGACTATTGCTTTGTATCGAAGCTGGTATGTTTCTGATTTGCGCAGGAGTATCACTTTACCATAACGAGCAGGATGCTATCTTCTTCTTGTACAGCATCCTTATTAATGCAGGAGCTGCTTTTTTATTTTTATTATTTGGAAGAGGAGCCAACCGGCAACTAGGCCGACGCGACGGTTACATCATCGTCAGCGCCTCGTGGCTGCTATTCTCAGTCTTTGGCATGCTCCCCTTTCTCTTCAGTAAATCCATCGATGGAGTAACCAATGCTTTTTTCGAAACCATGTCGGGATTTACCACGACCGGTGCTACGATTCTTGACGACATAGAATCACTGTCGCACGGTATGCTTTTCTGGCGCAGTCTCACACAATGGATTGGAGGGTTAGGAATTGTGTTGTTCACAATAGCTATCCTGCCAATATTTGGTGTAGGCAACATGCAGCTAGTATCTGCCGAATCAACAGGGGTAAAGCATGATAAGATACACCCTAAAATCGGAATGATGGCAAAAGTATTGTGGGGCGTTTATCTGGTACTGACCATCACTGAAGTTATCCTGCTGTATTGTGGAGGCATGTCTATGTTCGATGCGATATGCCATTCTTTCACAACGACGGCTACAGGTGGGTATTCAACTAAACAAAATAGTATTGTACACTGGAATTCTCCTTATATAGAATATGTGGTCGCTATCTTCATGTTACTGTCAAGTATAAACTTCTCCCTCTACTTCATGTGTGTAAAAAAGCGCAGTCTTCGTATATTAAAAGACGATGAAGTTAAGTGGTTCCTTTCAGTGGTTTTCGCTGTTACAATAATCATTACAACATCTTTAATGGTCACAGACAAAATGGATTTGGAGAAAGCATTCCGTTTGGCATTCTTTCAGGTAGTTACCTGTCAGACATCATGCGGATTTGCCACAGCCGACTACATGCTTTGGCCTCCATTTACCTGGACACTGCTGTTATTCGTCATGACCGCCGGGGGCTGTACAGGTTCGACATGCGGAGGTGTAAAAAGTATGCGTGTTATGATTATGGCGCGAAACATCCAAAACAGCATGAAACGTCTGCTCCACCCCAATGCTGTTATTCCAGTGCGTGTGAACGGACAGGTTATTTCTTCTTCTTTGGTAAGCGGAGTCACCACTTTCTTTGCTGTATACATTGCTATTGTGCTGGTTGGCTGGGTTTTACTCATGACTGTAGGAGTTGATTTCATGGAAGCTATCAGTGTTGTAATTTCAAGTCTAGGCAACGTAGGACCGGCATTAGGAATTTATGGCCCTGCCTATTCATGGAATGCACTGCCCGATGCTGCCAAATGGATCGCATCTTTCCTGATGCTCATAGGACGCTTGGAAATCTATGCCGTATTATTGATGTGCTTTCCAGACTTTTGGAGAAAGCAATAACAATTATTAATATTTATTTAATTCACTGCTACTATATTTTTTTTTCGTAATTTTGCAACCGGTTTTTTTAAGATGAATTTATACGTTTTATAAAATGGAGAAACATTCGGAAGCAAGAGCAAAAGCAGACAATCAGCAATTACACCGCCGGGTGGACTTGTTGCTTCGTACAGGAAAACTTTTAGTGGAAAGTTTGGCAGATACCAATAGAGTGGTAAGAAACATGAAGCGCACAGCCGCCTTTCTGGGTATTGCAGAAGACAAGTTACACATCAATGTAAGCTTTACCATGCTGATGGTAAACGTCAGTGACGGTGATTACTCTTTTACGAAATTCCAGCGCATTGAAAGTCATGGAGTAAATATGACAGCTATTTCTGCTGTAAGTAAACTTTCCTGGAAAGCGCTTGAAAACGACTACACGTTAGATCAGTATGAACAAGAATTGGAAGAAATCCGCACAAGAAAAAGAAATTACACTCCTTGGCAGGTAGCCATCGGAGCCGGATTTGCCTGCGGTGGATTCTGTATTCAGTTCGGTTGCGACTGGATGGCATTCCTTTATGCATCTATTGCAGCTATTATTGGTATGCGTGTACGTGCGCACTGCAATGAATCTGGTTTAAATCACTACATGGGTATAGCAATCTCAGCTTTCATTTCTACTATGTTAGCATGGGCTAGCACTTTTCTCCCTGCCGAATGGACGAATACGCCTTGGCATCCTTTATTGGCATGTGCCTTATTTATTGTCCCCGGGGTACCCCTTATCAACTTTGTGGACGATATGATGGACAATTATATCCAAGTAGGTATTGTCAGAGCAGTCAATACACTGCTTATGGTATCAGCCATGGCATTTGGTATAGCCTTCGCTGTAAAAATTTGCTCAATTGATGATTTTTTCCCAACTATCAGTATGGTGCCTCATCACAGTTATTGGGAATATGCGATTGCTGCAGCCATATCAGCAATGGGCTTCTCCATGATTTTTAATATTCCCCGTCGCCTGTTATGGGTGGTAGCCATTGGTGGTATCATAGCCGTTTGTACGCGTAACTTTGTAAATTTAGGTTCAAGTACCAATAATATCGGTTTGGATATGGGGCTTGTAATTGGATCATTCTCCGGTGCAGTATTAGTTAGCTTAATAGCTATAAAAGCTGTACACTGGTTCCACGTGCCTAACCACGTGCTGACTATTCCTTCGGTTATCCCAATGATCCCCGGAGTATTGATGTATCGCATGTTATTCGGACTTATCAATGTAAATGTTCAAACAGAAGTTACTCCATTAATGAAAGCACTAGAAAGTGGCATCACCTCAGGATTGGTTATTATGTGTATTGCCATAGGAGTAGCCATCCCAAATATTTTTGGACGAAAATACATTGCGACTTCCAAAAACAAACGTTTAAAACAGTTATTGGAAGAACGTAAGGCTAAAGGTAAGTTTGTAGAATGGTAAATAAAAAAAAATCGTCGTTACAACTCAAAACAAATGTAACGGCGATTTTTTATCAACACTTTAAAACAAAAAATATATGATTAGATTAAATGTTTTTATTCAGGTATCCGAAGACAAGAAAAATGAAGTTTTAAACGCAGCAAAAGAACTGGTAGCAGCCTCTCTAAAAGACAATGGATGCATTGCTTATGATGTATTCGAAAGCTCTACAAGAAAAGATGTGCTCTTAATCTGCGAAACATGGAAAGATGAAGCTTCACTGTCAGCACACGAACATGCATCTCACTTTACAACAATAGTTCCTAAAATACAGGCACTTGCCAGTATGAAATTGGAAAAATTTGAATTCTGATGACTTTCATTCAGGAACACTTTTACGGTTTACGAGTGTTTTTCCTATAAAAAAGAAAGAAAAAGTGTTCCTATATTCAAAAAAATAATTACCTTTGTACCGCTTCCAGAAAACAAGCCGAAATAGCTCAGCTGGTAGAGCAACTCATTCGTAATGAGTAGGTCCCGGGTTCGAGTCCCGGTTTTGGCTCTAACAATTAAAGGCATGTGTAATGATAAATAATTTTTATTTCACATGCCTTTTTTATTTCTAAAACATTACTTTCATTCCTCCTCAGTCAAAAATGTTTTAAGCCTCTGTTCTTCACTTAATCTGCATACCAGCAAATTATCATTATTCTCGGCCACTACATACCCATCCAAACCCTGTACTATTACGTTCTTTTCTTTTGCCGCATGAATCACGCAATTACGTGTTTCATAGAGTTTAACTCCATGCCCAACAATAGCATTCCCCTGTGAGTCCTTAGCAAAACGCTCATACAGCGAACCCCATGTTCCTAAATCTCCCCAACCAAAATTGGCCGGAAAAACAAACATCTCATCCGCTTTTTCCATAATCGCATAATCTATAGATATATTCTCACACATTTCAAAACCTTCATTTACCATTTCTTGCTCTTTATCCGTATAATAATATGGCAAAATACGTTCGAATATCTTCGACAAAGCCGGCTGATAAACTCGCAAGGCAGCTACTACCGTACTCACATTCCATATAAAGATTCCCGAATTCCAGAAATAATTATTTCTGCGTAAATACCTTTCAGCAGTTTCTCTATCTGGCTTTTCACGAAAACCATCTACCCTAAACATTTCCTTATTACGAGGTGAAGCCATACTCATATCGGCTTCTATATACCCGTATCCTGTATCAGGACGAGTTGGCTTCATACCTAATGTCACCACAGCATCCGAATCTGCCGTAAACGCGATAGCTGAACGGATTACTCGAATAAACTCTGTTTCATTTAAAATAACATGATCACATGGAGTTGCAATAATCGTAGCTTTTGGATTACGGGCTTTTATTTTCCAACTAGCATAAGCCAGACATGGAGCTGTACTTTTACGACAAGGTTCCTTTAATATATGGTCTTCTGCTATATCCGGTAATTGCTGTCTCACCAAGTCTGCATAGACATCTCCAGTTGCAATCCATATATTTTCCAAAGAACAAATCTCCTTAAAACGATCGGCTGTCAACTGTAACAACGTGCGTCCGCACCCTAACACATCAATAAATTGCTTAGGACATTCCGGTGTACTCATAGGCCAAAAGCGACTTCCTACGCCACCAGCCATTATAACAACATGATTATTCTTATTATTCTGAACCATAATGTTTCCCACAGATTATTATGTTATTTCGCAAATATAATATTTTTTTCAGAGTAAATAAGATTATTACTAAATTTGTATTCATAATATACTGAATATAAATCAAAGAATCATGAAAAAAAAATACCCTTGCATAGTTAGCATAGCCGGATCCGATTGTAGTGGAGGTGCCGGTATACAAGCTGACATCAAAACCATTTCTGCCTTGGGAGGATATGCTGCTACTGTAATAACCGCACTAACAGCTCAAAATACAATGGGAGTATCAGGTATATATCCTGTGCCTTCAGCTTTTGTAACCCAACAAATCCAAGCGGTTATGGAGGATATTTGCCCCTCATCAATGAAAATAGGTATGATAAACCAGGTGGAAATTGTCGAGTCCATAGCACTGGCTATAAACCAATACCACCCTCAGCATGTAGTACTTGACCCTGTCATGGTTTCAACCAGCGGATGCAAATTGATTTCAGACCAGGCCATTACCGCTATTACCCAGCAACTTATACCTATAACAGAAATCATTACTCCTAATCTCAGTGAAACAGAGATCTTAACAGGTATACATGCCCATGACCAAGAAACAATGTATCAAGCGGCCAAAATTCTTTTAAGCCAAGGCTGTAAGGCCGCTTTAATAAAAGGTGGTCATTTGGAAGGAAACCGCATGTGTGATTTACTACTTACCAAAGAGTCAGAAACTCCATATCTACTTGAAGCCCTTAAAGTAGAAAGTAAAAATACCCACGGGACAGGATGTTCTCTTTCATCAGCAATAGCCACTTTTCTGGCACTCGAATACCCACTTCCCATAGCTGTTGAGAAAGCCAAAGAATATGTTTACCAAGGCATTATAGCGGGAAAGGATGTACAAATTGGTAAGGGACATGGCCCTCTTAACCACTTCTTTGCCCCTCACCCCATGCACATTTTTACCAAAAATGAGTAATTTATAAAAAGAATCATTACCTTTGCCAAATAAAAATTCAAAATAACTTATTATGAAAGCATTTGTATTTCCAGGCCAAGGAGCACAATTCGTAGGAATGGGTAAAGACCTCTACGAAAACTCTCCGCTAGCCAAAGAATTATTCGAAAAAGCCAACGAGATTTTGGGTTATCGCATTACAGATATTATGTTCGAAGGGACAGACGATGAGCTTAAACAGACTAAAGTTACACAGCCTGCAGTATTTCTGCATTCAGTTATATCTGCACTATGTATGGGTGAAGACTTTAAACCAGAAATGACAGCCGGTCATTCACTGGGTGAATTATCAGCTTTGGTTGCAGCAGGTGTTCTTACTTTCGAAGATGGACTAAAATTGGTATATACCCGTGCAATGGCTATGCAGAAAGCATGTGAAGCACATCCTTCAACAATGGCTGCTATCATCGCTCTTAGTGATGAAACCATTGAAGAAATCTGTAAAAACATCAGTGCAGAAGGAGAAGTTTGTGTAGCAGCAAACTACAACTGCCCGGGACAAGTTGTTATTTCCGGTTCAATGGCTGGTATCGAAAAAGCATGCGAAAAGATGAAAGAAGCAGGAGCTAAAAGAGCACTTCCTCTTAAAGTTGGTGGTGCCTTCCATTCACCACTCATGGAGCCGGCAAAAGTAGAATTGGAAGCAGCTATCAATGCTACAGAATTCCACACCCCTAAATGCCCTGTTTATCAGAACGTAGATGCAAAACCACATACTGACCCTGCTGAAATCAAACAAAATTTGATTGCACAGCTGACAGCTTCTGTACGCTGGACACAGACCATCCAGAACATGATTTCTGATGGTGCCAGCGAATTCATTGAATGCGGACCAGGTGCAGTATTGCAAGGACTCATCAAGAAAATAGACAAAACAGCCAATGCTCACGGCATTGCCTAAATACAACGCTACAATGTATTGACAAAGTACGGATTTGCACAATAACATATGTAAATCCGTACTTTTTTCTATATCCGATTTTTTTCAAAATATAGTATAGTTTTTTTTACAAAAAAACTTATGTTTGCGGTGACTTACAATTTTATCGTTTGATGTTTAATACCATCAGAGTTTTCTCTGATAACTATAGAATGACACACAGAATATGAAGAACTACGAAAAAATTATTATCTATCAGGTTTTTACCCGCCTTTTTGGAAATACGAATTTCAGAAACGAATGTGGCGGTTCATTGCAGGAAAACGGCTGTGGGAAATTAGCAGATTTTACTCCAAAAGCGCTCAATGAAATTAAAAAGCTTGGAGCCACACACATTTGGTATACCGGTGTCATAGAACATGCCACACAAACCAGCTACACACGATATTCCATTCAGCCGGACCATCCTGCCGTTGTAAAAGGAAAAGCAGGCTCACCTTATGCCATAAAAGACTATTATGACATTGACCCGGATTTGGCTACCAGCATACCGGACAGAATGAAAGAATTCGAACACCTGATTAAGCGTACACACGATGCCGGCCTGCAAGCTATCATCGACTTCGTACCTAATCACGTTGCCAGACAATACATATCAGATGCAAAACCTGCAGGGGTAAAAGATTTAGGGGAAGATGATGACCCTACACAGGCTTTCAATGCCAACAATAACTTTTACTATATACCAGGACAAAAGCTTCAGGGAGAAATTGACCTGTATGCCAATCAAGAGGAACCCTATATCGAAGAACCAGCAAAGGCAACCGGAAATAACCGTTTTGATGCCTATCCTAACATAAACGACTGGTACGAAACCGTCAAGCTGAATTATGGTGTCGACTATATCAACAATACCGGCTGCCATTTCAATCCAGCGCCAAACACTTGGATGAAAATGAAAGATATCCTACTGTTCTGGGCATCTAAAAACATCGACGGATTCCGCTGCGACATGGCTGAAATGGTCCCTGTAGAATTCTGGGGATGGGTAATACCTCAAATTAAAGAAGTTTATCCCAATATTATTTTCATAGCAGAAGTTTACAATCCTAACGAATACAGAAACTATTTGTTCAACGGTCACTTCGACTATTTATATGATAAAGTAGGCTTGTACGATACATTACGGGCTGTCACCTGCGGATATGCATCAGCTACTACCATTACCAACAGATGGCAGGAAGTGAACGATATACAGAGCCACATGCTCAACTTCCTGGAGAACCATGACGAACAGCGCATTGCATCCGACTTTTTTGCAGGAAATGCCAGCAAAGCCTTCCCAGCCATGGTTGTAAGTGCATGTATGAATACTAATCCTTTGATGATTTACTTCGGACAAGAACTGGGTGAACCCGGAATGGATGAAGAAGGTTTCAGCGGACGCGACGGACGCACTACTATTTTCGATTATTGGAGCGTCAGCTCTATTAGAAGATGGAGAAACAATAATAAATTTGACAACCGCTTATTGAACGAAGAAGAAAAAAACATCCGCCGGTTCTACGTTTCACTGCTGAATCTGTGCAATAGTGAAAAAGCAATTGCTAAAGGAGAGTTTTTCGACTTGATGTATGCTAATCAGGGAAGCTGGCAGATGAATGAACACAAGCAATATGCCTTTTTCAGAAAATATGAAAAAGAGCTGCTGCTTATTGTCTGCAACTTCGACGAAATATCCAGTAGAATATCAATAAATATTCCCGAGCACGCATTCGATTATCTCAATATACCTCAAAGAGGAGAATTCAGTGCCCGTGAATTACTGACAGGTAAAAACGAAACATTAAATTTCTCTCCTACCAAACCGGTTACCGTAGAAGTTCCTGCCTGGGGCGGTAAAATACTGAAAATAAAATTATAACCCATCTCAACAGCCATGCTATGAATAAAAAAAACATAACATGGCTGTAGACATATCAGCTCTAACCCTCTAAATCATGCAGAAAAAATACACGTATCATACAGGAATTGCACTCAGCGGTGGATTCATACGCGGACTTGCACATTTAGGAATGCTCCAAGCTTTATTCGAACATGATATCCGACCGGATATTCTGTCTGGAACCAGCGCTGGAGCTATCGTAAGCGCTTTTATAGCCGATGGTAAAGAACCTTTTGAAATCATGGAACTGTTCGAAGACCAGTCTTTTACCGACTTGGCCAGATTCAGTCCCGGAAAAGAAGGATTGATGAAAATGGACAAATTCATTGATTTTCTAAAATCTCATCTGAAAGCACAAAAAATAGAAGATCTGAAAATCCCTACAGTCATCACAGCCACCGATTTCGATCATGGAAAATGTATACACTTTACCCAAGGAGAAATAACTAAACGCATAGCAGCTTCCTGCTGCATCCCTGTGTTATTCAAACCCATCGTAATCGGAAATACACATTACGTGGACGGAGGCGTATTCATGAACATGCCTGTGAGTCCCATACGCGACTTATGCAAAGAAGTTATCGCCCTGAATGTCTACAAGATGATGAATGAAAAATACGATAATAATCTGATATACATCGCCTTGCGAGCATATCATTATATATTCCAAGCCAATACCCTGCATGAATTGGAACAAGCAGACTGCATTATAGCTCCAGACGGACTGGAGCATTTTGCCAATCATGAACTGGACAAAGCAGAAGATATTTTCCAGATAGGTTATCAAAAAGCACTGGACGTATTGGAAAGCCGTAAAAAATAAAACAACTCCTATATATTATAAACCCCTTGTCTGTTCAAAACAGCAAGGGGTTTATAATTATCGTTTCAGCAAACCTATTTTCAAATTCAGCTTAAAATAATAAGCATTATTTTCACGCTCCAGATAACCATATTTATCTTTTTCAGTTGAGCCCTTCTCCAATCGGGAATTCTGATATAAGAAATCAGCAAATACCTGACGGAAAGCCCGCTGATAGCACAGCACTTCCCCATCTCCTGTTACAAATAAGAATCCGGATATAGCTGATTCTACTCCATTATAAAGTTTAGCCGGGCGCATACCTGTTGCCAAAGCAAGCAGAAATTCTTTAACTTTATATTCATAAAAGCCATGCTTGTTAATCAATTCATCTTTAATTTTCAGCGGATTACTTTGTTTAATAAGCTCCACCAAGTCCGAAATTTTAGTCACACCATCCAAATGCATCAGCCGTACCATCTCGGCAAGGACACGAGCCATATGCAAGTCAATCATACCCAGATTGCTTCTGAATACTTTGTCAGCTACATCATTATACTTCAGAACTCCTCCTAAACGCTCAATCATCAACATCCTGCCTACTACATCATCTTCTTCGCCGAAAGCATTGATTTTATTTACCGTTGGCGATGCAAACTTGACACCGGTTTGTTCAAACTTCAAGTTTGCCGAGCGGCCACCATCCAGCAAAGGCAACATCATACCCAAGCGGGAACGTACACAAAAACCTGTAAGAGGAGCATCTTCCCGATAAAATGCAACACTGAAATCAGTCCGGTCATCAGTTTTAGCCTCCAAATCAAACAGCGCTATTTCATCAAGAAACTCTTCTACCCCATCCGGTGAAGTCACATCATCCGTCTTTGAAGACCGTATTCCGTTCAAAATCAAATCGGCTACAACAGCAAAATCCTCACGGGGAATCCGCTTGTCAATATTCTCACCCACAATATGAATATCAGTACCTTCTACCACATAACGGCGTGTGCCATCATGTTCTTGGCGCTGAATCATTGCTACAGGAATGCATAACGAATCATTCTTTTTCACATCAGGAGTACCTGCATACACACATCCATCTGCAAGCAGACGGAAAAATGCATAAACTTCTCCCCATTCTCTTTTTGTTGCTTCAAATGCCATAATACCATTTTTTTAGAGTACAAATATAGCAATAACACATAATATTTTGGAAGAATAAAAGGAATTATCTACTTTTGTTAATATACAACACAAGTTAATTTTTCAATAAGCAAAAAAAAATGAAATATCCCAACGACTCTTTCCAACCATTGTTTAATAAAATATCTCCGATTATTAAACATGAAAAGATTTATAAAGCAATACACCGGCAACTCATGACCAAATGGTTTCAAACCTCTGTACTTCTGTGTATAGTAGGGTCTATTACTGCCATAATATACAGTTCATTCGAAGAGTCGGCCCCTTATCGAAATTACCTTTATTCATTCAACTACTTTGCATCCCTTGTCTATACTATTGAATACGTATTAAGGCTGATAGCCGCTCCTCTGCAATATCCGGACAGCAAATACTGGAAAGCCCGGTTGCGGTACGTTTTTTCCTTTTATGGAATTATTGACTTTGTCGCTATACTCCCGTTTGTTCTGATTTATCTTTATAAGGACTCTCCATCCATGCACATGATTGTGCTGGCATATATACTTATCATCTTCAAACTCATTCGTTACTCCCGCTCTTTCCGCATGATAGGTTGGGTTTTAAGCCAGGTCAAAGAAGAATTAATAACAGCCTATACGGCTTGTGGCATCATGCTGTGCTTTTCAGGAATCCTGATGTATTACATCGAAAGGAATGCCCAACCGCAAGCTTTTGCCAACATCGGCGATGGTTTTTGGTGGGCTATCGTTGCATTTACCACAGTAGGATATGGCGACATTTATCCCATCACACCTTTGGGAAGGATATTAAGCAGTCTCATCAGCCTCATCGGTATTGCCATGATTGCCATTCCTACCGGTATCATAAGCTCGGCATTCATGAACATGATATTAGAGAAAAAACAGAACGACAACAATCCTCCACAAACAAAATAATTTAGAGATAAACTTATGGAACAACAACCTCAACTCAACGAACACAATAAGCAGGAATATCCGCCCATGCATACCTGCGAGCACATCGTAAACAGAACCATGGTCAATCTGTTTAACTGTGGCAGGGCGGTTTCGGCACACATTGAGCGTAAAAAAAGCAAACTTGATTTTTCTTTGCCCACATGTCCGTCGGCAGAGCAAATTCAGGAAATAGAAGAAACTGTGAACCAAGTAATTCGGCAAAACCTGCCTGTTACTACCGAATTTATTACACAGGTAGAAGCAGTCGGCCGATTCGACCTGAAACGTTTACCTGAAAATGCAACAGAAACCGTGCGCATCGTTAAAGTCGGAGATTATGATGAATGCCTCTGCATCGGTCAGCACGTAACCAATACAACCGAAATAGGAACTTTCAAAATTATCAGCCACGATTATAAAGAAGGAATTTTCAGAATCCGTTTTAAACTAGTATAATTCACTCCTGTTTTAAAACAAACGTGAATGGACATACCGTAAAAGTATACCCATTCACGTTTTCTTATATTCTTACTCAGTCCACCCATTTCTCCTCCAGTGCTACAGCCAGAGGAAAAATGATATTATTTTCCAAATGAATATGCTCATATAAATCATTCACAAATATCTTCAAACGCTCCATCAACAGACGGAAACTGCCACAGCCGTCAGCAGGAGTACTAAAACCGTGCGTCAGTTCACTGATACGGTGATAGCGGTCACCTTCACCTTCATGCTCCATACGCATCACCCGAATAGGATTCTTTACCGTACCACAATGCATCTGTTCCAACGTGTGCCCTTCCTCTGAAGCTGCAAAGAGTTCCTGCAGATATGGAAACAGCACATTCTCTTCCTTCTGCAAATGCGATTCAAGATCTTTCAACGATTCCACAAACAGGCCATGCAGCTCCAACAGTTCCGGATGTGCTTCACCATGTACAGCCAGAACCTGATTCATCAGCACCAAAATTTCCGGTCCATTCCGTCGAATACCCCGATGATGAATTTTCAACACATAATCAATCAGCAAGTCCAATGGCCAAGAAGAAAAACCATGCTGCTGGTCCAAATGTATTTGCCGCAAAGCTTGTTCGACTTCATCAGTATTTAAGCCAGCATCCTTACAAGCCTGGCTTAACGAAGCATCACCATGACAGCAAAAATCGATTCCATATTTCGAAAAGACAGCAGCTGTTGCGAAGTTGCCCGCAACAATCTCACCTACACTTAAATTTTTCATGTTCTAGTTTTTTATTATTTCGCTGCAAAATTGGGCAAAACAAAACATATAAACTGTAACCTATGTTACCATTACTTGAAAAAATGACAGAAAAATAAATTTTTCACCTATAATATATACTGAAAATCATTTTACATAAGAACATTAATTGAATAATAAAATTATTCATCGTATCTTTACCAAGAAAATTATTTTAAGAACACTATAAACCCTAAGAACAAACTTTATGAATTACCTTTCAAAATCAATGATGGCTTTATGTATAGCCACTTGTCTGGGAGCATGTTCACAGCAAGAACAGTATTACGTAAAGCAAGCTATTTTCCCAGAAAATGCGACATTGGAAGAAAAAGTAGAAATTGCAGCTCACCTGGTTCCTACCCCTCAGCAGTTGGAATGGCAAAAAATGGAACTGACTGCATTTCTTCATTTTGGTGTGAATACCTTTACCGGTAGAGAATGGGGAGACGGTACAGAGGACCCGGCCGTTTTCAATCCGACTAACTTGGATGCCGACCAGTGGGTACGGATACTGAAAGAATGCGGCTTCAAAATGGTTATCATTACAGCCAAGCATCACGATGGTTTCTGCCTATGGCCTACAGCTACTACAAAACACTCTGTAGCTTCATCCAAATGGAAAGATGGAAAGGGCGACGTAGTTAAAGAATTACGCGATGCTTGTACCAAATATGATATGAAATTTGGTGTATACCTTTCACCATGGGACCGTAACGCCGAATGCTACGGTGACTCTCCGAAATACAATCAGTTCTTTGTTGAACAGCTCACCGAACTGCTTACAAACTATGGAGAAGTACACGAAGTATGGTTTGACGGCGCCAACGGGGAGGGTCCCAACGGCAAGAAACAGGAATACGACTGGCCTCTTGTTTACAAAACCATACACGAACTGCAGCCAAAGGCCGTTACAGCCATTATGGGTGACGACGTACGCTGGGTAGGCAATGAAAGCGGATTGGGACGTGACACCGAATGGAGTGCTACTGTATTGAATCCAGGAGGACTACCAGCTTCCGAAGCAGGAAACAAAGCACTGGAGATTAATGCCATGAGCAAAGATCTTGGTAGCCGCGACATGCTTGCTAAAGCCAAGAGCGTACACTGGTATCCATCGGAAGTAGACGTTTCAATCCGTCCGGGATGGTTCTATCACGAAGCAGAAGACAGCAAAGTGAAAAGTCTGAAACACATGGTCGACATCTACTACAAGTCTGTAGGATGCAACTCGGTACTGCTGCTTAACATTCCACCCGACTGTGAAGGACGTATCAGTCAGGCTGATGAAGCACGCTTAAAGGAATTTGCAGCCTATATCAACCAGACCTTCAGCAATAATCTGCTGAAAGAAGGCAGCCAGTATTGGACTGCTAAAGGTAATGGTGAAAGCAAGACTTACAACCTGCAACCGGATGCTGTATTCAATACCATCATGCTCCAGGAAGATATTGCAAAAGGACAGCGAGTAGAAGAATTTACCGTAGAAGCTTTTGCCGACAATACATGGAAAGAAATCGCTAAAGGAACCACTATCGGCTATAAGAGACTGCTCCGTGTAGACGATTTAAAAGCTGATCAGCTGAAAGTAACTATCAAGGCATCCCGCTCCAATGCAAACATCCTGAATGTAGGTGCTTTCTATGCAGCTCCTATTCAGAATATGACACAGGCAAACGAGTGGAACAACCTGTCTAGAGAAAACTGGAAAAAGGTTTCTGCACAGCCACTGGTAGTCGACTTAGGCAAGAAAGTTACGCTGAAAGCCTTTACCTACGCACCTGCAGGCCAGCAAGCCAAACCGTCTATGGCTTTCCATTATACACTTTACATCAGTAACGATGGCAAACAGTGGAAAGAAATACCTACTACCGGTGAGTTCAGTAATATTGTGAACAACCCGATTCCACAGACAGTTCAGTTCAAGAAAGAAGAAACCGGCCGCTTTATCAAACTGGCAGCCACTACTCCTGACGGAGGAAAGGCTACTGTTGAACTGAACGAACTGGGTGTAACCGTGGTAAATCCCTAAGTCCAAACAATAACAGTATTATCCATGAAAAATCATTTAACATTTATACTGTCATGCCTGTTGCTGCTTCTCGTCACCGGAGCAGCAACAGCTCAGGCACGCTTTGACAAGAAAAAGCTGTATATGGTAACTCCTGCCGGACAACCCGACAAAGCATGGAGTTTTTCTGCCAACAGTCCAAAAATACAGCTCACTTCCAAAAACGAAAGCAACAAGTCTCAGCTCTGGAGCATTGCCGACCTCTCAGGCAGTTTCCGTCTGATTAACCCTTACGAAAATCAGGCTGTACAGGCTGCTGCCAACCGTTTTGTTCAGGTTGCCGAAACAAACGGGTCCGATGAAATGCAGTTATGGCTTATCAAGCCCGTAGGCGATTATGTGCAGTTTATCCCTTCCAATCAGGCAAAATGGGTAGCTGCCGCCCAAAAAGACGGTACTATTGCACTGGTGGATGCAGCTAAGGCAGGCGAAAGCAAGGAAACCTTATTCAGCATCACAGCCAGCAGTGTAGCTGCTCCCGAAGGTGACAACAGCGCCCTTCGCGAAAAGGTATACTGGGAAGACGAAACCCGATTCGAAGAAAACAAGGAAAAAGGACATGCTACCTATACTCCTTACTTCAGTGAAGCCGAAATGCTGGCCGATAAAGAATTCTATGCTACCCCGTGGGTTTACACACAGAGTAAAGCCACTATGCTGCTGAACGGCGACTGGTATTTCGACTTTGTGCCTGAGCCTTCTAAGCGCCCGACCGATTTCTACAAGGAAGACTTCGACGTGAGCAGCTGGGTTACCATTCCGGTTCCATCCAACTGGGAAATGCAGGGATACGACCGTCCTATCTATTGTAACGTAGAGTATCCGCATTCTAACACACCTCCTTATATTGATGCCCGCAAAGGTTTCAACGACGGTGGAAAGAATTACGGTATCAACCCCGTTGGCTCGTATGTACGCTATTTCGACCTGCCCGAAGGATGGAGCAAACAGCGTACTTTCATTCAGTTTGGCGGTATCTACAGTGCAGCCTTTGTTTACTTGAACGGACAATACGTTGGTTATACACAGGGAGCCAACAACGTAGCCGAGTTCGACCTGACAAAATATCTGCGCGAAGGACGCAACAAGCTGGCGGTACAGGTATTCCGTTGGAGCGACGGTTCGTATCTGGAATGTCAGGACATGTTCCGCATGAGTGGTATCTTCCGCGATGTATATCTGTATAACACCCCGAAAGTAAGTGTGCGCGACCATTACATCACATCCAGACTGAATGCACGCGACCAGTATAAGAGCGGCACGATGCAAGTAGAGCTGACACTGGACAACCGTGATAAACTGAAAGGCAGCAAGGAGTTGGTTATCAAGCTGACCGACCCAGAAGGCCGTCTGGTTGCCGAGAAGAAGCAAAAAGCAACATTCTCTGCCGGCAAAGCGGAAACGAAGCTGAAAGTTCAGTTCAATGTAAAGAACCTGCAGGCTTGGACTGCCGAAACACCTAATCTGTATACCGTAAGCGTCATCCAGCGAGAAAACGGAAAGGATGAAATGGCTTTCTCTACCAAATATGGTTTCCGCGATGTTACACTGCGCGGCACCATCGTCTATATCAACGGACAGCGTGTTTTCTTCAAAGGAGTAAACCGCCACGACTCTCACCCGCTGTACGGACGTGCCGTAACAACAGAATCAATGCTGGAAGATGTCCTGCTGATGAAACGCAACAACATCAATACCATCCGTACATCGCACTATCCTAATGCAGCCAAGATGTATGCCATGTTCGACTACTACGGACTGTATACTATGGACGAGGCCGATCTGGAAGACCATGCTAACCAGTCTATCAGCGACATGCCGTCGTGGATTCCTGCTTTTGTAGACCGTATCGACCGCATGGTGTTGCGCGACCGTAACCATCCGTCGGTTATCTTCTGGAGTTTGGGTAATGAGTGTGGAGGTGGAAACAACTTCCAGGCTTGCTACGATGCAGCCAAACGTCTGGACCCTCGTCCTGTTCACCACGAAAGTACACGCGACGGAAAAGAGTATGGAGGAAACCGCTTCTCCGACCTTTATTCGAAGATGTACCCGGGCATGGACTGGATGGAACAGTATACCAGCTCACTGGACAAACCTATGTTCATCTGCGAGTATACACATGCCATGGGTAATGCCATCGGTAACCTGCGTGAATACTGGAACTGTATCGAAAGCAGTTCAGCTACCATCGGTGGCGCTATCTGGGACTGGGTAGACCAGGCTATCTACGAACCGACAGACATCAAGAACGGTACTTACGAAGGCCGTCTGCATACAGGTTACGACTTCCCCGGCCCGCATCAGGGTAACTTCTGCTCAAACGGTATCATTCCGGCTACCCGCCACGAATCACCGAAACTGAAAGAAGTGAAAGCTGTATACCAGTACATCAAATTCCAGCTGGAAGGAACAGATGCTGACAAGAATACAGCTACCGTGAAGTTGCAGAATACCTACGACTTTATCTCAACCGAAGGATTCGAACTGGTTTGGGAAGTAGTGAAGAACGGAAACGTAGCAGGTACCAGCCAGATGAGACTGGATGCCATTGCCCCCGAAGCCGACCAACTCGTTACACTGGATTTGAAAGGCGTACAGCTGAAAGATGCTGCCGCTGCCGGCAAAGAGGTTATGCTGAATCTCTATGTAAAAGACATGCAGGAAAGAACCTGGGCAGCAGCCGGACATCTGATTGCCCAGCAGCAGTTTGAGCTGAGCAAGCGCGGCAACCTGCCTGAGCTGCGTGTAAACAGCCGTGTAGGCAAACTGGAAATTGCTAAAGACGAAAAGAGCCTGACGGTGAAAAACAGCTTCATCGAAGGTACATTCTGCCTGGCAACCGGACAGATGACTGCATTGAAAGTAAACGGCATGGATGTAATCTACGGCAAGGAAGGTTTCATCTACGATAACCACCGCTGGATAGAAAACGACGGATTCAAGCAGACTGAAAACGGACTGAATGCTACAGGTACTTGTGAAGCTACCGAAACAGCAGACGGTAAAGTGATTGTTAAAACCACTCGCGACGGAAGCTTGTGCGGAACAGAAATCAATTACACATTCCTTCCGAACGGTGTAATGGATATGGATGTGAAGTTACTGCCCAAAACTGCCAACTTGCGCCGCACCGGACTGGTTTGCTCAATTAATGCCGGACTGGACAATGTAGACTACTACGCATACGGTCCTTGGGAAAACTATATCGACCGTAAAGGTGGATGTATGGTAGGACGCTATCACACTACCGTCAAAGATATGGTAGAACGCTACGTCAAACCTCAGTCTATGGGTAACCGTGAAGGTCTGCGCGAACTGAAACTTACCAACAAGCAAGGTGAAGGTATCCGCATCGAAACAGAAGGCAACGTATCCTTCTCTACACTGCGCTATACCGATGCCGACCTGATGAATGCCAAACATATGTGGGAATTGCAGGAACGTCCTTACATCATCTTACATCTGGATGCACAGATTCGCGGCTTAGGTAATGCCAGCTGCGGTCCTGAAACCCTGCAGACCTACAAGATTCCTTTGATGCCTGTAAGCTTCAAACTCAGAATCTCGGCATGCAATTAATTGCTGTCTATAATAACAGATAGCTATTTATACCACAGCGGACCGCCCCTTCATCGGAAACGGTCCGCTGTTTTTCTTTTGCCCTTACCAATTTATCACCATGCCTCCCCTTTCACATAAAGCGGCTGATAGCGGCTTCCCAAATTCTTGAGCCTGCCCTCGTCCAGCAACCGACGGATGGTTCGCAATGCCTTTACTGTATTAAACCCTGTAATTGCCTCCATATCCGTGCGCCGCATAAAACTGTTCTTTTTGAAAAAGACCGCTACCACAGCCAGCACTTCCGGCTGTGACAACTTAGACGAATGCCGGGAAGAAGCCTTTACACGCTTTACTTCGAGTGTCTGAAAACGCTCCTTAAACTCCTTATCGGGCATAAATTTTACAGCCTTCAACCGGATGTCGGTAGCAGCAACACGCTTGGAATTACTTCCAGGCACATACTTCAGTATCAGGCGGAAAAATCCTAGCCCACCGATATGTACCGAGCAACTGTTTTTTAAAACAACTGCCATCTCTTCGGCCAAAGCCGTAATTACCGCATTTACATCGGCCGGCGAAGCCGTGCATTTACAACTGATTCGTTCACTCAATTTCTTGGTGTCCACCACTCCGTTTGTCAATACTTTGGGATGAGGAAGGTGTGTTGTTTCCATATCGGAAACCGGGCTTTCAAAAATATCAAATTTGATTGCCATTTTCTTACTTTTTTAAGTTTGTAATTTTTTTAATACTCGCTGCAGTCATACTCGGTAGTTTTCTACTTTATCATTAATATGACATATGTATCGCTCTACTGCGAACAAAGTGTCTCATTACTGTCCTAAACATTCGGCTTTAAAATGATAAACTTCGAATAGACTGACGCAAAAATAGAAAACCATCAGCAGGAAGTGTGCTTGGTTGATGCTGGTTGATAATATTTGCGATTTACTTTCATTTTAATAACTTTGCAACTACAAGAAACAGCTGAACAATGATTATAATAAAGCGATGTTCGGTTGTGATTTGCTTTCATTTTAATAACTTTGCAACTACAAGAAACAGCGTCCCAAAATACAAAGATGCTTTGTTTGTGTTGTGATTTGCTTTCATTTTAATAACTTTGCAACTACAAGAAACAGCGAGGACTATAACAGATACATCGAACTGACGTTGTGATTTGCTTTCATTTTAATAACTTTGCAACTACAAGAAACAGCCATAAGAAACAAACTCCCGTCCTCCATTAAGTTGTGATTTGCTTTCATTTTAATAACTTTGCAACTACAAGAAACAGCAAGAAGCTCGGCAGGGAAGCGGACTTTATCGTTGTGATTTGCTTTCATTTTAATAACTTTGCAACTACAAGAAACAGCAGAACAGGAACTAATTACTGATTATCAGATAGTTACAACAAAGTTTAGAAAATAAAAAATCTGTTTCTACAAATAAAAAATCTCACAGATTTGTGAGATTTTTATTTCTAAAACAACTCTAACTGTTGACTTGCAGCATTAGGGGTCTGAATCTTTTTCCCATAAAACATTTCAATCTGCCCAAACTGCTTGTCAGTAATACACAAAATTCCCACCTGACCATAATCAGGTAAAAATGATTTTACTCTTTTAATATGTACTGAAGCATTTTCAGTACTAGCACAATGTCGTATATAGATGGAAAACTGAAACATTGTAAACCCATCTTTCTGAAGATTTTTACGGAATAAAGCATGCGCCTTTCTGTCTTTCTTCGTATCAGTCGGTAAATCAAAAAACACCAAAATCCACATAATACGGTATTCACTAAAACGATCCATGCCAATTAAATCTTCTCCGGATATTGTATTTTTCGAACCTCACCACTAAAACATCTGTAAAGCGATGCTGTAGTCTGTGAAACAGCAATCATAAGCGGACTTCTTTTTCCATTTATTACAACCTCAAGAGTTGGAATGGTCAAAAGAATTGCTTTGATTTCTTTCGTAAGTTCCTCAGCACTTCCATAATTTTTCACTATTTTAAAAACCAATTCATCGACATAAGGCCGATAAGGTTCCATAATATCATCAGCCAAACAGTAGGCGTTATAACGGTTATGATGATGAATTCCCAATGTAGGTAGCAGCCCACTAGAGACCAAAGCACGAGCTACAATTGCACGCAATATAGCATAACCATAATTCAACAGATTATTGGGGTAAATACCATCTCTATCGCGTGTAAATCCATCTATATGTGCAAACAATATTTTCCAATAAAAAGCAGCAGCCCTAGCTTCTAAATTATCCGGATCTCCACTTCTAACATCATCAGCCCAAACCTGCATACAGTTAAACTTTTCTCCTAAACAGCGATTGAGCACTTCATTCTGATTCTGTATCTTTACCTTGATGGTCTGCTGCCACAACTGCTTTTTTAAAGGAAGTGATGCATCAATTTGTTTTCTAAACCGCTCATTCTGTACTGTATTTCCATATAAAGGTAACATTAACCCAATCGGCATCCCCTTTCCATCACAGGTCACTACACTGACATTGTTTTCTAAAAGAGCTTCCAGTACTCCCGAGGTAATGGTTATCCGGCGATTATCTAATATTACCAAAGCTATATCCTCTATAGGTTTTGTTACAACAGACTGACTTTTAAAACTATCCGGAAGCAGAGCATTATGCTCCACCTCCGGTAATTTAATAACCAATTGAGAATTCTGCAAGGACAGGTACGCAGGATTTCCAAAATACAATGTCTTCTTTATCATTACATCAGATTATTAGGTTATTATATTTTACATTTCCTAATCTGTCTACCATTAACGGTATACAAATTTCTTTTATTGAAATTTTATCATTAAAAAGTTCAATCTTGTTTTGTGAGGTAAATTCTAATTTATCAACTATGACAGAAGCTACTGCAAATGGAACAAAAAATGCTCTATTACCAGTACAACTTACCATCTTATAGATACGCTCTTTATTTATAGGCGCAATAATATGACCATCACGTATTTCTTCATCTGTAGGTAAGTATACCAAATCATTAGGTGACAACACAAATAACAGTTTATCTCCATTTCTGTCTTCTGGAGCAGGAGGAAGCCCTTTCTTCTGACGACTTATCACATTATTTAAAGGTATTGACGAAAAACTGCGTTTTCGCATAGCTCTTCCTGACGTGATATCCTGTTGTGTAGCTTCATATACAGCAAAAAATAAATTGGTTCCTTTTGCAGCTTCCACAAACTTGAATCGTTTATTCCCCGTCTCACCCACAGCAAACTTTTCAGCTTTTTCATACACTCTTACTTTGTAAATAGGCTGATGCTCCCTTCCATCATTCAAATCAGTAATCTTCTGATTCATCCGCTCTATTCCTTCTGGCGAAAAAGCAATTTCCGGATTATTACCATTCTTCAGCAAATGATTCAACAGTATCTTCTGTATGCCAGTATCTGTTACCTCCTCTTCAATTTTTTTCTGATTAAATGAAGTATCCAGCGGTTTACGAGTTGCAAAGAAATGGTCATTCGTTTCCTTCGTAAAATAATAGACCTTTATTTTTTTCAAGTTCAAACCAGGCCATTCTGTTGCATTAGCTTCAAAATATTTATTGATAGCTTTCAAATCATTTTCAGCCTGAAGCAATTCCAATATCTTCCGCTTTAAACGCTTATCAATAATCCTCACAGGATTATTCAGTGCCTCTTTCAATGAAACCGTTTTTTCTTTGCGCAGATTTACTTCACCAAAAACAGTATCTTTATGCATCGGTTTACGAATAGCCCATCTATCGCCTTTAATCTGCGGCACGCTCCGTTTCTTTCCTTCTAAATCGTAATGCGTAAAATAATTAGTAGTACGATTTACTACCCTAAGATTTTGCTTGAAACTGACTACCATATCAGCCAATGTTGTGTATACATCTCGTGTAAACGACTCCCATGGTTTTCGAATCATCCATTTATAATTACTATTTTCATCTGTTTTTACCTTATCACACAATAAACAACGAAGATCATAACGCGATAATTCCGCCCCTCTACGAGCAGAAGAATTATTCAAATAATTTACAATATTACGACTAGCACAAGCTATCACAATAGCATCCATTGCATGATGACGATGGTCAATACGTTTTTTGTTAAACCCACGCTGCATATGCAACGGCATAGAAGGAATAACATGTCCTGAAGCACTGACAGAAGTAAATATTTCTGTATCCTCCAACTGATTAAGACGTATGAAACGTGGCAGAATAATACGATTCCACACATCTTGTACTCCCCAGTCTTTCTTCAAACGGTCTGTTACTCCACCAGTACAAACAATTACATTTTTTGATATCGCTTCTTGTTCATCCTCAGTACGTACTATATTGGACAAAAGACCTTTAATCAATTTACTGATATAACGGCTATCATTCAACTGACGCTCAATAAAACTGTCGGGAATATCCTCCAGCAACAGTTTCTTCATTTTCTGAGAGTTACTATTATAGAAATCTTTTACAAATTGCTCATACTCTCCTACGCTGAAAATTTGAACTGATTTACCATTTCCCAAGGGTACTTTCTCTCCGTGATGCTTTTTGATAAATTCATAGCCAAGAAGATTGTCCTTCAATTTATTGACAGCAGACTCACATATTACTTTATTTGTATACGAGTCATCAAAATAACGAGACTGCGGAATGATATGTTCTATTTCATAAGCAGAAGTAAACAGTTTAGCCAAAGGTATAACCTGACCAGTGTACGGCGAACGATAACGTTGTTCAAGCCAAAGTTTGTAACGTAGAACTTCCGAATGTGACGGACGTTTACGTACATCTCCTTCTCTAAACTTTTTCAGTATGGCAACTATATCTTCGGGAATTTCTTTTTCGGATACAGATGATAATGCACCCTCCTCGTAAATACGTAATATTTCTTGTTGACTGGGTGAATATGGTCTTACATTTTCAATTTCAAAATCTGGATTTATAAACTCGGTCAACAAAGCCTTAATTCTTAGGTTTGTATATTCGTTTTCAATAGTTTGAGCTGTAAGTTTCGCACGTTCTTTGGAAGTTTTCTTCATTTCCCTACCTAACTCCACATGAATTTCGTCTATCTTTCCTTCTTGTTTCCAGATATCTCGTACCACACGAAGAGTCTCTGTTAGAACTTGTTCAACTATAGGATTACGAAGAGAGTGTTGTCTGAAACTTTTCAAATAATTATCAATATCCTGCGGAGTTGTCCATTTTTCTATTTCTTTTATTTCAGAATGACGGTCATAAACAATATAACAAGCCAACCACAGAGGCAAAGCTCTAAAAGAAGATAGTGTAGACAAATGGATAGTTTTCTCCCGAACACGATTACGAATCGTTTCATCATACTCTCCGGTAAGAATTTTCTCTATACGAGCACGAGTTTCCAAAGCAATTTCCTCTTCTTTCCAATATTTACCCATTCGCATTAATGGAAGAAATTTATTGATTGCTTTTAATGAATATGCAGCATAACTACTTTCGAATGGAGGCATCTTTGAGAAAGCCTCAATAAATTGTTCGTTTAAAGCATTTTTTTGAGCAAAAGTATTCAAAGCTGATTTTAGTTCTTGTTTATCCGATATAGAATAAAGTATGTGCCACAGCCATTCCTCATTTTCACGAGAGAGAAAACCTTCATCTATTCCAGCCTTTTTCAATCTGCTCACCAGAGCGCTTCTAATCTCATTACAAGGATAAGTTTTATCCTCTACATAGTTCCAGCGGTAGGCTACCTGTTCTTTTTTACCTAATTTAAACGGTTTATAAGCCAACAAAGATTTTTGATCTATTTCTTTTCGGGTATTTAACCACTCATAAAGTTGTTCATAGCTCTGTTCGTCAGGTAAAAATGCAGCTGTAACATCTACATCAGTTTTTAAAGAGCCATTCACTTCTTTTTCACGTTGATAAATACGAAGATTGGTAATGAATTGCCACAAACGAAATTCCTGAAAACGAGGATGAGACTTAGCTGCACATTTTACAGGCTCATGACAAAGTGTTCCGTCTTTTTTTCTAAAAATACGATCTTCATAAGGACAGTTATCTATTAAAGCTTTTTTACTTTTTAGCGGTCTCTGATAAAACAATACATCTTCAACCAAAAGATATGTAAGATTATGAGCTAAAAGAATATTCCGGTGAGGTTCATTATTAGGATATAATTCTTCCACACAAGCAACAAGCAAAGATTTATCATTCAACTCGGGATGAAAATGTTTTTGTGCTTCCAATATCGCATAAACTTCTTCCTTATAATATTTTCTTTCAATAGTACGAACTAACTTTCCTTTTATCTTTTGAAACGGATTTTGAAGCAGGGAGTCATAAATATAAGCCCCAACAGTTTTTCCACTTTCATCTATAGACTCCTGAGTCTTGGCTTTAAGCAATCCCCAATCATCATCTTTTGGAGCACGAAACGAACGTTTTATCTCACCATCTTTATTTACCTTCGGATTTCCGGCATCATCCAATTCTGTAGTAACAACAAACTCTTTGATTTGTCCTACCCAATCTAAAGGAGTATTACTAGCCCTACGATATATCCAACCATTCTCCAAATGTACATTATACCATACATCTTTACCTTTGTGTTCACCGGAATCTTCTACAGAAATAACTTTTAAAGCATAATATTTTACTATCTTTCTAACATCTTCTTCCTCCTCTTCTCCTCTGAGCTGATAATAACCACGCTTTTGATTAAAATTCAAAAGAATCCATGCTAACTCTTCTTTAGAAATCTTTTGCGACAGAGCTTTCTTACGTAAATAATATAAAGTCCAATCATAAGGTATCTTTTTACCTTCTGTCAGCCAATTTGGTTGATTCATGCGAAAGTCATCAAGCATCTCTTGAAACGATTCCTGAAATAGAAATGTATAGCCTGATTCTAAATCATTTTTCCATGCCAATTTAGGTTCTGTATCTGCTATAAATTTTCCATTTCGATCTATACATGCAGCAAAATGATCTGGCAAAAAATTTATACAAGCTAAAACACGAAGTAAACGTTCACGACGAAGAAGGTTGCGCTCCAATAATCTACGTATGCCTCGCAAACGAGTACGTTCTGCAGTTTGTGACTTTGAATTTCCCTTATCAAAATCACTTAATGTAGCTGCATCCATAGGTATTATTCTACTACCCGAAGACGATATACCCACCAATTCCTCTTTACCATTTGTATTGAGCTTAGAATTAATAACAGCCCACCCTATACTGTTTGTCCCTAAATCCAGACCTAATATCTTTTTCATAGTTTTATTTTTTCAAGTTTCGCAAGTACTCAAATAATGTAATAAAAAAGGCTAAAGAGTTTGAT